>TARA_R110002072_G_scaffold18165_3_pt1 | contig 122506 bp, 109 predicted proteins | sample TARA_R110002072 | Tara Oceans TARA_R110002072 (sample SAMEA4397118) | marine metagenome | biome: Polar Biome; feature: [SRF] surface water layer (ENVO:00010504); material: water (ENVO:00002006), including particulate matter (ENVO:01000060) such as... | depth 5 m
GCGACGGCAGGCTCAGGTCGGTTTCGCGGATGCGCCCTTTGATCTCTTGAAACAAGACTTCGCGCAGTGCCAGTTGGTCGCTGAGTTGTTGTTCCAGGTAGGTATTTTCCGCCTTGAGGTAATCAAGCACCTCAGCGCTGTCACGGTTTTCCAGCCAGCGATACGGGTCTGCAGCGTTATCGGCACGGGCTATGGGGGCGTGTGGCATGAAACAACTCCTGTAGATGGCGGCCGACAGCGGGGACGCCGAGGCAGGCAAAAGCCGTTATCATAAGCGCCACTTTGACCGTCGGCTGCTGAAATCTACGTGCTTATGTGCATGCGCCGCTGGGTCTTCAATGCCAGAGAATGTGTGTTTTATGACTGAAAACGACTACCTGCTTGCCTGGGGCGCCTATCTTCTGGCCGCTCTTGGTTGCCTGTTGGTGTGGTTTCGCCTGACCAGTTGGATGTGGCGCTACCTGCGTGAGCCGCTGCGCGTGTTGGTGTTGGTGTTGCTGTTCAGCCCAACTGTGGTTGACCCCGGTAAGGAGCAGTTCGCCCCTGCGGTGGCAATCACCGCCATGGACCTGTTGCTAGATGTGGGCAATAACGCCTGGCGTGCAGTGGCGGATCTGAGCATGTACGCGTTGATTCTGTTTACTCTTTATCTGCTGTTTGTCGCGGTGCGCTGGCCTATTGAGCGTTGGTGGCAGGCCCGTAAGGGGCCAGCGCCGGCTGCCGACGATGAGCCGACCTTGCGTGAAATGATGACGCGTGATGAGCAGGATTTTGGCGACACCCGATACGATGCCCGCGGCGACCGTCGCTTGCGAGTTGAACCCCGCCTGTAAGCCTCGGCGGCGCTGCCTGACGCCGCCGGCCTTGTGCCAACGCAGCCAGCCGTTCAGCATGCTGGGTTGTTGATTAAGGAGAGGCTTATGACGTGTGTGTTCTGTGCAATCGCCGCCGAGCAATTGCCTGCCGAGCGTATTTATGAGGACGAGCACTTTATCGTCCTGCTGGATATCTTCCCTCTGCGTCCGGCCCATGTGCTGATTGTCAGCCGCGAACACGCGCCGTTTCTTAAAGACCTTTCCTCTGCGGCCAGCGAGCAGTTGCTGCAGCTGGCGCAACGCATGGCTGCCGCCCTGCGTGCGGCCGGCTATGGCGAGCAGGGCATCAATTTCTTGATCAACGACGGGCCGACCTCCAATCAGCATGTGCCACACCTGCATCTGCACCTGATTCCACGACGCAGCGGCGATGTGATGCCGTTGCTGTGGCGCGCCCTGACACGTTTTCTGCCGTTGGCGCGCAAACGCATCGAGGCGCGTCTGGCAATTGAAGCGCAGCAGCTGCGCGAGGCGTTACGCAATGTGTGAATTGCTGGGCATGAGCGCCAATGTGCCGACCGATATTGTCTTTAGCTTTACCGGCCTGATGCAGCGCGGCGGGCGAACCGGCCCGCACCGCGATGGCTGGGGCATCGGTTTTTATGAAGGGCGCGGCCTGCGCCTGTTTCAGGACCCGCGCGCCAGCAGCGAGTCAGAGGTGGCGCAGTTAGTACAGCGCTACCCAATCAAGAGCGAAGTGGTGATCGGCCATATCCGTCAGGCCAATGTCGGCCGCGTCTGCCTGGCCAACACCCATCCGTTTGTACGCGAGATGTGGGGGCGTAACTGGTGTTTTGCCCATAACGGCCAATTGGCCGATTTTGCCCCGCAATTGGATAACTACCGGCCGATTGGCGATACCGACAGCGAAGCGGCCTTCTGTGATTTGCTCAATCGCCTGCGTCAGGCCTTTCCCGAGCCGGTGGAGGTAGAGCGGTTACTGCCCACTTTGGTCAGTGCCTGCGCGGGCTATCGTCAGCTCGGTGTATTCAATTGCCTGCTCAGTGATGGCGACTGGCTGTTCAGCTTCTGCAGTAGCAAGCTGGCGCATATCACCCGACGTGCGCCGTTTGGCCCGGCCCATCTGAAAGATGCCGATATGCAGGTGGATTTTCAGGCGGAAACCACGCCCAATGACGTGGTCAGCGTGTTAGCCACAGAACCCTTGACCGATAACGAGAGCTGGACGCTTTACCAGCCGGGCGAGTGGCGATTGTGGCGCGGTGGTGAATGTGTGGCACAAGGCCTAACGGACTGAATTGGGGGAGGGGACATGTTTAGAAGCTATCTGCGGTTGGCCTTGTTTGCTCTGGGGTTGCTGGTTGGGGTGCAGGTGCCGGGGTTTATCGACGACTACAGTAAGCGCGTTGAAGCCCATCGGATTGAATCCGAGCAAGGGCTTAAAGGCTTTCGGGAGACTGCAAAGCGCTTTTTCAAGGGGGATCTGGTCGCGTTGGTTGGCCATTACCAAGCCAGCGCTGACCCCGTGATGCGCAGCGATGCGCAGAGTTTGGGCACCCTGGTTGAGCGTTCGGCATTCCTTGAGCGCGAATCCAAGGCGATGCAAGGGCCCTGGTATGGCCAGGTCTGGCATCTGTCTACAGCAGCAGACCATGAGTTGCTGGAAGAAACCTTCGCCGCCTACCGTTATCAGGTTCTGTTGGCCCCCGAGGCCATCGCCTGGGGCATTGCCTGCGCCATGTTGCTGGCCTGGCTGCTGGAAAGCCTGGCGCTGCTGGTCGGCATGCTGTTTGGTGCGGGCCGCAGCCAGAAGGTGCAGCAGCGGCACTGGCGTTAAGTTGCATCACTCTCAAGGGCTCGCAAGAGCCCTTGTTGTTTCTGCTGATAAACCGCTTCTAAGCCTACTGGCCGGGTGAAACCGGCGTGGCGAGTGCCTGCTTGCTAGGGTGAACATCCTCGGCGGTAGGTGCGGGCTGAACGGGCACTGTTTTACGCCGCGACACCAACAACACCCCCGCCAGCACCAGGCCTGCCCCCGCCAGCTGGGCAAACGACACCGGCTCCGATAACAGCATCCAGGCGAAGACAATCGTCAGGATCGGCCCCAGTGTGCCAATCAGTACGGTACGCGCCGAGCCAATCAGGCGCAGTGCAGCCGATTGCCAGAATATCGGCAGCACGGTGGAGAAAATCGCCATCGCCGCGCTGTACGCATATACCTCTATCGGCTGCTGCAGTGCAGAAAACGGTTGCGTGGCGAGGAAGTGAATCTGCGTGGCAAAGGTGGACACGATAATCGCCAGGGCAGCAAAGCGGATGGTGCCCAGCCGGTGAATAGCTACCTCGGCTCCCGAGCTGTAGAGCGCGTAGGACAGTGCAGAACCGAAGATAAAGGCGGCGCCGATCAGGACCGTATGCAGGTCCTCCGCTACTTGCAGATCGTGGGCGAACGCCAGGCCGATGCCCGCGTAGGTCAGCAGCAGCGCCGCAATCTGGCGTTTCTCCAGACGCTTACCCAGAAACAGCACGCCAATCAGCACGGTCATGGTTGGGTAGATAAACAGAATCAACCGCTCCAGCGCCGCCGAGATGTACTGCAGGCCAATAAAATCAAGAATGCTGGCCCCGTAGTAACCGAGCAGCCCCAAGGCAATCAGCATGCCCCAGTCTTTGCGCGTGAGCGGCGGCGCTGCGCGACACAGCCACAGCGTGGCCCACAACGCGATAGGCAGGGCAAAACTCATGCGCAGCGTCAGCAGGGTGACCGCATCCACGGGCGCAGCGGCATAGGCCAGCTTGACGAAGATCGCCTTGAACGAGAAACCGAAGGCGGCGAGCACCGCGAGTGCAATGCCCAATCGTTCAGCAGACCAGGTTTTCCATGGCATGTGGGTAATCCTTAAAGAGTTGTGCTGAGCCGAATGATGATGGGGTTAGAATCGCTATGGAATTGGCTTTTTCATAAGTAATCGTTCGGATTTAACTAACGCTATGCATTACGACCTGATTGATCTGCGTCTGTTTGTTGCGATTGCCGAAGCAAAGAATTTAACCCGCGGTGCCGAGCGCGTGCATTTGGCCGCGTCTTCGGCCAGCCATCGCATGCGCGTGCTGGAGGAGTCGATTGGCACGCCGCTGCTGCTCCGCGAACCGCGCGGTGTCAGGCTGACCCGGGCCGGCGAGGCGCTGCTGCGCCATGCGCGCCAGGTGTTTGCCCAGCTCGAACAGATGCATGCTGACCTTACGCCCTACGCCAAAGGCGTACGCGGCCATGTGAGCCTGTGGGCAAACACCCACGCCACCCATACCTTTCTGCCCGACAGCCTTTCGAGCTTTTTGCAGCGTCATCCGCAGGTCAGTATTTCGCTGGAAGAGCACACCAGCCCGCAGGTGCTGATGGCCGTGGCGCGCGGCGAGGTGGAGGTCGGCGTGGTGGCGGGGACGATTGCGGACGCGGAGGTTGAACTTATCCCGTACCGGGCCGATCGGTTGGTGCTGATTGCCCCGGTCGATCATCCGCTCGCTGCGCACGTCAGCAGCCTGTTTGCCCAAGTGCTGGATTACCCCTTTGTCATGCTGCATTCGGGCTCGGCGATTCACACCTTTACCATGAACGCAGCCGCCGCATTGGGGCGGCACCTCGAGGTGCGGATTCAAGTGCGCAGCTTTGAGGCGGTGTGCCGCATGGTCAGCGCAGGGGTTGGCATCGGCCTGGTGCCGCGCAGTGCGGTAACCGCTGGGGCGCAGCTGGCGGTAATTGAGCTGGAAGAGCCCTGGGCGCAGCGCGATTTGAAGGTTTGTGTGCGCAAGCGCGAGCTGTTGTCGGGGTTTGCTGCGGCGCTTGTCGACTGCCTGACAGGCAGCGATACCAGTCCCAGTTAACGAGTCTTAAAGAACAACGGGCCCTGCTGGGCCCGTTTGGTTTACTTGGAAAGAAACTTCATCCCGTCTTCTAAGCCCTGCAGGGTTAGAGGGTACATCTGGTCTTCCAACAGCTCGCGCATGATGTTGGTCGAGGCTGTGTAGCTCCATGTGTCCTTGGGGTAGGGGTTGATCCAGATAAGCTTTTTGTACTTCTCCATAAAGCGCTTGATCCAGACGTAACCCGGCTCCTCGTTCCAGTGCTCGACGCTGCCGCCGGCCTGGGTGATTTCATAAGGGGCCATGGCTGCATCGCCAACGAACACCACTTTGTAATCCGCGCCGTATTTGTGCAGCAGGTCCTGGGTAGAGAAGCGCTCAGAGGTGCGACGCAGGTTGTTCTTCCACACCGACTCGTACACGCAGTTATGGAAGTAGAAATACTCCATATGCTTGAACTCGGTTTTGCAGGCGGAAAACAGCTCCTCACAGACCTTGACGTGGGCGTCCATCGAGCCGCCGATGTCGAACAGGATCAGCAATTTCACCGCATTGCGCCGTTCCGGGCGCATCTGGATATTCAGCAGGCCGCCGTCTTTGGCGGTGTGGTCGATGGTGCCGCTCAGGTCAAGTTCGTCTTCAGCACCCTGGCGCGCAAACTTGCGTAGGCGGCGCAGGGCCACCTTGATATTACGCGTACCCAGCTCGACCTGATCGTCGAGGTTCTTGTACTCGCGCTGATCCCAGACCTTGACCGCTTTGCCCTGACGCTTGCCGGCGTCACCCACGCGGATACCTTCCGGGTTGAAGCCGCCGGAGCCGAATGGGCTGGTGCCGCCAGTGCCGATCCACTTGTTGCCGCCTTCGTGGCGTTCTTTCTGCTCTTCGAGGCGCTTCTTGAATTCCTCGATCAGCTTGTCCAGGCCGCCGAGGGACTCGATCTTGGCGCGCTCCTCGTCGGTCAGCGAGCGTTCGAACTCCTTGCGCAGCCACTCATCGGGGATCAGTGCCTCGATGTGCTGATTAAGGTTTTCCAGGCCCTTGAAGTAGGCCCCGAACGCGCGGTCGAACTTGTCGAAATGCCGCTCGTCCTTGACCAGGATGGTGCGCGAGAGGAAATAGAACTCGTCCATATCGGCGAACACCACGTTGTGTTTCAACGCGTTGATCAGGTCGAGCAGCTCACGCACCGACACCGGCACCTTGGCGGCGCGCATTTCGTTAAACAGGTTGAGCAGCATGGCTGCACCCTCATGTGTTGATTCTGGTCGGGCTGCTGCGCGTCGGCCTGCGGCGTTGAAACCTCGCTTCACATGCTCACGTACTGGAGTACGCTACGCGGATTAGCTCGGTTTCACCTTGCCCGGCTCTAGCTCGCTAGCCCTATACCGCGTGGATAGCGCGTCCGATAGGCGCGCAGCAGCCCGATTATTTAACGATTGGCACGGCGGCTCATAAAGGCCAGGCGCTCAAGCAGTTGCACATCCTGCTCGTTCTTTACCAAAGCACCGGCCAGAGGCGGGATGGCCTTGGTGGGGTCGCGCTCGCGCAGCACGGCTTCGCCGATATTGTCGGCCATCAGCAGTTTCAGCCAGTCGACCAGTTCGCTGGTGGACGGTTTTTTCTTTAGGCCCGGCACTTTGCGCACGTCGAAGAACACGTCCAGCGCCTCGGCGACCAGGTCCTTCTTGATGTTGGGGTAGTGCACATCGACGATCTTCTGCAGGGTCGCGCGATCCGGGAAGGCGATGTAGTGGAAGAAACAGCGGCGCAGGAAGGCGTCCGGCAGTTCTTTTTCGTTGTTCGAGGTGATGATGATGATCGGGCGTTTAGTCGCCTTGATGGTCTCGTCAGTCTCGTAAACGTAGAACTCCATCTTGTCGAGTTCTTGCAGCAGGTCGTTGGGGAACTCGATGTCGGCCTTGTCGATTTCGTCGATCAGCAGGATGACCCGATCCTCCGACTCAAAGGCTTCCCACAGCTTGCCCTTCTTGATGTAGTTGCGCACGTCGTGGACTTTGTCGCTGTCCAGTTGCGAGTCGCGCAGGCGGCTGACCGCGTCGTACTCGTACAGGCCCTGGTGAGCCTTGGTGGTGGACTTGATGTGCCAGGTGATCAGGCGCGCACCAAAGGACTCGGCCAGTTGTTCGGCCAGCATGGTTTTACCTGTGCCCGGCTCACCCTTGACCAGCAATGGGCGCTCCAGGGTGATGGCGGCATTAACCGCGAGCTTGAGGTCGTCGGTGGCGACGTAGGACTGGGTGCCTTCGAACTTCATCGGTAAATCCTCGAACGGTAACGCGCAGGGCCATACCCGCGGGTTCAGTATTTGAAAAGTGGACTATAACGCGCAGTCCCGGTGACTGTGAACGTAGACGGGCTATTCAGTCACTGAATGGCGGGTCACCTGGCTACTGTTGCTGTTCCTGGTTATCAAAGCGGCTGCTGAAGGCGCGTACAAAGGCGTTGCGCAGGATCGCTTTAAACGCCTGCCAGCGGCTGATGTCATAGGTTTTGAGGTCACCTTCAATGTTCACCCGAGTGGCGAACTGGTCTTTACGCTGGTTTTTCAGCAGCCAGCTGCCGCCACCGACCAGGGCTTCCCAGGCGCCGGTGAGCAGGTTCTTGTCTTTGGCCGCGACATCCTGCTGCCAGTCGAAGACTTCCATGTTGCGCAGCAGCGGTTTGGCATAACCCTTGAGCTTGCCTTGGCGGGCATCCAGCTCCATGACGAAGTCGCCTTGGCCTGCGGCAAAGTCGAAGTCGGCATAGGCGCGGGTAAAGCTGTTGAGCTGCTTGAGCTGGATATCGGTGATGCGCAGGCGCAGATCGAAGTCGTCCAGCTGGCCGAGCGGGTCGAAATTGGCACTGGCTTGCACAGGGGCTTGCTCGAACACCTTGGCGGTGGCCTGCAGGCTGGCGGGACGCGTATTGTCTGCGACGCTGACGTTGCTCAGGTTGAGGATGCTGCCATTGATCTCGCTGGCCTGCAGGTCGACCGGCGGCTTGGCGGTGAAGTTGCGAAAGGCCAGGGTGCCATCGATTACGCGGATTTCGTTGATATGAATCGGCAGCAGGCCCCTGAGTTGGGCGCGCCAGTCGACGCCTTCACCGGTCTGTGAATTGGCGGCGTTACCACCGTCAACAAAGGTCAGCTGCGGCCGCTCGAAGGCTACTTCGGCGACTATCGATCGGTTATTCCATAACTCGCGCCAGCTGACGGCCAGGTCGATGACCGGTGCTTCGAGCAGCGGCACTGGTACCTGGCCATTGAGCTTGACGATATTCAGGCCGTTGATCTGGTAAGCCCCGCGCCATAACGCCAGGTCGATGTCGCTGATCTGCCCGCGATAATCGCCCATATTGGCCAGGCGTTCATTGAGGTAGTCACGCAGCAGCAAGGGCAGGGCGATATGCAGTGCCAGCAGTGCGATGGCCAGGGTGAGCAGAGTCCAAAGGGGCAGTGCGTAGCGCTTTCTCATACAGAAACAGACTTATCCAATCACAATAGGTTTCCGCCGAGCTGTGTACATGGCTGGACTGCCACACGAACGGGCCTTAGGCTTGGGAGCTTACTCGGTAATGCATGAACAAGGACCTCGCCATGAGCCGCATCTTTGCAGATAACGCACAAGCCATCGGTAATACCCCGCTGGTTCGGATCAATCGTTTGGGCCCAGAGGGCGTAACCATTCTGGCCAAGATCGAAGGGCGTAACCCCGCCTACTCGGTAAAGTGCCGCATTGGCGCTAGCATGATCTGGGATGCCGAGGAGCGCGGCGTGCTCAAACCAGGCATGACGATTGTCGAGCCAACCTCGGGCAATACCGGCATCGGTCTGGCCTTTGTGGCGGCGGCGCGTGGCTACAAGCTGCTGCTGACCATGCCAGCTTCGATGAGCCTGGAGCGGCGCAAGGTACTCAAGGCCTTGGGTGCTGAGCTGGTGCTGACCGAGCCGGCCAAGGGCATGAAGGGCGCTATCGAGAAGGCCGCTGAAATTGCTGCCTCTGACAGTGCCACCTACTTTATGCCGCAGCAGTTCAACAACCCGGCCAACCCGGCGATCCATGAAAAGACCACTGGCCCGGAAATCTGGAACGACACCGATGGCGCGATTGACGTGCTGGTTGCTGGCGTCGGTACCGGCGGCACCATAACCGGTATTTCGCGCTACATCAAAAAGACCCAGGGCAAGCCGATTCTGTCGGTAGCGGTCGAGCCGATTGGCTCGCCGGTGATCACCCAGACTATCGCGGGTGATGAAGTCAAACCCAGCCCGCACAAGATCCAAGGTATCGGCGCCGGTTTTGTTCCTGGCAACCTCGACTTGGCCATGGTCGACCGTGTTGAACTGGTGACGGATGACGACGCCAAGGCTGTAGCCCTGCGCCTGATGCGCGAAGAGGGCATCCTCTGTGGCATCTCCTGCGGCGCGGCCATGGCGGCCGCCCTGCGTATCGCCGCCGAACCCGGCATGCAGGGCAAAACCATCGTGGTGATCCTGCCGGACTCCGGTGAGCGCTACCTGTCGAGCATGTTGTTTAGCGATATGTTTACCGAGCAGGAATTGCAGCAGTAAGCATTCCGTTGTGACAAAAAAGCCGCCTGTTAAGGCGGCTTTTTTATGGGGCTTGCTTAGTTGTCGTAGCCGAGGTTGGGCGCCAGCCAGCGCTCGCTGACGTTCAAGTCCTGCTTTTTACGTGCGGTATAGCTTTCCACCTGATCCTTGTCGATTTTGCCGACGGCAAAGTACTGCGCCTGCGGATGAGCGAAGTACCAGCCGGATACCGCAGCCGCCGGGAACATGGCGTAGTGCTCGGTGAGGAACACACCGCTGGCGCCGGCCTTGTTGAATTCGGCCGCCGGGTCGAGCAGGGTGAACAGGGTCTTTTTCTCGGTGTGGTCCGGGCAGGCCGGGTAGCCGGGAGCAGGGCGGATGCCTTTGTAGGCTTCCTTGATCAGCTCGTCGTTGGAGAGCGCTTCTTCGGGGTCGTAGCCCCAGTAGTTCGTGCGCACCTCTTTGTGCAGCCACTCAGCGCAGGCTTCAGCCAGGCGGTCGGCCAGGGCTTTGACCATGATCGAGTTGTAGTCGTCGCCGGCGTCTTGGTAGGCCTTGGCCACTTCCTCGGCGCCGATGCCGGCGGTGGTGATAAAGCCGCCTACATAGTCGGTGACACCACTGTCTTTCGGCGCGACGAAGTCGGCCAGTGAGTAGTTCGGTTTGCCGTCCGGTTTGATGGTCTGCTGGCGCAGGTGGTGCAGGGTGGCCAGCTTCTCGCCGTTGTCGGCGTAGACGTCTAGATCGTCATCGTTCACCTGATTGGCGGGCCAGAAGCCGAACACGGCGCGGGCACTGATCAGCTTTTCGTCGATCAGTTTTTTCAGCATTTCCTTGGCGTCGGCGTACAGCGCGGTGGCGGCTTCACCGACCACTTCATCGGTGAGGATGCGCGGGAACTTGCCGGCCAGGTCCCAGGAAATAAAGAACGGCGTCCAGTCGATGTACTCAGCCAGAACATTCAGGTCGATATTGTCGAGCACCTTCACACCGGTGAACGTCGGCACGCTCGGCTGATAGTTGGCCCAGTCGAACTTGGGCTTGTTTTCCACAGACTTGGCGTAGCTCAGGCGTTCGGTACGGGCGCTGCGGTTGGCGGTGCGCTCGCGTACTTCGATGTAGTCCAGGCGGGTGCGCTCGACAAAGTCAGCCTTCAGCTCCTTGGACAGCAACTGGGTGGCCACGCCGACCGCCCGCGAGGCGTCGGTGACGTAAACCACCGCATCGTTCTGGTACTTGGGCTCGATTTTCACGGCCGTGTGGGCTTTCGAGGTGGTCGCGCCGCCGATCATCAGCGGCAGTGTGAAGCCCTGGCGCTGCATTTCGCGGGCGACATGCACCATCTCATCCAGCGACGGGGTGATCAGGCCGGACAGACCGATGATGTCGCACTTCTCGGCGATGGCGGTCTGCAGGATTTTCTCCGCCGGCACCATCACCCCCAGGTCGACGATGTCGTAGCCGTTGCAGCCGAGCACCACGCCGACGATGTTCTTGCCGATGTCGTGCACGTCGCCTTTGACTGTGGCCATGAGGATCTTGCCCTTGGCTTCCGGCTTGTCGCCTTTTTCGGCCTCGATAAACGGAATCAGGTGCGCCACGGCCTGCTTCATCACGCGGGCGGATTTGACCACCTGCGGCAGGAACATCTTGCCGGCGCCGAACAGGTCGCCGACCACGTTCATCCCGGCCATCAACGGGCCTTCGATGACTTCGATGGGGCGCGCGCACTGCTGACGGAACTCTTCGGTGTCTTCGACGATGTGTGTGGTCACGCCTTTGACCAGCGCGTGCTTGAGTCGCTCTTCAACGCTCAGGTTACGCCACTCTTCGGTTTCGGCCTCTTTGACGCTGCCGTCGCCCTTGTAGTTGTCGGCGATGGCCAGCAACGCTTCGGTGGCGCCGTCGTGACGGTTGAGCACCACGTCTTCTACTGCGTCGCGCAGCTCTTTGGGAATCTCGTCGTAGATTTCCAGCTGACCGGCGTTGACGATGCCCATCGTCAGGCCGTTCTGGATCGCGTAGTAGAGGAACACCGAGTGAATGGCTTCACGCACCGGGTTGTTGCCTCGGAAGGAGAACGACACGTTGGACACGCCGCCTGAGCTCAATGCATAGGGCAGATGGTCACGGATGTAAGCGCAGGCCTCGATAAAGTCGACCGCGTAATTGTTGTGCTCGTCGATGCCAGTGGCCACGGCGAAGATGTTCGGGTCGAAGATGATGTCTTCCGGCGGGAAGCCCACGTCGTTGACCAGAATGTTGTAGCTGCGCTGGCAAATTTCACGCTTGCGCGCAGCGGTATCGGCCTGGCCGGCTTCGTCGAAGGCCATCACCACCACGGCGGCGCCGTAGCGCTTGCACAGCTTGGCGTGGTGCTTGAACTGCTCGACGCCTTCCTTCATCGAAATCGAGTTGACGATGCCTTTGCCCTGAATGCACTTCAGGCCGGCTTCGATGACTTCCCACTTGGAGGAGTCGATCATGATCGGTACGCGGGAGATGTCCGGCTCGCCGGCGATCAGATTCAAGAAGGTGACCATGGCCTTCTGTGAATCGAGCATGCCCTCGTCCATGTTGATGTCGATCACCTGGGCGCCGGCTTCCACCTGCTGCAGGGCGACTTCCAGGGCTTCGGTGTAGTTGTCCTCGCGGATCAGCCGGGCGAACTTGGCCGAGCCGGTGATATTGGTGCGCTCGCCGACGTTGATAAACAGCGAGTTGCGGTCGATGGTGAACGGCTCCAAACCCGACAGGCGACAGGCCTTGGGAATATCCGGGATGGCGCGCGGCGGGTATTTGCTCACCGCTTCGGCAATCGCCTGGATATGCGCCGGCGTGGTGCCGCAGCAGCCGCCGACAATGTTCAAAAAGCCCGAGGCGGCAAACTCTTCCACCACCACGGCCATTTCCGCGGGGGTTTCGTCGTATTCACCAAAGGCATTCGGCAGACCGGCGTTGGGGTGCGCGGAGACAAAGGTGTCAGCCTTGTTGGCCAGCTCTTCCAGGTACGGGCGCAGGTCACTGGCACCAAGGGCGCAGTTCAAGCCCACGGAAATCGGCTTGGCGTGCCGCACCGAGTTCCAGAAGGCTTCGGTGGTCTGCCCGGACAGGGTGCGGCCGGAGGCGTCAGTGATGGTGCCGGAAATCATGATCGGCAGCTCGAAGCCTTGCTGCTCGAAGACTTCCTGCACGGCGAAGATCGCCGCCTTGGCGTTAAGGGTGTCGAAGATGGTTTCGATCAGGATCATGTCCGCGCCGCCTTCGATCAGGCCGCGGGTGGCTTCCACGTAGTTTTCCACCAGTTCGTCGAAGGTGACGTTGCGGTAGCCAGGGTTGTTCACATCCGGGGAAATCGAGCAGGTGCGGCTGGTTGGGCCCAGCACACCTGCGACGAAACGCGGACGATCCGGCGTTTCCAGGGTTTTGGCATCGGCCACACTGCGGGCGAGGCGCGCACCCTCTACGTTCAGCTCATACACCAGGCTTTCCATGCCGTAGTCGGCCTGCGACACCTGGGTGGCGTTGAAGGTGTTGGTTTCGAGGATGTCGGCGCCGGCATCCAGGTAGGCTTTTTCGATGGCGCCGATCACGTCCGGGCGGCTCAAGATCAGCAGGTCGTTGTTGCCTTTGACATCCTGCGGCCAGTCGGCAAAGCGTTCGCCACGGTAATCGGCTTCCTCCAGCTTATAGCTCTGGATCATGGTACCCATGCCGCCGTCGAGAATCAGGATGCGCTCGGAAAGAGCCTTCTGCAGAGCGTGGAGGCGGGCGGTGCGATCAGACATGGGGAACTACCTGGGGAGCGGAAACAAAGGCGGCGATGATAGCAAAGCTGCGTGCTTTTGCAGTGGGCTGTGCTTTTACATGAATCTTGCTCATGTTTACGGGTTGGCCTAGGTGACCCTGGGCCAGCTAGAATCGCCATTTAAGCCATTTTAGAGACGTTTCCATGGTCTGCCGCTTAATGCTCGCTGTGTGTTTGTTGTTCATTGGCTCATTACAAGCGGCAGAACCCATTTCCTATAGCCGTGATGTTCAACCGATCTTTACTCAGCACTGTGTGGCTTGCCATGCCTGCTACGACGCGGCCTGCCAGCTCAATTTAGGCAGTGGCGAAGGCGTGCAGCGCGGTGCCAGCAAGGCGGCGGTGTACAACGGCACGCGCACCCAGGCCCAGGCCACTACGCGGCTGTTTGTTGATGCCCACGGTGAGGCCGCGTGGCGGCGCAAGGACTTTGTGTCTGTGCTGGATCAGCAGGGCAGTCAGGCCGCGTTGATGGCCCGCATGCTGGAACTGGGTCATCAGCAGCCGTTTGCTGCCAACAGCAAATTACCGGCGCAGCTGAATATCGGCATCAACCGGGTCAACCAATGTCCGCTTCCTGAGGAGTTTGAGGCGTTTGCTCGGAAAAATCCGCAAGCCGGCATGCCGTTCGCAGTGACCGGGCTGAGTGATGCCGACTACCAGACGCTGCAGGCTTGGCTGGCGCAGGGTGCACCGGTAGATGAGCAGGCGCTGCAGGCCAGTGCTGCGGAGGCAGAGCAAATCGCCAGCTGGGAAGCGTTTATGAACGCCCCAGGCGCCCGCGAAGCATTGGTGTCACGCTGGCTCTACGAGCACCTGTTTCTGGCCCATCTGCATTTCGCCGGCGGTGAGCCGGGGCATTTCTTCCAGATGGTGCGTTCACGCACGCCCACAGGTAAACCTGCGGACATCATTGCCACACGTCTGCCCAATGATGACCCCGGCACTGAGTTCTACTACCGCCTGATCCCCGTTCAGGGCGTGATTGTGCATAAGACCCACATCACCTATGGCCTCAGTGCCGCCAAGTTGAAGCGGGTCAACGAGCTGTTCTTTGACAGCGATTGGCAGGCGGACGCGGTGCCAGGTTATGGCCTGCAGCGCCGTGCCAACCCATTTGAGACCTTTGCGGCGATTCCGGCCCAGGCGCGTTATCAATTTATGCTGGATAACGCTGAATACTTTGTGCGCACCTTTATTCGCGGTCCGGTGTGCCGCGGACAGATTGCCACAGACGTGATTCGCGATAATTTCTGGGCGGTGTTCCAGGACCCGCAGCATGACCTCTATATCACTGACCCTGAGTACCGTGAGGAGGCCAAGGAGTTGTTGGCCATGCCGGGTCAACTGGACAGCATCGGCGACACGCTCGGTCTATGGCGGACTTACCGCGACAAGCGCAATCAGTATGAAGCGCTGCGTATGCAGCGCTACGCCGATGCGCCAGCGCCCAGTTGGTCGCATATCTGGGCCGGTAACGACAACGCACTGCTGTCGATTTTTCGCCAGCACGACAGTGCGTCAGTGCGCAAAGGCCTGATTGGCGAAGTGCCGCAAACCATTTGGTGGCTGGATTTCCCGCTGCTGGAGCGTACCTATTACCAGTTGGTGGTGAATTTCGATGTGTTCGGCAACGTGTCGCACCAGGCGCAAACGCGGCTGTACTTCGATTTGATCCGCAACGGCGCCGAGGTCAACTTTCTGCGCTTGATGCCAGCCGAGTCGCGGCAGGGCTACCTAAGCGACTGGTACCAGAGCAGCGGCAAACTGAAGATCTGGCTGGATTACCAGGCCATCGACAGCGAAAGCCCGAGCGCCCTGCGCTTGCCCGGCAGCGACCCTAAACGCAGCTTTGTCGAAACGCTGCTGGAGCGCTACGGCAGCCTGAATGCCCGGCCCGACCCGATCAACCGCTGCACGGGTGCGTATTGTCATCGCTCTGGGCTGGATGCCGAATTACAGCGCGCTGAGCAGTCTCTGAGTCGGTTGACGGCAAAACCTGCGGGCACCCTCAAGGTGATCGAGCAACTGCCAGAGGCTACCTTGCTGCGGGTGGAAATGGCCGATGGCCAGCGTGAGGTGTACAGCCTGCTGCGCAATCGTGCGCACACGAATGTGGCCTTTATGCTCGGTGAGGAACTGCGCTACCAGCCGGCACTGGATACCCTGACAGTGTATCCGGGCGTGCTCAGCAGTTACCCGAACTTTATCTTCAATGTGCGGGTGGAGCAGGCAGCGGAATTTGTCACGGCGCTGGAGCAGGCGCGTGACGCAGCGGCCTTCGAAAAAGTCGTCGAGCGTTGGGGGATTCGCCGTACGCATCCGGAGTTCTGGCGCTACTTCCACGATATGTCGGCGTATATCCAGCAAACCGAACCGCTGGAAGCTGGCGTGCTGGATATGAACCGCTACCAGAACTTGTAAACGGGGAGGACCGCGCACTGCGAGGCAGTGCGCGGTTACACCTTAACGGTTGAAGCGTTCTACCAGCGCGTACTGACCGTGTGCTGTGGCCGTCAGGGCTTCGCTGAGCAGGGCAGTGTCATGTGCTTCACCGGCGGTCTTGTCGGCCAATTGGGCGATGGTGGTGATGCTGCGGTTGACCTCATCAGCCACCGCGCTCTGCTCTTCGGCAGCGGCGGCAATTTGGTTGGCCATGTCGGTGATATTGGCCACCGCGTCGCTGATGCCGGCCAGAGCCTCATCGGCCTGCTGCACACGTTCAACCCCTTCGTCAGCCTGTTTGCGGCCGATTTCCATGGTCAGCACCGCCTCTTCGGCGGTGCGCTGCAGCTTGGCGATCAACTGGTGAATCTGCCCGGTAGATTCGGCGGTCCGCTGCGCCAGTGAGCGCACTTCATCAGCCACCACGGCAAAGCCTCGGCCCATTTCGCCAGCACGCGCTGCTTCGATGGCGGCGTTGAGGGCGAGCAGGTTGGTCTGGTCGGCAATGCCTTTGATCACATCGACCACACCGCCGATTTCAGTGCTGTCCTGGGCCAGGCGGGTCACTGTTTCACCGGTATCACCCACCGATTGCGATAGGCGCTGAATGGCTGCGCGGGTTTCTGCGGCAATGCCACGACCGGCGCTGGTCAGGCGGTTGGCATCCTGGGTGGCGATTGCGGTACGGGCGACGTTGCTCGCCACTTCCAGGGTGGTGGCGGCCATTTCATTGATCGCAGTGGCCACCTGGTCGGTTTCGCTGCGCTGACGCTCAAGCCCGGCGGAGCTGTTGTGCGCCAGGGTGTCGGCCTGCTTGGCTTGCTGGGTGAGCTGTTCGGCGGTGTCCTGCAAGCGCGTCAGGCAGGTTTTCAGGCGCGCTTCCTGGCTGAGGATGGACATTTCCAGGCGGCCCTGGGCGCCGCGGCTGTCGGTGTACATTTGTGCAATCAGCGGGTCGGAGGTGGTCTGGTCGGCCAGGCGCAGCAGGCGTTTAAGGCCACGCTGTTGCCAGTTCAAGCCGGCCAAGCCGAGCGGCACCGAGAGCGCCGCTGCCAGGGCAAATCCCCAGCTGGAGTCGAGCCAGGCACCGATCAGGAAGCCGATCTGGCTGACCAGAATAAATGGCAGCCAGTCCTGCACGATTGGCAGCCAGCGATCACTGCCGGGAATGGCTGATTTGCCGCTGTTGATGCGCTGGTATAACGCCTCGGCCCGGCGGATCTGCTCGGCCGTTGGTTTGACCCGAACTGACTCATAGCCCACCACTTGGTTGCTCTCTGTCACCGGCGTGACGTAGGCATTGACCCAATAGTGGTCACCGTTCTTGCAGCGGTTCTTGACGATACCCATCCACGGCCGGCCTTTTTTCAGGGTGTCCCACATATGCTGGAACACCGCTGCAGGCACGTCCGGGTGGCGCACCAGGTTGTGTGGCGCACGAATCAGCTCATCGCGGCTAAAGCCACTGATCTCGACAAAGGCGTCATTGCAGTAGCTGATCTGGCCTTTGAGGTCGGTGGTGGAAATCAGTCGTTGCTGCGCGGGGAAGGTGCGCTCGCGCTGAGTAATAGGTTGATTATTGCGCATGGCGTTTTTTATTCCTTTAAACGTTACCGGTACTTCGGCCGTTGCTGGCGGAAGTTTAGCCCGTGAATCCAGGCGTAACCGACAAGGGACAGGTTGTGGCCGTGTGACACGTTGTTTTGCTGGGGCGGCCGATGAGCGGTTGGCAGGCTCTAGAGCCTTGCGCAGTGGCGTAAGTCTAACCTGCAGATCAGGAAAAGGCCGATGCAAAGCAAGCACAGGCGGGTGACTCGGCTATGATGCGCGCCTTGAGGAGAGTCGCTGATGAATACGTTGTTGTTGCACTGCCGTCCGGGTTTTGAAAATGAGGTGTGCGCGGAAATCGCCGAGCACGCCGCGCGTCTGGACGTTGCCGGTTATGCCAAGGCCAAGCCGAGTACCGCCTGCGCGGAATTTATCTGCACCGAGGAGGACGGTGCCGAGCGCCTGATGCGTGGGGTGCGCTTCAATCAGTTGATCTTCCCGCGGCAGTGGGCACGCGGGGTGTTTATCAACCTGCCAGAGCTGGACCGGATCAGCGTGCTGCTCGGCCATCTGGCAGATTTTCCGGTATTTGGCAGCCTGTGGCTGGAAGTGCTGGACACCAACGATGGCAAGGAGCTGTCGAATTTCTGCAAGAAGTTCGAGGCGCCGCTGCGCAACGCCCTGACCAAGGCCGGCAAGCTGGTCGAGGATGCACACAAGCCGCGTCTGCTGCTGACCTTTAAAAGCGGCCGCGAAGTATTTGTTGGCATGGCTGAGACGAATAACTCGGCGATCTGGCCGATGGGCATTCCCCGGCTGAAATTCCCCCGCGAGGCGCCGAGCCGTTCGACGCTCAAGCTGGAAGAGGCCTGGCACACCTTTATCCCCCGCGAGCAATGGGATGAGCGCCTGTCCGATGAGATGACCGGGGTTGACCTCGGTGCGGCACCCGGCGGCTGGACCTATCAGCTGGTCAAGCGCGGCATGCTGGTGACGGCCATTGATAACGGGCCAATGGCGGAAAGCTTGATGGACACAGGGCTGGTCAACCACTTGATGGTCGATGGCTTCACCTGGACGCCTAAGCAGCCGGTGGACTGGATGGTCTGCGATATCGTCGAAAAACCGGCGCGTACTGCGGCGATGGTGGAAACCTGGATCGGCGACGGCCATTGCCGGGAAGCGGTGGTTAACCTCAAGCTGCCGATGAAGCAGCGCTACGCCGAGGTGCGTCGCTTGCTGCAGCGCCTTGAAGATGGCTTTGCTGCACGCAAGATCAAGGTGTCGATCGCCTGCAAGCAGCTTTATCACGACCGCGAAGAAGTCACTTGTCACCTGCGCCGCTTAGGTAAATAACCCCTCAGTGCCTGGCCAGTTGCGGCTGCAATGGCAGCAACTGCGGCCACTCGACGCTGCCTTGCAGCGTGCTGCTGGAGAGCTGCCAGGAACCGTTGAACAGGTATTGGCCGCTAAAGCCACTGATGCGCAGGCCCAAGGTGTCGCCCGCTTGTAGCTGCGCGCTGACGGCAGCCAGTTCTGTGCTGGCTTGCCCGTTGAGCGGGGTGACCTGTTCACTGAGCACTGCACTGCTGCCGTCGGCACGCTGGACCACCAGGGCGGCAAACAGTGTCGGCATTCCTTCAGCGTTTTCCAGATGCACGCGTGGCACGCCAACCAGCGCGCTGCTCGTCTGCACCTGTTGCAACGGGATAAAGCGCGCCGGTTGCAGCAGCCCGCTGCTAAATGGCCGAATTGCGGTGGCCGGCAGTTCGATTCGTTGATTGGCCGGCAGTTGTTGCAGGTCCACGCCCTGATCCAGATCGAGACTGACGCAGAAATCGGGAATGCTCGCTGCCACGCCTGTGCGCCCGCGCAGCTTGTCTTCGTACCAACTGATGATGCTCTGGTAGAGGTTGATCGCCCGACCGTCACAGTTCAGCACCGCCTCGTTATTGAACGGCGGCAGGCCGCTCCAGCGTTGCATCGGTGGCGGCAGAATATGCCCGCCCTGCATGCCGAGCAGGCGCACATCACGGGCGCCTTGTTGCAGGCAATCCCGAATCGCCAGGCCCTGGTTGAGCGGGAACAGGGTGTCGCGCATGCCTTGGATCAGCAAGGCATCGGCTTGTGGGCGCTGACCTCGTGCGCAGTAGCTGGTCAAGCTGTGGGCTTTGAGTTCGTCGCGCACCGGTTCGCGCATACGGCCATCAGCGCTTTTCAGGTAGGGTGCTTGGACGAACTTGCCCAGGTCATAGCCGGTGGACAGGCCCAAGCTGAGCAGCACGCTTGTCCAGCCGATTTTCAGGTGGCTGTCCGGGGCCAGGGCTTCGCTTAGGTCGTACCAGGTGGCTATCGGCACAATCGCGTCGATGCGCGGGTCCGTAGCTGACGCAAGCAGCTGCACTGCGCCGCCGTAGCTTTCGCCGAGCATACCGACCTTGGGGTCATTCGGTCCGTCCATGCTCAGGCGTGGCAGGTTGGCGGCGGCCCAGTCGATCACTGCAAGGGCATCTTGCACTTCATAGTCGGGGTCCATCATCTCGATATCGCCCTCGCTGCCGCCCCAGCCGCGCTGGTCGTAGCTGATTACCCAATAGCCAGCCTGCCAGGCTTTCACTGCGGCGCGACCGGACATCATCTGCGTGCCGTAGAAGCCGTTCGGCCGGGTGACGCGCCAGCCGCCCCAGCCGTGGGTGTGCACGATGACCGGAGCCTGCTCGCCAGCCTTCAGTGCAGGCTGGAATACGGTGGCCGACAGCCGTGTGCCATCGCGGCCATGGATCACTGCATCAAAGTGGGTGGCTGGTAGATCCTGCTGCGCGGTGACGCTGAAGTCAGGCAGTTGATCACGGGCGGCGCAGCCGCTGAGCAGCAGGGTGGCAAGTAGAAGGGCAAGGCGCATGAATGGCTCTTATTGGAATGGTGGACGCTGCGCAGCCTGCCTGATCAGGGCGTGGCTGCCTGCCCATCCAAGGTTGTGTTGACCTGTTGTCGGGCCAATCGCGCTACACAGGCGTTTTCCATCAGGCGCTAGATGACCTTTGGGTCAGCTTTGCGCGAGAATAGCGGCCTGCTACTGGAGCCAGCCGATGTCTTTGCAAACCACCGCCATTCCCGATGCCACCCTTGACGCCACTGGGCTCAATTGCCCCGAGCCGGTAATGATGCTGCACAACAAGGTGCGCGACCTGCAGGCAGGCGGCCTGCTCAAGGTGATTGCCACTGACCCCTCGACCCGTCGCGACATTCCAAAATTCTGCGTGTTTCTTGGCCATGAACTGGTGGAGCAGGCAGAAGAGGGCGCGACCTACCTGTACTTAATTCGCAAGAAACTCGACTGATGCAGTGGTACTTCGCCTACGGCTCGAATATGAACCTGGCACGCATGCAGGCGCGCGGCATGGTGGTGCTGGAGGCACTGCCGGGTCATCTTCCCGGTTACAGCCTGTGCTTTAACAAGCGGGCGGCGGATCGGGCGCCGGGGCGGGCCTACGCCAATATCCGTCATCAGCGCGAGGGGCGGGTGGAAGGTGTGCTGTATCGCCTGGCCGACGCTGGTGAGATCGCCAAGCTGGATCACTTCGAAGGTACGCCGATCTATTACAGCCGCGAATGCCTGCCGATTGTCGCGGCCCACGGCGTGCAGCCGGCCTGGGTGTATATCGCCAACCCGGTCTTTCGTGAAGAAGGGCTGTTGCCCAGCGCTGATTACCTGGCCCACCTGCTGGCGGGGCGTGAATTATTGTCCGAAGCCTACTGGTCGACGCTGTCAGCTTGGCCCGTCCATCCCGATTGACCGGGCGCCAGGCCGCAGCTGTTCAGCACGTCCTGCCAACTGCGCACATGCCGTGCGGTGGCCTGTTGAAAGTCCGCCCATAACGACGCCTCGTCACTGCTCAATTGCTGCAGGTATTCCCGCGTCGCTGGGGGTATCTGCGCAACGCCGCTGAGGCTGCGTAGGCTGCTGCTCCAGGCTTGGCCGCGTTGATCCACGAGCGCTAGGTAGGGCTGCAGGCCACCGGCGTAATACTTGACGAAGATGTTCTGTAGGGTGCGCGCACGTTCCGTGGCCTTGCCCGTGGGGCAGAGCGGCCGGCCCTGTTGGCGGCTTTGCAGCATGGCGCTGCCTTGGTTGAGGCTGTGGGTCAGGCTGGCCAGGCTGCTGATCAACTGGCCGCCCTGGTCGCTGGCATGCAGGGCGAAGAACAGCGGATCCAGCTGCTCGGCACTCGGCGGCAACGCATCAGGCAGCGCGCTGCCGATGGCGGCCAGCTGCGTTAGAGCATCCAGCGCCGCGTTATCCTCGCCTGCATTTGGCGGCAGCGGCTGTTCGGCAAAGCGCAGGTAGCGCTCGACCTCCGGGCTGGCATTCAGGGCATTCCAGAATACGCCGGGCAGCTGCGCACGTTTTTCTTGCGCCAGTTGTTCAAGGGTATTGCGCAGGGGTTGCTGGTCCTGGCTGCGCAGGTGTTCGCTGCAGGCGTCCAGGGCGCGCAGCAGATCGCCTTCGTAAGCCAGGCGGCTGCTGGGTGTGAGCTGTTTACCGAGGCTGTTGTTGCGCTGGCTGATCTGCTGTTGCAGGGCGGGGCAGCGACGCACATCGACCAACAGGTCCAGCAGGCTGATGCGCAGTTCGGCAATTTCTATCAGTCGTTCGCGCCGAGCGGGTAGGCGGTAACGGGTCAGTTCGCTGGAGTCGAAGGCGGTTGCCGGTTCGACATCCAGAGCATTGCTTAATCGCTGCAGGTAATCAGCCTGCAGCGCTAGGCCGTCATCGGCGGGCGTACAGGCGCATAGACAAAGCGCAGTGATTAGAAGCAGCAGGCGGGCGTTCATCAGGCCATCTTAGCGGCTCGAATGCGTTTGCGCGCGCTGCCGGCCAAGCGCACGGCGAGCATGCCGCCAGCGCAGGTCAGGCCGACCACCAGACCCTGCCAGAGCCCACTGGGACCACTGGGCTCGCCGAACCAGTCGGTCAGGCCGAGCGCATAACCCACCGGCAAGCCGATGCCCCAATAGGCGAACAGGGTCAGGATCATGGTGACGCGGGTATCCTGATAACCGCGCAGTGCGCCGGCAGCCGTCACCTGAATGGCATCGGAGAACTGGAACAGCGCCGAATAAACCAGCAGCGTGGTGGCTACCGCAATTACTGCACCGTCTGGGGTATAGATCTGCGCAATCTCTTCGCGCAATAGCAGCATCAGGCTGGCCGACAGGCAGGCGTAACCCAATGCCGCCGCCATGCTCACCCCGGCAGCAAAGCGCGCTTCACGCGGCTCGCCACGGCCCAGCGCCTGGCCGACGCGCACGGTGGCGGCCATGCCCAAGGAATAGGGGATCATAAACACCATGGAGCTGAAGTTCAGGGCGATCTGGTGCCCGGCCACCACGGTGGCGCCCAGGCCGCCGATCAGCAGAGCAATTACCGCGAAAATGCTCGATTCGGCGAATACCGAGATGCCGATCGGCAAGCCGACCGAGAGCAGGCGTTTGTGCACCGGCCACTGCGGCCATTCGAAGTGGTTGAAGATTTTGCTCGCCTGATAGAACGGCGCCCATTTCACCCACCAGAGCATGCTCAGGAACATAAAGCCCATCACCAGGCCGGTGGCCCAACCGCAGCCGACGCCGCCCATGGCCGGCAGGCCGAGCTTGCCGTAGATAAAGATGTAATTGAGCGGGATATTCAGCGCCAGGCCGCACAGGCCGATGACCATGCTCGGCCGGGTATGCCCGAGGCCGTCACTGAAGCAACGCAGCACGTGGTACAGCGCCACAGCCGGAAAACCGCAGGCCACAGCACGCAGGTAGCCCATGGCGGGTTCGATCAGCGCCGGGTCGACGTTCATCAGGCTGAGGACGATTTCTGCGTTCCACAAAATCACCGCCGCCGCGATGCCCACCGCCAGAGCCAACCACAGCGCCTGACGAACTAACGGGCCGATCTCGGTATGCGCACCTGCGCCAAAGCGCTGCGCAACCTTGGGCGTGGTGGCCAGCAGAATGCCGGTCATCAGCAGAAATACCGGCACCCAGATCGAGTTGCCCAGCGCCACCGCGGCCAGATCCTGCGGGCTGACCCGGCCGGCCATCACGGTATCGACGAAGCCCATGGCAGTATTGGCCAACTGGGCAATGATGATCGGCGTTGCGAGCTTCAGCAGGTTGTAGAACTCGGTGCTGGCGCGTTGCAAGCGGGTTTGGGCAAGCATGAAAAGTAGTATCCAGCTGGTATCAGGAAACCGTGCAGTCTACGCCCTGACGGCTTGGTCAGGAAACCTTGTTGCACAGTGTTTCAGCACAACGGGCGCATTGCTCTACTCAGCGTAGCCAAGCAGTGCAGGCAGGTTAGAATGCCGGCCTGATTTATGGAGCACAGCCATGCGCATCGTTGCTGATGAAAATATCCCCCTGCTTGACGAATTCTTTGCCGGTTTTGGCGAAATTCGTCGCCTGCCCGGCCGCAGTATCGATGCGGCTGCTGTCGCCGATGCTGACCTGTTGCTGGTGCGCTCGGTGACCCAGGTTGATCGCGCGCTGCTAGACGGCTCGGCAGTGAAGTTTGTCGGCACCTGCACCATCGGCACTGATCACCTGGACCTCGACTATTTCCAACAGGCCGGCATCACTTGGGCTAGCGCGCCGGGCTGCAATGCCCGCGGTGTGGTCGACTATGTGCTGGGCAGCCTGCTGGTATTGGCTGAGCAGCAGGGTGTTGATCTGGCTACGCGCACCTATGGGGTGGTTGGTGCGGGGCAGGTAGGCAGCCGTCTGCTTAAGGTGCTGCGAGGTCTGGGCTGGCGTGTGCTGGTCTGCGATCCGCCGCGTCAGGCCGATGAGGGCGGCGATTTCGTCAGTCTGCAGCAGGTGCTAGCCGAGTGCGATGTGATCAGCTTGCATACGCCGCTGGAACGTCTGGGTGAGCACCCGACTTATCACCTGTTCGATCACGCACGCTTGGCCGCACTCAAGCCAGGCAGCTGGCTGATCAACGCCAGCCGTGGCGCGGTGGTGGATAACCAGGCCTTGCGCGAGTTGCTGCCCCAGCGCAGCGATCTGCAGGTGGTGCTGGATGTCTGGGAAGGCGAGCCACAGGCCGATGTCGAGCTGGCTGCCTTGTGCCGCATCGCCACGCCGCATATTGCCGGCTACAGCCTGGACGGCAAGCTGCGCGGCACGGCGCAGATCTATCAGGCGCTGTGTCAGCACCTAGGCGTTGAGCCTATTACCGAGCTGGCGCAGCTGATGCCCGCGCCGTGGCTGAGTGATTTGACTATCGACCCCAGCGCTGATCCGGCCTGGGCCCTGGCCAGTATCTGCCGCGCCGTGTATGACCCGCGCCGCGATGATGCGGATTTTCGCCGCAGCCTACTGGGCGATGCGGTAACCCGGCGTGCGGCTTTTGACGGGCTGCGCAAGCACTACCCGATGCGCCGGGAGATCGACGGGTTGGAAGTATGCGTAAAGGGAGATGCACCGGCGTTGGCCAGCCTGGTGCAGGCGTTAGGTGCGAAGTTGAATCGGCTGTAGCGAAGGGCAGCGAATGCTGCCCTGGCGGGAAACTTATTTACGCTTGGTGGTTTGCTGTTGAGCTTTTTCCAACGCGTTGCAGGCCTGTTGGATCATCTCTTCGGTGATCGGGATTTCACGGCCCTGGGCGTCGATGACAAAGCCACCAATCGGCATTGTCGTGGTTTTTTGCGAATTCTGTTGTTGGCTGTGCATGGCTTGTCTCCTCATCGGTTAGCGCGATTTTATGAGTGTTAGATGAAGGCGCTATGACAACTGCGACGGCAGAAAACCGCCGCAAGACACAGGGCAAGTTAGCCATTGCAGGCACTGTGCCAGGGCCGGCAGGTATTGAGCTGGCAGGTATTGAATCAGAGGGTGTTATGGGGCTTTTCCATATTGGCTTGATCATCAACCCATTGGCCGGCCTGGGCGGCCCGGCGGGGTTCAAGGGCAGTGATGGCATGGCCGAGCAGGCCTTTGCTTTGGGCGTTGAGGCCAAGTCGGCACTGCGTACGCAAACTGCCCTTGAGGTGCTGTTGCCGCTACGCGAGCGCCTGGAATTCGTCACCTTTCCCGGCGTTATGGGCGCCGATCTGCTGAGCGAGATGGGTTTTGCTCACCGTGTGGTTGGTGAATTGGGCGCCGGCCCCAGCAGCGCAGCCGATACCCGTCAGGCAGTTGAGCTGCTGCAGAATGCTGGCGTGGCGCTGATTCTGTTCGCTGGTGGCGATGGTACGGCGCGGGATATCTGCGCCGCTGTGCGCGAAGGCCAACCTGTGCTGGGGATTCCGGCCGGGGTGAAGATTCAGTCCGGGGTCTATGCCATCAGCCCGCGTGCAGCCGGTGAGTTGACTGCGCGGCTGATCGAAGGCGGTCTGGTGCGCCTGAGCAGCGGTGAAGTGCGCGATATTGATGAAAGCGCTCTGCGTGAGGGGCGCGTAACCGCACGCTGGTACGGCGAACTGACGGTGCCGCAGGAAGGCGGCTATGTGCAGCAGGTCAAACAGGGCGGCGTGGAGTCCGAAGAGCTGGTGCTGAATGATCTGGCCGACTGGCTGCAGGAAAGCTGGGAAACCGATGTGCGTTATGTCTTCGGCCCGGGTTCGACCCTGTATGGTCTGGCGCAGAACCTCGGTATGCAGACCACCTTGCTCGGCGTCGATGTGGTCGAAAACGGCCAGCTGCTGGCCTGCGATGTAACCGAGGCGCAGCTGTTCGAGCTGGTTGATGGCCATCCAGCGCGTCTGTTGGTCACCGCCATTGGCGGGCAGGGCCATATCATCGGTCGCGGCAACCAGCAGATCAGCCCACGGGTGTTGCGCGCGATTGGCCTGGATAACCTGCGGGTAGTCGCCACCAAGCGTAAGCTCGGTACGCTTGAAGGCCGCCCGCTGCTGGTCGACAGTGGTGATGTTGCGCTGGATGATGCCTTTCCCGATGCCGTGCGTGTGTGGGCCGGTTATAAGGAAGAGCTGCTCTATACCGTGGGCAAGTAGCAGCTGGGCGATCAAGGAGGCGTGATGCGGGCAATTCTGCTGTTTGCATTGGCTATGTTGCTAAGCGCCCAGGCCTGGGCGCTGCAAGCTGATGTCCTGGTTACAGCGGCCCGCGAGCAGGTCGGCGTGACTTTGAGTTATGACCCCGCCTATCGCCGCCTGAGTTACCCCAATGGCGATGTACCGCTAAATACAGGCGTGTGCACCGATGTAGTGATCCGCGCCCTGCGCGAACAGGGGCTCGACTTGCAGCAGGCCGTGCATCAGGACATGCGCGCGAACTTTCGCCTCTATCCCAAGAACTGGGCGCTAAGCCGGCCCGACAGCAATATCGACCACCGCCGTGTGCCGAACTTAATGACCTGGTTTAAACGCCAGGGCTGGGCGCTGCCGCTTGGCCAGGATGCCGAGCGCTATCGGCCTGGTGATATCGTCACCTGGGATCTCGGCGGCGGCCTGACCCATATCGGCATTATCAGCGACCGTCAGGCCGGCAGCGGCGTGCCCCTGGTGCTGCACAATATCGGCCGCGGCACCCAGGAAGAGGACATTCTCTTCAGTTTTAAAATTACCGGTCATTACCGTATCCCGGCCGCTTAAAGGCCAGGCAGAAGGAGTTGGGCATGCAGGAGCAAGCACAAACACTTCCACCCCTTATCCAACCTGGCGAACGTGTGGTGCTGTTCGACGGGGTGTGCAAACTGTGCAACGGCTGGGCGAAGTTTCTGATTCGTCATGATGCTGAGCAGCGCTTTCGCCTGGCCTCGGTGCAGTCGGCCGAGGGCCAGGCGCTACTGGCTTGGGGCGGTTTGCCCACCGATCGTTTCGATACCATGGCGTTGATCGAGAATGGCCAGATGCTGTTGCGTTCGGATGCGGTGCTGCGCATCGTCGCGCAATTGCCTAAACCATGGCGCTGGCTGGCCTGGCTGCGGCTGATCCCTCGGCCTGCACGTGACTGGTGCTATGACCGTATTGCGCTCAATCGCTATCGGCTATTCGGTCGTTACAACAGTTGCCTAATACCAACCGCCGATCATGCCCGGCGCTTCTTGCATGACTGATCCCCGTCTACAGCAGATTGCCTGGCTCGCGCGTATCGCCTTGGCGCTGGTGTTTATCTGGCACGGCCTGGTACCGAAGATTCTCTGGTTAAGCCCTGATGAGCTGGCGATGATCCAAGTCCACAACCTGCCGGCTCCCGAATGGGTGGCGCGCATCGCTGGTCTGGCGGAAATCATTCTGGGTTTGTTGCTTCTTTGGCGGCGTCAGCGCTGGCCGTTGCTGCTCGCGGGTTTGCTGTTAGCCGGGCTGCTGCTTGATGTGATGCTATTCAGTCCCCATCTACTGCTGCAGGCGTTCAATCCGCTGTCGACCAACCTTGCTGCTTTGGCGCTGTGTTGGCTGGCTTGGCGGGCGGAAACGCCGCAATCGCTTCCTCATTAACGGGCGTCAGCGCCCCAGCGAGCTTTCATGCTTTCGATCCTGTCTTCCCGTCAACGCAATGCCCTGCGCATGGCCTGGCGCTTTATTGCGCCGTATCGCGGTCGCGTGTTTGGGGCCTTGCTGGCGCTGATGTTTACCGCCGCCATCACCCTGTCGATGGGGCAGGGCATCAAGCTGTTGGTTGATCAGGGCCTGGCGACTCAATCGCCGGCGGCCTTGCAGCAGTCGATTGGGCTGTTCTTCGTGCTGGTACTGGCGCTGGCCATCGGTACTTTTACCCGGTTCTACCTGGTGTCGTGGATTGGCGAGCGCTTTGTCGCCGATATCCGCAAGCGCGTATTCAACCACCTGATCGAGCTGCATCCGGGGTTTTATGAGAGCAACCGCAGCTCGGAGATTCAGTCACGCCTGACTGCTGATACCACGCTGCTGCAATCGGTGATCGGCTCGTCGCTGTCGATGGCACTGCGTAACCTGATCATGCTGGTTGGCGGCAGCGTGCTGCTGGTGGTGACCAATGCCAAACTCAGCGGCATCGTGTTGATGGCGCTGCCACTGGTGGTCGCGCCGATTCTGATATTCGGTCGCCGCGTACGCGCGTTGTCGCGGCAGAGCCAGGACCGGGTGGCAGATGTCGGTAGCTATGTCGGCGAGGTGCTGGGGCAGATCAAGACCGTGCAGGCCTATAACCACCAAAATGAGGACAAGCGCCGTTTCGGCCTGTCCGCCGAGGCGGCCTTCGATACTGCGCGTCAGCGCATTGCCCAGCGTGCCTGGCTGATTACTGTGGTGATCGTGCTGGTGCTCGGCGCGGTGGGGGTGATGCTCTGGGTCGGCGGTATGGACGTGATTGCCGGGCGAATTTCCGGCGGTGAGCTGGCCGCTTTTGTGTTCTATAGCCTGATCGTAGGCTCGGCCTTTGGCACCCTGAGTGAGGTGATCGGCGAGCTGCAACGCGCCGCAGGTGCCGCTGAGCGCATCGCTGAACTGTTGCAGGCACGCAATGAAATCACCCCGCCGGCGTCCGATGCGTTGCATCTGCAACAGCCGGTGCAGGGCCGTATCGAGCTGCAAGGGCTGCGCTTCGCCTACCCGTCGCGCCCCGGTAGTTTCGCCGTGGACGGTATCGATCTGCAGGTTGCAGCTGGGGAAACCCTGGCGTTGGTCGGGCCGTCTGGCGCAGGTAAATCGACGCTGTTTGATCTGCTGCTGCGCTTTTTCGACCCGCAGCAGGGCCGTATCCTGATTGATGGCGTGCCGATCCAACAGCTCGACCCTCGCGAACTGCGCAGTAGCTTTGCCCTGGTGTCGCAGAACCCGGCGCTGTTCTTCGGCTCGGTGGAGGACAATATCCGCTACGGCAAAACCACTGCCAGCCTGGCTGAGGTCGAAGCGGCAGCCAAAGCCGCACATGCTCACGAATTTATTATGAAGCTGCCGGACGGCTATCAGACTCACCTCGGCGATGCTGGGCTGGGCTTGTCCGGTGGTCAGCGTCAGCGCCTGGCAATCGCCCGCGCGCTGTTGGTGGATGCGCCGATTCTGCTGCTCGATGAGGCAACCAGTGCACTGGACGCCGAGAGCGAGCACTTGATTCAGCAAGCCTTACCGCCGCTGATGGAAGGGCGTACCACCTTGGTGATCGCCCACCGCCTGGCGACGGTCAAAAGCGCTGACCGCATCGCTGTGATCGAGCACGGCAAGCTGGCGGCGATTGGCACGCACAGCGAGCTGGTCAGCAACAGCCCGCTGTATGCCCGTTTAGCCGAGTTGCAGTTCAGTAACGAGGCGGAGGCCGCTGTTTAAAGCGGCTTGGCGTTGGGGCGTATGGTCGCCGCTGCACCGGCCGAGGCGAGAATGATGGCGCTGATCGCCAGCCATTGACTGAGAGTCAGGCGCTCGCTGAGGAATAGCAGGCCAGAAAGCGCGGCAATCGCCGGCTCCATGCTCATCAGGATGCTGAAAGTGCGCGCGGGCAGGCGGGTCAGAGCGACCATTTCCAGGCTGTAGGGCAGGGCCGAGGACAGCACGGCGACGCAGAGGGCGACGGGCAGCAGGTCCAGTGAAAAAAGGCCGCTGCCGGCTTGCCACAGGCCAATCGGGAACACCAGCAGGGCCGCGACGATGGTGCCGAGTGCCACGGTCTGGTTGCCGTGCTCAGCGCCGGCTTTTTGCCCGAAAACGATATACAGCGCCCAGCACAGCCCAGCCGCCAGGGCCAGGCCCATGCCGACGGGGTCCAGCGGTACATCGCTTTGCCCGGTGGGCAACAGCAGCCACAGGCCGAAAACCGCCAGGGCAATCCAGACGAAATCCACCAAACGGCGTGACGACAACAGCGCCAGGCCCAACGGGCCGGTGAATTCCAGGGCCACGGCGATGCCCAGAGGGATGGTTTTCAGCGAGAGGTAGAACAGCAGGTTCATACCGCCCAGCGACAACCCGTAAGCCAGCAGCGAACGGCTGGACTTTAGCGTCAGCTTGGCCTGCCACGGGCGCATCAAGATGCACAGGATCAGCGCGCCAAGGCTCAAACGCAGGGCCGTCGTGCCGCTGGCACCAATCTCCGGAAATAGCCCCTTGGCCAGGGACGCGCCGCTCTGGATCGAGGTCATGGCGATCAGCAGCAATATGATCGGCAGGATCACCAGGGAGAATTGCGTTGAGCGCGGCATGGCTGTTCCTTTGGGTTATCTATCCAGTAATAAAAAACCGGCCACTGGGGCCGGCTTTTATGCACCACGGCTAAGGCTTAGCGGTATTCACACAGGTATGCAGTATCAGCTGCCACCTTGAGCTGAAACTTGCTGTCGGCCGGTACGGTGAACTTGCTGCCGCTGGTGAAGGTTTCCCAGTTGTCGCTGCCGGGCAGTTTCACGGTCAGGGCGCCGGCGACCACGTGCATGATTTCTAGCTGATTGGTGCCGAATTCATACTCGCCTGCAGCCATCACGCCAATGGTAGCCGGGCCTTCAGCCATGCCGAAGGCGATGGATTTGACGGTGCCGTCGAAGTATTCATTGACCTTGAACATCTGCAGTTCCTCGATAGGGGATTAAAAAGGCTGGCCGCCAGTAGCGACAGGCCATAGAAAAAGGCCCGCCAGTATGCCCAAGCGTTTTTTCTTCGTCATCTGCTTTGCGCAGGCAAAACCAGTGGCAGCAGCCGGGCGGTATTGCGCGCATCGGTCAGGGCGCGGTGTTGCTGGCCCTGGAACTGCAGGCCGGCGAGATTCAGCGCCATTTTCAAGCCAATCGGGCTGGGCAGCTGGCGGGCTTCGGCGAAGCGCTTTTTCAGGTTGATGTGCGGGATCTGGCTCAGGTGACTCTCCAGCCCATGGGCGCGCCATTCCTGTTCAAACTGGCGGCGGTCGTAGTCGCCCCAGCTGGCCCAGCCCGCCAGTTGTGCCTGATGGGCCAGCAGCCAGCGTTCGAATTGTGCCCATACCGCACTCAGCGGCGCGGCGGCATCAACATCGGCCTGGCTGATCTGGGTGAGCTGACGGCAGAAGTGGGTCAGGTGCGGGCGTCGTGTGGGTCGCACAAACCGTTGGAAACTCTCGATTTCATGGCCGCCCGCGTTGACCAGGCTGGCGCCGATTTCGATGATTTCCATGTCTGTAATCGGCCAACCGCCTTCTTCGGTGGTGGCTTCTAGGTCGATGACCAGCCAGTGCTGCATAAGCCCTCCTTAGCGTGCAGTCAGTATGGAAGCAGTTTCAGCGTCGGGTAAAGCCTGTTGCTTGGGGCATCCATACAGTTTTGCCACATGGCTGTACTGGCGTTGATTGCAGGTGGCGGGCATGCTTGCAGCCAGGTTCGTACCCGCTGTATGGCGCAGGTATGCAGTTAATCAGAAGCGTGCGGTAAAGGACGCTCGACGGTAGAGGTGGATATGGCAAAGCTGGCGTTTATCGGGCTGGGCGTAATGGGTTATCCGATGGCTGGGCATCTGGCACGTGCCGGGCATCAGGTGTGTGTGTACAACCGCACCGCCGCCAAGGCTGCGCAATGGGCCGCCGAATACCCCGGCAGCCACGCGCCAACCCCGCGTGAAGCGGCTGCGGGTGCCGAGTTTGTGATGGTCTGCGTGGGCAATGATGACGATCTGCGCAGTGTTGTGCTGGGCGAGCAGGGCGCCTTTGCCGGCATGCAGGCTGGTGCGGTGCTGATTGATCACACCACCGCCTCGGCGCAGGTTGCAAGTGAATTGGCCGAGCAGGCCGCTGCCCGGCAACTGGGTTTTCTCGATGCGCCGGTCTCCGGCGGACAGGCTGGGGCGCAGAACGGCGCGTTGACCATCATGGTCGGCGGTGAGGCGGCGACCTACGCCAAAGCTGAGCCAATCATTCAGGCCTATGCACGCATGGCCCGCCTGATGGGCGAAGCCGGCAGCGGTCAGCTGACCAAGATGGTCAACCAGATTTGCATCGCCGGGCTGGTGCAGGGATTGTCCGAGGCGCTGCATTTCGCCGAGTGCGCCGGTCTCGACGCCCATGGCGCGATGGAAGTGATCAGCAAGGGCGCTGCACAATCCTGGCAGCTGGAAAATCGCCACAAAACCATGCTGGCCGGCGAGTTCGAACACGGCTTTGCCGTGGACTGGATGCGCAAGGACCTGGCAATTCTGCTAACCGAGGCGCGCAGCAATGGCGCGCAGCTGCCGGTCACCGCGCTGGTCGATCAGTTTTATGCCGATGTGCAGGGCATGGGCGGCGGCCGCTGGGACACGTCCAGTCTGTTAGCCCGCCTGAACAAGCGCTAACTGGCAGCTGAGTACGGCCGTCTATACTGGGTTCAAAGCCAGTATGGATTCGGCACTGTTCTCACTTTTCAGGCATGCGGGCACTGTTCATGGATGATCAATTTGCATTCAGCGACGACCTTCCCAGCACCACCAGCCAGCCCGTATGGCGCGTGCTGGCAGTTGATGATGACGCCGACTTCCAGCGCGCCACCGCCTTTGCCCTGAGCGAGCTGGAGCTGCTGGGCGGGCGTATTGAGCTGATCCAGGCGTTCAGCTGCCGTGAAGCTTCGATGCTGTTGGCCAAACACCATGACATCGCCCTGGTATTGCTCGATGTGGTGATGGAGACCGAAGACGCCGGCCTGCGCCTGATCAAGGCGCTGCGTGAGGTGATCGGCAATCGCGAAACCCGCGTGGTGATGCTCACTGGTGAGCCAGGCCTGGCGCCGGCTCATGAAGTGATGCGTGATTACGACATCAACGATTATTGGACCAAGAGTGAACTCAGCGCCGAGCGCTTGCTGACGGTGCTCACCGCAGCGGTGCGCGGTTATGCGCAGCTCAGGGCTGTAGCTAGCGCGCGGCGCGGCTTGCAGATGATCGTCGAGTCGAGCAATGCACTGTTCTGTTCGAAGAGTACCCGCGAGCTGTCGGCCAAGATTCTCTCGGAAATCACCTCACTGCTTGACCTGCAGACCGAGGGCATTGTCTGCGTGCGCGCCGATGAGGGTGACGCCACTACCGAGCCAAATGCGCGGATTGTCAGCGCCAGCGGGCGCTTCTTCGACAGCATCGACGCCAATCTGGACGTGCTGCAGCCGCAGGTCGCGGCGGCGGTGCGCCAATGCCTGCGGGCGCAGCAGACTCTGCGTCTGAGCGATTGCACGGTCTTGTTCTTTCCGCGCTTTCAGGCCGGTTCTGACTACGCCTGCTATATCGACAGTGCACGGGCGCTGGATGACACCGAGTTGGAGCTGCTCAAGGTGTTCAGTGTCAGTATCAGCCGTGGCCTTTACAACGTTGCGCTGTTCAGCCGCCTGGAGGAAATGGCCTATCAGGACGACTTGCTGAAGATCCCCAATCGTAATGCGCTGATTTGCATGCTGGACATGACGCTGAAGTCGGAGGCCAAGGATCAGCGGGTGCTGGTGCTCATCGATATCGATAATTTCTCTGGTGCCAACACCGCCTTTGGCACCGGTTATGGCGATTTTATTCTCGGCCTGGTGGCGAAGAAACTGCGCGACGCCTTCACCCATGAGGTGCTGATTGCCCGGGTGCGTGATGACCTGTTTGCCATCCTCGGCCCGCAAACCCAGGTTAATGCCGCGGACGTGGTGGCACTGTTTCGCCGGCATAAACGCCCTTATGAGCTGGGCCAGGTGCACAGCCTGAGCAGCGTGACCATGCACCTGGCTGACTTTACCGGCAGCGCCAGTGTGGCCCTGCAGGATGCGCTGTTGACCCTAAAACAGGCCAAGCGCTTGGGGCATGACCAGCACGGCGTCTACGACCCTAGGCTGCAAGGTGCGCATGCAGAGTCCTATCGCATGTTGCTGGCCTTGCGTGATGCGGTGGACGCCGGCCAAATCAGTGTTGAACTGCAGCCGCAAATTGACCTTGAAACGCTCCGCGTAACTGGTGTGGAAGCTTTGGCACGCTGGCGTAAAACTGACGGCAAGATGGTTCCGCCTTTGAGCTTTATTCCTCTGGCTGAAGCCACGGGCTACATCTTGCCGTTGGGCGATTTACTGATGCGTCTCGCGCTGCAGGCGGCAAAACAGCTTGCTGATGCGGGGTACCCGCACATCCGCGTTGCGGTTAACGTCTCTGCACCGCAACTGCTGCAGCATGACTTCATTGAGCGGTTTAAGTCGCACTTGCAGGTGGCTGGGGTGCTGCCTGAGCAGATTGAAGTGGAAATTACCGAGTCGGTGGCCATGCGCACCTTCGACACCGTCTGTGAAAAGCTTCGTGCGCTGCGGGCCATGGGCGTGGAGGTGGCCATCGATGACTTTGGCACTGGTTTCTCATCGCTCAGCTACCTGCGTTTGTTGCCTGCCGATCGCTTGAAAATCGACCGCAGTTTTGTTCTGGAAATCGGTGAGGTCAGCGACCAGCAGATGATCGCCGAAGCGGTGATCCAGATTGCCGCGCGGGTTGGCATGCGGGTCATTGCCGAAGGCGTCGAAACCCAACAGCAGGCCGACTGGATTCTCAAACATGGCTGCCGGCAGGCGCAGGGCTATCTGTTTGCCAAACCGATGGCCTGCGCGGATTTACTCAATTGGTTGAGTGACTGGCCGGAGTGCACGGCCTGATGCAGCAATCCAGGCGCGCCAGGCTGTTGTCGCAGCCGGTCAGGCGCAACCTATTGCTGCTATTTGTGCCATGGACGCTGCTGATTCTGCTGCTGATGGCACTGCTTTACGAGCGCTTGCTGGATGCGCGACTTGAACCGTTGTTGCGCGATCAGCAGGTCAGCCTGAACGAGGGCGTTGGCGTGCTAAATCGGCACCTGGCGACATTGCGCGGCAATCTGCAATTTCTCATCCAACAGCCACTACTGGCTGAGGTGCTGCGGAACCCAAGTGCAGATAACCGGCACGCCCTGAGTCAACTGTTTGTCGAGTTCGCCCGCAGCAGCATGGTCTATGACCAGATTCGCTGGCTGGATGAGCGTGGTGCAGAGCAGGTGCGGGTTGATTGGCGCAATGGCGAGCCGCTGGCGAGTGATCAGGCACAATTGCACAACCAGGCGCAGCACTATTACTTCGTCGAGACCATGAACCTGCCTCAGGGTGCGTTCTACCTCTCACGTTTTGACCTGAACGCTGATATGGGCAGCGTCGAGCAACCACTCAAGCCCACCCTGCGGGGTGCCGAGCCGATTTTCGATGGTGAGGGCAAGCGCCGCGGCATCCTGATCCTCAATTACCTTGGGCAAGTGCTGTTGCAACGTCTGGCCGAGGTGTCCAAGAGTTACGGCAACAACCTGACTCTGGTCGACCATGAAGGCTACTGGATACTCGCTGCTGATGAGCAGGATGCCTGGGGTTTTGCTCTGGGCAAGCCTGAGGCAACGCTGGCCAGCCGCTTTCCGGATAGCTGGCGGCGGATGCAGGCTGCGCACGATGGCGTGTTTAGCGACAGTGGTGGTTATTGGGCCTTTAATAAGTTCGATCCTTACCAGGGTAGTGGCCAGAACGCGGCAACAGGTGAGTACTGGTTACTGGTTTCGCACCTGCCTCTGGAGCAAATTCAGGGGCTGCGTGGGCAAGTACTCTGGCAGGTATTGCTGTTTGTCTGCGTGATGCTCTCTCTTGGGCTACTGGTGGTGTTGCGCCTCGGCTTGGCGGAGTTCGAGCGTGATCAGGTGCGCCAGGCGCTGGAGGTCAGTAGCCAGGCACTGTTGCAGCGTAATGCGGAGCTGCGTGACACGGTTGATCAGCTGCAGCGCACGCGCGGCGCCTTGCTTCAGGCGGAAAAGCTCTCTTCGTTGGGCACCTTGGTCGCGGGGGTGGCGCATGAGCTGAATACGCCGATTGGTGCCGCCAGCATGGCTGCCTCAACCCTGGATAAAGGTAATCAGAGCCTGCAGAAAAGCCTCGGTGAAGGGTTACAGCGTTCGGCGCTGGAGCGCTTTGTGCAGCGCAATGATGAAGGCCTGGCGATCATCCTTAATAGTCTGACGCGCATGGCGCAGCTAACCCGGGCCTTCAAGCAACTGGCCAGTGACCGTGCGAGTACCGAGCGACGTTGCTTTGATCTGGTCGAGTTGGTCGGTGAGGTCATGCTGCTGTTTACTCCCAAGCTCAAGCAGTCAAACCATCGGGTACAGCTGGAGCTACCGCCGAGCCTGATGCTCGACAGCTATCCGGGGCCTCTGGGTCAGATCCTGCAGAACCTGATCGACAATGCGCTGATCCATGCTTTCGATTCGGGCATGAACGGCGTGGTTACGGTCAGGGTTGAGCATGATGAGATGCGCCGCGAATGCGTAATTGAAGTCAGCGATAACGGCGATGGCATGAGCGAGGAGGTGCTGGGCAAGATCTTCGACCCGTTCTTTACCACCCGGCGCGGACGCGGAGGCACCGGGCTTGGCTTGCATATCACCCACCAGCTGGCTGTGGATATTCTCGGCGCTGATCTACAGGTACGCAGCGCGCCAGGGCAGGGCACGCAGTTTCGTCTGCGTTTACCACTCGCCTGAATCTATGGATGAACGGCTGCCAAGCCGTCTGCACCCACGTAGAATCGCCGGCCTATGCCCTGTGCTGTGATGTTGAGGTCTTCCTGTCATGAATTGCCGTGCCGGCTGCGGCGCCTGCTGCATCGCTCCATCGATCAGTTCCCCTATCCCAGGTATGCCTGATGGCAAGCCGGCTGGTGTGCGCTGCGTGCAGCTGGATGCGAACAACTACTGCCTGATATTTGGCCGGCCTGAGCGACCTGCGGTGTGTTCTGCATTTCATGCTGCCGAGTATGTATGCGGCAGCACCACGGCAGAGGCGCTGCAGTTGATTGGCTGGCTGGAGCAAAGCACGGCCGTTGCAGTCTGATACTGTGGCACAACGTTATTGGCTGCTGGAGGCGTGATGGTGCGGTTTAAAGGGCTGCTCTTGGGTATTGCCGCGTTGCTGGCGGTGAGCGGGGCGCAGGCGGCGCAATGGCGTCTGGTTAAGGATGAAGCGGGTATTCAGGTCTATTTGCAGCAGATCCCAGGCTCAAGTTTTCAGGCGTTTCGCGGTGTCACTCGTATACGAGTGGATATGCCACGCTTGTTGGCCCTGCAGGATGATGTCAGCGCGGCCTGCGCCTGGATTCATGCGTGCAGCGAGCAGAAACTGCTCAAGCATGAGGGTGATCTGAGCTGGGCCTACAGCCGCTTCCACACGCCTTGGCCAGTGCAACCGCGTGATTCCATCCTGCAGGTGACTACCACGCGTGATGCTGATGGTCGGGTAACCCGCACCTTGCATGGCGTTGCCGACTTTTTACCGCCGCAGCAAGGCTTTGTGCGGGTGAGCAAGGTGGAGGGCTTCTGGATCCTTACGCCGCGCGAGGGCGAAATCGAGGTGATCTACGAGGTTCATTCCGAACCGGGTGGAAGCGTGCCGGCCTGGTTGGCCAACAGCTTTGTCGTGGATGCGCCGTTCAATACTTTGCAGGGGCTGCGTCAGTTGGCTGAACAGCCATAAAGCTGGCTTATTCAGCGCAATAAAAAAGGCTGCCCGAGGGCAGCCTTTTGTGCGCCGAGAACTGAATTACTTCTTCAGATCGCGCTGCGGGTAGCCGGTGTACAGCTGGCGCGGACGGCCAATCTTGTAAGGGCTGGAGAGCATTTCTTTCCAGTGCGAGATCCAGCCGACGGTCCGCGCCAGGGCGAAGATCACGGTGAACATGCTGGTCGGAATACCGATAGCTTTGAGGATGATGCCCGAGTAGAAATCGACGTTCGGGTACAGGTTGCGCTCTCTGAAGTACGGGTCGGTCAGGGCGATTTCTTCCAGACGCATCGCCAGTTCCAGCTGTGGATCGTTCTTGATACCCAGCTCTTTCAGTACTTCGTCGCAAGTCTGCTTCATCACGGTGGCGCGCGGATCGCGGTTTTTGTAAACGCGATGACCGAAGCCCATGAGTTTGAACGGATCGTTCTTGTCCTTGGCCTTGGCGATGAACTTGTCGATGTTCGAAACATCGCCAATCTCATCAAGCATGCTCAGCACTGCCTCGTTGGCACCGCCGTGCGCCGGGCCCCAGAGGGCGGCGATACCGGCTGCGATACAGGCGAACGGGTTGGCACCCGAGGAGCCGGCCAGACGTACAGTGGAGGTGGAGGCGTTCTGCTCATGGTCGGCGTGCAGGATAAAGATCTTATCCATGGCCTTGGCCAGCACCGGGCTGATCGGTTTGATCTCGCACGGGGTGTTGAACATCATGTGCAGGAAGTTTTCCGCGTAGTTCAGGTCATTACGCGGGTACATCATCGGCTGACCCATGGAGTACTTGTAGGTCATGGCGGCGATGGTTGGCATCTTGGCGATCAGGCGCATGGCCGATACTTCGCGGTGATGCGGGTTATTGATGTCCAGTGAGTCATGGTAGAAGGCCGAGAGTGCACCGACTACACCGCACATGATGGCCATCGGGTGAGCGTCACGGCGGAAGCCGTTGAAGAAGGTCTTCAGTTGCTCGTGAACCATGGTGTGGTTCTTGATGGTGCTGACGAACTTGGCTTTTTCTTCTGCGCTCGGCAGTTCGCCGTTCAGCAGCAGGTAGCAGGTTTCCAGGTAATCGGATTGCTCTGCAAGCTGTTCGATGGGGTAGCCGCGATGCAGCAGAATGCCCTGGTCGCCGTCGATGTAGGTGATCTTCGACTCGCACGAGGCGGTGGACATAAAGCCAGGATCAAATGTGAAACGGCCCGTGGCGGTTAAGCCCCGCACGTCAATTACATCGGGACCAACGGTGCCGGTTAAAATGGGCAGCTCGACGGGGGCTGCGCCCTCGATGATCAACTGCGCTTTTTTGTCAGCCATGTGTGGCCTCCTAGTTATGCTTGAAATCATCTGACTGCCCCCCACGCAGGGCCCGCACCACTATAGTGAGATAAATTCGAATGTCAATTTGCGAAAACCCAGGCGGCAGAAGGGTTTGCGGGTGGTTTTCGGGCTTTTAAAGTGGTTCTTTACGCCATTTATAAAAGGTACGCAATGCGCTTTTAGGTAGGGGGCTTTGCGTTGTCATTAGTAACCTAACTGTCTATACTCTGCGCCCAGCTACCAAGGGCTTTAGCCTGTCTTTTGGTAGTTGTCACTCCTTGGGTGATGGGTACCTGACCAGTGCACCTCCCGACAACTTTGCCCTGATAGTTAGGGGCTCTCAGTGTGATAAAAAGCCGTGAATAGCCAAAGACCTGTAAACCTAGACCTTAGGACTATCAAACTCCCGATCACTGCTTACACGTCCATTCTTCACCGTATCTCCGGTGTCATCCTCTTTGTCGGTATCGCCATTCTGCTTTATGGCCTCGACAAGTCGCTGGCGTCCGAAGAGGGCTTTGCCCAGGTGCAGGAATGCCTGACCAGCCCGCTGGCCAAGTTCGTGATTTGGGGTCTGCTGTCCGCTCTGCTGTACCACCTGGTGGCCGGTGTTCGCCACTTGATCATGGACATGGGCATCGGTGAGACGCTGGAAGGCGGCAAGCTGGGTTCGAAAATCGTTCTCGTCGTCTCGACGATCGTGATCGTGCTGCTGGGGGTGTGGATATGGTAACCAACGTCACGAATTTCTCGCGTTCGGGTCTTTATGACTGGATGGCACAGCGTGTATCTGCTGTCGTCCTCGCGGCTTATGTGCTGTTTTTGCTTGGCTTTGTCGTGTGTAACCCGGGTCTGGGTTATGCCGAATGGCAGGCGCTGTTCTCCAATAACGCAATGCGTATCTTCAGCCTGTTGACCCTGGTGGCGCTCAGCGTTCACGCCTGGGTTGGCATGTGGACAATTTCCACCGACTACCTGACGCCGATGGCCCTGGGTAAGTGGGCTACTGTCGTGCGTTTTCTGTTCCAGGCCGCGTGTGGCGTTGCCATGTTCGCGTTATTCGTCTGGGGCGTGCAGATTTTTTGGGGTAACTGATCCATGACAAGCATTCGCACTCTTTCTTATGACGCCATCATTATTGGTGGCGGCGGCGCGGGTATGCGCGCTGCACTGCAGTTGGCTCAGGGTGGTCACAAAACCGCAGTCGTGACCAAGGTCTTCCCGACGCGCTCGCACACTGTTTCCGCTCAGGGCGGTATCACCTGCGCCATCGCTTCGGCCGACCCGAACGACGACTGGCGCTGGCACATGTACGACACCGTCAAGGGCTCCGACTATATCGGTGACCAGGACGCTATCGAATACATGTGTTCCGTGGGTCCGGAGGCCGTATTTGAACTGGAACACATGGGGCTGCCGTTCTCCCGTACCGAGCAGGGCCGCATCTATCAGCGTCCGTTCGGCGGTCAATCCAAAGGCCCGAATAACCCGACTCAGGCTGCGCGCACCTGTGCTGCTGCTGACCGTACCGGTCACGCCCTGCTGCACACCCTGTACCAGGCCAACCTGAAAGCTGGTACCTCGTTCCTCAACGAGTGGTACGCGGTCGATCTGGTGAAGAACCAGGACGGCGCCGTAGTTGGCACCATCGCCATCTGCATCGAAACCGGCGAAACCGTTTATATCCGTTCCAAAGCCACAGTATTGGCTACCGGTGGTGCTGGTCGCATTTATGCTTCCACCACCAATGCCCTGATCAATACGGGTGACGGTGTTGGTATGGCTCTGCGTGCTGGCGTTCCGGTGCAGGACATCGAAATGTGGCAGTTCCACCCAACCGGTATCGCAGGTGCCGGTACGCTGGTAACCGAAGGCTGCCGTGGTGAAGGTGGTTACCTGATCAACAAGCACGGCGAGCGTTTCATGGAGCGTTATGCTCCGAACGCCAAAGACCTGGCAGGTCGCGACGTTGTTGCACGCTCGATGGTTAAGGAAATCATTGCTGGCAACGGTTGTGGTCCAGAAGGCGATCACGTGATGCTCAAACTCGATCACCTCGGTGAAGAGGTGCTTCACAGCCGTCTTCCGGGTATCTGCGAGCTGTCGAAGACCTTCGCACACGTTGATCCGGTTGTTGCACCTATCCCGGTTGTGCCGACTTGCCACTATATGATGGGCGGCGTACCGACCAACATCCATGGTCAGGCCATCACCCAGGATGCCAACGGTAACGACAAGATCATCGACGGTCTGTTCGCTGTGGGCGAAGTGGCTTGCGTATCGGTTCATGGTGCAAACCGCCTTGGCGGCAACTCGTTGCTTGACCTCGTGGTGTTCGGCCGTGCCGCCGGTATCCACCTGGAAAAAGCGCTTAAAGAAGGCGTAGATGCGCGTGGCGCGTCCGAGACGGACATTGAGCTGTCGCTCAAGCGTTTGGCTGGCGTCAACGAGCGCACCACAGGTGAAGACGTAGCGCCGCTGCGTAAAGAACTGCAGAACTGCATGCAAAACTACTTCGGTGTGTTCCGCACCGGCGAATACATGCAAAAAGGCATCAAACAACTGACCGACCTGCGTGAGCGCATCGCGAACGTCAAGATCGCGGATAAGAGTCAGGCATTTAATACTGCGCGTATCGAGGCGCTGGAACTGCAAAACCTTCTCGAAGTTGCTGAGGCCACTGCGATCGCTGCGGAGGCTCGTAAAGAGTCCCGTGGTGCTCATGCTCGCGAAGACTTTGAAGAGCGTGATGACGAAAACTGGTTGTGCCACTCCCTCTATCTTCCAGAGGATAAGCGCGTCAGTAAGCGTGCCGTCAATTTCGCGCCGAAGACAGTACCGGCGTTTGAACCCAAGGTCCGGACTTATTAAGGGTGACTGATATGTTGCAAGTCAGTGTTTATCGCTACAACCCGGAAAAAGATGCAGCGCCGTTTATGCAGGACTTCCAGGTCGATACCGGTGGCAAGGATGTAATGGTTCTCGACGTGCTGGCTTTGATCAAAGAGCAGGATCAAGGCTTTTCTTACCGTCGTTCCTGCCGTGAGGGTGTATGTGGCTCCGACGGCATGAACATCAACGGCAAGAATGGTCTGGCGTGCATCACGCCGCTTTCGGTTGCCGGCCTTAAAGGCGGCAAGCTTGTGATCCGGCCGCTGCCTGGCTTACCAGTCATTCGTGACCTCGTTGTTGATATGAGCATCTTCTACAAGCAGTACGAGAAGGTGCAGCCATATTTGCAGAACGACACGCCTGCTCCGGCCATCGAGCGTCTGCAGTCGCCGGAAGAGCGTGAGAAGTTGGATGGTCTGTACGAGTGCATTCTGTGCGCGTGCTGCTCCACCAGCTGCCCGTCGTTCTGGTGGAACCCTGACAAGTTCCTCGGCCCAGCTGCACTGCTGCAGGCTTATCGTTTCCTGGCGGACAGCCGTGATACTCAGACCGAACAGCGTCTGGCGTCGTTGGATGATCCGTTCAGCGTGTTTCGTTGCCGCGGCATCATGAACTGCGTGAACGTCTGCCCTAAGGGTCTTAACCCGACCAAGGCAATCGGCCACGTACGTAACATGTTGCTGCAAAGCGGTACCTGATTCACGGTTGTTTGCTAGACCTGTAACACCTGCGGCGCTGCTTTCAACCCAGCGCCGTAGTTTTAGCCAGGGCTGCTGCTCACAAAGCGGTGGCCCTAATTTGAAAAATATGACGACCAGCAGGGGCATCCGGGCTGGTGCCCGGACTATCTGCGGGATCCGTAGTGGCTTACCAGTCGCTGCTTCAGGACTGACAGCCATGCGGTTTCTTCGCCGGTGGTGTCCCCTTACCGAGGGTGACCAAGCATGCAAGAAAGCGTGATGCAGCGCATGTGGGACAGTGCCCACCTATCCGGTGGTAACGCTGCCTATGTGGAAGAGCTCTATGAGCTTTACCTGCACGATCCCAACGCTGTGCCAGAAGAGTGGCGCACTTACTTCCAGAAGTTGCCGACTGACGGCAGCGCCGCCACAGACGTATCGCATTCAACGATTCGCGATCATTTCGTCCTGCTCGCCAAAAACCAGCGCCGCGCCCAACCGGTGTCTGCTGGTAGCGTCAGCAGTGAGCACGAAAAGAAGCAAGTCGAGGTGCTGCGCCTGATTCAGGCTTATCGCATGCGCGGCCATCAGGCTGCCCAGCTCGATCCGCTTGGCCTCTGGAAGCGTCCTGTCCCGGCTGATCTGGCAATCAATCACTACGGTCTGACCGATGCTGACCTGGACACCACCTTCCGTACCGGTGGTCTGTTCATTGGCAAGGAAGAGGCTACTCTGCGCGAAATTCGCGATGCGTTGCAGCAGACATATTGCCGCACCATTGGCGCCGAGTTCACTCACATCGTTGATTCCGAGCAGCGCAGCTGGTTCCAGCAGCGCCTGGAAAGCGTGCGCGGTCGTCCACAATTCTCGGTTGACGTGCAGAGCCACTTGCTCGAACGTCTGACTGCGGCTGAAGGTCTGGAAAAATACCTGGGTACCAAATACCCCGGCACCAAGCGTTTCGGTCTTGAAGGCGGCGAGAGCCTGATTCCGCTGCTCGATGAAGTGATCCAGCGTTCCGGCTCCTACGGCACCAAGGAAATCGTTATCGGCATGGCCCACCGTGGCCGTCTTAACGTGCTGGTCAACACCTTCGGCAAGAACCCACGCGACTTGTTCGACGAGTTCGAAGGCAAGAAAACCGAAGGCTTGTCCTCCGGTGACGTGAAATACCACCAGGGTTTCTCCTCCAACGTGATGACCGCTGGCGGCGAAGTGCACCTGGCGATGGCGTTCAACCCGTCTCACCTGGAGATCGTTTCGCCGGTGGTCGAAGGTTCGGTACGTGCCCGTCAGGACCGTCGTAACGACGCGATTGGCGAGAAAGTGCTGCCGGTTTCCCTACACGGTGACGCAGCATTTGCCGGTCAGGGTGTGGTCATGGAAACCTTCCAGATGTCGCAGACTCGCGGCTTCAAGACGGGCGGCACCATCCACATCGTGATCAACAACCAGGTCGGCTTTACCATCAGCAACCCGCTGGACTCGCGTTCCACTGAGTACTGCACGGACGTTGCCAAGATGATTCAGGCGCCGATCCTGCACGTTAACGGCGATGATCCGGAAGCGGTGCTGTTCGTGACCCAGCTGGCTGTCGATTACCGCATGCAGTACAAGCGTGACGTGGTCATCGACTTGGTCTGCTACCGCCGTCGCGGCCACAACGAGGCCGACGAGCCGAGCGGCACCCAGCCGATCATGTATCAGCAAATCACCAAGCAGCGCACCACCCGTGAGCTGTATGCCGAAGTGCTGACCGCTGCGGCGCGTCAGTCGGTAGATGAGGTGCAGGCCAAGATCGACGAGTACCGTACCGCGCTGGATAATGGTCAGCATGTGGTCAAAAGCCTGGTCAAAGAGCCGAACAAGGAACTCTTCGTCGATTGGCGTCCGTACCTGGGCCATGCCTGGACCGCGCGTCACGACACGCGTTTCGAGCTGAAAACCCTGCAGGAGCTGTCCAACAAGCTGCTGGAAATTCCGGAAGGCTTCGTTGTGCAGCGCCAGGTCGCGAAAATTCTCGAAGACCGCCAGAAGATGAGCGCAGGTGCACTGCCGATCAACTGGGGCTACGCCGAAACCATGGCCTACGCCACCTTGTTGTTCGAAGGCCACCCAATCCGTATGACCGGCCAGGACATCGGCCGCGGTACCTTCTCGCACCGTCACGCGGTGCTGCACAACCAGAAGGATGCCGGCACTCATCTGCCGCTGCAGAACCTCTACCAGGGTCAGCCGCGTTTCGACCTGTACGACTCTTTCCTCTCGGAAGAAGCCGTGCTTGCCTTCGAATACGGCTATGCCACCACCCAGCCGCAGTCGCTGGTGATCTGGGAAGCGCAGTTCGGCGACTTCGCCAACGGTGCTCAGGTAGTGTTCGACCAGTTCATTTCCAGTGGCGAGCACAAGTGGGGCCGTCTGTGCGGTCTGACCATGCTGCTGCCGCACGGTTATGAAGGGCAGGGGCCTGAGCACAGCTCGGCGCGTCTAGAGCGTTATCTGCAACTGTGTGCCGAGCACAACATGCAGGTTGCCGTACCGACCACCCCGGCGCAGATCTACCACTTGCTGCGTCGTCAGGTGATTCGCCCGCTGCGCAAGCCATTGGTCGTATTGACGCCGAAGTCGCTGCTGCGCCACAAATTGGCCATCTCGACTTTGGAAGATCTGGCCGAAGGCTCGTTCCAGACCGTGATTCCGGAGATCGATGCAATCGATCCGAAGAAAGTCGAGCGTCTGATTCTGTGCAGCGGCAAGGTTTACTACGACTTGCTGGAGAAGCGCCGCAACGAAGGCCGCGAAGACATCGCCATCGTGCGTATCGAGCAGCTCTATCCGTTCCCGGAAGATGATCTGGCCGAGGCAATTGCTCCGTACAAGAACCTCAAGCACATCGTCTGGTGTCAGGAAGAGCCGATGAACCAGGGCGCCTGGTACTGCAGCCAGCATCACATGCGTCGCGTGGCGACAGCGCACAAGAAAGCGCTGTTCCTCGAGTACGCCGGTCGTGATGCGTCTGCTGCACCTGCCTGTGGTTATGCATCGATGCACGCCGAACAGCAGGAAAAACTCCTGCAAGACGCCTTTACTGTTTAACGCCTTCGCGCAACAGGCGGCCAACTGGGTCGCCTGCTAGAAGAAACCGAATTTAAGGAACCACACACAATGGCTATCGAGATCAAAGCCCCTACTTTCCCGGAATCGGTTGCCGACGGCACCGTGGCCACTTGGCACAAGAAGCCGGGCGATGCGGTCAAGCGCGACGAGCTGATCGTTGACATCGAAACCGACAAGGTAGTGATTGAAGTGCTGGCCGAGGCCGATGGTGTCCTCGCGCAAATCATCAAGAATGAAGGCGACACCGTTCTGTCCAACGAACTGCTAGGTACCCTGGGCGAGGGCGGCGCGGCTGCTCCTGCACCGGCTGTTGCAGCTCAATCTGCTGCACCTGCTGCCGCTGCTCCTGCCGCTGCTGCGGGCGACGATCAGATCCTGTCCCCAGCTGCGCGCAAGATTGCTGAAGAAAACGGTATCGATCCGAACAGCATTGCCGGCACCGGTAAAGGCGGTCGTGTCACCAAGGAAGACGTGGTGGCTGCCGTTGAAGCGAAGAAGAACGCGCCTGCTGCTGCACCTGCCGCCAAGCCTGCCGCGCCAGCCGCTGCCGCCCCGGTATTCGCCACCGGCGACCGCACCGAGAAGCGTGTACCGATGACTCGCCTGCGCGCCAAGATCGCCGAGCGTCTGGTTGAGGCTCAGTCCTCCATGGCCATGCTGACCACCTTCAACGAAGTCGACATGACCGAAGTCATGGCCCTGCGTTCGAAGTACAAAGACCTATTCGAGAAGAGCCACAACGGCGTGCGCCTGGGCTTTATGTCGTTCTTCGTCAAGGCTGCCACTGAAGCGCTGAAGCGTTTCCCAGCAGTCAACGCCTCGATCGATGGGACCGACATCGTTTACCACGGCTACGCCGACATCGGCGTTGCCGTGTCCAGCGACCGTGGTCTGGTTGTTCCGGTGCTGCGTAACGCCGAGCTGATGAGCCTGGCTGAAATCGAGAACGGCATTGCCACCTTTGGCAAGAAAGCCAAAGACGGCAAGCTGTCGATCGAAGAAATGACTGGCGGCACCTTCACCATCACTAACGGCGGCACCTTCGGTTCGATGATGTCGACGCCGATCGTCAACCCGCCGCAAGCCGCGATTCTGGGTATGCACAACATTATCCAGCGTCCGATGGCCGTGAATGGCCAGGTGGTAATCCGTCCAATGATGTACCTGGCGTTGTCCTACGATCACCGCCTGATTGATGGTAAGGAAGCCGTGACCTTCCTGGTGACCATCAAGAACTTGCTGGAAGACCCGGCGCGTCTGCTGCTGGACATCTAAAAGCCAGTTTCTCCCTCGGCGGCTCTCTAACCAGGGCCGTCCGGTTTATTCGAGAAGGAATACGTTATGACCCAGAAATTCGACGTGGTAGTCATCGGTGCCGGCCCTGGTGGCTATGTAGCGGCCATCAAAGCAGCGCAGCTCGGTTTGAAGACTGCCTGCATCGAGAAGTACCAGGATAAAGAGGGCAAGGTTGCACTCGGTGGTACGTGCCTGAACGTCGGTTGCATCCCGTCCAAAGCGCTGCTGGACAGCTCCTGGAAATACTATGAGGCGAAGGATCACTTCGCAATTCACGGTATTGAAGCCAAGGGCGTGACCATCGATGTGCCTGCGATGATCGGTCGTAAGGCCAATATCGTGAAAAACCTAACTGGCGGCGTTGCCACGCTGTTCAAAGCCAATGGTGTGACCCTGCTCGAAGGTCACGGCAAGCTGCTGGCGAACAAGCAGGTTGAAGTCACTGGCTCCGACGGCAAGACGCAGATCGTCGAAGCAGAGAACGTTATTCTTGCCTCCGGCTCCAAGCCGATCGACATTCCGCCTGCCCCGGTTGACCAGGACGTGATCGTTGATTCCACTGGCGCCCTTGAATTCCAGAGCGTGCCGAAGAAGCTGGGCGTGATCGGCGCTGGCGTAATCGGTCTGGAACTGGGTTCGGTGTGGGCGCGTCTGGGCGCTGAAGTGACTGTGCTGGAAGCGCTGGACAAGTTCCTCCCGGCTGCCGATGAGCAGATCGCCAAGGAAGCGCTGAAAACCTTCACCAAGCAAGGCCTTAGCATCCGTCTGGGTGCTCGCGTTACTGGGTCGGAAGTGAAGAAGAAGCAGGTCACTGTCAACTTCACCGACGCCGAAGGCGAGCAGAAGATCGTATTCGACAAGCTGATTGTTGCAGTTGGTCGTCGTCCGGTGACCACCGACCTGTTGGCGGCCGACAGCGGCGTCGACATGGACGAGCGTGGTTTCATCTTCGTTGACGACCAGTGCGCCACCAGCGTACCGGGCGTTTACGCCATTGGTGACGTGGTGCGCGGCGCGATGCTGGCCCACAAAGCCTCGGAAGAGGGCATCATGGTTGCCGAGCGCATCGCCGGCCACAAAGCCCAGATGAACTACGACCTGATCCCGTCGGTTATCTACACCCACCCGGAAATCGCATGGGTTGGTAAAACCGAGCAGCAGCTGAAGACCGAAGGCGTTGCCGTTAACGTCGGCACCTTCCCGTTCGCTGCCAGCGGTCGCGCCATGGCGGCCAACGACACCGGCGGTATGGTTAAGGTGATCGCCGATGCCAGCACCGACCGCGTTCTGGGTGTACACGTGATTGGCCCAAGCGCTGCCGAACTGGTTCAGCAGGGTGCAATTGGTATGGAATTCGGCACCAGCGCCGAGGATCTGGGGATGATGGTGTTCTCCCACCCGACGCTGTCCGAGGCGCTGCATGAAGCTGCTCTGGCAGTGAATGGCCACGCCATCCACATCGCCAACCGCAAGAAGCGTTAAGTCGTTGTTTGTTTGAGCGGATGCCTTCACCGGCGTTGTGTACCGGTGAAGGTGCAGCTCAACAGGAAGAACCACGGCCGACTGCCCGCGTACACCTCAGGTTCTGCGCGGAACGTTAGCCGGATTGCTCCAGAAGCAGTCACAGGTGGTGCGGCATCACAAGTGCAGCACCGTATGCGCAATACCTAAACGAAGACGGTAGACAAGCATGAATCTCCACGAGTATCAGGGTAAGCAGCTGTTCGCTGAATACGGCCTGCCCGTATCCAAGGGCTTCGCGGTAGACACCCCGGAAGAAGCCGCAGCAGCCTGCGAAAAAATCGGTGGCACCGAGTGGGTCGTCAAAGCTCAAGTCCACGCTGGTGGCCGCGGTAAAGCGGGCGGCGTGAAGCTGGTTAAGAACAAAGAAGACGCCAAAGCCTTCGCCGCCAACTGGCTGGGCAAGCGTCTGGTGACTTACCAGACAGATGCCAACGGTCAGCCAGTGACCAAGATCCTGGTCGAGTCCTGCACCGACATCGCCAAGGAACTCTACCTGGGCGCAGTCGTTGACCGCTCCAGCCGTCGCATCGTGTTCATGGCTTCCACCGAAGGTGGCGTGGACATCGAGAAAGTAGCCCACGATACCCCTGAGAAGATCCTCAAGGCGACCATCGACCCGCTGGTCGGCGCTCAGCCGTTCCAGGGCCGCGAGCTGGCATTCCAGCTGGGCCTGGAAGGTGATCAGATCAAGCAGTTCACTCAGATCTTCGTTGGCCTGGCCAAGCTGTTCCAGGACTATGACCTGGCTCTGCTGGAAGTGAACCCGCTGGTGATCAAGGCTGACGGCAATCTGCATTGCCTCGACGCCAAGATCAACATCGACAGCAACGCCATGTACCGTCAGCCGAAGCTGCGCGCCATGCACGATCCGTCCCAGGACGATCCGCGTGAAGCCCACGCTGCCAAGTTCGAACTGAACTACGTAGCGCTGGAAGGCAACATCGGTTGCATGGTCAACGGTGCTGGCCTGGCCATGGGCACCATGGACATCGTCAACCTGCACGGCGGCAAGCCAGCCAACTTCCTCGACGTAGGTGGCGGCGCAACCAAAGAGCGCGTGACCGAAGCCTTCAAGATCATCCTGTCCGACAGCAACGTTGCTGCCGTACTGGTAAACATCTTCGGCGGTATCGTTCGTTGCGACATGATTGCCGAAGGCATCATCGGCGCAGTGAAAGAAGTCGGCGTGAAAATCCCGGTTGTTGTCCGTCTGGAAGGCAACAACGCTGAACTGGGCGCTAAAGTCCTGGCAGAAAGCGGCCTGAACATCATCGCGGCAACCAGCCTGACCGACGCTGCTCAGCAAGTCGTCAAAGCTGCGGAGGGCAAGTAATGAGCGTCCTGATCAATAAAGACACCAAAGTTATCTGCCAGGGCTTCACCGGCTCGCAGGGTACTTTCCACTCCGAACAAGCCATCGCCTACGGCACCAAGATGGTTGGCGGCGTGACTCCGGGCAAAGGCGGCACCACTCACCTGAATCTGCCGGTGTTCAACACCGTGCGTGAAGCAGTTGAACAAACTGGCGCCACCGCCAGCGTGATCTACGTTCCGGCTCCGTTCTGCAAGGACTCGATCCTTGAAGCGGCCATGGGCGGCATCAAGCTGATCGTCTGCATCACCGAAGGCATCGCGACCATCGACATGCTCGAAGCCAAGGTCAAGTGTGACGAGCTGGGCGTGGTCCTGATCGGCCCGAACTGCCCAGGCGTGATCACTCCGGGCGAGTGCAAAATCGGCATCATGCCCGGCCACATCCACTTGCCAGGCAAAGTCGGCATCGTGTCGCGTTCCGGCACCCTGACTTACGAAGCTGTTAAGCAGACCACTGACGCCGGTTTCGGTCAGTCCACCTGCGTCGGCATCGGTGGTGACCCGATCCCAGGTTCCAACTTCATCGACATCCTGAAGCTGTTCCAGGAAGACCCGAAGACCGAAGCGATCGTGATGATCGGTGAGATCGGCGGTTCGGCTGAAGAAGAAGCTGCTGCTTACATCAAGGCCAACGTGACCAAGCCAGTAGTGTCCTACATCGCTGGTGTAACCGCTCCTGCGGGCAAGCGTATGGGCCATGCCGGCGCAATCATCTCCGGCGGCAAGGGTACTGCAGACGAGAAGTTCGCAGCCCTGCAAGACGCTGGCGTGAAAACCGTGCGTTCCCTGGCTGACATCGGCAAGGCCCTGGCCGAGCTGACCGGTTGGGAAGTGAAAAAAGCCTAAGGCTTTTTGACCTGAGAAAAGGCCACCTTCGGGTGGCCTTTTTTATTGCGGCCAGGGACGAACTGTTGTCGATGCGACAGCTTTTTTCACCAGTCCGACAGCCTGACCTGTGCCAGTGCCGCTGGCGTGCCAATTTCGTTAGGCTTGCAACTATTAGCGCCTGCTCCGCCACAAGCGGCTCAGGGTGCTGCAGTGGCCCCGCTTAACCGGCTGGGTGACGTTTCCCCCGATCCATCGGGAAACCCTCGGAACTTTCGGTTTTCAACTTCCAACTTTCTGCCTGTGGTATTCCCTTCTATGACTCGTTTGAAAGGCTCGGATCTCCTGGCCCTCGGCTTTATGACGTTTGCGCTGTTCCTGGGCGCCGGCAACATCATCTTTCCGCCCAGCGCCGGTATGGCGGCGGGCGAGAACATCGGCCTGGCAGCGCTGGGCTTTCTGCTCACTGGCGTTGGTTTGCCGCTGTTGACCATTGTCGCCCTGGCGCGCGTCGGTGGCGGCATGGCACTGCTTACCGCGCCGTTAGGTAAGCGTGCAGGCGTAATGTTTGCGGTCGCGGTGTACCTGGCCATTGGCCCGTTATTCGCTACGCCGCGCACCGCTGTGGTGTCGTTCGAGATGGGCGTCGCCCCGTTCAGCGGCAATAGCAGTACTGCGCTATTGCTCTATACCTTGGCCTACTTTGCTGCGGTGCTGTTCCTGTCCCTCAATCCAGGGCAGCTGGTGGATCGCATCGGCAAGTACATCACCCCGGTGCTGCTGGCGGCGCTGCTGGTGTTGGGCGGCGCTGCGCTGCTGATTCCGGCGGGGGAGATCGGCCAGGTATCGCCTGATTACCAGAGCACGCCCTTTGTGCAGGGTTTTCTGCAGGGCTACCTGACCATGGATACCCTCGGTGCGCTGGTATTCGGCATCGTGATCGCCACCGCGATTCGCGACCATGGCGTGACTGACAGCAAGCTGATTACCCGCTACTCGGTGATTGCCGGCCTGATCGCTGCAGTCGGCCTGTCGCTGGTATATCTGGCGCTGTTCTACCTCGGTGCGACTAGCCAGGGCATTGCCGGTGAAGCGCAGAATGGCGTGCAGATTCTTACCGCCTATGTGCAGCACACCTTCGGTACTGCAGGCAGCTTGCTGCTGGCCGTAGTGATTACCCTGGCCTGCCTGACCACAGCTGTGGGTTTATTGACGGCGTGTGGCGAGTTCTTCAGCGGCCTGTTGCCGGTTTCCTATCGCACGGTGGTGATCGCGTTTGGCGTGTTCAGCCTGCTGGTGGCTAATCAGGGCTTGACCCAGCTGATCAGCTTCTCGATTCCGGTATTGGTCGGCTTGTATCCACTGGCCATCGTGTTGGTGGCGCTGAGCCTGCTGGATGACCTGTGGTGTTCACCGGCGCGTGTGTTCCGTCCGGTGATGGCGGTCACCTTGGTGTTTGGCCTGGTTGACGGGATTGCCGCAGCCGGCGGCAAGGCGCTGATCCCGAACTTCTTCAGCCAACTGCCTTTGGCGGACCAGAGCCTCGGCTGGCTGTTGCCGGTGCTGCTGACCCTGGTCCTGGCTGTTGTGGTGGATCGCGCGCTAGGTGCGCCGAAGACCGCTGTAGCCTAAGTTCTGTTGGTTACAAAAGGCCGCTCACTGAGCGGCCTTTTTGTTGGCCAGCTGAAAGCTAGGCCTGTCTATAATCGGCGCAGGTTAACAAGGAGTTTGCATGCCAATCAGTGACTACTACCTACCGCACCTGCTTGCCGTTCTTTGGTTCGTCGTCTGCTGGGCCGGTTATACCCGCTATGCCCAGGCCAAGGGCCGCACCACGCCATGCCTGGCCAGCGTGCTGCACCTGTACCGCGAAGACTGGATGCGCCGCATGCTGCTACGCGACAACCGCATCGCCGATGCCAACGTGATCGGCAACCTGGAGCGTAACGCTTCGTTCTTTGCTTCCAGTACGTTGATCATTCTCGCCGGTATTCTGACCGTGCTCGGCGCCTCTGATCGCGCAGTATCGCTGCTGGCCGATCTGCCGTTTGTCCAGGCCGCTAGCCGCGAGCTGTCCGAAGTCAAACTGCTGTGTCTGGGAGTGGTGTTCGTCTACGCCTTCTTTACCTTCAGCTGGTGCATGCGCCAGTACAACTTCGCCGCCGTACTGGTGGGTTCTGCGCCGATGGTGGGGGAGCGACATGTCACTGAGCAGGAGCGCAAAGCCTTCGCCGAACGCACCGCGCGGGTGATCTCGATGGCCGCCAACCAGTTCAACCAGGGGTTGCGTGCCTATTACTTCGGTATGGCAACCCTGGCCTGGTTTATCAACCCATGGTTTTTCATGCTGGTCAGCGCAGGTGTGGTATTGGTGTTGTACCGCCGCGAGTTTCACTCCGATGTGCTGGAAGTGATGGTCTACACCCAGACCCCGGCATTCGAATCGCCCAAGGAGAAAAGCGAATGAGCATTCCATTCTGGTGCATTTTTATCAGCGCATTACTGATCTTTATTGCCAAGGCCCCGGTGGCCAAGGCCATGGCGAAGGAGGGTGACGGTCATTACGACAACCACCATCCGCGCGCCCAGCAAGCGCGTCTGACCGGTTTTGGCGCGCGTGCTTTGGCGGCGCACTTGAATAACTTCGAGGCGTTTCCGCTGTTTGCCGTCGGCGTGCTGATGGCCCATGTGACCAATAACCACGGCGTTCTGGTGGATGTCTTGGCGGTGACCTTCGTTGTGGCGCGAGTGCTTTATCTGCTTTTCTACTGGGCCGACCTGCACTGGCAGCGCAGTCTGGTCTGGGTGGTTGGGCTGCTGTGCAGCCTGCTGCTCATGCTTACCCCGGCGCTTTGATTGCGCCATAAACAAACAGGCCCGCATTAAGCGGGCCTGTTTGTTTCAGCTGGAAGGCTTATTGGCCGTCAACAGTATCTTTGACTTCATCGCCAGCATCTTCGATAGCGTCAGCTGCATCATTGGCAGCGTCTTCGATTTTCTCGCCAGTGGTTGGCTCGGTGCCCATCACTTCATCAGCTTTCTGCTCAATGGCTTCGCCGGTTTCTTCAACGGCATCACCCATGGATTCAATGGCTTCAGCAGCGGACTCCTTGGCTGACTCTACTTTGTCTTCCGGGGTTTTCTCGCAAGCTGCCAGGCCGAGCATGGCGGCGAGAAGCAGGGCATAGGTGAATGGCTTTTGCACGGTTAGTACTCCTTGTAGTGTAGAAATCAATGCCGGGTCGCCCGGGCATAGCCATTAAACAACGCAGTTTCGCCGAAGTTCCCTATTAATTTACTGGCAGTTCTCGTCAGCAGGTCGGCTCCGTGGTGCCGGGCCTGGTGTCTGCGAGTATCATGCTCACCCTTTGTACAGTTGTCCTGAGTCTGAAGTCATGAGCGATTCTCCTATTGTTGCGCGGGCGCAGCGTTTTCTATCGGTCCTGCGTCATTGCCAGGTGCTCGGCATCAGTGTGCACAGCGCTGATGCACAGGGGCTGATCCTGCGTTTGCCCTACAGCCCACAGATCGTTGGTAACCCGGAAACCGGTGTGATCCACGGTGGTGCCATCACCACGCTGATGGACACCACCTGCGGTATTTCCACTGTGTGTGTGCTGCCAGAGTTCGAAATCTGCCCAACCCTCGACCTGCGCATTGATTACATGCGCCCGGCTGAGCCGAACAAGGATGTATTTGGTTTCGCTGAATGCTACCGGGTAACCGAGAACATCATCTTCACCCGCGGCTATGCCTATCAGGACAATCCCGATGAGCCGATTGCCCATGTGGTCGGCGCCTTCATGCGCATGGGTAAACCTGCTGATCTGCAACGCACTGCCAAGGGAGCTGGCCAATGAGCACGCTGAACCTCAACCAGCTGGTGCGCGAAGCCCACGAGCAGAATAACTATGACTCGTTGATCAGTCTGATTCCCTACGCCAAATTGCTTGGCATCGAGTGTCTGCGCCTGGGTGATGACATGGTGTTTCGCCTACCGGCCAACCAGGACAATATCGGTAATCCGACCTTGCCCGCATTGCATGGCGGGGTGATCGCCGGTTTTATGGAGCATTCGGCAATGCTTCATCTGCTGATGTTTATGGGTATTCCACATTTGCCGAAAATCATCGACTTCTCGATAGATTACCTTCGTGCCGGCCATTATCGTGACACCTTCGTGCAATGCCAGGTTTGGCGCCAGGGTCGCCGGGTCGCCAACGTGGCCATCACCGCCTGGCAAACCAACCAGACCGAGCCGATTGCTACGGCGCGGGCGCACTTTAAGGTCGATGAACCTTGAGGGATGCCGGCCAGGCGGATAACCCCTCGTTTAACCATCGCTAAGGATTACTGAATGGATGCGCTGCTGATTCTGGGTGGCTTGCTGCTGATACTCGCCGGGTTGGTCTGGCTGGTCATGCGCGCCTTTGCTACCGGCCTGCTGTGGGGCTGGGCCAGTTTCCTGCCGCCGTTCACCTTGCTGTATGTGTTGCGCCATTGGCGTTCGGCGCGGCCAGCGCTGGCCTTGGCCAGTTTGGGGATTATTCCGCTGGTGGTCGGCCTGACCATGCTGGCCAGCCATGATGCGCAACGTCTGGAAGCCATCTTCAGCCTCAAGTGGCTTGAGCCTGAAGTGCAAGCACCCGCCGAATTAGCGATTGTGCTAAGTGGCCAGTTGAATGGCCGCCCCTTTTCGCCGCAACAGGCTGAGCTGATTGATGGCGTGTTGAGTTTGCGTGAGGGGCAGGATTTCTTTGCCCAAAGCGAACTGGTAATTCGTCTACCCAGCGTCGCTTCGGGCCCAGTGCGGTTCGATGTGTTGCCGGCCGATGAAGGCATACTGCCGGAAGTGGAAATCAGCTGGTTATTGCCTGAGCAGGAGTTGCCCGAAGCGCGGCGCTTGAGCCGAGGCTACACCTTGCACCTGGATTTGCAGCCGGTGCCGCCGAACAAGCTGGCCGGTGATTTCCATCTGGTACTACCGCCGCAGTTCAAAACGACCCTGAGCGGCAAGCTTGAGCTGTTCCGCAATGGCCTGCGTTATCAGGGCGATAAAGTCGATCGCCAGTTCGACTCGGTGGATACCGTCAGCCATGTGATTCAGGACTACTTGGAGCGCCGCTTTGCCACTCGCCGGGTGGAATTGCTGCCAATCGGTAACCTGAACTTTCCACTGCAGAGGGTTGATCTGAACGTCCAGGCGCGGATCAACGGTGAGCTGCAGCAGTTGCCGATCCTGCTGCAGAAGCAGGATAAGCGTGGCTGGCAAGTCGCTGCCGATAGTTTTCCGCCGTTACCTAGCGCCGTTGCACCGCCGGTTGCCGAGGCCAAACCGGTTGCAGTGGCGGCAGTCGTCCCAGAGCGCGTCAGTCGGCCTCTGGATCGGCGTGTACGTTTCAGCCTTGATGGCTTGCTGCGCAACCCCAACCGCTATGAAAACCTCAGCATGCGAGCCACCACTGAGCGCGGTAACAGTGCTGAAGGTCGCTTTCAGGGTATCGATCAGGACGGTCGGATCACTTTGCGCCAGCGCATGAGCGGGCAGGGTGAAGTCAGTTTCAGCCTGCAGCCGGAAGAGATTACCCGTATCGAGTTGCTTGAGCCCTGAGAACCTATTTACGACCTGCTGCGCGTCGGCCCTGCGGCGTTAAAAACAGCCTCAGAAGCCGCTTGCGGCTAACGCGCTTTAGCGCGACCCGAAGGGCGAGTGACGCGAGTAATGCTCATGTACAACAGTACACTCGTGTGCGAGCCCAGTCCGCTTCCTTGCCGCTTTGACCAGCCGGAGGCTGTTACTAACGTAGCGCCTTGCAGGTCTCTAGCTCGCTTGATCCTAAACAGGTTCTGCAGCAAACACTTGAAATCCCACAACATGCCCCCACCTGTATGACATCCGCCGCATTACGGCTTCGTCAACAACGTGGAGTAAGAGAGCATGAGTGTGGAAACTCAAAAAGAAACCCTGGGCTTCCAGACCGAGGTGAAGCAACTGCTTCACCTGATGATCCATTCGCTGTATTCGAACAAGGAAATCTTTCTTCGTGAGCTGATTTCCAACGCATCGGATGCCACCGACAAGCTGCGTTTCGAAGCGCTGGCCAAGCCTGAGCTGCTCGAAGGCGGCGCTGAGCTGAAAATTCGCGTCAGCTTCGACAAAGACGCCAAGACCGTCACCCTCGAAGACAACGGTATCGGCATGAGCCGTGAAGATGCGATCACCCACTTGGGTACCATCGCCAAGTCGGGCACCGCCGACTTTATGAAGAACCTCTCCGGCGACCAAAAGAAGGACTCGCACCTGATCGGTCAGTTCGGTGTGGGCTTCTACTCGGCCTTTATCGTTGCCGACAAGGTTGAAGTGTTCAGCCGTCGCGCCGGCAGCCCGGCCAGCGAAGGTGTGCATTGGTCGAGCAAGGGCGAGGGCGAGTTCGAAGTTGCCACCGTTGAAAAAGCCGAGCGCGGTACCCGCATCGTGCTGCACCTGAAAGCGGCTGAAGACGAGTTCGCCGATGGCTGGCGTCTGCGCAACATCATCAAGAAGTACTCCGACCATATCGCCTTGCCGATCGAGCTGCCGAAGGAGTTCCACGGCGAAGAGAAGGACAAGCCTGCCGAAGTTGAGTGGGAAACCGTCAACCGCGCCAGTGCCCTGTGGACCCGTCCGCGTACCGAGATCAAGGACGAGGAATACCAGGAGTTCTACAAGCACATTGGTCACGATTTCGAGAACCCGCTGAGCTGGAGCCACAACAAGGTCGAAGGCAAGCTGGAATACACCTCGCTGCTGTACACCCCGGCGCGTGCACCATTCGATCTGTATCAGCGTGAAGCACCGCGTGGTCTGAAACTCTACGTGCAGCGCGTATTCGTTATGGACCAGGCTGAGTCCTTCCTGCCGCTGTACCTGCGCTTTATCAAGGGTGTGGTCGACTCCAACGACCTGTCGCTGAACGTCTCCCGCGAGATCCTGCAGAAAGACCCGATCATCGACTCGATGAAATCGGCGCTGACCAAGCGCGTGCTGGACATGCTGGAAAAACTGGCGAAGAACGAGCCTGAGCAATACAAGAGCTTCTGGAAGAACTTCGGTCAGGTGCTCAAGGAAGGCCCGGCAGAAGACTTCGCTAACAAGGAGAAGATCGCCGGTCTGCTGCGTTTTGCCTCCACCCGCACCGAAGATGGCGAGCAGAGCGTTGGCCTGGGCGAGTACATCGCGCGCATGGCCGAAGGCCAGGACAAGGTCTACTACTTGACTGGCGAATCCTACGCTCAGGTGAAGAACAGCCCGCACCTGGAAGTGTTCCGCAAGAAAGGCATCGAAGTGCTGCTACTCACCGACCGTATCGACGAGTGGCTGATGAGCTACCTGACCGAGTTCGACGGCAAGCAGTTCGTCGACGTGGCGCGTGGTGATCTGGACCTCGGCAAGCTGGATTCGGAAGAAGACAAGAAGGCCCAGGAAGAAGTCGCCAAGGCCAAAGAAGGCCTGGTCGAGCGTCTGAAAACGGCTCTGGGTGAGCAGGTTGCCGAAGTGCGCGTATCGCATCGCCTGACCGACTCGCCCGCCATCCTGGCTATTGGCGAGCAGGACCTGGGCTTGCAGATGCGCCAGATCCTTGAAGCCAGCGGGCAGAAGGTGCCGGACTCCAAGCCGATCTTCGAATTCAACCCAAGCCACCCGCTAATCGAGAAGCTCGATGGTGAGGCCGATGAAGATCGCTTTGCCGACCTTAGCCACATCCTCTTCGACCAAGCGGCATTGGCTGCAGGCGACAACCTGAAAGATCCAGCCGCTTATGTGCAGCGGTTGAACAAGCTACTGGTTGAACTCTCCGCCTAATCCAAGCGGATATAAAAAAGCCCGCCATTGGCGGGCTTTTTTGTCGGTGCTTGATTGACAGGCTGGGCAGGCTCGTTTGTGATGCTGTCATTGCGCCAGTGGTGTGTGCGCATCCAATGCGGTCTGGGGTGATATGTCGTTTTTTGATCAGTTGTTTATCGTCAACGCCGACCCCAGTGTCCTGGTCCTCAGCAATCATGATCCGCTCTTAGTACTCATGTCGTTGTGCATTGCTGTGTTCACGTCGGGCATGGCTCTGCAACTGGCCGGCGTAGCCCGTGACAGTGATTCAGCCTGGTGGCGACAGGTCACGATCGCCACTGGTTCGCTGGCATTGGGAGCCGGTATTTGGGCAATGCATTTTATTGGCATGCTGGCGTTCCAGCTGTGTGCCGAAGTACGTTTTGACCTGGGCGTAACCCTGTTGTCGATGCTGCCAAGCCTGGGCGCATCCTGGGTTGCGCTGACCGTTCTGGCGCGGCGAAATCTGAGCGTGTTGCAGCTCTGCGTGGGTGGGTTATTAGTAGGGGCGGGCATCGGTGCGATGCATTACAGCGGCATGGCCGCGATGCAGATGGCGCCATTGCTGCGTTATGACCCCTGGATGTTTGCCCTGTCGATTCTGGTGGCGGTTGCCCTGGCGATTCTTGCCTTGTGGGTGCGTTTTGGTTTGGAGAATCGTCTGCCATCGCTCATGGCGTTGCTGTTGAGTGCCGTGGTCATGGGGCTGGCCATCAGCGGCATGCATTACACCGGTATGGCGGCTGCCCGCTTTGTTGGAGTGGCAGAGTCAGCGCAGCCGTTTGCCATGGTCGATAGCCTGTACCTGGGCAGTGCGATTTCACTGATCACGGTCGCCCTGACCGTGTTCGTGGTAGCTGCCAATGCACTGCTGCGCTATCGCTACCTGAGCCAGCAACTGCGTGCCAACGAGCATCACCTGCGGTCGATCTTCGATACCGCGCTGGACTCCATTCTTACCATTGACCACACCGGCACGATCCGTTCGGTTAACCGCGCCGCCGCTCGTCTGTTTGGCTGGTCAGTGGATGAGCTGGTCGGCATGCCGATGGCCAGACTGCTTAACCCTTCCGAGGCCCGCATTTTTGAGCAGCACATACACACGTATGTGAAAACCGGTCAGGTCAGCCTTCCGAATGCTGAGCAGCAGTTGCTGTGCGTTATTCGAAGCGGCCAGGAAAAACCGGTGCGCATCAGTATTGGGGTGACCCGTTCCGGCCAGCATCCCTTGTTCGTGGTGTTCGTCACGGACATCAGTGAGCGGATTGAAATGGAGCAGGCGTTGCGTGAGCGCGAGCAGCAGTATCGCTCGTTGATCAGCAATATCCCGGGTGTGTCATTTCGTTGCCTGCTCGATGCCGACTGGACCATGATTTTCATCAGCGATGCAGTGCAAGCTCTTACGGGCTGGAGCGCAGATGACTTCATCAGCAAGCGCAAGGCCATCGCTAGTCTGTACCACCCGGATGACCTGCAGCCGGTGGCCGAGCAGATCATGACCGCAATCGAGGAGCGGCGTAACTACACCGTTGAGTACCGTCTGTTTGATCGCAATGGTGAAGAGCACTGGATCTGGGAGAGTGGCAGCGCCGTGTTCGACGAACAGGGTATCCCGCGTTGGATTGACGGCGTATTGCTTGATCAAACTGAAACCAAGTTGCGTAACGCCGAGTACGAAGGCAAGGTCAACGCCATCAGCAAAGCCATGGCGCTGATTGAATTTGATCTGCAAGGCCATGTGCTGGCGATCAATGACAACGCCCTGGACCTGTTTGGCTACCAGCGTGAAGACGTGCTGGGCCAGCACCACAGCCTGTTCTGTGACCCTTTGTATGTCGACAGCGAGGATTACCGGCAATTCTGGGTCGACTTAGCCAAAGGTCTGTTCTCCGCCGGAGAGTACCGGCGCATTGGTAACGGCGGCCGTGAAGTCTGGATTCAGGCTACGTACAACCCCATTTTCAACACGGATGGCAAACCCTTCAAAGTGGTGAAACTGGCCACCGATTTGACGCCGCGCCGGCTCATGGAGCAGGAAACCCGCGCCGCTCGCGACCGTGCTGAAGCCGCTGCCGCTGCGCGCAGTAGCTTCCTGGCGAATATGAGCCATGAAATCCGCACGCCGATGAATGCCATTATTGGCTTCACTGAGCTGCTGATCGGCACGCCATTGGCCGACGATCAACGCCGTCATCTACAGACTGTGCAGCAGGCCTCGCGCTCGTTACTCAGCCTGCTCAATGACATCCTTGATACCGCTAAGTTGGACCGGGGTGCGATTGAACTGGAAGACCTGGATTTTTCCTTGCGCGAACTGTGCGAACAGGTGTGCGCCACGCAACGTCTGAGCGCAGAGAACAAAGGCCTTACCTTGCAGCTCGATTACCCGGCGCAGTTACTGGAGTTCTACCGGGGCGATGCTTTACGCCTGCAGCAGGTGCTGACCAACCTGCTGGGCAATGCGGTGAAGTTCACCAGTGAAGGCCGAGTGTGCCTGCACGTGCAGGGTGAACCCGGCGCGATCCGCTTGATCGTCGAAGACAGCGGCATCGGCATTGCGGCTGACCGCCTTGAGAAGATTTTCGAGCCGTTTGCCCAAGCCGATGCGTCGATGAGTCGGCGGTTCGGCGGTACAGGCTTGGGCACCACCATCTCGCGCCAGCTGGTCGAGCTGATGGGCGGCCGTTTGCGGGTGGAAAGCACACTGGGTGAGGGCAGTCGTTTTATTGTCGAGTTGCCCCTGCGTGCGGGGCAACGGCTGGCGCCACAGGTGCGTCAGTCGCTGCCACAACTGGCGGCATTGCACATTCTCGCCGCTGACGATGTGCCGCAAAACCTGGAATTGCTGCAGCTCAACTTGCAGCGGCTAGGGCATCAGGTGACCTGTGTGGCGGATGGTCAGGCCGCTGTTGAAGCGTTTACCCACGGCACCTTTGACCTGATTCTGATGGATGTGCAAATGCCGCTGGTCGATGGCCTGGAAGCATCCCGCCGTATTCGCGCGCTGGAAGCAGCCGGGCAGCGCGTGCCCCTGCCGATCATTGCCTTGACCGCCAGCGTGCTGGATCAGGATCGTCAGGCGGCGCTGGATGCCGGGATGAATGGTTTCGCCTCCAAACCACTCGACTTGCCCGGCCTGCTGGCCGAAATGGCCAGGCTGCTGGGCACTGCTCAGCAGGGCGGCGCACCACAACAGCCTGTTACGGCAAGTGGCGGCATGTTCGACTGGCAGCGCGGCGCCAGCCTGTGGGGCGGGCCGGTGCAAATGAGCCAAGCTATTCAGCGTTTCCTCAGTGAGCAGGATGCACTGGTTGAACACCTCACCTGCATGCTGGAAAAGAATGACTGGGATACGGGGCGCAGCCTGGCGCATCGTTTCCGAGGGGCAGCCGGCAATCTGGCACTGACCCACCTGGCGGGGCTTGGCCAAGCGATTGAGCTGGCGTTCAATCAGCGCGAAGGCTTGCACCTGCGCAGCTTGCTGCAGGAGCTATCCCGCGCCTTAGCGGCGGTGGCTGAGGCGCTGCCACAGGTGCCGAAGCCGCTTGAAAAGACCCAGACGGTTGGTCGTGAGCAATTGCGTGATGCACAGCTGCGTTTGCAGCAGGCGGTCAGTCGTGGCGGCCTGGATGATCAGGCGCTGAGCTGCCTAACTGAAGGGCTGCAAGGCGCGCAGCAGGAAAAGGCCCTGGACCATATCCGCCAGGCGCTGGATGATTTTGACTTTGAGCTGGCGCAGCAATCGCTGACCGAACTGCTGCATCAGCTGCACGATGAGGACAGCCAGACACCATGATCACGCCAGCCGATGCTCGTCCGCTGCTCCTGTTGGTCGACGATGAAGCCACGAACCTACAAGTGCTGCGGCACATCCTGCAGGACGATTACCGCCTGCTGTTTGCCAAAGAGGGTGCCAAGGCCCTGGAAATGGCTGAGCGTGAACGGCCGAATCTGATCCTGTTGGATGTGATGATGCCGGGCATGACGGGCTATGAGGTGTGCCAGGCACTCAAAGCACAACCTGAGCTGGAGGCCATTCCGGTGATATTTGTCACCGCGCTGGCTGATGTTGAGGATGAAGCCCGCGGTTTTGCTGTAGGTGCCGTGGACTACATCACCAAGCCCGTCAGCCCGCCGATCGTGCGCGCACGCGTGCGCACGCATTTGTCGCTGGTGCGTATGGATGAGCTGCGCCAGACCCGCTTGCAGATTGTTCAGCGCCTCGGCATGGCCGCGGAGTACAAAGACAATGAGACCGGCCTGCATGTCATCCGCATGAGCCATTTCTCTAAGGTCCTGGCCTTGGCAGCGGGCTTTAGCGAGGCGGCTGCCGAGGAGCTGCTCAATGCGGCGCCCATGCACGATATCGGCAAGATCGGCATTCCTGATGCGGTGCTGCGCAAACCCGGTAAGCTCGATGAGCAGGAGTGGGCGGTGATGCGCCAGCATGTCGAAATTGGCGCGCGGATTATTGGTGAGCATGCCTCGGGCCTGCTGCGCACCGCACAGCGCATTGCCCTGACCCACCACGAAAAATGGGACGGCAGCGGTTACCCCAATGGCCTCAGCGGCGAGGAGATTCCGCTGGAAGGGCGCATCGTGGCGATAGCCGATGTGTTCGACGCCTTGACCAGCGTGCGGCCCTACAAGGCGGCCTGGACGGTTGAGGCCGCGGTCGGTTTGCTGCGTGAAGAGAGTGGCCGGCATTTTGACCCGCAACTGGTCGAGCTGTTTATCCAGCAGCTGCCGGCGATTCTGGAAATCAAGGAACGCTGGGCAGAGCAGGGCTGAGGCGGAAACAGACTGAAACCTTTGGGCATGCTGCCGGGGATTCCGGTGCTTGGTCATCCCGTGGCAGCGGTCTATGGTGAGCGCTGCGTTTAATTCGCCTGAGGAGCCTCGCCATGTCCACCAAGTCTCTGTTGCCCCTGCTGTGCGCCGGCATGATCGGTTTTGCTGAAGCTGCAGTGGTCGTCAAGCCCGTGCCCTATGAGATCGATGGCGAAGCCTTCGAAGGGTTGTTGATCTACGACGATACGGTCACCACGCCGCGTCCAGGCCTGCTGATGGTACCTAACTGGTTAGGCGTCACCGATGACTCGGCAAAGAAGGCCGCGCGTGCTGCCAGTAACAAATACGTGGTGTTTATGGCCGATATGTACGGTAAGGCGGTGCGTCCGACCAATGCCGACGAGGCCAAGGCTGCCGCGACGCGGGTACGCGGCGACCGACCACTGATGCGCAAACGGGCGCAAGCAGCCGTGGAAGTGCTCAAGGCACAAACCGCACAGGTGGCGCTGGATGTCAGCAAACTGGGGGCGATCGGTTTCTGCTTCGGCGGCGGTACGGTGTTGGAGCTGGCGCGTTCCGGTGCTGATTTGAAAGGCTTTGTCTCGTTCCACGGCAACCTGGATACGCCCAACCCAAGTGATGCGCAGAACATCAAGGCACCGGTCCTGGTGCTGCATGGCGCAGATGACCCGGCAGTGCCGCAGGCGCAGGTCGATGGCTTTATTGCTGAAATGAAAGCGGCGAAAGCCGACTGGCAGTTAGTCAGCTACGGTGGCGCTGTGCATTCCTTTACCAACCCGGTGGCCAATGTGCCGGGGCGCAATGAGTACCACCCGGTAGTGGCCGCGCGAGCGTTCAAGGCCATGGATGATCTGTTTGCGGAAACTTTCGCCGAGTAAGGCGTGAGCGGGAAGGCCGTGTGGCCTTCCCGCATGCGGATTACATGCCTGGCAGTACAGCGATATCAATGATATTGCCCGGCAGGCCGGCGATGTCGCCCAGCGTGGTCGGCTTGCCCGTGGCCAGGTCGAGAGTGTGCAGCGTGGTGCCTGTCAGCAGGTACGCGGTGTTGCCGCCTTTGCCGTCGCTGGCGATGTCCAGCGCCGCATTCTGCAAGCCATCAACGATTTTGCCCACGGCTTGCTGGATGCCATTGTTTGGCGGGTTTTGCAGCATCAGATTGCTGCTGGCCAGATCCACGGTGTACAGCGCGGTGGCCTGAGTGCCGGCGTAGGCGTTGCTATACGCACCGGCGACTACTTTGGCGCTTTTACCGGCATAAGGGCCTTCGGCGGCGTAAGCCACCGAGCCGTCTACCACCACTTCACCGGTTTCAACGTTGACGCGAAAGCTGGTGCCGTCGGCGGCGAGCATGCGCAGTTTGTCGGCGACCGGGTTGAAGTCGATGACCGCCTGGCCGCTGCCAGGCAGTTGCTTGTTCAGGCTGGCGACCTTGCTGGCTGCGCCAGTGGCCAGGTCCAGGGTGTGGAGCTGATGGTCATTGCTCAGGGCATAGAGCATCCCATTTGCCGGGCGCACATCAATGCCGCGCAACGGGCTTGGGCTGTTGGTTGCCATCGTGGCGGTGACTTTCTGGCTGCTGCTGTCGATCTTGAACAGCTGACCGTCGGCGCCCAGGGCCAGTAGGGTCGCTGCGCTGGCAGTGCCGGCGGCGAGGCTGAGGGTGGCAGTGGTAACGGCAGCGGTCAGCAGGGTATTGAAGCTGTTCATATGCGTTCTCTCATCTGTGGTTATCCAGCATCGATGCAAGGCCGGCTTAGGCCTACCTTGCAGGTGCCTCGATGAAACACCTGATAGCTATACCCACGAGAACGCATCTGGATGTCGCGGCCTGAAAATAAATTCAGTTTTTTTGCAGATGGCTTCAGTTGATCGAAGCCATCACCGCGCGACCGATATACAGCACCTTGCCGGTAGGCCGATCCTTCGGCGAGCCGCCGGCCGGTTCCAGGGTCAGTTCGAACAGCTGGCCGGGTTGCACTGCGCCAATCTGTTCGGCAGACAGTTGCAGCGGCTTACCCGGTTCGACCAGGCCTAGGGAGCGTGGGCCAATGGCTGGGTCGATCAACGTCCAGAACTGTACCGAGCGGTCGGCTGGGATCTGATCGTTCAGCAACGGCTGCAAACGCAGGCCGCCTGTGCCGTCCACATGTACTACCCAGCCGGGTTTGGCGGCTTCACCAGGGGCTTGCAGCACCACGGTGTAGCTGTTGCCAGGCATGTCTGTGCGCCACAGGTTAGGCATCAGCGCGACGATCAAGGCAAGCGCCAGTGCAGCACTGGTGAGGCGCCAGGTGGCCAGGCTCTGCCACCACGTCAGCCAGACATTCACCCGGCCGACGGTTGGGGCCAGGCCGAGGCTGTCCTGCAGGCGTTGCCACAATTGTGTAGACGGTGTTTGCGGCGGCAGCTGATCGCTCAGTTCGAGAAAGTGCTGTTGCCACTGCAGAGCCATTTGCGCGGCTTCGCTGTCGCGCTCGATCAACTCGCGCACTTCAGCGGCTTCGGCCTCATCAAGTAAGCCCAGGACATATTCGCCGATCAAGGCGCGGCGTTCGGCAGGTTGCTGCGGAATCATGCTTGCAAACACTCCTGCAGGGCGCGCAAACCTGCGCGAATACGGCCTTTGATGGTGCCCAGCGGGGTGGTCAGGCGGTTGGCGATTTGTTCATGGGTCAGGCCGCGGTAAAAGGCCAGCAGGATCGGGTGGCGGCGATTGCGTTCGATGCCTTGCAGGCAGCGACGCAGCTGTTGGTGTTCACCTTGCTGCTCCAACAACTCTGCCGCCTGTGGGGTGTCGTCGGCCGCGCGCTCGATAAAGTCGTCATCCATCTCCACCGTACGACCACGGCTGCGCAGCTGATTCAGCGCGCGGTAGCGCAGGATGCTGTAGATCCAGGCGCGGCCGCTGCCCAGTGCCCGCTGAAAGCGCTGGGCGTTGCGCCAGACTTGCACAAAGGCATCGTGCACACAGTCTTCAGCCTGATCACGACGGCCGAGCAGGGTAATGGCCAACCCGAGCATCTGCGCGGCCTCCTGTTGGTAGAGCGCCTGGAATGCGCGTTTATCCTGCTGAGCACAGGCTTCCAGATGGCTTTCGTAATCAAACAGCGGCTGCACCATGCACAGGGTTCCTGAATGTGTGAGCGTGCCAAGGGTTATACCCGAGCACCTGCGCTTTGGATGTCTCGGGAGTGCAACAAATTTTCTCCGTCAGCGGGGCAGCTCGATGCGATCGGTTTCCCCTGGCACGGTTGGCCAGTCCTGCGCGGCCCAGCGTTGGCGCGCCTGATCGATCAGTGCCGGATCGCTGGCAACGAAGTTCCAGTTAATCCGGCGGGGGCCAATCGGCTCGCCGCCAATCAGCACCAGGTGGCTCTCGCTGCAGGCGCTGAGGGTGTAAGTCTCGCCTTCAGGCAGTACCAGCAGGCCACGCAGCGGCAGTTGCTGGTCGTCCAGTGTCGCCTCGCCGTCAATCAGGTACAGCGCGCGTTCGGTATGCTCATTGGGGATTTGCAGTGCGCTGCCTGTGGCCAGCTTGATCTCGGCATAAATAGTGGGCGACAGCACCGGTACCGTTGATTGCAGGCAGAAGCCTGCCCCGGCAATCAGGCAGATGTCCACGCCCATGCTGGTGCTGCGCGGCAGGCTGTCGGCGGGGTGATGGCTGTAGTGGGGTTCGCTTTGCTCATCGGCGGCGGGCATGGCCAGCCAGACCTGCAGGCCATGCATGTGCGAGCCGCTTTCCCACAGCGTCTGTGGGGTGCGCTCGACATGGGCGACGGCACGGCCTGCGGTCATCCAGCTGACTTCGCCGGGGCTGACCAGTTGATTCGAGCCGAGGCTGTCCTTGTGCTGCAATTGCCCCTTGAACAGGTAGGTGAGGGTGGACAGGCCGATATGCGGGTGCTGGTTGATATTCATACCGCTGCCAGCCGGGTAGGTGTTTTCCAGAATATGGTCGAAGAACACGAACGGCCCGACGCTGCGGCACTTGGCTGACGGTAGGGGGCGCAGGATAGGTTGCCCACCGAGGTTTTCCGGGCGCGGCTGGATCAGCAGAAGGTCGCTCATTCCATGCCCTCGTTTAGCTGAGTGCTGACCTGAACCTCGCTGCTGGTCATCAGCTTGTGAATCGGGCATTTATCGGCGACGCGCAGCAGCTGCTGGCGTTGCGCATCATCCAGTGCACCATGCAGGGTCAGCTCTACGTTCAGGTGGTAGATGCCTTGGCGTTCCTGGCTGTCGTCACGGTTGAGCTTCACGTCGAGCCCTTCCAGCGGTAACCCTCGTTGCTTGGCATACAGCGCCAGGGTCAGCGCCTTACACGCGCCCAGCGCAGCGTCGAACAGGTCATGGGGCTCAGGCGCTGAGCCTTCGCCGCCCAGTTCCACCGACACGTCGCTGTGCAGGGTGTGCGGGCCGATGCTGATGCGCTGCAACAGGCCTTTCTCGTTACTGATGCTGATCATGTGAACTCCAACGCCATGGGCTGAGTGAGTGATCAGCCTAGCCCATGGTGTCAGCCTCAGACCAGTGCAGACAGCCGCACATCGGCCCCTAGTACGCGCAGCAATTGGCCACGGGTATCGAGGATCGGTACCGAAACGGTGAAACAGAAGTCGTCGGTTGCCGATGAGCGATAGACCTGGGTGATATGACTGCACAGGCTATCGGCAACGGCGCGAAACCACGGACGTTGCTGCCAATTGCGGCCTATACAGCTGCTTTCGCTGTGGTTCACATCGGCGGCAAAGATGTTTTCGGAGAGCTGCACGCCGCGGTTGTCGACCAGGTAGAACAGCTCAAACCGCGCATCACGCTTGAGGGTGTCGCTGAGCAAGCGTTCGGCGGTGGCCATATCCGCGCTCATGCCGGGTTGGCTAGCCAGCTGCTCGACACTGGCCTGCACGGCGTGGTGAATCTCCAGACGGAAATCACCCAGCCCCGCCAGCAGGCGGTCGCCATCTTCGCGCACCGCCTGGCTGTGGTGCAGCACCTGGCTGGCCTTGCCGAGCAATTCGCCGGCGACCCGGGCGATGTTCTGCACGTCACCGTTGATTGAACGCACGGCTTGGCCGATCTGCTCGGTGCCTGCGGCGATCTGGCCCACGCGACTGTCCAGGCGATCCATAGCCTGGCGGGTACTGTCCAGACCACCGCCCACGGCGAGCATGCCATCGCGGCCATCGGCTACGGCCTGGTGCATGTGGCTGCCTGCTTCGGTCAGTTGCTGCATGCCGCTGCGAAAACGCTCGATGATGTCACTGACCTGCGTGGTGGCGTCGGTGGTATGCCCGGCCAGGCGCCGCACTTCCTCGGCCACCACGGCAAAGCCACGACCATGCTCGCCTGCGCGGGCAGCTTCGATGGCTGCATTCAGCGCGAGCAGGTTGGTCTGCTGGGAAATGCTGGCGATCACCCCGATCACTTTGCTGACCTCTTCAAGCTGGCTAGTCAGTTGTTGAATCACCAGCTCCAGTTGCTGTTCGCTCTTGCCGATCACCTCTACCTGTTGCAGTACCGCCTGGCCGCTCTGTTGGCAACCATGCAGGGTGGCGGTGACTTCAGCGGACAGCTGCGCGACTTCGGCGGCGCCGGGTACCAACTCGGCGTCGAGGGTAGTGGTGACCTGTTCACTGGCGCTGGCGATCAGCTCCGAGGACTGCGCCAACGTTTGCCCACTCTGCTGGTTGGCGGCGGCGATACGTGCCAGTTGTGGAGCATGCGAAGCAATGCCGACTGCTGCGCCCAGGCTGGTGCGGATGCGTTGGTGCAGACCTGCGCTGAAGTCATTCAGGCGCGACATCCAGCGATAGTTATCGCTCAGGCGGGCGGTGAGGTCTTGCTGATTGAACAGCGCATCGAGCGCAATGTCGTCCGTGTTCTTGCGTGGGGTCGAGCGCAATAGCTGAAGCATGGCGAATTCCTTCTAGGGGCTGGCGGTTCTACTGCAAGCCAAGTGCCATCACTGACGTGCCGCGTCATGCTGCTGACGCTGGAAAACAGTCGCTGTGGCCGCCCTGTTCTGGTGCTGCAGGTTGTGGTTTGGGCCTCTGTGGTGCTGTTTGCTCGCTACTCGCCGCTCTGTGCCTGAACTTGCGTCTGACGCCTGGGGTCTATGCTGCTCTGACTGTCTGGAGGATATGCCCTTGCCTGTATCGCGTTTGAGTGTTGCCCTGTTGCTCGGCCTGCTGAGTGCAATGGCCCAGGCCCGCGACTATCGCTACAGCGATGCCCATTTGCATTACGTGGATTTCTTTCAAGAAAGCGCGGGCATGACTGAGTTGTTCGAGCAGATGGCGGCCGGCAATATCGAGCATGTGATGCTCTCAGGCATTCCGGTGGCGAAGAAATGGCATGAGGATGAGCCCAAGCGTCCTCGTTATTACGCGGGTGATGATGCCAATGCCTATTGGTACAGTGCCACCGATGTGTTGGTGGCACATGCCTACAAACAGGTGCCCGCTGAACAGCGCAAACGTCTACACCCGTTTCTCTCGGGCTTTAATCCGAACGACAAGAATGCCGATGCACATATCCGCCGAATGCTCGAACTCGACCCAGGGCTGTGGCAGGGCATTGGGGAGGTTTTCACTCGACATGACGACCTCACCGCGCTGATCCATGGTGATGCGCCACGGGCCAACAACGAAGCCCTGGCGCGGGTCTTTCACCTGGCTGCCGAGTACGACCTGCCAGTGATGCTGCATTCCAATATCACCTCCAAGCGCGAACGCAATCCGCTGTACCTGCAGGAAATCGAGGACCCACTGCGTAACCATCCACATGTGCGGTTTATCTGGGCGCATGCCGGTACCAGCATGGAAATTCACCGGCATCAGGAAAAGCTGGAGTTCCTCCTGCCCACCCTGGAGCGGATGCTTAAACAGTACCCCAATCTGTATATCGATCTGTCCTGGACCATGCTTCGCCCCTACCTGCTTGATGCCGAGGGGCAACCTGATCCGGCCTGGGTAAAGTTGGTCAGCAGCTATCCCGCGCGCTTTATGCTGGGCTCCGATGTGGTAGGGCGTTTCTCAAGTTTGCCGGACTACATGACAGGCTTTAAGCCGTTTCTCGATGCCTTGCCGGAGAAGGTTGCCCATCAGGTGGCGCTCGACAATTTCCTCGCGGTATTGCCACGTAAGGTGCAAGCCGAGATGACTGAGTAGAGCTGTCATAGCCCTGTCACACGGGTGTCATAGGCTCGCGCCATCTAAATAAGGAGCGCGACATGCAATACACCCGTTTCAGTGGCTTGGCCGCACTTGTGTTGATCAGCAGCCTGGCGCACGCCGAAGTGCGTGTTGAAGGTCCGATCGAATACGGCGTTTTCGCCAGTGACTATCAGGACTTTCAGGAAGGTGAGCGGGTGTTGACCCGCAGTAACCAGCAGATTGAGCAAGGCGACGTGATCCCCGCCAAGCTCGGTACCAAGTTCGGTATGCGTTACACCCTGGTGGGCAAGGTGGCCGATGATGCGCCGCTGACCTTGCTCTACCTTACTCCTGGAGTGGTGACCCCGACCGGTACCCGGCACGACAAGTTTGTCGTGATGCAGAAGCAGGCACCCGGTGCCGTGCAGGACGTGATGGCCTTCGAGTTCACCGAAGCGCATGAAGTGGTCCCGGGTGAGTGGCACTTTATGGTGTTTCAGGACGACCGCAAATTGCTGGAGCAGCGCTTTATCGTGCGTTGAAGTTAGCTGAAGTCGTAATGCTAAACCCGAGCCTTGGCTCGGGTTTTTTATGTGCGAGGGGTCAAGAATCTAGTGCTAGAGTCGATACGGAATCTGTAGATATTGGCTGAAGGTCTTAAGGTCCCCATAAGGACAATGGCCATATGCTATCGAGCAAGCTGCTTCAGAACCGTAAAGGACGGCCGTGATGACCCTAAGAAATATAAACATCGCTCCCAGAGCGTCACTTGGCTTTGGCTTAGTCGCACTTCTTGTGCTGCTGCTGGGCAGCTTCTCCCTGTTGCAAATGTCAGAGATGAACAAGCAATCAGCTGATGTAAATGAAAACTGGCTGCCCAGCGTGCTGAGCCTGGGTGAGATGAGCCAAGACATTCTAAGGCTGCGAGCTCTGACACTGCGCTTGATGCTTAATAGCGATGAAAGTGCGACGCAGCAGAATCTCGCCCGTGTTGAGGAGTTTAAAAACCAGTTGCACACGGCTCAGAACAGCTATGAAAAATTAATTGCGAGCCCTGAAGAACGTACGATTTACGAGCGTTTCAAACAGGCTGAAAGCAGCTATCTGCAGGAGCAGTCGAAGATCGTGGCCGCCGTCCGTCAAAATGATCTTGATGCTGCACTGGCGGTTGCCAATGGTCAGCTGAATGGGCATGCGGACAGTATGGCCAAAGCCCTCGCTGATTTGTCCGAGCTGAATCGGGTGGGGGCCTCCGCAGCGGCTGAAAAGGCTGATCAAGTATTTTCCAGCGCCCGTACATGGGTCATTGTGATGATGCTGGCTGCACTTGGTCTGACGGTGATTCTGGCGTTGCTGCTGACCCGTAGCATCGTCGCGCCGCTGACCGAGGCGGTACGGGTGGCTGAAGTGGTGGCAGGCGGCAACCTGACTCAATCAATTGAAGTGCAGGGCAGTGATGAGCCGGCACGTTTGCTGAGTGCGCTGAAGACCATGCAGCAAAGCCTGCGTAACACTATCCAAAATATCTCGGACTCCTCTACGCAGCTGGCCTCGGCCTCGGAAGAGCTCAGTGCGGTCACTGAAGACTCCACCCGTGGTTTGCATCAGCAGAACAATGAAATCGAGCAGGCGGCTACCGCGGTCAATGAAATGACCAGTGCCGTGGAAGAGGTTGCGCGTAATGCCGTTAGCACCTCTGAAGCGTCCAGCGAGTCCAATCGTACGGCGCAACATGGCCGCGAGCAGGTGCGCCAGACTGTTGAGTCGATCAGTCATCTGGCGGACGACGTGACCCATACCGCTTCCGAAGTGGAGCAGCTGGCCGGGCAAGTACGCGATATCAGCAAGGTACTGGATGTGATCCGTTCGATTGCCGAGCAGACCAACCTGCTGGCACTGAACGCTGCGATTGAAGCTGCGCGTGCCGGTGAAGCCGGACGCGGTTTTGCCGTGGTGGCCGATGAAGTGCGGGCCCTGGCGCACCGTACTCAGCAGTCGACCCGTGAAATCGAGCAAATGGTCAGCGGCATCCAGCAGGGCACCGATAAAGCGGTTAACGCCATGCAGAACAGCAACAGCCGTGCCCGTTCAACCCTGGATGTGGCCAAGGCGGCCGGCCAAGCGCTGGATGAGATTGCGGCCGCGATTTCGCAGATCAATGAGCGCAATCTGGTGATCGCCAGCGCTTCGGAAGAACAGGCTCAGGTGGCCCGCGAAGTGGATCGCAACCTGGTGAATATCCGAGATCTGTCGATGCAGTCTTCAGCCGGTGCCAACCAGACCAGTGCGGCCAGCCAAGAGTTGTCACGCCTGGCGGTGGACCTCAATGCACTGGTAGCGCGCTTTTCTATCTGAGTAAGCCTGGCGCAAGCCACAATAAAAAAGGCCATCCCGAGGGATGGCCTTTTTTATGCTGCAAACACTGGGTGAGGCTTATTTGCCTGCCCAGCGTTTGAGTACCAGAGTGGCGTTGGTGCCACCGAAGCCGAAGCTGTTGCTCATCACGGTGTCGAGCTTGGCGTTCTCAACGGTGCTGCGCTGGATCGGCAGGTCGGCGATTTCCGGGTCGACTTCGTCGATGTTGACCGAGCCGGCGATAAAGTTGCCTTCCATCATCAGCATGCAGTAGATCGCTTCCTGTACGCCGGCGGCGCCCAGGGAGTGACCGGACAGGCTCTTGGTCGAGCTGATGGCGGGCGCCTTGACACCGAACACTTCGCGTACTGCGCGGCTTTCCGCAACGTCGCCGACCGGAGTCGAGGTGCCGTGGGTGTTCAGATAGTCGATTGGGCTGTCGACGGTAGCCAGAGCCTGCTGCATGCAGCGCACTGCGCCTTCGCCGCTCGGGGCGACCATGTCATAGCCGTCGCTGGTGGCGCCGTAGCCGACGATTTCGGCGTAGATCTTGGCGCCGCGCTTGAGTGCGTGTTCCAGTTCTTCGACCACCACCATGCCGCCACCGCCGGCGATAACGAAACCGTCACGCTTGGCGTCGTAAGCACGCGAGGCTTTTTCTGGAGTTTCGTTGTACTGAGTGGAGAGGGCGCCCATGGCGTCGAACAGGAAGCTCTGGCTCCAATGTTCTTCTTCACCACCGCCGGCGAACACTACGTCCTGCTTGCCCAGCTGGATCTGCTCCATGGCATTACCGATGCAATGCGCACTGGTGGCGCAGGCCGAGGAGATCGAGTAGTTAACGCCCTTGATCTTGAACGGCGTGGCCAGGCAGGCGGACACGGTGCTGCCCATGGTGCGCGGTACGCGGTAGGGGCCAACACGCTTGACGCCTTTCTCGCGCAGGATGTCCATGGCCTCCATCTGGTTGAAGGTCGACGCGCCGCCGGAACCTGCAATCAACCCCACGCGTGGGTTGGAGATATCTTCTGCGCTGAGGCCCGAGTCCTTGATCGCTTGCTCCATCGAGAGGTAAGCGAAGGCAGCAGCATCCCCCATGAAGCGATAGACCTTGCGGTCGATCAGCTCTTCCAGGTTGAGGTCAACCGAGCCAGACACCTGGCTGCGCAAGCCCATTTCGGCATAGGCAGGGTTGAAGCGGATGCCTGACTTGCCAGCACGCAGGTTGGCAGAGACGGTGGCTTTGTCATTGCCCAGGCAGGAAACGATGCCCAGGCCGGTAATCACGACGCGACGCATGCAGAGAGTCCTTTAAAAATTGTCGGTAGAGGTAAACAGACCAACGCGCAGGCCTTCGGCGCTGTAAATCTCGCGACCATCAACGCTGACGCTACCATCGGCAATAGCCAGAACCAGGGAGCGGGCGATGGTGCGTTTGATATGGATGTTGTAAGTGACTTTCTTGGCGGTCGGCAGCACCTGACCGAAGAACTTCACTTCGCCCGAACCCAGGGCACGGCCACGGCCTGGATTGCCCTGCCAGCCAAGGTGAAAGCCTACCAACTGCCACATGGCATCGAGGCCCAGGCAGCCTGGCATCACCGGGTCGCCTTCGAAATGGCAGGCGAAAAACCACAAGTCAGGAGTGATATCGAGCTCGGCGACTATTTCGCCCTTGCCGTACTTGCCGCCGGTGTCGCTGATATGAGTGATGCGATCGATCATCAGCATGTTCGGCGCGGGCAGTTGCGCATTACCTGGGCCGAATAGTTCGCCGCGACCGCAAGCGAGCAGTTCTTCCCGGGTGAAGGCGTTTTGTTTGGTCATGCGAGCTCCTCAATATGTCCCATGCGCCAAGGCTGGGCGAATCGTCCTGGCTGGCGGCACAGTCTGCTGCGCCTGCCAACAGCCTAGTCATAGACTGTTGCGTTGTGGTGAAAGTCACAGCCTTGTGAGTACAGTTGTACTCCGCTCCTGTTGGCCTGTCATAGCGCCCATGCTCATTAGCCTGCAGCAGTTGAGCCTTCTTGACTACCCGTCGATGGTCGAGGGGGCAGCCAGCGCTGCAGGATTCGCTGCAAATCGGCCCGTTTGAAGGGTTTTGCCAGGTAGTCATTCATGCCCGATTGTAAGCAGGCCTCGCGGTCGCCCTGCAAGGCGTTGGCGGTCAGCGCGATGATAGGCAGTTCGCTACAGCCGGGCAGGCGACGGATCTGACGCGTGGCCTCGTATCCGTCCATGATTGGCAGACGGCAATCCATCAGAATCGCTGAATAACGCTGCTGGCTGACCTGATGCACGGCCTGTGCGCCATCTCCAACCAGGCTGACCCGATAGCCCAGGCTGCGCAGCATGGCTTCAATCACGGTCTGGTTGACCGGGTTATCTTCGACCAGCAGCACCGGTTGGCCGTTCCCCTGGTCCGCTGGCAGTGGTGTGTCGCTGATAGCGGGTGTGACGTGCTGGGAAAACGGCAGTGGCACTTCCAGGGTAAATACCGAGCCCTGACCTTCCTGACTGACTGCGCGCAGGGTGCCGCCCATGCGTTCTGCAAGGGTGCGGGCAATCGGCAAACCCAGCCCGGTGCCGCCGTAACGTCTTGAAATAGAAGTGTCGGCCTGCTGGAAGGCATCGAACATATGTTCAAGCCGCTCAGGGGATATTCCGATGCCGCTGTCATGCACCGCACAGCTGAACCACAGCACCTGGTTATCCAGCGCCTGCCAGCTGCTGTGCACACGGATATTGCCGGTTTCGGTAAATTTCAATGCGTTGCCGATGAGATTGACCAGAATTTGCCGAATCCGCGTGGGGTCGCCTTGTACCTGTAAGTTCTCCAGGCCACTTTCGGTTTCCAGCAGTAATTGCAGGCCACGCTGTTGGGCGCTGTGTTGGAACACCTGAATCGAACTTTGCAGCAGGTCGAGCAGGCAGAAGGGGATGCGTTCGAGCTCCAGTGCGCCGCGTTCGATGCGCGAGAAATCGAGGATGTCATTGATGACTTTTAACAGGTGTTCAGTGGACTCGGTGGCCAGGGCGGCATATTCGGCCTGCTCCTGAGTCATTTCAGTGGTTTCCAGCAACTGCAGCATGCCCAGCACGCCATTCATCGGGGTGCGCAACTCGTGGCTCATCATCGCCAGGAAGTCGGATTTGGCGCGGTTGGCCAGCTCGGACTGCTCGCGTGCTTGAATCAGCAGGGCCATGGCACGTTGTTGTTCGTCACTGGCGCTGGCCAGACCGTGGGCGAGGTTGTTGATATGCCGCGCCAGAGCCTGCAACTCACCTTCACCGACTTCGGGCAGGGTGGTCTGGTAGTTGCCAGCCTGAATCGCGCTGACGGCTTCACCCATGGCGCTCAGCGGCTGCGACAGGTGGCGAGCCAGGCGGCGGGCAAGAATAAAGGTCAGGGCCAGGGCGAACAGGGCGAGCAGGGTGGCCTTAAAGAGGATTTCCTGCTGGCGTGTATTGAAGGCGTCGTTAGACATGCCGACGACGACATAGCCCAGGTAGTCATCGGCCAATGCCTGTTGATCAGGGTTGTTCAGCGCTGCACGTTGCAGGTGTATGGGCGCCTGAAACACATCGACCTGGCTGCTTGCGTGGCCGCTGCCTGGGGCTTGCTCAACGTAAACGAGAATTTTACCGGTGTGATCGCGTACTTCCAGAAAGCGCACATGCGGAGTTTTCAGCGTGGCTTGCAGCAGTGCCTCGAGCACCTCAAGGTTGCCGGAAATGACCCCATAAGTACTGGCCGGGGCTAACTGGCTGGCGATCAACTGACCGTAGTGGTTGACCTCCTGGCGCAGGTCCTGCAGACGGGCAAAGGTGAAGAACCCGGTGAGCAGCAGGGTCAGCAGCAGGGCAGGGCCGACACTGATCAATTGGGTGCGGGTATGGATATTCCAGCCACGACGCAGGATCATCGCGACACTCCGCAGCTGCAAAAAATGTTCGGTCGTTGGAGAACTGGCCGGTTTTGCGCGGTCTCAGGATGAAGCTGGGCTTGGGTGCTGTCGATCACGCCACAACCTTGTTTGCGTTTTAAAGGCTGCATGTTAACTGAGCTGCTTGGCTTTGCCAGTGCCAGGCAACCTGCTAAAAGCTGGTTGCATAGAGGCGCCGCCGTATAATGCGAGCGATTCGCCACTTTCAATGGTTTACCACGGATACGTTATGACTGATCAGCACCCCATCGCCGTGCTTGGCGGCGGTAGCTTCGGCACTGCGATTGCTAATTTGCTGGCCGAAAACGGCCAGCATGTCCTGCACTGGATGCGCGACCCCGAACAGGCCCAGGCGATTCGGCTGACCCGTGAAAACCCGCGTTACCTCAAAGGCATCAAAATTCATTTGGGCGTTGAGCCTGTCACCGACCTGGCGGCGACGTTGAACGCCTGTCAGTTGATCTTCGTCGCCTTGCCCTCCAGTGCATTGCGTCAGGCACTGCAACCGGTGGCTGAGCTACTCAGCGGCAAGCAGCTGGTCAGCACCACCAAGGGCATCGAGGCGCAGAGCTTTCTGCTGATGAGCCAGATTCTCGAAGACATTGCTCCGCAAGCGCGTATCGGCGTGCTGTCGGGGCCAAACCTGGCGCGTGAGGTGGCCGAGCATGCGCTGACCGCGTCGGTCGTCGCCAGCGAGGACGAAGAACTCTGCCAGCACGTGCAAGCTGCGTTGCACGGGCGCACGTTCCGTGTGTATGCCAGTGCCGACCGTTTTGGCGTCGAGCTGGGCGGTGCGTTGAAGAACGTTTACGCGATCATCGCCGGCATGGCTGCAGCGATGGGCATGGGCGAAAACACCAAGAGCATGCTGATTACCCGCGCTCTGGCGGAAATGACCCGTTTTGCGGTCAAGCTGGGCGCCAATCCCATGACTTTCCTGGGGCTCGCCGGTGTGGGCGATCTGATCGTCACCTGCTCCTCGGCAAAAAGCCGCAACTACCAGGTCGGCTTTGCCCTCGGTGAGGGTTTAAGCCTGGAAGATGCAGTGGCGCGCCTGGGCGAAGTGGCGGAAGGGGTCAACACCATCAAGGTGCTCAAGGCCAAAGCTGAGGAGTTGCAGGTCTATATGCCCCTGGTCGCGGGCTTGCATGCCATTCTGTTCGAGGGGCGCACGCTGAATCAGGTAATCGGTGCGCTGATGAATGCAGAGCCCAAGACCGACGTTGATTTTATCCCCACCACCGGTTTTTGAGATTCACCTTACTAGACCCTGCAAGGAGATGAGCATGAGTGATGGCAATCAGGAACTGCAGCGCGAATCGATTCTGCTGCGCATCCTCTGGATGGTGATTTTCACCATCGTTTGGCAACTGGCGGAAATCCTCTTGGGCGCCGTGGTGTTGCTGCAACTGGGTTACCGCCTGTTTTACGGTGCGCCGAATGCCGGCCTGCTGGGCTTTGGGGACAGCCTGAGCCAGTACCTGGCGCAGATCGGTCGCTTTGGCACCTTCAACACTGATGAAAAGCCTTGGCCGTTTGCTGACTGGCCAACCCCGCAAGCACCACAAGGTGAGACCCCGCACAGCATTCCTCCGGCGGCCCACCCGGTGCGCGACGAAGAGCCGAAGCTTTGAGTCGTCGGCTTATTGGGGCAAGCCTGTGAGGCTCTGGCTACTGCGCCACGGTGAAGCCGAACCGACTGCGCGCACTGATGCCGAGCGCAACCTGACTGCCTATGGTCGTCAACAGGTGCGTGAGGTGGCTGCGCAGTTGCTGGATCGGCCGCTGCAGGCTGTACTGGTCAGCCCCTATGTGCGGGCTCAGCAGACGGCAGATCTAGTCTGCGAAGTCTTGGCCTTTAGCGGTATCCGGCAGACCGTGCCCTGGCTAACGCCGGAGAGTGATCTGCGCCAAGCGCTGCGGGAACTTGACGGTTATGCGTTCGATGAGCTGTTGCTGGTCACCCATCAGCCGCTGGTTGGCGCCTTGGCGGGCCTGCTGATTCACGGCCATCGCCAGCAACCGCTGCCGATGAACACCGCCAGTCTGGCGTTGCTGGAAGGTGATGAGCTGGCCGCTGGGTTGATGGAATTGTCTGCCCACAAGCATCCAAGTCATTCCTGACGCCTCACTACACACCGAAACATTTCTCCTCTTGCGGGCCGCCTTTGTGCGTGGAATAGTCCAACCAAGCAATTGCTTGGTTGGCTCCACAAAAACAACAAAGGAGGAAGCCCTGTGGCTGATGCAATCCGTTTGCCGCTTGAGGTGTTTTATGAGCGCGAGGCTCGTCACCCGAATAAACGCTACATGGTGCAGCCGCTGCCGGGCGGTCAGCTGCAGGAACTGAGCTGGGCCGACGTCGGCGAGCAGGCGCGCCGTGCGGCCAACTGGCTGCGTAGCCGCGAACTGCCGCATGGCAGCCGCATTGCGATCATTTCCAAGAACTGTGCGCACTGGATCGTCACCGATCTGGCGATCTGGATGGCCGGACACGTCTCGGTGCCGCTCTATCCCAATCTCACCGCCGAGTCGGTAGGCCAGGTGCTGTGCCACTCAGAGGCGGCACTGGTGTTCGTCGGCAAGCTGGATGATTGGCCAGCAATGGTTCCCGGTGTGCCGCAGGATGTGCCAACCATCGGCCTGCCACTGCGTCCGCAGGGCGAGTTCAGCTTTACCTGGGATGACCTGCAGGCCTGCACGCCGATTCAGGACAACCCCAAGGCGGCTGCCGATCAGCTCGCCACCATCATCTACACCTCCGGTACCACCGGCACGCCGAAAGGGGTGATGCATCACTTCAGCAATTTCGGCTTTGCCGCCAGCCACGCCACTGAGCTGTTTGGCGTTGGCGAGAATGACCGAGTGCTTTCTTACTTGCCGCTGTGCCATGTGGCCGAGCGCATGTTTGTCGAGCTGGCATCCATTTACGCTGGGCAGACAATCTTCTTTGCCGAGAGCCTGGAAACCTTCCTTGAAGACCTCAAGCGCGCGCGGCCGACGGTGATGTTTGGTGTGCCGCGTATCTGGACTAAATTCCAGATGGGCGTCTACAGCAAGATGCCAGCCGAGAAGCTGGATTTCCTGCTCAAGCTGCCAATCATCGGCCGCATCGTCGGCAAAAAGGTGCTGGTTGGCCTGGGGCTGGATGCCGTGCGCTACGCCCTGTCTGGCGCCGCGCCGGTGCCTGAAGCGCTGCTCAACTGGTACAAGCGCCTGGGCTTGGATGTGCTGGAGGTGTACGGCATGACCGAGAACTGCGGTTACTCCCATGTGTGCCGGCCGGGCAAGTTCAAACAAGGCTGGATCGGTCAGAACAGCCCTGGCGTCGAAGTGCGCATCGCCGAGGATGGCGAGGTGCAGGTGCGCAGCGGCGCGACCATGCAGGGCTACTACAAAGATCCTGAGAAAACCGCAGAAACCATCACGTCCGACGGCTTTCTGCGCACCGGTGACAAAGGCGAGCAGGACAGCGAAGGCAATCTTCGCCTGACCGGTCGGATCAAGGAAATCTTCAAAACCAGCAAAGGCAAGTACGTTGCCCCAGCGCCGATTGAGAATCTGCTCGGCGAGCACTCACGCATTGAACAGGTGTGCGTGGTGGGCGATGGCATGCCACAACCCATGGCACTTTGTGTGCTGTCCGATGTGGGGCGCAGTGAGGCTTCCAGCGGGCGTGGCGAGTTGGAAAGCAGTTTGAAGAAGTTGTTGGAGGACGTTAACCAAAGCCTCGACAAGCATGAGCGCCTGCAACGTCTGGTGTTGGTCAAGGAGGTCTGGGCGGTTGAGAACGGCTTCCTTACGCCAACTCTGAAAATCAAGCGCGCTGTGGTCGAAGGCACGTATGGAGAGCGCTTCAGTGAATGGACCGAACGCAGTGAAGCGGTGCTCTGGCACGAGTGATCAGCCTGTGGCCGGCAAGGCTAAGCCCGCCGGCCCTGTTCTGACTGAACTGATCCAAAAGGACACATCATGACCCTCTGGCAACAAAACCCTGACCTGGCTCAGCTCAATGGCTTTCTGAAGAACACCATTGGCGAGCAGCTGGATATTCGCTTTGAATCGTTTGATGACGAGTCGATCACCGCCAGCATGGTGGTCGATGCACGTACCCACCAACCCTATGGCCTGCTGCATGGCGGCGCCTCCGTTGTGCTGGCGGAAACCCTCGGTTCCACCGCCAGCCACCTGTGCATCGACAGCAGCAAGTTTTACTGCGTAGGCCTGGAAGTGAACGCCAACCACCTGCGTGGCGTGCGCAGCGGCCGGGTCACCGCGGTAGCTCGGCCGGTTCACCTAGGGCGTACCACCCATGTCTGGGACATCCGTTTGACGGGGGAGGATGGCAAGGCCAGCTGCATTTCCCGGCTGACTATGGCCATTGTGCCGCTGGGGGAGAATGGCCCTGCGCTGCGTTAATCCGTAAAGCCCGCCACTGCCGCTCCGGCTGGCGGGCCTCCCATCAGCTTTGGCTATAGTGCCGTCATTCACTGGCCGTTTTGTCATTGCTGCATCTCAAACACTGCCGGACAATCATCCGTAACTTCCCAGATAAGCCCGCTGCCATGACCCAGTCCGTGTTCTTCGCCCATGCCAACGGCTTTCCCTCGGCCACCTACGGCAAGCTATTTGCCGCACTGGCGCCGGACTATTCGGTGCAGCACCTGGAGCAACATGGGCATGACCCGCGTTTTCCGGTGAACGACAACTGGAGCAATCTGGTTGATGAGCTGATCCATCACCTTGAGGCTAACCAGCAGCTTGTCTGGGGTGTGGGGCATTCGCTGGGCGGCGTGCTGCATTATCACGCTGCGTTACTACGCCCCGAGCTTTACCGTGGGGTGGTAATGCTTGATTCGCCAGTCCTGACCCTGGCGGACAAGATGGTGATTCGCGCGGCCAAACGCTTTGGCTTTATCGACCGCATCACCCCGGCCGGACGTACCCTGGGGCGGCGTGAAGAGTTTATTGACCTGGCCGAGGCTCGCGGATATTTCGCAGGCAAAGGGCTATTCCGTCGCTTCGATCCTGAGTGCCTGGACGCCTATGTGCAGCACGGCCTGCAGGCCTCGGGTAATAGCCTGCGCCTGCGGTTTGATCCCGCCACGGAAATCAGTATCTACCGCAGCGTGCCGCACACCAGCCCAGGACGGCCGCAGCAGCTGAAAGTGCCGCTGGCCATGGTGCGCGGTCGGCATAGCCGGGTGGTGATGCCGCATCATGCCCACTTGGTACGTCGTGTTCCCAATGGTGAGTACCTGACGCTGCCCGGTGGGCATATGTTTCCACTGGAACGTCCGCAAGACACTGCCGAATTGCTAAAAAAGCTGTTCCAGCGTTGGGACGGTCAACCTGTCAGTGAGCAACACGCATGAGCCTGCATTTCGAAGAAGTCCGCCTACGGTTGCCGCATATCGAACTGGCCGCCCATCTGTATGGCCCGGAAGACGGTATACCGGTGATTGCCCTGCATGGGTGGTTGGACAATGCCGCCAGTTTTTCCCGCCTGGCTCCGCTGTTGCCAGGGTTGCGTATTGTGGCCCTGGATTTTGCCGGCCACGGTCATTCCGATCACCGTCCGCCAGGCGGCAGTTACGCCATCTGGGACTATGCCCACGATGTGCTGCAGGTCGCCGAGCAGTTCGGCTGGCAGCGCTTTTCCCTGCTCGGGCATTCCATGGGCGCAATTGTCTCGGTGCTTTTGGCCGGAGCGATGCCGGAGCGAATCGAGCGCTTGGCACTGATTGACGGGCTGATTCCCTACACCGGCGAGTCGGACACGGCGCCGCAGAAACTCGGCGAAGCGCTCAAGGCGCAGCTGGCCCTGGCCGGTAAGAGCAAGCCGGTATACGCCGAGTTTGACCGGGCTGTGGAAGCGCGTATGCGCGGGGTAGGGGCGGTCAGTCGTGAGGCTGCAGAATTGCTCGCCCAGCGCGGCCTGATGCCTGTGCCTGGCGGTTACACCTGGCGCACTGACAGCCGGCTGACACTGCCGTCGCCACTGCGTCTGACCCACGCCCATGCCCTAGCGTTTGCACGTAGCCTGCAGTGTCCGGCCAAACTGGTGATGGCGCAGCAAGGCATGTTGCTCGCGCAGCCGAGTATTACTCAGCTGGTCGAGGGCCTGGCCATCGAGGTGGCGCATCTGCCTGGCGGCCATCACCTGCACCTGGATGACGACGTGGGCGCGGGTTTGGTAGCAGACTGTTTCAAAGCTTTCCTGGGCGCGCCTTGACTTGCTAAAGGCAACTGGGGAAAGGTGTGGGTGTTACCCACGGAGATTCGCATGATCGACCTGTATACCGCCGCCACCCCCAACGGCCATAAAGCGTCCATCGCACTGGAAGAGTTACAGCTGCCCTACACCGTGCAGGCTTTGAGTTTCGATAAGCAGGAACAGAAGACTGCGGCCTTTCTCAAGATCAATCCCAATGGCCGTATTCCGGCGATTGTTGACCGCGCTAATGATGATTTCGCGGTATTCGAATCCGGCGCCATTCTGCTGTATCTCGCCGAGAAAACCGGCCAGCTGCTGCCCAGCGACGCCAAGGGCCGCTCGCGGGTGATCCAGTGGCTGATGTTCCAGATGGGCGGGGTTGGCCCTATGCAAGGTCAGGCCAACGTGTTTTTCCGTTATTTCCCGGAGAAGCTGCAGGGGCCGATTGACCGATACCAGCGCGAAACCCGTCGTCTGTATGAAGTGCTCGACACGCGCTTGAGCGAATCGCAGTACCTGGCCGATGACTACAGTATTGCCGACATTGCCACCTACCCATGGGTGCGTATTCATGACTGGGCAGGCGTCTCTGTTGACGGCCTTGAGCATCTGCAGCGCTGGATGGCTGAGCTGGCTGAGCGTCCTGCCGTACAGCGTGGTTTGCTGGTGCCGCAGCGCGAAGAGGACGGCGCGAAAATCGTCAAAGCGGCCCAGTCGATGTTGATCAAATGAGCCGTCTCAGTATTTATGGCCTCGGCATCAGCCTGTTGCTGGCCACAGCCGTTGTCCGGGCCGATGTTGCAGGTAGTCAGGATCTCGACGTGTTACCGCGCTTTGCCGGGAGCAAGATTGTCAGCTTCAAGGATGTTGCCGAACAGGAGCGCATCTACCCGCAAGGGGCAATTCGGCGGATCAGTGGCACTTTACGGTATGAGCGCGAAGTAGCTGCTCAGGGCCAGTTGACCGCCGTGACCTATGAGTTACCGCGCACTCACACAGCGAATGAGGCATTCGCCAAGGCCCGCAGTGATTTACAAGCCCAGGACGCCGAGTTGCTGTACTGGTGCGTGGGTCGTGAATGCGGTTCCAGCAGTCTATGGGCTAACGCGGTATTCAATAACGCTACCCTGACCGGTTCGGATGACCAGCAAACGTACGCATTGCTGCGTCTCGCTGAGCCACGTCAGGACAGCTTGTTGGCGCTGTACAGCATCACCCGTGGCAACAAGCGCGCCTACCTGCATGCCGAGTTGCTCACGGCCAATGCGCCGTTGGGTGAAGTGTTGCCGACCCCAGCCACCCTGCAGCGCCAGCTGAAAAGTACCGGTGAACTGCGCCTTGCCAAGCAGGTTGAACCCAGCGCTGCCTGGATTGAACTGCTGGCACGTAGCCTTAAGCTCGACAGCACCTTGCGTGTCACCATCAGCGGCGCCCAGGCCGAAGCCTGGCGCGATGCCCTGGTTGAGCAACGGGTGCGCGCCAGCCGTCTGGAGCTGGGTGACGCAGATGCGAGCGGCGTACAACTCAACGTGCTGCGCTAAGACGCTCCGCCCGGTACTCTTGTCGTTATGAATTGATCCGGCTCTGCCCTTCGAGGCAGAGCATTTTGCGTTGTGCAGGGAGCTGTTTGGATGGCCAATAACGATCGTTTGCTGGTGCAGATACTGCTGTTGGTCTTGCTGGGCGCCAGCCTGTTGGTGTTGGCACCGTTCTGGTCGGCGCTGTTCTGGGCTGCGGTGTTGTCGTTTGCCAGCTGGCCGGTGATGCGTGTGCTGACGCACCTGCTCAATGGTCGTCAGGCATTGGCGGCGGGGTTGCTGACCCTGGCTTGGACCGTCGTGGTGGCCGTGCCTCTAGTGATGCTGGGCTTCAACCTGGCGGATCACATCAAGGATGTCACCGCGCTGCTCAAGGATTTCCAGGTCGAAGGGCTGCCGCCAGCTCCCGCCTGGTTGGCTGGCGTGCCGCTGGTGGGGGAGCGCCTGGTGGGCTTCTGGATGACCATCGACCAGCAGGGCGCGGCGTTTTTCGCCACCGTGCGGCCGTATTTGGGGCAGGTCGGCAACTGGCTGCTGGCGCGCAGTGCGCAGATCGGTGGCGGCATGCTGGAACTGGCTTTGAGCTTGATTCTGGTGTTCTTTTTCTATCGAGACGGGCCGCGTCTAGCGGCGTTTGCCGAAAGCCTGTTACAGCGTTTGATCGGTGATCGCGCTGAGCATTATCTGGAACTGGTGGCTGGTACCGTGCAGCGGGTGGTCAACGGGGTGATCGGTACTGCCGCGGCGCAGGCCATCCTGGCCTTTATCGGTTTCACCATCGCTGGCGTGCCTGGGGCGTTGGTGCTTGGCATCATGACCTTCGGCTTCAGCCTGATCATGATTCCTCCGTTGATCTGGGGGCCGGCGGTGGCCTGGCTGTTCTGGCAGGGTGAAGTCGGCATGGGCATCTTCCTGCTGGTTTGGGGCTTCTTTGTGATCAGTGGCGTCGACAACATCCTTAAGCCGTACCTGATCAGCCGTGGCGGTAACCTGCCCTTGATCGTGGTGTTGCTCGGGGTGTTCGGCGGCATTCTGGCGTTCGGTTTTATGGGCCTGTTCCTTGGCCCAACATTGCTGGCCGTGGCTTACAGCCTGCTTAGTGATTGGGTCGGTAGCCCTGTCGTCAACACCACGGTCAGCAGCGTTGAATCGCCCGAGAAGCCAGACAGCTGACTGTTCATTAGGGCTGCACAGCTGTTCGAGCCGGTTGGCATTTTCGGTAAATTTCCGCGGCGGCGCCTTGGTCGCCTGTAGCCGGGGTGGTAGCCTTGCGGCGCTTCGCGACCACGCCTTGGCTTGCGCAGCCAGGCGTTGTGCGCATGCCCGGCGTCGCGCCTCAAACCGCCACATTGCCGTGCAGTGATTGACGCGGTAGCAGGGAAGCCCCACCCCATAACGGACACGCAGGATATCCCCCATGAAGAAAATTGTTGGCAGCGCCCTGGGCGCAGTTGTCGTTCTAGGCGTACTGAGCACCGCCGGAGCCTGGTACACCGGTCAGCAGCTCCCCGCCGTGTTGGAAACCTCGATCAAACAGGCCAACGAGGACATGGGTAAAACCCTGCCGGCCCTGGGCCTTAGCGCCACCATTGAGCTGGTTTCTCTCGAACGCCAGCTGTTCAGCAGTAACGCGCGCTACCGCATTCAGTTTGCTGGCAGCCTGGATGGCGAGTCGCCGAGCAACTTCGAGTGGTTCGTCACTGACCACATTGAACACGGGCCTTTCCCGCTGTCACGGCTGCAAGCTCTCAAATTGCTACCCGTTATGGCCACCAGCAACTACGCCCTGGAGCGCGGCCCGGAGCTGGAAAAATGGTTTGCCAGTAGCCAAGGTGGGGCGCCGCTGCAGGGCCAGGTCAGTCTCGGTTATGACCGTTCGATGAGCGGCAACCTGCGCGTACAACCCCTGCAGATGGCGCTGGATGAGCAGACCCAGATTGATTTCAGTGGCTTGCAAATCGACTTCGACAGCAGCGCGAATGTCGAAGCAATCAGTGCCAATGGCGTGATGGACAGCTTCAAGGTCACTTCAACCCTGTCCACCGATGAGAGCATGCGTCTTGAGTTCAAGGGCCTGGACCTCACCAGTAATTCCCGTAAGGGCGTCAGCGACTTCTACCTGGGGCAGAACGAGGTGCGCTTGCAGCAGATCGAGCTGCAGGTTGGCGAAAACGCCCCCATCCTGTTCAAGGATTTCGTCCAGCGCGATGAAACCAGCGAAGCCGACCAGCAGCTGTCCGCGCGTTACAGCTATGACATTGGCATGGTCAGCTACCAAGGTACCGACATCGGCTCTTCGCAGATGCTCTGGACCGTGAAAAACCTTGATGCAGCCGCCCTGAAATCGATGATCGAGCTGTACGGCACACTGCTGCAGAGCGGCAAGGTCGACACTGAAAGCGGTATGCCGGAGCTGACCGACGCGCAGACTGCGCAATTCAAGACTGATCTGGAAAAACTGCTGGCCGGCAAACCGGGCCTGGCTCTGGAAAAACTGGCGTTCAAGACTGCCAATGGCGAGAGCAGCTTCAGCTTTGGCTTGGACCTGGACAAGCCGGTGTCCTTCGACTTGCCGGCGCCTGAACTGGCCAAGCAGTTGATTGCCCAACTGGATGCCAAGTTGCTGGTGTCCAAGGCGATGATTGCCGATGTGATTGGTGTACAGGCCACTCTGGCCGGGGAAACCGACAAGGAAGCAATTGCCCAGCAGGCGGCGATGGTCGGTGAAATGGCCAGCGGCATGGCGGTGGCCAGCGAACTGGCAGTGGTGCAGGGGCAGGACATCAGCTCCAGCCTGCATTACGCCAACGATCAGGTGACCTTCAATGGCAAGCAGATGACCGTGGAGCAGTTCGTCGCGCTGGCCATGAGCAGTGGCGGTGGTTTGGCGGGCATGGCCCCTGAAACCCCGGCCGAGGAAATGCTGCTGGAAGAAAGCGAGGCTCAAAGCCCCATTCAGTAACGCCTTCAGCGCTACACCCTAGGCGTAGCGAGCGCCACATACGGCCAGACGACCTGTAAAGCAGGGCGCCTGGCCGTTTTTGTTTGTCCACAGCCTGCGATCTTTACGCTTTCTTTATGCCGGGCAGCATCGCCCGCACTCGTTCCTTTACGCCCTGGTTGCCGACAATTTGCCCCAAGCGGTAGCCACCGCAATAAGGAGCAAACACATGAGCATTCTCGACGGGGTGTCCCTGGGCCTGGCCTTGGGACTATTCATTTATTTGCTGGTTGCGCTGTTGCGCGCTGATCAGGCGTAGGAGCGCATATGCACAGTTACGATTTCACCTTGATCCTGGCGTTCTTCGTCCTGGTTCTGCTGCCGGCGCCCTTTATCGGGCGTTACCTGTACCGGGTGATGGAAGGCGAAAAAACCTGGCTCAGCCCCGTGCTGCAGCCGGTCGAGCGGCTGTGCTACCGGATTGCCGGTGTCGATAGCAACCGCGAGCAGGACTGGAAAACCTACAGCCTGGCGTTGCTGGCCTTCACCCTGATCAGCCTGCTGACGCTGTTCGCCATCTTGATGCTGCAAGGCAGTTTGCCGCTCAACCCGCAGCAATTGCCGGGGTTGGAGTGGACGCTGGCGTTCAACACCGCCGTGAGTTTCGTCACCAATACCAACTGGCAGGCGTATAGCGGCGAAGCGCAGATGAGCTATTTCAGCCAGATGGTTGGCCTGGGCGTGCAGAACTTCGTCAGCCCGGCAGTCGGTCTGGCCGTGCTGGTGGTGTTCTGCCGCGGCATCGCGCGGCGGTCGAGCAATAGCGTCGGCAACTTCTGGGTCGATCTGACCCGTGCCACGCTTTATGGCCTGCTGCCGTTCTGCCTGGTTCTGGCGCTATTGCTGGTGTGGCAGGGCGTGCCGCAGACCTTCCTCGAATACGTCACTGCGCACACCATCGGCGGCACCGATCAGGTTGTGCCACTTGGGCCTGCAGCCAGCCAGATTGCCATCAAGCAGCTGGGCACCAACGGCGGCGGTTTCTTCGGCGTCAACTCGGCGCATCCGTTCGAGAACCCAACAGCCTGGAGCAACCTGTTCGAGGTGGCCTCGATCATTCTGATCCCCGCTGCGCTGCTGTTCACCTTTGGCCATTACGTCAAAGACCTGCGCCAGAGCCGTGCGTTGCTGGCCTGCATGCTGATTTTGTTCAGCGTCGGTCTGGGCGGCACGCTGTATGCCGAGCATCAGCCGAACCCTGCGTTGGCCGCATTGCCGATTGAGCAAAGCGGTTCGCTGGAAGGCAAGGAAAGCCGCTTCGGCACCACGGCCTCGGCGTTGTGGGCGGTGACCACCACGGCCGCTTCCAACGGTTCGGTCAACGCCATGCACGACAGCTTCAGCGCGCTGGGCGGGATGATCCCGATGTTCAACATGATGCTCGGCGAAGTGATCTTCGGCGGTGTCGGTGCTGGCCTCTACGGCATGCTGCTGTTTGTGCTGATCGCGGTATTTCTCGCCGGCCTGATGATCGGCCGCACCCCGGAATACCTCGGCAAGAAGCTTGAAGCCCGCGAAGTGCGCTTGCTGGTGGCCACCTTGCTGGTAATGCCGGTTGGCGTACTGGTACTCGGCGCCCTGGCGGCCAGCCTGCCGGGCCCAGCGTCCTCTGTAAGTAACCCAGGCGCACACGGCTTCAGTCAGATTCTTTACAACTACACCTCCGGTGCGGCCAACAACGGCTCGGCCTTTGGCGGCTTTGGTGCCAACACGCCGTATCACAACTTGATGATTGGCCTGGCCATGTTGCTTGGCCGTTTCGGCTACATCCTGCCGATTCTGGCGATTGCCGGCAGCCTGGCTGCGAAGAAGCGCGCGCCGGTGGGCAGCAACAGCTTCCCGACCCACGGCCCGCTGTTCGTCACCCTGCTAACCCTGACCATTCTGTTGGTCGGCGGCCTGACCTTCCTGCCGGCATTGGCCCTGGGCCCGATTGCCGAGCACATGACCATGTTCCAGGGCTTCTAAGGGAGAACCATGATGAATGCCCGTATTGAACCGGCGCTGAACAGCGCCCAGCAACACCCGAAAACCTCGATCGCCGCGCTGTGGAAACCTGCGCTGCGCCAGGCCTTCGTCAAGCTTGATCCACGCCAGCTGCTGCGCTCACCAGTGATGCTGGTGGTTGAGCTGACGGCTGTGGTCACCACCGTGCTGTGCTTTATCCCCAACCCTCAGGTCTCCACCGGCCTGGCCGTGCAGATTGCTTTGTGGCTGTGGTTTACCGTGCTGTTTGCCAACTTTGCAGAGGCCCTCGCCGAGGGTCGTGGCAAGGCCCGTGCCGACAGCCTCAAGGCTGGCAGCCAGGGGCTGAATGCGCGGCGCAAGAATGGTCAGCAGTTCGAGACCGTAGCAGCCAGCAGCCTGCGCCGGGGCGATATCGTGCGGGTCGAGGCCGGCGAACTGATCCCTGGTGACGGCGAAGTCGTCGAAGGCATCGCCACAGTCAACGAAGCGGCGATTACCGGCGAATCCGCGCCTGTGATTCGTGAGTCTGGCGGCGACCGTTCGGCCGTTACCGGCAACACCCGGGTGGTGTCCGACTGGCTGCTGGTGCAGATCACTGCCAACCCGGGCGAATCGACCCTGGACCGAATGATCGCCCTGGTTGAAGGCGCCAAGCGGCAGAAGACGCCTAACGAAGTGGCGCTGGATATCCTGCTGATCGGCCTGACTCTGATCTTCCTGCTGGTGGTGGCGACCCTGCAGCCGTTCGCTCGTTTTGCCGACGGCGACCTGCCGCTGGTGTACCTGGTGGCGCTGCTGGTGACGCTGATTCCGACCACCATCGGCGGGCTGCTCTCAGCCATCGGCATCGCCGGCATGGACCGCCTGGTGCGTCTGAATGTGATCGCCAAGTCCGGCCGCGCTGTGGAAGCGGCGGGGGACGTGCACGTACTGTTGCTCGACAAGACTGGCACCATCACCTTCGGTAACCGCCGTTGCAGCGCGCTTTACAAAGCGCCGGGGGTATCCGGCAAGCAGCTTAGCGATGCAACGTTGCTGGCTTCGCTAGCGGACGACACTGCCGAAGGCAAGTCGATTGTCGAATACCTGCGTGCGCTGAATACCATGGTTGAGCCTGAGCGCAGTGCGATCAAATCAATTGCCTTCAGTGCCGAGACGCGCCTGTCCGGCGCCGACTACAACGGCCACAGCTACCGCAAGGGAGCAGTGGATGCAGTGCTGCTTTATCTAGGCATCGAGCGCAGCGACGTGCCGCCGGTATTGGCCCGTGAAATCGAGAAAATCGCCCAGAGCGGCGGTACTCCCTTGCTGGTAGCCGGTGACGGTCAGTTGCTCGGCGCCATTCATCTTAAGGACGTGGTCAAGCCGGGTATTCGCGAACGTTTTGCCGAGCTGCGAGCCATGGGCATCCGCACCGTGATGGTGACCGGTGACAACCCGCTGACCGCCGCCGCCATCGCTGCCGAAGCGGGCGTCGATGATGTGATCGCTGAAGCCACCCCGGAGAAGAAGCTGCAACGCATCCGCAGTGAGCAGGCGGAAGGCAAGATGGTCGCCATGTGCGGCGACGGTGCCAACGACGCCCCGGCCCTGGCCCAGGCCGATGTGGGCCTGGCGATGAACGACGGCACCCAGGCGGCGCGCGAGGCGGCGAATCTGGTCGACTTGGACAGTGATCCGACCAAGCTGCTCGACGTGGTGCAGGTGGGCAAGGAGTTGCTGGTGACCCGCGGCGCGCTGACCACCTTCTCGGTGGCCAACGATGTGGCCAAGTACTTCGCCATCCTCCCGGCGCTGTTTACCGGCATCTACCCGCAGCTTGGCGCGCTCAACCTGATGCAGCTGCACAGCCCGCAGAGCGCGATTCTCTCGGCCATCGTGTTCAACGCGCTGATCATCGTAGCGCTGATTCCGCTGGCCCTGCGCGGGGTGCGTGTACAGGCCGCCGATGCTGCCAGCCTGCTGCGCCGCAACCTGTTGATCTACGGCCTGGGCGGCCTGGTGGCGCCCTTTGTCGGGATCAAGCTGATTGATCTGCTGTTGGTGGCCGTCGGCCTCGTTTAAGCAAGCGCAATCCTTAGCCCGGATGAACTCCGGGCTCGGATTGCATCCGGCTACACAGAATCTGGAGATTTATCATGCTCAAACAAATCCGCCCAGCCATTAGCGTGCTGGCCTTTATGACCCTGGTCACCGGTGTGGTTTATCCCTTGACCGTTACCGGTGTGGCGCAGCTGGCGTTCCCGGCGCAGGCCAATGGCAGCCTGTTGCACAATCAACAAGGCGATGTGCTCGGTAGCGCGTTATTGGCGCAACCCTTCGAGGGCGCGCAGTGGTTTCAGCCGCGTCTATCGGCCGGTGGTTACGCCACCGTGGCCAGCGGTGCCAGCAACCTGGCACCGAGCAACCCGGCGTTGGCCGAGCGTATCGCCGCAGATGCCCAGCGCTTGCAGGCAGAAGGTCAGGGCGCAGTACCCATGCAGCTGGTGACCACCTCGGCCAGTGGCCTCGATCCGCATCTGTCGCCGGCAGCGGCGCAGTTTCAGATCGCCCGAATCGCCGCAGCACGTGGCATCCCGGCGGCCAGCCTGGAACGACTGATCGAACAGCACGTGGAAAAGCCACTGGTAGGGCCGGCAGTGGTCAATGTGCTGGCGCTGAACCTGGCGCTGGCCGACAATTCGCCTCCCGCAAAAGCTGAGTAACTTGCATGAGTGATGCCGTACGCGCCGATGCCCTGCTCGATGAGATGCCGCGAGAGGGGCGTGGCCGGCTAAAGGTCTTTCTCGGCGCGGCGCCTGGCGTAGGTAAGACCTACGCCATGTTGCAGGCGGCGCAGGCGCAATTGCGCCAGGGCGTCGACCTGCGCGTTGGTGTGGTGGAAACCCATGGCCGCGCGGAAACCGAGGCCATGCTCACCGGCTTGCCGCAACAACCGCAGCAGCGTCTGGAATACCGTGGCGTGGCGCTGAGCGAGATGGACCTCGACGGCATTCTGGCCAAACCGCCGAAGCTGCTGCTGGTCGATGAGCTGGCGCACAGCAATGCCCCCGGCAGCCGCCACAGCAAACGTTGGCAGGATGTGCAGGAGCTGCTGGATGCCGGCATCGACGTGTACACCACGGTCAACGTGCAGCACCTCGAAGCGCTGAATGATCAGGTGCGCGATATCACCGGCGTGCAAGTGCGTGAAACCCTGCCGGATTGGGTGTTGCAGGAAGCCGACGAAATTCTGCTGATCGACCTGCCGCCGCGCGAGCTGCTGGAGCGCCTGCGCGAAGGCAAGGTGTATGTGCCGGAACAGGCGCGCGCCGCCATCGATGCATTTTTCAGCCAGACCAACCTCACCGCGTTGCGCGAACTGGCGATGCAGACGGCTGCTGCGCGGGTCGATGCGGACCTCAGCCGACGCTACCGCCAGCAAGGTCAGCAAGCGCCTGCGCTGCGTGGCCGCTTGCTGGTCGGCATCGACGGCGATGCTCAGGCCGAGCGCCTAGTGCGGCACGCCTGCCGGGTGGCCGAGCGCCGTCATCTGCCCTGGTCGGTGGTTTATGTGGACACCGGCGGTGAGCGCGATGAAACCCGTTTGAGTTACCTGCAGGGCGCGCAGCAACTGGCCGAGCGCCTGGGCGGGGAGGTGGTCAGCCTGCGCGGCAGCGAGGTGGCGAAAACCCTGATCGAGCATGCCCGCGAACGCCGCGCCAGCCTGATTCTGGTGGGCCGCAGCCGGCAACGTCTGCGGCGTATCTGGCACCTTGGCCGGGGGCTGGCGGAGCGCTTGTTGCAGCACGGCCAGGGCCTGGAAATCAGCGTGCTGGATACCGAGGCAAGCCATACCCCGGCCCTGTCGCGGCGCCGCCAGCCTGTAGTCTGGCGTGACTACCTGCTGGCCTTGCTGGCGACGCTGCTGGCCTCTGCCGTGGCGCTGGGTTTATCCCGTGTACTGGAGTTGCCGAATATCTCGCTGATTCTGCTGGCGGCGGTATTGGTGGTGGCGGTGCGCAGCAGCCTGGGCCCGGCCATGGCATGCGCGGGGCTGTCGTTTCTGGCGTACAACTTTCTGTTTATTCCGCCTACCCTGACCCTGACCATCGACCGTCAGCAGGACGTGCTGACCCTGTTGTTCTTTCTGCTGATGGCCGGGCTGACCGGTAACCTGGCCAGCCGCCAGCGCCAGCAATTACAGGCGCTGCGTGAGACGCAGCGAGAAACCAGCGCACTGCTGGAATTGTCGCGCAAGCTGACGGCGGCCACCGACCGCCAGGCGGTTCTGGCTGCGGCCATGCAGCAGCTGGGCCTGTGGCAGGACGTTGAGGTCAGCTTGCTGTCGCGTAGCCCGGATGCGCTGTGGAAGGTGGAGGCGGGTGCGCAGCGCCTGCTCACTGATCTGGAACGAGCGGCGGCGGATTGGTCATGGCAGCACGATCAGCCGGCCGGACTGGGCACCGGCACCTTGCCGGACGGGCGCTGGTGGTGGTTGCCATTGTCGGGCGAAGAGGGGCCGCTGTTGCTGCTCGGTATCAGCCCCAAGGACGGCAGGAGCTTACCTGCCGAGCGACGGCGTCTGCTTACGGCGTTGGGCCAGCCCTTGGCCCAGGCCCTGGAACGCGCGCAGCTGGCGGAGGATCTGGAGGCCGCGCGCCTGCACGGGCAGACCGAGGAGCTGCGCAGCGCGCTGCTGGCCTCGGTCTCCCATGATCTGCGCACGCCGCTGACCGCTATGCGCGGCTCGATTGATAGCCTGCTGGCGCTGGGTGAGCAGATTCCCCTGGCTGATCGCCGCGAGCTGCTGGAAGGCACCCGCGATGAGGCCGAGCGCCTCGACCGTTATATCCAGAACCTGCTGGACATGACCCGCCTGGGTCACGGCGGGCTGAAGCTGGCGCGTGACTGGGTCGCCCCGGCGGATATCGTTGCCAGTGCGACCCAGCGCCTGCGCCCGGTATTGTCTGCCTTGCAACTGGAAATACAGGTGCCGCAACAGCTGCCGCTGCTCTATGTGCATGCCGCGTTGATCGAACAGGCGCTGGTCAATGTGCTGGAGAATGCTGCGCGTTTTTCCCCGCCCCAGGGGCGTTTGCGTGTGGCCATCGAGGCGGATGCCGAGGAACTGCGCTTTAGTGTCAGTGACCAGGGGCCGGGTATTCCTGAGCATGAGCGCACGAAGATTTTCGATATGTTTTATACCGCCGCCCGTGGTGATCGCGGTGGGCAGGGCACTGGTCTGGGCCTGGCGATCTGTCAGGGCATGCTCGGCGCCCATGGCGGTCGGGTGACTGTGGGCGAAGGGCTGGATGGCCTGGGCGCAAGCCTGACCCTGCACCTGCCGTTGCACACGCAGCCGCAGATGGAAGAAGAACAGTGATGGATAGCCGATGAGCCAAAACCCCGCGACCATTCTGGTTATCGATGACGAAGCGCAGATTCGCAAATTCCTGCGCATCAGCCTTACGGCCCAGGGCTACAAGGTGCTGGAAGGCGCTACGGGGCAGGAAGGTCTGGCCCAGGCCGCGCTGGGTAAACCGGACCTGGTGGTGCTCGACCTCGGCCTGCCGGATATGGACGGCCAACAGGTGTTGCGTGAGCTGCGCGCCTGGTCGCAAGTGCCGGTACTGGTGCTGTCGGTGCGCGCCAGCGAGGGCGAAAAGGTCCTGGCGCTGGATGGCGGCGCCAATGACTACGTGACCAAACCGTTCGGCATTCAGGAATTCCTCGCCCGCGTGCGCGTGTTGCTGCGCCTGGCCGGCGGTGTGGAACAGGCCAGCGCGGCGGTCAGCAGCGGCCCGCTGCAGGTGGATTTCGCCTACCGCCGGGTCAGCCTCGATGGTGTTGAAGTCAGCCTGACCCGCAAGGAATATGCGGTACTGGCGCAACTGGCGCGGCATATCGGCCGGGTAGTGACTCAGCAGCAACTGCTCAAGGACATCTGGGGCCCGACCCACGGCGAGGACAGCCACTACCTGCGCGTGGTGGTCGGCCACCTACGGCAGAAACTCGGCGACGATCCCACCGCGCCGCGCTTTATCGTCACCGAAGCAGGTGTTGGCTATCGCCTGCGCGATTCCGCCTAGGTTCTAGAGCTTATTTACGATCTCGCGAGCTAGAGTCCTGCAAGGCAAAAACAGGCGAGGAAGCGGAGTGTACTTTTGTACATGAGCATTACTCGTTTCACTCGCCCCCTCGGGGTCGCGCTAAAGCGCATTAGCCGCAAGCGGCTTGCCGAGCCTGTTTTTAACGCAGCAGGGCCGACGCGTAGCAGATCGTAAAAAGTCTCTAGCGGTCGCCACGCTCGTACTTATCCAGCGTATCGCTGGCGATCTGCCGGCCGAGCATGATCAGCTCCGGCGCCTTGTAGAACTCGAAGAAGCGACACACTCGCTTGGGTACGTTGATCAGGATGTCCGGCGGATAGCCGGCGATTTTGTACTGAGCCAGGGACGTCTGCATAACCTCGAAGCTCTGGTTGATCAGTTCCAGGAGTGAGGCCGGGCCGCTGAGGTCGGCCACCCGCGAGCCGCTGGCGGATTTCGGTGCGGCGGGTTTGTCCAGGTTGCTACGGGCATTCTGCTGCCAGGGATTGATGGCTTCGGGCTGCAGTGGGTTGCTGTTGTCTTCCAGCAGAAGCAGCTCATCGTCTTCGCCGGGTTTGCGTTTGAACGAGGGCAGGCGTGAGCCGAGCGAGCTCATCAATAGATCAAAGCGGCCCTTGAGCGCCGGCGCGCGTTCGATGATCGGCAGTTCGTAGTGCTGCTGGTTGGTCGAGTTGAGGTTGACCGCAATGATCAGATCGCAGTGGCTGGACACCACCGGCACGATGGGCAACGGGTTGAGCAGGCCGCCATCGACCAGCATGCGCTTGCCCTGTACCACCGGGGTGAACAGGCTAGGAATCGCCGCTGAGGCGCGCATGGCCTGGTGCAGGCAGCCTTCCTGGAACCAGATTTCCTGCTGGTTGGTTAGGTCGGTAGCCACGGCGGTGAAGGGGATCGGCAGCTCTTCAATATTGATCTCGCCGACTATTTCGCGAATCTTGCCGAAGACCTTTTCACCGCGAATCGCCCCTAAACGGAAGCTCACATCCAGCAGGCGCAGCACGTCCAGATAATCCAGGCTCTGCGTCCATTCGCGGTACTCATTGAGTTTGCCGGCGGCGTAGATGCCGCCCACCACCGCGCCCATGGAGCAACCAGCGATACAGGCGATTTCATAGCCACGGGCTTCCAGCTCCTCGATCACGCCGATGTGCGCATAACCACGCGCACCACCGGAGCCCAGTACCAGCGCAACGCGCTTACTCATCCTGATGTCCCTCGTAACTATTAATGCAGCGAACATACGCGCCGTGCCGCGCGCCGCCAAGGCGCGAGTTGCTAGTATCCACGGCATTCGGGCCTAAGTGCGACGGCAATTGGAGGCGTTGGCACTTTTGTCTGTTTTGCACGTCTTACTGGCTGTATTGATGCATCGCAATGAGTCGGGCGATGTGTCTTTATACCGAGTGAAACGTATGTCTCTTTGCAGGAGTTACCTGATGAAACTGTTGATCGTGTTGCCCATGTTGCTGTTGGTGCTAAGCGGTTGTGCGGGAAAAACGGCCTATCGCACCAGCTGCGCCAATCAGCTGGACGCCGCCTGGCGCGAGTTGGATCTGGCCAAGGCCGAAGGGTTTGCCGGTACGGTGAGTTATTCCAAGGCGGTGTCGCTGCTGACTGCGGCGAAAACTCAGCAGCAGTTCGAGGGCTACAAGGGCTGTACGGCGAAGTCCGAGCGCGCCCGTTTCTATATCCGTGAGTCGCGAGCTGGCCGCTGATGCAACTGGATTTCAACGCGCTTGAACCGCTCGAACGCTACCGCTGGTTGGCCTCGACTATCACGCCTCGACCGATTGCCTGGGTCTCCAGCCAATCGGACGCAGGGGTCAGCAACCTGGCGCCGTTCAGCTTTTTTCAGGTGATCAGCGATGACCCGCCGACCCTGATGGTCAACGTTAATCACCGCGCCGATGGCGGCCTCAAGGACACGCTGCTGAATGTGCAGGCCAGCGGCGAGCTGGTGATTCAGCTGGTGTCCTTCGCCCAGGCCGAGGCGATGAATGCCAGTGCGGCGGTGCTGCCTTATGGCATCAGCGAGTTCGAGCAGTGCGGTATCGCCAGCCTGCCATCGCAGCGGGTAGCGCCGCCTCGGGTTGCCGGCGCGGCAGTCACCTTTGAATGCCGGGTAGCGCAGATCCAGGCCTACCCAGCGGATAAGCCCAATTGCCATCTGATCTTCGCCGAAGTACTGTTGGCGCATATCGACGATGCGGTGCTCAATGAGCAGGGCCGTATCGACAGCCAGCAACTCGACCTGATTGGCCGTCTCGGCGGCAGTGGTTATACCCGCACCTTGCAGCGCTTTGAGTTGCAACGCCCCTAGGGGCGTTGCCGCCGCAACAGCCACTTCTCCGCTTCAACACAGACGCATACCCCCAGCGCTACCAGCAGGCACCAACCCCAGGCATATGCTGGCAGGGCGGCAGTGGCGAAGACCTGCTGCATCGCCGGCCAGTAGGTGAGCAGCAGTTGCAGGCTGAGCAACAAGCCGACCATGCTCCAGATCATCGGGTTATCGCGTAGGCCGAAGTTCGCCGACCCTTCTAGGCGACGGCTGCTGAACAGGTAGCCGATTTCGCAGGCAACCACTGCGTTGACCGCCAGGGTGCGGCTGCTTTCAAGGCTCCAGCCAAGAGTCTGGGTGTAGAAGAATAGGCCCAGGCTGGCCAGGGTCATCAACGCTCCGATAAACAGCACGCGCCAGAGCAGATGGCGGCTGAGCAGATTGACCTTGGGATCGCGTGGCGGGCGGCGCATCAGGTCGGCTTCTGCCGGCTCAAACGCCAGGGCCAGCGCCAGAGTCACGGCGGTGATCATATTGATCCAGAGAATCTGCAGCGGGGTGATCGGCAAGGTCAGGCCCAGGGCGATGGCCGCCAGCAGTATCATCGCTTCGCCGCCATTGGTGGGCAGGATAAACAGGATGGTCTTCTTCAGGTTGTCATAGACCGTACGGCCTTCCTCGACCGCATGGGCGATGGTGGCGAAGTTGTCGTCGGCCAATACCATTTGCGCGGCTTCCTTGGCCGCCTCAGTGCCCTTGATGCCCATGGCGATGCCGATGTCTGCGCGTTTCAGGGCCGGCGCGTCGTTGACGCCGTCGCCGGTCATGGCCACCCGCGCGCCGCAGGCTTGCAGGCGTTCAACCAGGCGCAGTTTGTGCGCCGGGCTGGTGCGGGCGAACACGCTGGTGGTGGGTAGCAACTGATCGAGTTGGCTGTCGCTGAGGCTGTCGAGATCGGCCCCAGTCAGCGGTTTGCCATCGCCCAGACCAAGACGCTGCGCAATGGCGCTGGCGGTGCCGGCATGGTCGCCGGTGATCATCTTTACCGCGATACCTGCGCTGTGGCAGTCGGCGATGGCGGCAATGGCTTCCTCGCGCGGTGGATCGAGCATACCGACCAGGCCGAGCAGCACGTAATCGCCGTCCAGGTCCTGATAGTCGAGGCTCTGCTGCGGTTCGCCGAGCGGCCGAATGGCCAGGCCGAGCATGCGCAGCCCCTGGCGGGCGCCGCTGTCTAGGGCCTGGTGCCAGTGGCGTGGGTCCAGCGGTTCGGGATGGCCGTCGCGCCATTGGCGGTTGCAGGCTTCGAGCACACGTTCTGGCGCGCCGATCATATAGATCAGGCCATGGTGGGCATGATCATGGTGCAGGCTGGCGGTGCAGCGTTGCTCGGAACTGAAGGGGATGGCATCGACCTGCGGCAGATTACGCGCTTCATGCTGCAGCTCCAGACCGACCTTGCCAGCCAGGGTCAGCAGGGCAGCTTCGGTGGGGTCGCCGGTGATGCACCAGCCGTTCTCGCCGCTGCGCAGGCTGGCGTTATTGGCCAGCAGGCCGGCACGGGCCAGCTCGCGCAGGTCGTCAGCGGCGTCCAGTTGGCACAGCTGGCCGTCATCGCAGTGAATGCTGCCCTGCGGGGCATAGCCAACGCCATCGACGCGGTAATGATGTGCGGCGGTAAATACTTGCTGCACGGTCATCTCGTTGCGCGTCAGGGTGCCGGTTTTGTCTGAGCAGATCACCGTGACCGCACCGAGGCTTTCCACCGCTGGCAGATGGCGAATGATCGCCCGGCGCTTGGCCATGCGCTGCACGCCGAGGGCGAGGATGATCGTCAGCACCGCCGGCAGGCCTTCCGGAATGGCAGCCACCGCCAGGCTGACTGCGGCCAGCAGCATGTCCTCTGCGCTGTACCCCCGCAGCAGCACGCCAAAGGCAAAGGTCAGCAGCGCCAGGGCAAGAATGCCCAGGGTCAGGTGGCGAGCAAACTTAGCCATATCGACCAGCAGCGGCGTTTGCAGGCTAACCACGTTTTCCAGCATGTGGCTGATCTTGCCCAGCTCGGTCTGCTTGGCCGTGGCCACCACCACGCCCGCAGCGCTGCCGGCATTCACCAGTGTGCCGGAATAGGCCATGCTGCGGCGGTCGGCCAGGCTGGCCGAGGCGGCTACGGCGTCGTGGTGTTTATCCACGGGTAGGGATTCACCGGTCAGCGCGGCCTCGTCAATGCGCAGATCACGGGTCTCCAGCAGGCGCAGGTCAGCAGGCACGCGGTCGCCGGCCTCCAGCAGCACCCAGTCGCCGGGCACCAGTTGTTCGGCGGCAATGCTGTGCACCTGGCCGTTACGGCGTACCCGGCTTTCCAGGCTGAGCATCTGCTGAATCGCCAGCATGGCGTGCTGGGCTTTGCCTTCCTGGACAAAACCGACCAGGGCGTTGATCAGCACCACGGCAAAGATCACCGCACTGTCGAGCCATTCGCCCAGCAAGAGAGTAAGCAGGCAAGCGCCGAGCAGGACGTAGATCAGCAGGTTGTGAAACTGCAGCGCAAAGCGCTTAAACGGCCCGTTGGCCTGTGGTTGTGGCAGCAGGTTGGGACCATGCTCGCTGAGGCGTTGGGCGGCGTCGGAACTGTCCAGACCTTGGGCACTGCTGTTGAGGTTCTGCAGGCTTTGTTGCCCTGGCTGGGCGTGCCAGTCATGACCTGATGGCGCTTGCATTCAATGTGCTCCAGCGCTGTTCGGGTCTTTAGCCTAAACACCACAAACGAGGTGGGTGTTAGCTTGGATCAATTGAATGGCTCACAAGTTCGTCAGTAAAGATTTCCAGCCGCTATGCCGTGGCAACGCGGCGCAGTAGCATCGTCAATCGGTCTTAAAGGAGTGATACATGCGCGCCAAACTGGAAACTGTGCTGCAGACGGTCAATCACGTGCTTCTGGGCAAGGAACCGCAGGTGCGTCTGGCGCTGACCTGCCTGTTGGCCCAGGGCCATCTGCTGATCGAGGACTTGCCCGGCATGGGCAAAACCACCCTCAGCCATGCCCTGGCCAAGGTACTGGGCTTGAGTTTTCAGCGCATACAGTTCACCTCCGACCTGCTGCCAGGTGACATCCTCGGCACCTCAGTTTTCGACAAGGACACCGGGCAATTTATTTTCCATCCGGGGCCGATTTTCGCCGAGCTGGTGCTGGCCGATGAGATCAACCGCGCCACGCCGAAAAGCCAGAGTGCGCTGCTTGAAGCCATGGAGGAGGGCCAGGTGACCATCGAAGGTGCGACTCGGCCGCTGCCCGAACCGTTCTTTGTAATCGCCACGCAGAACCCCGTCAGTCAGGGTGGCACCTTCGCCTTGCCTGAGTCGCAGCTGGATCGCTTTTTGATGCGTCTATCGCTTGGCTACCCAGGCAAGGCGGCGGAAAAGGCCCTGCTGCTGGGCGACTCACGGCGTTCGCTGTTGCCGACGCTGCCGGCACTGCTGGATCACGCTGAATTGGCTCTGCTGCAGGCCGAAGTACCGAAAGTGCGCGCCAGCGATGCATTGATCGACTACGTGTTGCGCCTGGTCGATGCCACCCGCACTCAGCCGCAATTCGCCTGGGGTCTGTCGCCTCGGGCCAGCCTGGCGCTGCTTGCGGCTGCGAAAGCCTGGGCCTTCCTCGCCGGGCGAGATTACGTGATTCCAGAAGATGTGCAGGCCGTGCTGCCGTCAGTGGTCGGCCATCGCCTGCGTGAGCGCGCGGACCCGGCCGGGCATGGTGCCGGCAGCTTGGTGCAGTGGTTGCTGCGGGAGGTACCGGCGCTTTGATCGCCCAGCTCCGACCGCGCTGGAACCGCTGGCTGGCGCGGCGCATTCCGGCAGCCAGCAGCGTACGCCTGAACCAGCGGCGGATCTTTATCATCCCCAGCCGGGTTGGCGCGGCTTTTATGCTGGCGCTGCTGTTGATGTTGCTGGCGGCGATCAACTATCAGAACAGCTTGGCCTATGGCCTGACTTTCCTGCTGGCCTCGGTGTTTGTCGTCGCCATTCTGCACACCTACCGCAACCTGGCCGGGTTGATCCTCAAGGCCGGCAGTGCGCCGGCAGTATTTGTTGGCGAGCCTGCCGGTTTTCGCGTGCGCCTGGAAAGCAGTCAGCGGCCTCATCAGGCCGTCAGCCTGGGTTGGCCGCCGGCCGAATTGCAGACGCTGGATGTGCCAGTCGAAGGCGTAAGTGAAAGCCAGCTAAACCTGCCAGCGTTGCAGCGCGGTTGGCTACGGCCCGGTCGTCTGCGGGTCGAGAGCCGTTTCCCCCTGGGCATTCTGGTGGCCTGGAGCTGGGTCGATCTGGATCAGCGCGTACTGGTTTATCCGCGTCCCTTGCCCGGTGATCTGCCGCTGTCCGCAGGCGCCAGTGAGGATCAGGACGAGGATGGCAGTCGGCCCCACGGCCAGGGCGGGGATGATTATCAGGGGCTGAAAACTTATCAGCCGGGCGACTCCAAGCGTCGCTTGCACTGGAAAGCCTATTCCCGTGGCCAGGGCTTGCTGGTCAAGGATTTTGCCTCGATCACCGGGCGTGACCTGTACCTGGATTTCGATGCATTGGCCGGTGATGTCGAAACTCGCCTGTCACTGCTCTGTCACTGGGTGCTGCAGCTGTCCGAGCGTCAGCAACCCTTTGCCCTGAGCCTGCCAGGCCAGGTGCTGGACGCCGATAGTGGCGAGTTGCACCGTGATGCCTGCTTGCGCGCTCTGGCGCTATTCGGGCGTGCAGCATGAGCCGGGTTACTGCGATCCCTCGGATCAGCCTGACCTGGCTGCTGGTGGCACAGGTGCTGGTGATCCTTCCGCATCTGACGCATTTACCGTTGTGGATTATTGGTCTGTGGCTGGGCAGTGCGGCCTGGCGTATTCAAATTTTCCGCATGCGTGCGCGTTACCCGAATGCCTGGGCCAAGGGCGGTTTGATGCTGGCCGCAGCGCTCGGGGTGTTTCTTTCCCGTGGCAGCCTGATCGGGCTGGATGCCGGGGTGGTGCTGCTGATCGCGGCGTTCGTGCTCAAGCTGCTGGAGATGCGCACGCGGCGTGATGCATTGGTGCTGATCTTTCTCGGCTTCTTTGTTGTGGTCACCGCCTACCTGTTCGATGACAGCATGCTGATGGCGTTCTACAGCCTGTTTCCGGTTACCGCCTTGCTCGCCGCGCTGATCGGTTTGCAGCAGAGCAGTCTGGCCACCCAGCCCTGGCCGACCGCGCGCCTGGCCGGTGGGCTGCTGCTGCAGGCGCTGCCGGTGATGCTGCTGCTGTTTGTGTTCTTCCCGCGCATGGGTCCGCTGTGGTCGTTGCCGGTGCCGAATGACAAGGCGACTACCGGGCTGTCGGACAACATGGCCCCGGCGGATATCGCCGATCTAAGTCGCTCCGCGGCGCTGGCGTTTCGCGCCAGTTTCAACGGTGAAACCCCGCCGCGCAGTGAGTTGTACTGGCGTGCACTGACCCTCGATCGTTTTGATGGCCGGCGCTGGTCGCAATCCGATTACGCCGAGTTTGGCCCCGGTGCGCAGTGGCAGAAGCGTGGAGAGGCGCTGAGCTACAGCATCGTCATGCAACCCAGTGCGCAGCGCTGGCTGTTTACCCTGGATGTGGCGGAAACCACGCTGGAACAGACCCGGCAGATGAGCGATTTCCGTCTACAACGCCGGCAGCCGGTGGATCGCTCGCTGATCTATCAGGCCACCTCTTGGCCCGATGCGCTGCGCGAGCCGCAACTGCCCCAGGCAGCTTTGCGCCGTGCCTTGCAGTTGCCGGATCAAGGCGAGCCACGCAGCCGCGCTTGGGCTGAGCAGCTTAAGCGCGAGCATGCGCAGCCCGAATTGTTGGTGCAGGCACTGCTTGGCCACTTCAACCGCGAGCCCTTTGCGTACACCCTGACTCCGCCAACGTTAGGGGTGAACAATATTGATGATTTCCTGTTTGAAACCCGCAGTGGCTTCTGTGCGCATTACGCCGGGGCTATGACCTATGTGCTGCGCGCTGCGGGCATCCCGGCGCGGGTGGTGGCGGGTTATCAGGGGGGCGAATATAACCCGGCGGGTAACTATGTGCAGGTGCGCCAGTTTGATGCCCATGCCTGGGTTGAGTACTGGCAGGAGGGACGGGGTTGGGTCAGTGTCGATCCGACCTTCCAGGTGGCGCCCGAGCGGATCGATATGGGCCTTGAAGAGGCCCTGGTAGGTGAGCAGAGTTTTCTCGAAGACTCGCCTTTCTCGCCGTTGCGCTATCGCAACCTCAGTTGGCTGAATGAGTTGCGTCTGGCCTGGGACAATATCAATTACGGCTGGCAACGCTGGGTGTTGGGCTACCAGAGCCAGCAGCAGCTGGAGTTTCTTCAGCGTTGGCTGGGGCGGGTGGATGCCCAGTCGCTGGTGATCGGCCTGGTCGGTGGTGGGGCGCTGCTGCTTGGTTTGCTATCACTTTGGCTGTTCAAGCCATGGCAGCGTGAACGTGATGTGCAGCAGCGGCTATTCCGTCGTTTTGAGAGTTTGATAGCGCGCCATGGCGTGCCGCGTAAACCCGGTGAAGGTCCGCGCGACTATGCCGTGCGGGCATCCCAGCTGATGCCAGCCCAGGCGCAAGCGATTAGCGATTTTGCGGCGGCCTTCGAGGCGCAGCGTTATGCCGGGCAAGAACCCTCTACCCTGCAGTTGCGCCTGCACCTGAAGGCCCTCAGGCGCGCGCTGCCTTGGCGGCTTACTCGCCTGGAGCCTTAGTACCGCGACCATTGGCCACTTGTGGCTAACCAATAAGCGCATAGTCTGGGTAGTGATTTCAAAGGAGTGAGGCAATGCAAGGCTTGATTGATGAGGTGCCACGACACGTACTGCGTATTCAGATGCGCTTGTTTGCCTGTCGTGAACGGCTGCGGGTGACCACCGATGGCGAGGCCCTGCACGATCTGCGTATTGCTTTGCGCCAGTTGCGCAGCCTGCTGCGGCCGTTATCTTCGGTCGCCGCCTGTGAGACGTTGCAACAGCGGGCGGCAGAGCTGGGCCGCTTGACCGGTCCGCTGCGCGACCTTGAAGTGCTGCAGGGCTATCTGCAACAGCAAGGGCTCGATAGCGCCGCGAAATCTCGGCTACCACTGTTACAGCAGGGCTACCTGCAGCTGTTGGACTGCGCGCCGTTGGCCCATCTGCTCACTGCTTTGGATGACTGGCCGTGGCAATGGCGTCAGGCGGCTAGCAACGGACAACTGCGTGGTTTGGACAAGTTGATCAAGCAACGCTTGCGCAAGGATCGCAAGCGCCTGAAACAGGCACTGCTTGACCCTGCACATGACCGCCATCGCCTGCGCTTGCTGGTCAAGCGTCTGCGTTATGCCGCCGAGGCCTATCCGCAGTTGGCCGGTTTTTCCGGTCGTCTGCGCCTGCAGCTTAAACAGGCGCAATCAGCGCTGGGTGATTGGCATGACCACTGGCAATGGTTGCAGCGCGCCGAAGCCGAAGCAGATTTGCAACCGTGCGTAGCGGTTTGGCGGGCGGCAATGCTCGACGCCGAGCAGCAAGCTGATCTGGCCTTGCAGGCATTGGCAACGGGGTTTGCGCGCGCTGACGACTGAGTTGGCTGAAAAGTCGTTAAACCTTCGGCGTGTTTGGCCGAAATGTCGTGTCATTCGCTGGCGTCTTTACCCTAAGATCACCCGCATCTTCAGTGTTCGAGGTGCTTATGGGCTTTTCCGAGTTACTCCAGGCGGTGCGTGACAACCCTCAGGCGGTGCGGATTCCTGCCGCATGGGGGCAAGGCCGTGCCAGTTTCGGCGGTTTGGTGGCGGCGCTGGCCTATGAGGCCATGCGTGCTCAGGTGCCAAGTGGGCGCCCGCCGCGCTCTCTGGCGATTACCTTTGTTGGCCCTGCGGCGCCTGACGTACCCGTGTGCTTTGAGGTGGAAGTGCTGCGTGAAGGCAAGGCCGTCAGCCAGGTATTGGGGCGGGCAATCCAAGATGGGCAAGTGGTGACTATCGTCCAGGGTAGCTTCGGTGCTGGGCGCGACTCGCGTATTGCCGTGTCGGCAGAGCCGGCACCGGAGGCCAAGGCCGTGGAAGCCTGCCAGGAAATGCCGTATATCCCCACTGTAACCCCTGAGTTCACCCGTTTTCTGGCCATGCGCTGGGCGTTTGGTGGTTTGCCTTTCACTAATAATCCGTCACGGGACATGGGCGGCTGGGTGCGTCTACGTGATCAGGAAGCGGTCGAGGTGGTCACTGAGGCTCACCTGCTGGCTTTGGTTGATGCGTGGCCGCCTGCGGTTTTGCCGCACCTGAGTGCGCCAGCACCCGGTAGTACGTTGACCTGGACGATTGAGTTTGTGCAGCCAATGACGGCGCTGACGACGCAGGACTGGTGTCTGTACCGGGCGCACATTGAGCATGCCCGCGATGGCTACGGCCATGTGGCCGCAGCAATGTGGAGCGCCAAAGGGGAGTTGCTGGCCATCAGCCGGCAGACGGTGGCGGTATTCGGTTAAGCGCTGATTACGGCCGTTGCAGTGACGAACTGCAACGGCTGAATTGCCCGTTCTTCACAGCTTGAGCTGACGGATGGCGGTGTTCAATGAGCCGGCCAAATTGGCCAGGTTGGCACTGGTCAGCGCCGATTCTCCCGTTTGGCTGACGGTTTGTTCGGTCACGTCGCGGATGCGGATCACCGCGCGGTTCATTTCTTCAGCCACCTGGCTCTGCTGTTCCGCCGCCACGGCAATCTGCGTATTGCTTTCACGCATATGCGCCACCGACTCGGTGATGGCCACCAGCGCCTGGCCGGCTTCACCGGCCTGTTTGACGCATTCATCGGCCTTGATCGAGCTGTCCTGCATAAAGTCCACGGCATCACGGGTGCCGCTTTGCAGGGTGTTGATCATCTGGGTGATCACATCGGTGGAGTCCTGCACCCGTCTAGCCAGGTTGCGCACTTCATCTGCCACCACGGCAAAGCCGCGCCCCATTTCACCGGCACGGGCGGCTTCAATGGCAGCGTTCAAGGCGAGCAGGTTGGTCTGTTCGGCAATGCCATGGATCTCACTGACCACACCACCAATCTTCTGGCTATCGGCGGCCAGCTTTTCGATCATCTGCGCGGTTTGTTGCACGCCGCTCGACAACCCGGAAATCGACAGGCTCACGCGGTTGACTGCCTGCTGGCCGCTGTGCGCCAGGTGTTCGGCATTCTTGGACTGGTCACGGGTATCGGCGGTGTGTTCGGCAATGTGATGCACGGTGGCGGACATCTGATTGATTGCCGTGGCCGCTTGCTCCGTTTCGCTTTGCTGTTCGAGCATGCCCTGGCGTACATCGCGCATATTACCGGCCAAGCGTTCGGCACCTTCATCCAGCTGCGCTGCTGACTGGGCAACGATGCCAACAACACGCTGGTAGCCCGCCTGCATGGCATTAAAGGCACTGGCCATCTGGCCCACTTCATCTTTGCTGTCGAGTGGCACACGGGCGCTGAGGTCGCCGCTTTTTTCCACCTGCAGCATCACATCCTTGAGGGTGTTGAGGTGGCTGAGCAGAAAGCGAATCAGCAACTGCGAGGCCGCCAGCAACAGCAGCATCAAGAGCGCAACGACCAGGGCATAGCTCGGTGCACGGTCGAAAAACACTTCGGGCAGGCTTGGCGCCGAGGCGGTGATGGCCAGGCGCTGACCGTCTTCACGGACGATGACTTCGGCACCAATCAGACCCTCACTGCCATTCAAATCGACCCAGCCGCGGGCGTTGGCCAGGGCGCTGCCCTGATTGTCCGGCTGGCGTGGAGTCTGGCCGGCCGCAACGCTCAGCAGGTTGCTCGCGCTTGGCAGGGCCTGATCCTGAGGCCATTGGCTTAATAGTCGGGCCTGCTGCTGTGCGGCCTGCTTGGCGGCGGTGTGGTGCACCTGCTGCTCCAGCTGCAGCGCATAGAGCACCAACAGCAGCGTGGTAAAGAAGGCCACGGCATTTACGGCCCAGAATTTGTACTTCAGGGAAAGGTCGCTGATCCAATGGCCCATGCAGGTGTCTCTGTGTGAGGTGAAGGCTTGGCAAAGTGCCAGTAGTGTCGGTCAACGACACTGCGGCGCTATTGATCCTTATCAACAAGCTAGCACTCACTGCGCTACTCAGGGTTCAGTCGGTCGTACCCTTTGGGGTGGGCAGGTTGAAGAAGGCCCGGGCTGTAGCGCTGGTATGGGCCGCCAAAACCTGTTCGGTTTCACCGCGGTGCAACGCCACTTCACGCAACACCTCAACCAGAAAGGCCGGCTCGTTACGACCGTTCTTCGGCTTCGGGCGCAGGCTGCGTGGCAGCAGGAACGGCGCATCACTTTCCAGCATCAGGCGGCCGCGGGGGATTTCCTTGACCAGCGGATGCAGGTTACTGCCGCGGCGCTCGTCGCAGATCCAACCGGTGATGCCGATGTGCAGGTACATATCCAGGTAGTTGAACAGCGCGCGCTTCTCCCCGGTGAAACAATGCACCACGGCCGCCGGCAGCTGGTCGCGGAAGTGCCGCAGGATCGCCAGCAGGCGCTCGTCGGCATCGCGTTCATGCAGGAATACCGGCATTTGCAGTTCTACCGCCAGGGCTAACTGCTGCTCCAACACCTGTTCCTGTTGTGGCCGTGGTGAAAAATCGCGATTGAAGTCCAGTCCGCATTCGCCCACCGCCCGCACTCTGGGATCTTCCAGTAAAGCCTTGAGCTGCGCATGGCTGTCGCTGTTCCAGCTGCTAGCGTCGTGGGGGTGAATACCGGCAGTGCTGAACAAATGTTCGGCGCTGTCATCCAACTGTCGGCACAGCTCTAGGGCGTGTTGGCTTTCCGTCAGACTGGTGCCGGTTAACAGCATTTGCTGGACGCCCGCCGCATAGGCGCGAGCGAGGAGTGCTTCGCGTTGTTCAGCAAAGCTTGGGTGAGTCAGATTGACGCCGATGTCGATGAGTTGCATGGTGCTACCTGCTGAATTGATTGGGCAGCATAGCAGAGCTTTTTTAATAGATTAAAAGCTAATAAATACAGCAACTTAAAGCTTATACGTGATGTTGTATGTGATTGTCGGCTGGCGTCTGAGTGCGGGCTGTGCGAACCTCCGCGCCCCGCGCGAGGGGTCAGTTGCCTTGTCTGCAGCCTGTTTAACCGGGTGGCGGTGCTGATCTGTCGGCCGATTCTGCCCTGGAGCCTTGATGTCGCGAGTGCTGCTCATCTGCTGTCTATTGCTGCTGTCTTGCACGGCGGTAGCGCGCGTGGCTGGCCCGCTGGAAGTCGAGCAGCCTAAGGCGGTCCGCGACCTGGCGAGTATTCGCAGCAGCGGCGAGTTGCGCGTGCTGGTCAACCAGAGCCGCAACAGCTCGGGTGAAGTCAAAGGCCAGAGCATTGGTGTTGAATATCAACGTATGCGCGCCTTCGAGCAGTACCTCAATCGCAACTCGCGGGATGGCCGCACACTCAAGCTGAAGATCATTCCGCGCGCCAAGGACCAATTGCTGGCCGCCCTGCAGCGGGGCGAAGGCGATCTGGTCGCGCCTGGCGAACTATTGAATATGCCGCGCGGCAGTAACCTCAGCGCCAGCGCGGCGATCCGCAGCAACGTGCCAGTGATCATCGTTGCCAAGCAGGGTAACCGGCGTTATCAGAGCCTCGAACAGCTGTCCGGACGCAGTTTGGCATTGCCTGCAGGCAGTGTGGCGGGTGAGGCGGTACGGGCACTCAATCAGCGGCTGATCGACAGTAAACGCTCACCGATTATCGTCGAGTGGGTTGACCCGAGCTTGGCGGTCGAGGACGTGTTGGAAATGGTCCAGGCTGGAATCTTCAGTGTCACCGCAGTCGAGCAACCGATTGCCGAACGTTGGGCCAAGGTGATGCCTAAGTTGCGCCTGGACCGCCACCTGCCATTGGCCAGCGACGGTGACATGCGCTGGTATGTGCGCCGCGACACCCCCATGCTTGGCGCCAGTATCGATCGCTTCCTCAAGGGTTACCGTGATCCTGCGGATTTAGATGCCGCGTTCCAGCGCGTCTATCGGCGATTGTACAAAGTGCATTATCCGCTGGGCCGTACCGAGCGTCAGCGCCTGGAAAAGGTCCGTCCGGTGCTACAACGCTATGCGACCCAGCATGATTTCGATTGGTTGGCGCTGGCGGCCGTTGCCTTTAAGGAATCGACCCTTAACCCCGCCGCCCGAGGTGCGGGCGGTGCCACCGGTTTGATGCAGATCACCCCGGCGGCGGCACGCAGTGTTGGCGTGAGCAATATCGGCGTGCTGGATAACAACGTGCAGGCCAGCGCCAAGTACCTGGCGATGATTCGTCGCAACTACTTCAACAGCCCACAGCTCAACGAGCGTGAGCGCATGGCCTTTATCCTGGCTGGCTACAACCTGGGCCCGCAACGGGTGCAGAGCTTGCGGGCTGAAGCGCGTCGGCGTGGCCTAAATCCTAACCAGTGGTTCTTCCAGGTCGAACGGGTGGCGATGGAGCAGATGGGCTTGGGCGTGGTCAGCTATGTGAATAGCGTGAATAAGTACTACCTTGCTTATGACCGTGAGCGCTATCTGCTTGAACCCTAGCGCGCAGGTTGAGAATGTCGATTTATTAATTTATTCGATATTTTAAAGCGATTTTATGCGCTTTAAATATTGGTTAATTGGTTTAATCTTTGTTCCATCAACCCCTCACTACAAGGACTGCTGCACATGAACGCTCTGATCAAATCTGTTGTTGCAACTCAAGCTGGCTATGGCCTTACCGTGCTGCGCATCATCGCCGGCATTACCTTTGCCGCCCACGGTGCGCAGAAGCTGTTTGGCTGGTTTGGCGGTTACGGCCTGGAAGGCGTAGGCCAGTGGATGGAAAGCATCGGTCTGGCGCCGGGCTACTTGTTGGCACTGATGGCCGGTAGCGCCGAGTTCTTTGGTGGCATTGCCTTGATTATCGGTCTGCTGGCGCGCCCAGCTGCAGCGGTACTGGCAGTGACCATGGTGGTGGCGATTGCCACTGTGCACCTGGCCAATGGTTTCTTCATGAGCAACAACGGTTATGAGTTTGCCCTGGCACTCTTGGCGATCAGCGTAGCAATCCTGATTGAAGGCGCTGGCAAACTGTCCCTGGACAAGCGCATCGCTGGTTAATCGACACGGCAGCAGCCAGTAAAAAGCCCACTTCGGTGGGCTTTTTGCGTTTCAGGGTTGGGGTTTGTTCTGCGTCGCCAGCTGTTCGGCAGCTTCCAGGCGCAGCTGTTCACGCTCATCGAAGTTCTCTGCGGCCAGCTGGGCAATGGCGGCGCGTTTGTCGCTGGCGCTCATGCCTGGGTTGTTTTCGATGGCGGCTTTTTCAGTGCTGTACTGGGCAATGCGTTTTTTCCAGGTTTGCCGCTGCTGATCGAGCACTTCGAGACGCTGGGTGGCTTCGGCGCCGACCAGTTGCTGACGCAGCTGGCGGATCTGTTCCGGTTTGGCGCCGGCCGCCTGCAGTCGCGCGGTTTGCTGGCGCAGCTCGTTCTGCAGTTGCGGCAGCACGGTGTCCTGCATCTCGGCAGGCAGATTGTTGCGCAGCTGATCGACGGCGGCGGCTTTGCCGGTATCGTCCAGCTGGCTGTTCTGCAGAATCGCCAGGCGTTGCAGGGTGAATTGGTTGTAGGCCTCTTCGCGGGCGAAGAATGCTTGCTGCGTTTCACTGTCGAAAATCCGCGCGCGCAGTGCCTGCACGGCGGCCTCGCGCTGACGCAGGGCATCCAGATTAGCCATCTGCGGCAGGTCGCGTTCGAGCAGTACCAACTCGCGCTTATAGTCGAGGTACTGGTTGAGCAGAACCAGGGCCTGCTCACGGGCATTGGCCGGCAGTTCTGCGGCGATATAGGCACGCAGCCGCTCGACGCTGGTACGCAGCGGTTCTTCACCGGTTGCGGCAAGGAAATAATCGAAGATGCGCCGGATGTCTTCGCTGATCAGCAGGTTGCCGTTAGCGTCCAGACGAAAGACGCCATCCACTGTGGTGCCGCCGAATGAGGCAGGCAGGTTTTTTAGTGGCGCTACTTGGGTCTGCATGCCGATCTGGCTTGGTGAAGCCGATGGCGTATCACTGCGTTGAATCGGCTGTGGCGCATCGCCACTGAGCTGCGCGGGAATATCCACGGGTTGCAGGTACAGCGCGAGAGCCAGGCAGGCGGCGAACATAAGCGGGGAGAGCAGCAGAAATTTTTTCACAGGCACTCTTCAGGCGGACAGGCGAGTTCGGCGAAACGGACAACAGCACCAGAGGCTGCACGGCAGCCCCTGGTGAAGCCGTTACAGGCCGTCGTTTTTCAGGCGGTTGGCATGTTGGCGGTAGACCGTGACCGGGTCCGTTTCAAACAGGCTGGTCAGGCCGAGGGTCTGGTTGACCTCATCGAGGTGGTTCATCCGGTAGTTATCGCGGATTACCTTGCCCATGCGCGAGCTGCAGCGGCCAACCAGGCCGTCGTTGGCTTCGCCATTGAAGGTTAGCGCGGTGGCGCCCAGCAGCAGGTCGCTCGGGTCGATGATATTGGTCACCGGGCTGGTACCACTCCAGGAGTAGTAGCGCACGCCATTGACGCTGTAAGCACCTTCACCGCAGGCGGTGGTTGGAATCCCCTGTGGGAACTTGGCGTTGAAACGCGCTGCACCCTGGCTGTTAAGAGATTCCAGCGATCCAAGTGCGTTCTGCGGGGTGGTGCTCGAACTGCCAGAGAGGAAGTTGATCAGTGTGCCGAGGCCATTGACGATACCCGATAGCAGGGTTTCTCCAGCTGAACCCGGCGGTACCTGGCGGATAAAGTCGGCGGTGGCCGAGCCTTTATGCGGTGCACCGACGCTGGTGGCGGAGGCAATCAGGTTTGGTTTGACGGCAGCGACGTAGCGGATGGTCGGTCCGCCATGGCTATGGCCAATCAGATTGACCTTGGGCTTGCCGCTGATGGCGACAATCTCTTCCACCTGATCCAGCAGTTCTTCGCCGCGGGCTTCTGAGGTGTTCAGTTGACTGACTTCGGTGATGTACACGCTGGCACCGTCGCGCCGCAGCGCCGCAGGAATGCCGTACCAGTAGTCGACGCCCAGGATACTGTCGAAGCCGAGCATGCCGTGGGCCAGTACAACCGGGTATTTGGTCTGGGTGTAGCCGGAGGAGCCGAACCAGAAAGCATGGGTGTTGCCAGAGGCCAGCAAGCCGGCGCCCAGGCAGAGGGCGAGCAGGGTTTTATTGTTGTTCATTGGTGCTCTCGCTAGGGTTTATCGGGCAGTTCAAGGCACTCCATGCAGCCAAAACGCCCATCCCGTGGCGCGTACATCAGCCCAAGGGTAGTGGCAGAAACCATGCCAGTAGTCGCAAACAGCCGTATAGCCCTCTGCCACGGGCGATACATCGAAGTTGTGCGCAATCCGGTGCAGGCGCGGTGCCGCGGGTTTGTTACGGGGTGAAACGGTGCTGGTCTGGATTCAGGCCCCAGATGGCGGATCAGCGGCCTGCGAGCCAGCGGCAAAAAGCCAGGTTGGCCGGCCGAATAGGGGTGCCACCAGTCAAAGGTTGGGGTGGTTGGGGAGGGCCGCAGGATCGCGGCTTGACAGCTTTGCGCGGGCTTCTCTAGGATGCCGACCCATGCGCCGATTTAAACAGCTACTTGCGGGGCGCCGGGTTAACTGCTGATTGCAGTGCCCTGAGAAGCACTCTTCTGAGGCTTTGAAATTCCGCTAAAGCGCTGGTTCGGTGTCGCCTCTCACCGCTGCCCAGCGGACTCAATGAGGCGGAGACATATCGATGCACTGTCCCCAACCGCTTATTCGCCTGGCCCCGATCACGTCCGGGCTTACCCTGCACAATCCGAAAATCCTCCTTGGCGGTAGCCATCAGCCGACTCTGCTGCGCTATCTCGACGGCTGGCCCAAGCGTTGGCCTGGACCGCGGACCTTTCTGATCAACTTTGTTCACGACGGCGAATCCCTGGCGCGCTTTGCCAGCAATCATTTCGATATGGCGGTGATCCAGGCGCCAACGGCCGCGCAGCTGGATGAAACCGTGCGGCAGTTGACGCGTGTAGCCAAGCAGGGGCTGATTACCCGGCGCTGAGTGAATCCCACAATAGCTTTGGCCAAAGCCACCGCCGATCCGCTAGGCTCAAAGGATATTGTCAGGGAGTGGGCTATGTTCGAATCCGCCGAGATTGGCCGCAGCATTGATAAAGAAACCTTTGAGGCCGAGGCCCCTGCGCTGCGCGAAGCACTGCTGGAAGCGCAGTATGAGCTGCAGCAGCAAGGGCGTTTTGCCGTACTTATTCTGATTAACGGCATCGAAGGTGCGGGTAAGGGCGAGACGGTCAAGCTGCTCAATGAGTGGATGGATGCGCGACTAATTCAGGTCAGTACCTTCGATCAGCAGACTGATGAAGAGCTGGCGCGCCCGCCGGCCTGGCGTTACTGGCGGCAACTGCCGCCCAAGGGGCGTATCGGCATTTTCTTCGGCAACTGGTACAGCCAGATGCTGCAGGGCCGGGTGCATGGGCGGATCAAGAATGCTGTGCTCGATCAGGCCATCGATACCACCCTTGGGCTGGAGCGCATGCTCTGCGATGAGGGCACGCTGATCTTCAAGTTCTGGTTCCACCTGTCCAAACAGCAGATGAAGGCGCGGCTCAAGGCGCTGCAGGATGACCCGCTGCACAGCTGGCGGATCAGTCCATTGGACTGGCAACAGTCAAAAACCTACGACAAATTTGTACGCGTTGGCGAGCGTGTGCTGCGCCGCACCAGCCGCGACTATGCGCCCTGGTATGTGGTTGAAGGGGCAGACGAGTATTACCGCAGCCTGACGGTCGGACGCATTCTGCTCGATGGCTTGCAAGCCGCGTTGAAGGCCAAGGCGCGCCCAGTGCCTCATCCTCATGCCGCGCCGCTGACATCCAGCCTGGATGAACGTGGGCTGATCGACAGCCTGGACATGACCCAGGCGCTGGACAAGGACAGCTACAACGAGCAACTGGTGGTTGAGCAGGCACGCTTGTCTAGCCTGATGCGCGACAAGCGCATGCGCCGCCATTCGCTGATCGCGGTGTTCGAAGGTAATGATGCAGCCGGCAAGGGCGGCGCGATTCGCCGGGTGATTGGTGCGCTTGATCCCCGCCAGTACCGCATCGTTCCAGTTGCCGCGCCGACCGAAGAAGAGCGCGCGCAGCCTTATCTGTGGCGTTTCTGGCGGCATATTCCACCGCGCGGTAAGTTCACCGTATTTGATCGCTCCTGGTATGGCCGGGTGCTGGTCGAGCGAGTCGAGGGCTTCTGCAGCACCGGCGACTGGCTACGTGCCTATGGCGAGATCAATGATTTCGAAGAGCAGCTCAGCGAAGCCGGCGTGGTGTTGGTGAAGTTCTGGTTGTCGATTGATCAGCAGACCCAGTTGGAGCGCTTCAAAGCCCGCGAACAAATCCCCTTTAAACGCTTCAAGATCACCGAAGAAGACTGGCGCAACCGTGAGAAATGGCCGCTGTACCGCGATGCGGTAGGCGATATGGTCGACCGCACCAGCACAGAAATTGCCCCGTGGACGTTGGTGGAAGCCAATGACAAGCGCTTTGCCCGGATCAAGGTGCTGCGCACCATTAATGAAGCGCTCGAAGCGGCGTTCAGCAAAGACTAAGGCACATGGGCAAGAGGATGGTCGCGCATACGGCTGATGAATGATCATCGCTGAGCGAGATTGTCCGGCTTTATTCTTATTGGCAACTCAACCCAATAACAATGAGGTGCGACATGCGTGAAGTGGTGATCGTTGACAGCGTACGGACTGGTTTGGCCAAGTCCTTCCGTGGCAAGTTCAATCTGACCCGTCCAGACGACATGGCGGCTCATTGCGTCAATGCATTGCTGGCGCGCACCGGTATCGACCCAGCGCTGGTGGATGACTGCATCGTTGGCGCCGGCTCCAATGAAGGCGCTCAGGGCATGAACATTGGCCGTAACGTGGCCGTGCTGTCTGGCCTTGGCACCAACGTGGCGGGTATGACCCTCAACCGTTTCTGCTCCTCGGGCCTGCAAGCCATTGCGATTGCAGCCAACCAGGTGGCGTCGGGCTGCAGCGATGTAATCGTGGCGGGCGGCGTTGAGTCGATCACCATGACCCTGAAAAGCATGAACACGCAGAACCTGTTCAACCCGCTGCTGCAAAAAGACGTGCCGGGCATCTATTACCCGATGGGCCAGACCGCCGAGATCGTCGCCCGTCGTTACAACGTCAGCCGCGAAGCCCAGGACGCTTATGCTCTGCAGAGCCAGCAGCGCACTGCGCGGGCGCAGGCCGAAGGCCTGTTCGACGATGAAATCGTGCCGATGCACGTCAAGTATCAAGTCGAAGATAAAGCCACCGGCGAGAAGAGCATCGTCGACGGCATCGTCGCTCACGACGACTGCAACCGTGCTGACACCACTCTGGAAAGTCTGGCCGCGCTTAAGCCGGTGTTTGCCGATGACGGTTCGGTCACCGCTGGCAACGCCTCACAGCTCTCCGATGGCGCTTCGATGACCCTGGTGATGAGCCTGGAAAAAGCCATCGAGCTGGGTCTCAAGCCACTGGCGTTCTTCCGTGGCTTTGTTGCCGCCGGTTGTGAGCCGGACGAGATGGGCATTGGCCCGGTGTTCTCGGTGCCCAAACTGCTCAAGGCCAAGGGCCTGAGTATTGCCGACATCGACCTGTGGGAGCTTAACGAGGCGTTTGCTTCGCAGTGCCTGTATGCCCGTGACCGTCTGGAAATCGACAACGCCAAGTACAACGTCAACGGCGGCTCGATTTCCATCGGCCACCCGTTCGGCATGACGGGTTCGCGTCAGGTCGGCCATCTGGTGCGTGAGCTGCAGCGGCGTAACCTGCGTTACGGCATCGTCACCATGTGTGTGGGCGGCGGCATGGGCGCGACCGGGTTGTTTGAAGCCGTGCGCTGATCGTCCTGCTCTCAATAAAAAACCGCGACATGTCGCGGTTTTTTATGGGCTGGTTTTTGTGTTCAGAATGCGCGACTTTCGATGATCTCGTTGGCCTGTTTCATCCGGCGGATATAGAAAGCGATCTCCCGTTCTGCATCCGTTCGGTTGAAGTAAGGGCCTTCCAGCGTACCCTCGCGGGTGGAAAAGAAGTATTGCCCGTTGACCGCGCTGACGCGTTCACTGCGGTAGTGGGTCCCGGGGTTATGGTCGATATGACGTTGGCCGAACATAGATGAACCTCCCGCAAAATGAGCTGCTGAGGTCAGTCTAAACGGCGTTTGGATGGCTGCAGATTTTGACGACAAATGGTCGGTTTTGCCGAAATTCGGCTTGATTTCACTGTTTTTAATATTTTTGACGCCAGAGCGCTGGCTTGATGCGGTGCAGCCATCAGTACAGTTTCCGTGAATTGCGGTGCTTGTCTGTGACTGTGCCGGTTTGCTGGGACGACCTAGAATGCGGCATTACCGCTCGAACCCACATCGGGCAGAGGGTGTGGTGCTGGTTGCGAGGCGTTTATGCACATTTCTTCCGGTCGTTGGCTCTACGGTCTGTTTCTCGCGCTGTTGACCGCCGTGCTGTGGGGCGTGCTGCCGATCAAGCTCAAGGAAGTGCTGCAGGTGATGGACCCGGTCACGGTGACCTGGTATCGCCTGCTGGTTTCCGGCTCTATCCTGTTGGCCTATCTGGCTGCCAGTCAGCGCTTACCCGCGTTTCGCCCGCTGGGCAAGAAAGGTGGCGGGCTTCTGCTGCTGGCGATTGCCGGGCTGACCGGTAACTATGTGCTGTATTTGACGGGGCTTAACCTGCTCAGCCCTGGTACGACTCAGCTGGTGATTCAGGTAGCCCCGATTCTGTTGCTTGTCAGCAGTATTTTTATCTTTCGCGAGCGATTCAGCGTTGGCCAAGGGCTTGGCTTGTTGGTACTGCTGGTCGGTTTTGCTTTGTTCTTCAACCAGCGTCTGGATGAGCTACTGACCTCGCTGACGGCCTACACCACCGGTGTATTGATTGTATTGCTGGCGGCGTTTGTTTGGACGTTCTACGGCTTGGCGCAAAAGCAACTGTTGACGGTGTGGAATTCGCTGCAGGTGATGATGGTGATCTACCTGGCCTGCGCTTTATTGCTGACGCCTTGGGCACACCCGCTGCAAGCACTCGAGCTCAACCCGTTACAGGGGTGGCTGCTGTTCGCTTGCTGCCTGAACACCCTGGTGGCTTATGGCGCGTTTGCCGAAGCATTGGCGCATTGGGAGGCTTCGCGGGTCAGCGCCGCATTGGCGATTACGCCGTTGGTGACGTTTGCGTCGGTGGCCCTGGCTGCCAGTTGGTGGCCTGACCATGTGCAGCCTGAACAGATCAACTGGTTGGCCTATGGCGGCGCCGTGCTGGTGGTGCTGGGCTCGGCGCTGACGGCGCTGGGGCCGTCGTTGTTGGCGGGTTGGCGCACCCGCAAGGCGCGTTTGGCTGCTCTGACGTAAGTAACGTTCAGGCCCGGCTGCCGAGCGTTTCTGCCCGGCGTAACCAACTCTGACGTTGCTCTTCGCTGGAAGGGCGCACCGGCGCGAATTCAGCCAGGCGGCGAGTTTTGATGCCGCTGAAACCGAGGATGGTGCGAGTCATCTGCCGATGCCCGGGTGCCCCATAAATCCAGCGGAAGTACCAGGGCGGGGTATCCATGGTCACCAGCAGATCTGCCGTGCGCCCCGTCAGCAGCTTGTCCCAGAGTTGCGAGCGGTTGCGGTACTTGAAGGCGAAACCGGGTAGAAAGGTGCGGTCAAAAAAGCCTTTGAGCAGCGCGGGAATGCCGCCCCACCAGACCGGATAAACGAAGACCAGATGCTCGGCCCAGTGAATCTGCCGCTGCGCCTCCAGTAGGTCGGGCTCCAGCTGCTGGCTCTGCTCATAGCCGTCGCGCAGCACCGGGTCGTAGTTCATTTCGCCAAGCTTCAGCTGGCGCACCACGTGGCCCTTGCTGCGTGCGCCCTGGGCATAGGCTTCACCGAGGGCATGGCAGAAGCTGTTGCCCTTAGGTGTGCCGAGAATCATCAGGATGCGTTTGCCATCACCTTCCAGTGGCGTTGCGCCGCTCTTTGCCGCTTCACTCATGTTGACCTGCCTCCAGCATGTTTTCAGGACGCACCCAGGCGTCGAATTGTTCATTGCTCAGGTAGCCCAACTGCAGTGCTGCTTCGCGCAAGGTGGTGCCATTCTGGTAGGCCTGTTTGGCGATTTGTGCGGCTTTGTCATAGCCGATATGTGGATTCAGCGCCGTGACCAGCATCAGACCGCGCTCCAGGTGCTCGGCCATCTTCCCTGCGTCCGGTTGCAGGCCAGCGACGCAGTGTTGTAGGAAGTTATGGCAGCCATCCGCCAGCAAGCGGATCGATTGCAGCAGGTTGTGAATGATCACCGGTTTGAACACGTTGAGTTGCAGATGGCCCTGGCTTGCGGCAAAGGTAATCGTGGTGTCGTTACCCAGTACCTGGCACGCCAGCATTGACAGCGCCTCGCATTGTGTCGGGTTGACCTTGCCCGGCATGATCGAGCTACCCGGCTCATTGGCCGGCAAACGTACCTCGGCCAAGCCGGCACGCGGGCCGGAGCCCAGCAACCGTAAGTCGTTGGCAAGCTTCATAAGGGCCACCGCCAGGGTTTTCAAGGCACCGGACAGCGCCACCAAAGGTTCATGGCCGGCGAGGGCGGCAAATTTGTTCGGCGCACTGACCAGTGGCAGGCCACTCAAGGCGGCCAGTTCGGCAGCCATGGCATCGGCAAAGCCCTGAGGTGAATTCAGACCGGTGCCGACGGCCGTGCCGCCTTGGGCCAGTTCGCAGACGGCTGGCAGCGCAGCCTGAATGGCGCGTTCGGCATAACCCAGTTGCGCGACAAAGGCCGATAGCTCCTGGCCGAAGGTCATTGGGGTGGCGTCCATCATGTGTGTGCGCCCGGTCTTGACCAGCCGAGCATGCCGTTCAGCCTGTTCCTGCAAGCCATCACGCAGTTCGTGTAAGGCGGGTAGCAGTTGCTGCTGCACCGCTTGCACGGCGGCGATATGCATGGCTGTAGGGAAGCTGTCGTTGGAGCTTTGCGCGCGGTTGACGTGGTCGTTGGGGTGCACCGGTGTTTTGCCACCACGGCCGTTGCCGGCCAGTTCATTGGCGCGCCCAGCGATCACTTCATTAACATTCATATTGCTCTGCGTACCGCTGCCGGTCTGCCAGACCACCAGGGGAAATTGCTCATCATGCTGACCGGCCAAGACTTCATTGGCGGCCTGCTCAATCAGTCGGGCCAGATCTGCGGGCAATTCACCGATACGCTGATTAACCCGCGCCGCAGCTTTCTTGATCAGCGCCAGGGCATGAGCCACTGGCAAGGGCATGCGCTCCTGGCCGATGGCGAAGTTGATCAGCGAGCGCTGAGTCTGTGCGCCCCAGTAGGCTTCATCCGGTACGTCGATGGGGCCGAGGCTGTCGGTTTCAGTGCGACTCATGGCGATTCTCCTGAGGGTTGAGCGTGCAGCAAGCGACTTGCCCGGCGGGTGGATGCACGCCCGGGTGTCTTTCAGCTTAGGTTGCGATGCAGCAGGAGAGGTTCAACCGCAATGGCCGATTACCAACGGGCGCGGGTTTCACCGAGCCAGCCAAGGGCGTTGTTGACTGGCACTCGTTCACCTTCCGGACCGCGTAAAACCCCCTCGAAATGTCCGAACCACTGCTGCGTATCTGCATAAAACGGCCCGAGACGGCGGTAGGCCTGGTGACGCTGGCGTGGGGTGAAGGTCAGCTGTACGGCATTATCCGGGCTGCGCAGTTGCCAGGGCGCCAGGGGGGTGTGCGGCGCCTGAGTGATGGCAATTGGGATATCCAGATGCTGCAACTCGCCACCAAACCACAGGGTGTTTTCCGACAGGCCACTGTGATCCGTCCAGCCAGAGCCGAAATTGCCGGCGATGCCACCCGGCGCGGCAAAAGCGGCGCGGGTCCAGTGACTATTGAGCGGCCAGACGCCACGGCCGAAATCCAGTGAGGCAAAGCTTTGCCCGTTTACACAGCTGTAATGCTGTTTGCCCAGTTGCACGCTGCCACTGCAGGGCAGGCCTAGCTGACGACTGGTGGCGTGAAAGCTATGCGGGCCAAGCGGGGCGACTAGGTTGACCGAATCCAGGTGGCTAGGGCGCTGAATGTCCAGGGCGACTTGCAGTGGTTGCCCGCCAATGTCCGGTGCATTGATGGTGATACGGGTGCGTCCGGTGTGTTCAGCCACGCGCAGTTGTAGGCGTGGGTGGTTGAATTCGTGGCTTGCCTGCGGTTGGTCTGGCAGGTCACAGCCACGGCCGAATAGGCGGTACTGGCTGTAGGCGACGGCTTGGCCGCTTTGCAGATCAAGGAAGTAGGCGGCGGCGTAACCCAGGTAGTCGAGGTCGGCCTGGGTAAAGGAGAGCATCCACTGCGGGGTGGTGATGCACCAATGGTTCCAGCGTTTGCGCCGACCGAAGTGCCCGGGTATGGCGCAATCGATCATGGGCCTTGGCGACCAGCCGATGGCCTGCGGGTTGAGCAGGCCGCGGCTGTCGCATAGTGCGATGGCGGCAAAAGGCTCTGGGTGAGTGAAACTGTTCATCGACACGTCCATGTGTGTGCTGGCGCCTACCTTGTGGGCTCAAAGGCGCGCTGAAGCAGAAGATGGCTTATCTCGTCGAGCATGCACAGGCGCAGACCTGCTCGGCAAGTGCTGGCATTTTGGCCTTTAACCAGGCAGTGCGCCAGTGCACAGTTGTAGCGTGAATCAATCGATGCTCTGACTGGCTTGAGTGTGACCCGTGGTTGGGCACAAAATGCCGGCAATTGGGTCCAACAGCACTCATGCCCTTTCTCAGGAGTAGTACATGTCACGTTTACCTGCCTTTTGCGCTGCCCTAATACTGACGTGCGGTAGTGCTCAGGTGCTCGCCGATGCCAAAAGCCACGCGGCTGACGCTGAGCGCTTCCTGCTGCTGGCTCGCGCTGACAAGCTGGCTGTTCCGGTGTATGCCCAGGTGCAGCAGATGTTTGCCCAGCGTTTTGCCGAAAGTAATGCGCCGCAGAGCGAGAAGGCTGTGCTGGAAACCTACCAGGCTCAGGCCAATGCGGCTCTGGAACAGGCCGTGGGTTGGGACAAGCTCAAGCCGGATATGGTCAAGCTCTACACCAGCAACTTCAACGAGCAGGAAATGAAGGACCTGATCCGTTTCTACGAATCGCCGCTGGGCAAGAAAGTCCTGGAGAAAATGCCAACGCTGACCGCACAGTCGGCGCAGCTGACTCAGGGCAAGCTGGAAGCCGCCGTACCCAAGGTCAATCAGCTGTTGGCGGAAATGACCACCAAGCTGACTCCAAAGAAGCCCTGAGTGACAGTCCCTATGCCGAAGATCGATTTGTTGCAGGCCGCTCTGGCAAGCCTGCAGCCCCAGCAGCTCGATGTGCTGGATGAAAGCCATATGCACAGCCGGGGGCTGGAAACCCATTACAAGGCGGTGATCGTCAGCGAGCAGTTTGCTGGCCTGAATGCGGTTAAACGCCATCAGAAAGTCTACGCCGCCGTAGGTGAACTGATGGGGCAGATCCATGCCCTGGCGCTGCATACCTACACACCCGATGAGTGGACACAGCAGGGCGTGGCTCCGGCTTCGCCGACCTGCAAGGGCGGCCACTGAGGCAATTCGCCTCTACACGGCGCTTCTCAAGGGCAGTAAACTGCGCACCCCGCCGGCC
>TARA_R110002072_G_scaffold303107_2_pt1 | contig 122286 bp, 108 predicted proteins | sample TARA_R110002072 | Tara Oceans TARA_R110002072 (sample SAMEA4397118) | marine metagenome | biome: Polar Biome; feature: [SRF] surface water layer (ENVO:00010504); material: water (ENVO:00002006), including particulate matter (ENVO:01000060) such as... | depth 5 m
GCACCTTCTCACCGCGTGAGATACCTGTCACCCCGGTGCGCGCCACCTCAAGCACCGCCGCTGTACCGATGGCAGCCAGAAAGCTGTCCAGCTTATCCGAGGCACCCGTCAGCTGGATGCTGTAAACCGTGCTGGTGACATCAACAATCTGACCTCGAAAAATATCCGTGGTACGTTTGATCTCCGCCCGTTGCGCGCCAGTTGCCTTCACTTTTACCAGCATCAGCTCGCGCTCAATATGCGAACCTTCCGTCAGATCAACCAGCTTGACCACATCAATAAGCTTATTCAGATGCTTGGTAATCTGCTCAATCTTACGGTCATCACCGATCGTCGTTATAGTCAAGCGCGACAGGGTGTGATCCTCGGTGGGCGCCACCGTCAACGACTCAATATTGTAGTTACGCTGAGAAAACAAACCGACAACACGAGACAGGGCGCCAGGTTCATTCTCCAACAAAATGGAAATAATGTGCCTCATCTTATGTTCTCTCCGTTTTGCTCAGATACATATCTTTCATCGAACCACCCTTGATCGCCATCGGATAGACATGCTCGGACGGATCAACCGCCACATCAATGAACACCAGTCTGTCCTTCAGGGCAAAGGCTGCCGCCATCTTTTCATCCAGCTCAGAAAGCTTCTCAATGCGAACCCCAACATGCCCATAGGCCTCAACCAGTTTTACAAAATCCGGCAGGGACTCTGAATAGGTACTGTTGGAATGGCGACCACCGTACTGCATGTCCTGCCACTGTTTAACCATGCCCAGCGACTCGTTGTTGAGACATACAATTTTAACCGGCAAGCCGTACTGCAGACATGTTGCCAGCTCCTGAATACACATCTGAATACTGCCTTCACCAGTGATACAAACCGAGATGGCATCCGGAAACGCCAGTTGCACACCCAGAGCAGCAGGAAAACCGAAGCCCATGGTGCCCAGACCACCGGAGTTGATCCAGCGGCGCGGCTTGTTGAAGTGATAATACTGGGCAGCAAACATCTGGTGCTGACCGACGTCCGACGATACATATGCTTCGCCTTTGGTCACCTTGTAAACGCTCTGTACTACCTGCTGTGGTTTTATGACTTCACTGCCGGACGGCGTCACCTTGAGGCATTCTTTGGCTCGCCAGCCTTCAATCTGCTGCCACCACAAGTCCAGTGACTTGCGATCTACATGACTGTCAGTCTGTCTGATCAGCTCTATCATCTCTTCCAGAACACTTACCACTGAACCAACAATCGGAACATCGGCCGTTACAGTTTTTGAGATCGACGCCGGATCAATATCAACATGCAGAATCTTTGCACCCGGGCAAAACTTGTTAACCGCATTGGTAACACGGTCATCAAACCGCACACCGATCCCCAGCACCACATCACTGAAGTGCATGGCCATGTTCGCTTCATAGGTGCCATGCATCCCCAGCATGCCCAGAAACTGCTGATCAGGCGCAGGAAATGCACCCAGTCCCATCAGCGTGTTGGTTACCGGGTAACCGAGCAATCTGGCCATCGCGGTCAGCAATTCGGACCCATTACCCTGAATGACACCGCCACCGGCATAAATGATCGGACGCTTGGCCGCCAGCAGAATTTCCACTGCCTTTTTAATCTGCCCCGTATGACCTTTACCCGGCACTGAATAAGAACGCATCTTCACCGAGTCCGGATACTTGTACTCAAATTTGCGCGCCGGATCAGTGACATCCTTTGGCACATCAATAACGACCGGACCGGGACGGCCTGTGGTCGCAATGTGAAATGCTTTTTTGACTATCATTGGTATGTCTTCAGCGTTCTGTACCATGAAGCTGTGCTTAACAACAGGGCGCGAGATACCCACCATGTCAGTTTCCTGAAACGCATCCGAGCCGATCAGGGAGCTGTCCACCTGACCGGAAATAACCACCATGGGCACGGAATCCATAAAGGCAGTTGCTATGCCGGTAATAGCATTGGTTGCACCCGGCCCGGAAGTCACCAGCACCACACCCGGCTTGCCGGTGGCTCTGGCATATCCGTCCGCAGCATGCGTTGCCGCCTGCTCGTGACGCACCAGAATATGATCCACCTTGTCCTGGTTGAATATCGCATCGTAAATATGCAGCGCAGCGCCGCCCGGATACCCGAACATCAGCTCAACGCCCTCGTCGTGCAACGCACGAATCAGCATTTCACCACCAGAAAGCAATTCCACAGTCTCAGCCTCTTTAAAAAGAAAATCGAATGTCACCATGACATCCATGGAACACCGCTAAATAGCGGCATTCAGGCAATAGTTTATAACATAAGATTGTCGGCTTCCTGCGTTGTAACGCGGTGAAGCCATAGGTGGATATAGTCAGACACCTACGCGAGTACCGGCAGAGCACTGTTTGCTGTTGGCCGGTTAAAGCAGATTTGGGGAGGGGATTACCTTCTCAGTCTGCGCTACGCAGAATATGCCGAAACAGGCATACTCTGCGAGTAACGCGCAATTTTCCCACTATTTGAGGTATTGTCAAGGTTAATAACTGCCCGCCTCCAGTTTGCTGAACTGAAAACCGTCATCATTTACGTCAACTACGATGCGATCTCCCGGTGCGTATTCTCCCTGAATGACCCTCTGCGCCAGCGGATTCTCAAGCCAGTTCTGCACTGCACGCCTCAGCGGTCGCGCACCGTAGACCGGGTCATAGCCAAGCTCTGCTATCCTGTCCAGTACCGCATCGGAAACCTGAATACTCAAATCGTTGTATTGCAGGCGTTTGTTCAGTGACGCTATCTGAATATCAGCAATCCCTCTGATCTGGCTGGCAAGCAGGGGATGGAACACAACAGTCTCATCAATCCGGTTAACAAATTCCGGGCGGAAATGACGGGTGACCACTGACATCACCTCGTTTTTAACGCGCTCATATGCTTCCTCATCTGAAGGATCACTGCCCATCATCTCCTGAATACGATCCGAGCCCAGATTCGAAGTCATGACAATGACTGTATTTCGAAAATCCACAGTCCGACCATGCCCATCGGTCAACCGGCCATCATCCAGGACCTGCAGCAGGATATTGAAGACATCCGGATGTGCCTTTTCGACCTCATCCAGCAACAGCACAGAGTAGGGTCGCCGACGCACAGCTTCGGTCAGGTAGCCACCCTCCTCGTATCCGACATATCCGGGTGGCGCACCGATCAGACGTGCAACCGAATGCTGCTCCATAAACTCGGACATATCTATCCGTACCATGGCGTCTTCAGTATCAAACAGGAATTCGGCCAGCGCCTTGCACAATTCGGTTTTACCTACGCCGGTTGGCCCCAGAAACAGGAACGAGCCGTTGGGACGGTTCGGATCAGACAATCCGGAACGTGACCGACGCACCGCATTGGCAACCGCGCTGATAGCTTCATGCTGGCCGATGACACGCTTGTGTAACGCGTCTTCCATTTCAAGCAATTTCTGTTTGTCGCCTTTCAGCATTTTCGATACCGGTATTCCCGTCCAGCGGGAAACCACGTCAGCGATCTCCTCCTCGGTCACCCGGCTGCGCAGCAATTGCATATCCATCATCTCGGCCTGAGCAGACATATCCAGCGTTTTTTCCAGATTCGGAATCACACCGTATTGCAACTCAGACATCCGCGCCAGATCTCCGGCCCTGCGCGCCACTTCCAGATCGGCTCTTGCCTTCTCCAGATTGCTCTTGATGGACTGCGTCCCCTGTACAGACGCCTTTTCTGCTTTCCATATTTCGTCCAGGTCAGCAAATTCCTTTTCAACCCGGGCAATATCGTCGGCCAGTTTTTCAAGACGCTTTCGGGATGCTTCGTCTTCCTCTTTCTTCAACGCTTCCCGCTCAATCTTCAACTGAATAAGTCTGCGCTCCAGCTTATCCATTTCTTCAGGTTTGGAGTCAATTTCCATCCGGATCAGACTGGCTGCCTCGTCAATCAGATCAATGGCCTTGTCCGGAAGCTGACGATCCGGAATATAGCGCTGGGACAGCCGTGCAGCGGCGATGATCGCAGCATCAGAGATCTGCACACCATGGTGAACTTCATAGCGTTCCTTCAGACCACGAAGAATGGCGATGGTATCTTCCTCACTGGGTTCCTCCACCAGCACTTTCTGGAAGCGCCGTTCCAGCGCCGCATCCTTTTCTATGTATTTTCGATATTCATCCAGCGTGGTAGCACCTACGCAATGCAGTTCACCTCTTGCCAGTGCGGGTTTCAGCATATTGCCCGCATCCATGGCTCCATCAGCCTTGCCGGCACCGACCATAGTATGGATTTCATCGATGAACAAGATCACTGATCCTTCCTGCTTGGAAAGCTCATTCAGCACTGCCTTTAATCTTTCCTCAAACTCCCCACGGAATTTGGCACCTGCAATCAATGCGCCCATATCCAGCGCCAGTATTCGTTTATCTTTGAGACCTTCAGGTACCTCACCATTGACGATGCGCAGCGCCAGCCCCTCCACGATGGCTGTCTTGCCAACGCCCGGCTCACCGATTAATACGGGATTATTCTTGGTGCGACGCTGCAGAACCTGAATGGTGCGACGAATTTCACTGTCCCGACCGATAACAGGATCCAGGTCGCCCTGCTCTGCGCGCTCTGTCAAATCAACACAATATTTAGACAGCGCCTGAAATGCATCTTCGGCGCCTGCGTCCGTGACTTTCTCACCACCACGCAGATTGCTGATCGCATTTTCCAGCGCCTGTGCGCTCACACCAAACCCGTTCAGCGCCTTGCCAAGCTCCCCCTTGTCTGCCATCGCGGCCAACAGCACCGCCTCACTGGAGATGAACTTGTCACCGCCTTTTTGTGAAGCCTTGTCTGCCTGATTCAAGAGTCGACCCAGATCGTTGGACATGGCGACATCGCCACCGGTGCCCTCGACCTTTGGCAAACGTTGCAGTATGCCCTGCAAGGCTTCACGCAGCTCGGTAACATTGAATCCGGTCTGGGAGAGCAGAGGCCGCATGGAGCCACCTTTCTGATCCAGCAAGGCAAGAATCAGGTGGACTGGCTCGATAAAATTATTGTCATTCCCCAGCGCCATGGACTGCGCATCAGCCAGTGCCGCCTGTAATTTACTGGTCATTTGTTCCATTCGCATCTTTCACCTCGGTAGACAGCACCAAACTGGACCTGTCTGATAGGATTAACAGTTGCTACGTTAGATTGCGGCAAAACATGGAAAATTCAAGTGGCAGGGCAGTCAGGCTTGATCCAGATCATGCTCGCCATGCGTCCGGTGACCCCGTCGCGACGATAGGAATACAAATGTGACTCATCACAGACTGTACAAAATCCACCTCCGGACACTTCTGCAACGCCTGCGGATGCCAGCCGGATTCTGGCGACCTGGTAGATATCCATCATCCATTTGTCTGATTGTCGACCCGGAATAAACGCGTCTATCAGCGTTGTTGTGGCTGCGGCACCGGCACCATGCTGTCCAGACTGACGCTTTAAAAATGCATCCCTGACGTCAGAGCCTACTTCAAAATGGCAGGGACCTATGGCAGGTCCCAGCCAGACGAGCAACTGTTCTGGCACGATACCAAGCTGAGAGACAGTATTCTCAAGCACACCAGACAGCAATCCGCGCCAGCCGGCATGTGCTACAGCTGCAGCCGATCCCGCCCTGTCGGCAAAAAAAACCGGCAAACAATCTGCCGTCATTACTGCCGCGGCATCGCCTGCATGCCGGACACAGGCTGCGTCTGCCGATTTACGTCCGGGCACCGATACCTGCGGAGTCAGCTCAACTACGCGTGTGCCATGCACCTGATTCAACCATTGCAGACGGCTGCCTGCCGGCAACAGTCGTTTCAGTAATCGCCGGTTCTCCCTGACAGCACCAGGGAGATCACCAACATGATTCCCAAGATTCAGCCCATCGTATGGCGCCTGACTGACACCACCACGTCGCGAGGTCACACAGGCAGCTATTCGTGCCGGAGCCGGCCAGTCCGGACACATCCACTCGACCATTTGATCCGGGCTTTGTTGCCACGAAGTCGTCTGCTTTTCAGTCCACACTGACGTCAGCCTTGAGCGCTGCAATGAGCCCCAGCATGTCCTCCGGCAGCGGCACTTCCCAACTTACATCTTCTTCTGTGTCCGGATGTACAAACCCCAACCGGGCAGCGTGCAGTGCCTGCCGCCGGAAACCGCGCAATTGCTCAGCCAGTTCCGCGGTGACTCCGGCAGGCATATACAAACGGCCTCCATATTGAGGGTCACCAATCAACGGATGTCTGATGTGCGCCATGTGTACACGGATCTGGTGAGTTCTTCCGGTCTCCAGTTGCAGATGCACAAGGGTGTGAGCCCGGAACCGCTCCAATACTCTGTAATGTGTGACCGCCTCCTTGCCACCCTCAACCACTGCGCGTTTTTTACGCAACACCGGATGGCGACCCAGCGGTTCATCCACCATTCCGCCCGCAGTCAGCACGCCCAGCACAACAGCCTGGTACTGACGACTGACTTCGCGTTTCTGCAGCTGGCGCACGAGTTTGTTGTGGGCCGACAGGGTTTTAGCTACCACCATCAGACCCGTTGTATCCTTGTCCAGCCGATGAACGATCCCTGCCCTGGGCACATGCTGCAAGTCAGGGCAATAATGCAACAGGCCATTCATAAGTGTGCCGGATCGATTCCCGGCTGCAGGGTGTACCACTGTCCCTGCTGACTTGTTCAGAATCAGTACGGCTTCATCTTCGTATACTATATTGAGTTCAACAGGTTCGGCCTGCCAGTCATTCTCGGCTTTGTTTTCCAGCTCTGCACTCAGTACCAGTGAATCACCGGTCATCAGTCTGTCCCTGGGACGTTTAACGGCACCATTGACAAGCAACGCACCGTCCTTTATCCATTGCTGCAACCTGCCACGCGAGTAATCCGAGAACAAACTGGCAGCAATCTGGTCCAATCGGGAGTCATCCAGATGCTCTGGCACGGTGGCACTTTGTTCAATTTTTTCTGTCATAACAGAAGTCAGGCCTCCCCGCCCTTGGGTTATACCGGTGTGGTGTGGTTAAATACCCGGCTTAAGAAAGACATTATAGTCTGTTTGAACGTAAATGAGGTGTGTAGAACGTGCGAGTCTTGCTAGTCATTGCATTATTGCTAACCAGCGTGTCGTGTTCGGTATTTAATCGTGAAGAACGCGACGAGTTCTCCAGCCTGTCCACGGAAGAACAGTTCTACCGGACCGCCAATCAGCAGCTGACTTCATCCAATTTCAGCGGTGCGGTCAGGACTTACCAGGCGCTGGAGTCCCGATTCCCATTCGGACAATATGCCTCGCAGGCCCAGCTGGAGCTCATCTATGCGCATTTTCGCAGTGGCAATCTGGAAGGCGCGCGCGCAGCCGCAGACCGATTCATGCGCCTGCACCCGGATCACCCCAGCATGGACTATGCCTATTACCTGAAAGGTGTGGCGAGTTTTTCTGAAAATACCGGTTTCATGAGCCGCTTTCTGCCCACAGACCCGTCCAAGCGGGATATCAGCCGCGCCCGCGATGCATTTAACGAATTCTCCATTTTGCTGGCGCTGTATCCTGAAAGCGATTATGCCGCTGATGCCCGGGCGCGCATGATATTCCTGCGCAACAATCTGGCCGCCTACGAAATCCACGTAGCCAACTACTACCTCGAGCGCCGCGCCTATGTTGCCGCATTGAATCGTGGGCGTTATGTCGTGGAAAATTTTCAGGGCAGTCCGGTGGTTGCCGACGCGGTATCAATCATGGCGGAATGCTACCTGCGCCTGGGTCTCAATGATCTGGCTGATACGTCCATAGCGCTGCTGCGGGACAACTATCCCAATCACCCAACCCTGGATGGCAACGGCGAATTTGTTGTCCGCAATCTTGTAACTGACCCTTCGTTACTGTACACCGTCAGTTTTGGTCTGCTTGGCAGCAACGTGGATAATACACCGCTGGCGCCCACTGGCAGACCACAAAGATCAATTGCGCCGCAAACCGCCGATATCAATCAGGGCCGATCGCTAATGAACATCCTCACGCTCGGCAGATTCGGTCGCGGTGCAGGTGAAGTAGTCATCCCGGGCGAACCACCGCCCGGCACACCAACAGACGAGCTGTAACTGTCACACGCCCGGCGCGTCAGCGCCGGATGGCTGATAATTTTCCGGAAAAATCTCACGCTCTATCAACTCGATCAGCGTGTGGATCACCTTGATATGCACTTCCTGAATACGGTCGGCAAATCGGCTTTCACCCGTACTGATGTCTACTGTGGCCAATTTGCCCAGTTCTGAACCGAAATTCCCGGTCAGGGCAACAACGTCCATTCCCATGTCTCTTGCCGCTTCAGCGGCTCTGACTACATTACTGCTGTTGCCGCTGGTACTGATCGCAAGAAGGCAGTCCCCCGATCGTCCCCGCGCTTGCAGATAACGGGAAAAGATGTACTCATATCCAAAATCATTGGCCACACAGCTGATATGTCCCGGGTCACTGATCGCAGTCGCCGACAACCCCGCCCGATTGTCACGATAGCGACCGGTCAGCTCTTCAGCAAAATGCATGGCATCGCTCATCGACCCGCCATTTCCGCAGCTATATATGGCATTGCCACGCTGCAGGCAGGCAATCATGATCGTTGCCGCACCTGCTATTGCCTCAGCGCTGCGGGAATCTTCGATAAACCGATCCAGATAAGCTCTGGCATCAGCAAGTGTTCTGAAAATGTGATCCTGCATAGAGATCTCCGGCACCCGGTTATGTGTGTTTCAGCGGCCTGCCGTCCATGACTGAGTTATCGGGTAACGACGATCACGACCGAATGCCCGCTCAGTCAGGCGCACGCCGATCGGTGCCTGTCGGCGCTTGTACTCACTCAGGTCAATCAGTCGCAAAACGCGAAGCACCTCTTCACGCCCGTAACCGCAGGCAATGATGTCTTCAGCACTCATATCCTGCTCGACATACATGGCCATGACCGGATCCAGTCTGTCGTACGGCGGCAGATTGTCATCATCCCGCTGATCCGGCGCCAGCTCGGCTGATGGTGCCCGTTCGATCACACCGGCAGGTATACAGTCTGCCTCGCCATTATCAGCTGCCAGCTGGTTGCGAAACCGGGCCAGCTGGTAAACCAGAGTCTTGCTGGCATCCTTGATAACAGCAAACGCCCCCGCCATGTCACCATACAACGTACAGTAACCCACTGCCAGCTCGCTCTTGTTGCCTGTGGTCAGCACCAATCCACCTTTTTTATTGGAAATTGCCATCAGTATGACACCACGACAGCGCGCCTGAATATTCTGTTCCGTCAGATCTGACGGCAAACCGGCGAACTCGCCAGCCAGAGCTGCCGCAAACGCCTGATAGATCTCATTGATCGCGATGACCTCGTAGCGCACTCCAAGACGCTGTGCCTGCTCACTGGCCAACTTCAGACTCAGATCAGAGGTATAGCTGAAGGGCATCATCACTGCCGAGACATGGTCTGCACCCAACGCATCTACTGCAACTGCCAGCGTCAACGCTGAATCTATGCCGCCGGACAGGCCAAGTAACACGTCACAAAAACCGTTTTTGGCAACATAATCCCGCAAACCCAGCACCATCGCCTGATAACATCGCTGCTCGGTACTGACAGCAAGCGCTGTTGCCGCAGGCTGTCCCGAGGTCATGTCGGGAACAGCCACACCGGTGCTTATATCCAGTGTAACGGCAACCAGTGCCTCCTTGAATGCAGGCCCGACTATACGAACATACCCGTCTGCATTACTGATCATGGAGTTGCCATCAAAAACCAGCTCATCCTGACCACCTACCTGATTGACATAGACAATGGGAGTGCCGGATTCACTCGAGCGGTTTGCCAGCAATGCTGCTCTTTGCTCCAGCTTGTTGGTGTGAAACGGGGATGCATTGATATTGATCAGCAGCCCGGCACCTGCCTGTGATGCCTGACGCGTGGGTGCAATCTCCCAGAGATCCTCACATATCGTAAACGCTGTTCTGAGGCCCTTGATGTCAAGTAAACAGGCCTTGTCCCCTGACGCAAAGTATCGTCGTTCATCAAACACCTGATAGTTGGGCAGACACTGCTTCCGGTAGGTAAGCAGTACTTCTCCCCGATGGATGACAGACAGCGCATTAAACAGTCTGTCATTCTCAGGCAGGGGGTGGCCTACTACCAGATAGACCGGAAGTGCCGCATCACACAGTTCCCGCAGAGCCTTGTCTATCCGGTCTGCAAGCGAAGGTCGAAGCAGCAGGTCTTCCGGCGGGTAGCCGGTCAGTGTCAGTTCCGGGTAAACAACAATATCAGCGTGATGTTCGTCAATCGCCTGTTGTGCAGTCTCGATAATTCGACGGGTATTTCCCTGCACATCTCCCACCCTGAGATTGAGTTGTGCCAGGACTAGGCGTAATTTACTGATCATGCTGCAATGTACTCCGGAAACCAGGTGACATGACGTTGTGAAAAAAAGCGCTAAGTGCTACGCGCGGGTATTGTCCGTGATTAACCGATCCGAGGCAAAACCTGATGCCTGAATGGCTGCAATTCGTTGTTCCGGATCATACGGAGCCGGATCTATCGCTGGTTGGCGTCCCAACATCAGGTCGGCCGTTAACCGGGCTGACGCCGGCGCCAGTACCAGACCATTGCGATAGTGCCCCGCGTTGACATACAGATTTTTGCACCCCGGCAATCGGCCGATAAACGGAATGCCTTCGGGGGCGCCCGGACGCAATCCCGCCCACTGCTGCACGACTGGCTGGTCACCGAGCGCAGGCAGCATTGCCACCGCAGAAGCGCGCAGGCTGTCAAGCGCCTGCGCAGTGCTCTGCTTGTCAAAACCAGCATGCTCCAGCGTACTGCCTACCAGGATATGGTTATCCCTCCGCGGAATCAGGTAGCGTCCCTGGCTAAGGACAATACCATTTAACAACGGCTTTTCGGCGCGATAAAGCAGCATCTGGCCTTTTACCGGTGCCACTGGCAGGTTCACGCCCGAGCTTTCCAGCAGCACACCGCTCCAGGCACCTGCCGTTAATACAAAATTGTCTGCCGTCAGCTGCGCCACTCGCCCGTCCTGCCTGACCACCACTTCGGTCAGTCGGGCGTTTAGCCGCTTAAAGTTCAGCACCTCACAATGTTCGGTAAGCGTAGCACCGGGGTGCATTACAACAGCATGTCTTAACGCCTTCAGCAATCTCGGATTGCGGATATTGGCTACGCGAGGCATCCATAACGCCTGTTCGTAACCTTCTGCCAGTCCGGGTTCATGATCATAAATCTGCTGCGGGTTCCACAACATCATCTGCCGGTGATAACGCCTTGCCCAGCCCAGCGCATCAGCGCTGTCCCGGGTATCCAGCATTGTAAGTCCGCACTGACTGAACTCAGGATCTATACCCGTTTCGCGGATCAGTTCCTGCGCCAACTGCGGATAGGAATCCTGTGCGGCACTGGCCAATGCACTGACTGCATCAACATAACGCCAGGGATACAGCGGTGACACAATCCCGCCACCGGCCCAGGACGCCTCTCGACCAGCCTCCCCCCGCTCAACAATATGCACGGTAGCACCGGCTGCAAGCAGTTCGCGGGCAACCAGCAACCCTGAGACACCGGCCCCACAGACTAAAAAATCAGTCAAAAATCGATACCCACCCTGTTCAGCTGCTAGACTATTTGTGCAGTCTGGACTTAGAGATTCATGGATGACACTCTCAAAACATCGTCGTGTCCAATGCGTAAAAACCGCACTCCCCGCGCAAGGCATGAGCCTGCCGGAGATGCTGGTCTGCGCCGGGATTATAGCAATTCTGTTGCAACAGTCCTTGCCGAAACTCAATATTCTTGAGCAGGACGAGTCCGTACGGGTACTTTCCGGCGTCGCCGCAGCGATAAATCTGGCACGTACTGACGCCATACTGAACGGGCGCCGGGTGACCCTGTGCGCGCTTGGCGAGATACCTGAGTGTGGTAACACCTGGGAGTCCGGCCTGCTGGTCAAATCCGCTGATCAGTTAGTGCATGTGCAACGCTGGACGTCTTTACAGGGTCGACTCTCCTGGCGCGCATTTGGCAATCGCACAGTACTGGAGTTTGACACCAGCGGTGCACTTCTGCATCAAAATGGCAGTTTTACCTGGTGCCCACCCTCCGGCAGCCCGGTTTCTCCGCATCAATTGATCATCAACGGTGCCGGGCGCCTGCGGCTGGCCGCCGATAGCGATCTGGACGGCATTCGTGAAAACTCACAAGGCCAACCACTGAGTTGCTGAGTCGACTCAGCGGGGCAACAGCCGTTGCACGTAGTGGTAAGCGCCCTGTTCACAGGCTTCGCCGGGGACACAGCAAAAATGGATCTCTCCTGACGTGAAAGGGACAACCTGGTTGTTATCATTTGATGTGCCGGGCGGAAGTTGGTGAGCTCGACATTCGAGCGTCAATAAATCTGGCAGGCCCCCAAGTTGAAGCTGATAGGCCTCTGTCACATCGCCGGTTAGCTCTGCAAACAGAATCGGCGCGAGGGCATGAGCAGCGGATTCGGCAGCCGCGAGTGCTTCTGAACGGCGCTCCAGATTGATCGCCTGACGCCGCGCCAGCATTGCAACATCGATGGACGAGTACACGATCAGACTGATCGCTGCCGTAAAAACCAGGCACAAAGGCAGCATGATGCCAGCCTGCTGCCGGGCCCGGCCCCATCGCTGCTCTCTCTTCGAAGCCATCTCCGTGGTCATTGCAATAACCGGCTACGCCGCGAGGCAATAGTTATTACTTGCTCTGAAGATGCACCGCCCTGTGCTCCCGCTGACCAGAAATGGATTCTGACGCCTGTCAACTCCTCCGCTTTCAATCGGTCCGTAGCTGATGAGCACACCGATGCGCATAGCGCAATCTGCAGACGATCAATACCTTCCACGATCTCCTCTGCCGCAAAGTAACCCCCTGCCGGCCGCGCTCTTTTGCGGTACAGCCCGGTCTGGTTGCGGGCTACACTGCCACGCCGGCCGATGTAATAGAATACCCTGCCTGGCATTTCGCACGTTGGCGATGTGAGAACCAGAATGTCGCTGCCACCGATGGCACCGGACGGTCTCTCAATGCCAGCTTCCTCTGCCCATATCTGCACTGGCGGCGCAAGGCGCAGCCGATCGACCAGCCTGCCTTCGCACAATAATCGCTGATCAATCGAGGGCAGCCCATCCATGGTTTCGGGGAACTGCAAAGCCCGGCGCAGTTCGCGTCCGAGTATCAGTCGCACAAAAGCAGAGCTCTCCAATGCCGTCCGGGTTTGGAGCTGGTCATTGCGCAACTTGACCGCATGCGTATATATCTGCAGCAGCGATACGCTCAACGCAATGCTGATGCCGACAGCAATCAGCATCTCGGGTAGTGTAAAACCGTCAGACCCGCCTGCCATCCCGTAATTGCGAGGTTTCACGGCAGCAACCAGCGCCGGATTTCTGCAACATTTTGGTCGTCTGTCTTCCAGGTCAGCACCAGTTGCCATCGCGGGCCAACATAACTCAAATTGACAGTGAGTAATGGCAACATCTGGTCACTCAACATTAACCAGTCATCCAGCAGATGCTGCGCTGCGTCTGATTGCAACGACTGAACAGGCCACTCAAACAGTTGACAATCGTGAAAGTAATTCTCACAGGTTGTTCGTGGCGCCATACGAAACAATTCCACAAACTCATCCGCCTGCGCGGTGGCCTGAAAATCGAGCACTGCATCGCGCATAAGTCTTGCCGCCAGCATCTGTGTAGACGTAATCAAAAGTATGCCCGATGAAAGTAAAAGTCCGGCAATCATTACCTCTATGCTGGCAAATCCATGCCTGCCTGACTCAGCCATCACACACAACTCCGTCTTGTTTGTCTTCAAGCATAGACATCAGCAGCACCGTTCAGTGTGCGCCAGATCTCAGATCAGACACTTCCCTGATTGATTTGGATTTACCGGCACAACTTAACTATAATCCGCGCTTTATCTTCTGCAGGCCATCATCCGGCATGGAATACGATCTGGTTCTACTGGCACTGCTGGTCCTGATGGGCGTAATTGCCGGCTGGGTCAATACGCTGGCCGGCGGCGGTTCCAACCTGACATTGCCAATGCTGATGGTGCTGGGGCTGCCGCCGGATGTGGCAAACGGGACCAACCGTGTGGGTGTATTCCTGCAGGGAGTGGTTGCTGTCCGGGGATTTCACAAATACGGGCGGCTGGATACACAGTCAATCTGGCCCATACTGATCCCCAATCTGCTCGGTGGCGCCATCGGAGCCCTGGCCGCAGCCGTCATGCCAGATATGGCACTCAAACCGTTGTTGCTGGGCACCGTGCTTACCATGTCGATCGTTATTCTGGTCTGGCCGGGATTTATCGCACCGGAACCCGGTACACCCGTCAGATCGGCCAATCAGCATCGAGGCGCCTGGATCGGGTTGTTTCTGGCAGGCATATACGGCGGTTTTGTTCAGGCAGGGGTCGGATTTATTCTGCTGGCAGCACTTGCCGGAGGTTTACGTTACGATCTGGTCAGAGCCAACGCGTTGAAAATGGTATGTACCCTGTCTTTTACATTTGTTTCTCTGGGCGTGTTTATCTGGTTTGATCAGATCAAGTGGATACCAGGGCTCATACTGGCACTGGGCACCATGCTGGGGAGCTACCTGAGTGTCAAATTTGCCATCAGTGTCAAACAGTCCACCATCAAGTGGTTCCTGTTCGCCATGACGCTGGTTTCCTGCATTGCCGCGGTAGTCTTCTGATCAGGACTGACCTGACCGGGACCGACGGTGCAGCCTCGCAACCACTCAGTCTGAACGACGGATATTGTTTAAACTCACCCGCACACTGGCGCCGCCGGCAGAGGCCTGCGTGATGTCGATATGACCTCCATAACTCTGCACGATATCGGCAACCACAGCCAGTCCGATACCCTGCCCCGGCGCAAGAGAATCAAGCCGCACGCCCCGCTGCAGCACGCGCTCACGATCCTGCTCGGAAATTCCACTACCATTGTCTTCGATGATCAAATGCAACATTGACGGCTCGACAGCATCAAACTGAGCCGTCACTGTTATCTTGTTACCACCATACTTGCAGGCATTGTCCAGCAGATTGCCGACGATCTCCAGCAGGTCCCGCTCATCCCCCATAAAGTGCAGCTGCGGATCAATATTCCTGCTGATCATGATGTGTCTGTCGGCATAGACCTTTTCAAGTGCGCGGCAGACATTCTCTACCACCCGACTGATATTGACCTGCCGCGCCAGCGCATTGATGTCGTCCGATCGAACCGCACGCTGCAACTGATAGCTGACAATCTGAGTCATTCTATCCACCTGCTCCTGAATGACGACAGCAGGCGCATCCTGTGATGCGACACTCATCTGAAGGTTGGTCAGCTCACCCTGAATCACTGCCAGCGGGGTTTTCAGGCTGTGTGCAAGATCACCCAGCGTTGTGCGATAACGCTGCTGCTGTTTGCGTTCTGACTGAATCAACAGATTCAGATTCTGTGTCACCGCACTCAGTTCACGCGGGTAGCCAACGCCCAGCGCCTCACTGTCGCCTTTTTCTATATGTTTCAGATCCCGCGCCAGGCGACGTAGCGGTGCCAGCCCCCATCGCAGCAGGACCAGTTGCAGTATTAGCAACAGAACAGCCAGACCGCCAAGCCAGGACCACAAATTGGCGCGAAAATTGTTAACCGCAAGCAGGTAGGTTTGTGTTGATTCCAGCGCAGTAAAGACAACCGGGGAACCACGGTTCTCCCAAATCACAGCATAACTGCTGATAAAGTACTCAACACCACTGGCTGAGCGAATACGGGAAAACCGGGTTTCACCGCGCGACATATCGTGTTGCAGCTGCAGCGCATCAAAATCCAGCTCCAGTGCTGACGATGTGCGCAGGAGTTCATCATTGTCAGCGCTGCTGATAAAACCGTACAGGCCCGAGTTCAGCTGGGTAAAGCGTGGTTCTCGCAGATTTTCGCTGAAGTAGAAGCTGCCCTCGCTCTCGTCGACAGCGGCGAGCAACACGTAAATTTGCACCTGCAGTTGTTCAGCGACACCGGCTTCGAGGCTGGCCCTGAAGGCCCGGTCCAGCACGACACCCGTCAGGCCAAGAAAAACCGCAAGCAATACACTGACCGATAACAGCAGGCGATTCTGCAGGGAATAGCTGTCCGTCACGGCCATGGCCGGGTCAACTCATCGCCCGGATCCGGTAACCCTGGCCGCGAACAGTTTCGATCGGTGCAAGTGTCTGATCCGGATCCAGTTTCTGACGCAGGCGCCTGACAAACACTTCCAGCACATTGCTGTCACGGTCAAAGTCCTGCGCGTAGAGGTGCTCGGTCAATTCTGTTTTGGAGATTACCTGATCAGGATGCAGCATCAGGTACTCAAGCGTCTTGTATTCATAGGCAGTCAGTTCCACGGCATTGCCGGCAACGCTGACCCGTTTGGCCGCTGTATCCAGCTGGATTGGTCCTGCACTGATCAACGGACTGGCAAAACCGGCGGCACGACGCATCAGTGCATTCAGGCGCGCCTGGATTTCTTCCAGACGAAACGGTTTCACCACATAGTCATCGGCGCCGGCGTCAAGTCCGGCAACTTTGTCCTGCCAGTCGCCTCTTGCCGTGAGAATCAGCACAGGAAAGCGTCTGCCGGCTTCCCGCAACTTTCGAATAACACTGATACCATCCAGCTCCGGCAGGCCAAGATCGATGATAGCGGCGTCATAGTCATTTTCGGTCGCCAGAAACAGACCCGATTTGCCGTCGGCGGCATCATCGACAACAAAACCTGCCTTTTCCAGTCCCATCTTCAGTTGCTGCCGAAGCAGACTGGCATCTTCTACAACCAATAACCGCATGCGTTACTCCCTGCTGACAGCGCCGGTGGCCTTGTCGACAAACACGGTAAATATGTTCCCTTCATTGTCCATTCGTATGCGGTAGCGGACTCGCTCTCCCTGCCTGACCTCGTTAATGCTTATAACATTTCCGGGGAATCTCGCTCTGGCGCGCTCCAGCGCCTGCTTTTGATTCACTGGCCCTGGGGCCACCTGCTGTGCCTGCCCGCCCTGCTGCGTTCCGGCAGGCTGAGCAAATGCCTCTGAAGACAACGACAACGCTGGTCCCGCCAGCACGATAATGCCTGCGCAAAAGAGTGCCGCGCGCAAGTATCTGCTGTGTATGGCGCGCTTTCTGCACGGATTGTGCATGTGCAGTAGCTGGCATGTGTTTAGTGCGCGACGTTTAGCGGTTAAGTTTGTCACGTGCCTGACCCCCGTTGAAAGCTGACTGATATTGACTGAAAATGCCCGGCTAAAGTTGCCGGGCAGCCAATCCGCCGCCCGGGGTCATTCAGAATACCGGCGCAACATCCACTCGCAACTGGATCCTGTCTCCGGGATCACGATCTGTCTGCACCGTAAATTCTTCACCGTTGTAGAGGTAACGAACCTGATAACCGGTCAGGCGCTCTTCCTCACGGTATTCATCAACAGTCTCGCAGTGCTGAACAGTCTGGTAGCGGGCCGGTTGTGGATGGCTGTTGGCCGATACTATATCACGACCCACCGAATGCCCCAAAACAGCCCCGACAACGGTGCCAACACGCTGGCTTGATTTGTTGTTCCCAAGCGCATTGCCAAGCGCACCGCCAACAATCGTGCTTATCAGCACCGGCGTGCGACTGCCGGACCGACGCGACTCCCTGATCAGAACCTGCTCGTTCCAGCACTCCTCTCGCGGCGAGGAAATGGTGACGGACCGGTACATGGGCCTGGACTCAATTACATCTGCATAGACATACTGAGTCTGAGCCATCAACGGCGACGCAAGCAGAACGCACCCGACACCAGCGCTGATCATGTATCCTGCGATTTTTCTTATTCCCGCATTGGAGACTTTCATATCCCACCTCGTTAATTTTTCAGTGACAGTGCAAGACTAGCGCCCGACACCTGAACCGTAACTTAACGAACATGGCCCTCATCTTGCCGTGTGCACAGTTTGCATCCTGGTGCGATGGGGTTACAATCCGGCTCGGCTACACACAACAACAATTATAAACATCTGATGACCTGTACTCTCAAGACAGGCCTTTACCCAAGAGAGACTCCATGTTCCGCACCATAATTACGCCTTCCCTGATCATGACAGCGGTCAGTATTCCGTTTATCTTCTACCTGAATCAACATACAACCACAGTTTTTCTGATGCTCACTATGCTGGTCATATTTATCGCAGCATGTCTGAGCATAGTCCTGTCTGCCCGCCTGCCGGCCGCAGCACGCCCGCAGCGCCACAGGCAATCCGCCAACTCAGGCACTCACAGTAATGCCCCGCGCGAACTGGGCAGCGTAAAGTGGTTCAATGCCAGCAAGGGTTTCGGATTCATCACCCGGGATAGCGGTGACGACGTATTTGTGCATTTCAGATCAATCCGGGGTGAAGGTCATCGCGTGCTCAAAGACGGGCAACGCGTTGAGTTTTCCGTCAGTCAGGGGGACAAGGGACTGCAGGCGGACGATGTCGCACCGGTTTGAGAGTCTGATGCGTCTTCAGTAGTGTGGCGGCCTTTCGTCGGTCGCCACCGTGGCCACACCACGATCCGTCAACTGATCCATCATGTCTACCAGCTTTTCCCTGTGCAGACGCAGTTCGCGCTCCAGAGCATCTATCTGTGACTGTTGCCGGGTAATGACGTCGTTCAGGGCACTCAGACTATCCTCCTGAAAAGCAATACGTGTTTGCAGTTCTATAATTTGCTCGTCGCTTAACATCGTATGAACTCCTGCCGGCGGTTGCTGTCTCACGGCTATATAGTAGCGCCAGCAAACGCAATTTGTCAGTCCCGATTTTTATTTATCGTGTCAAACGTGCAATAATCAGGAAGGTTGGCCTGTCTTTAACCAACATATACGCTGCAGTATTTTCAGGAAATCAACTACACATGTCACAACGCACATCAGATGTAAAATCCACCACTGCCGAATACGCACCGATCAACTGGACCAATATGATCCTGTTCAGTCTCACGCCCCTGTTCGCAGTCATCCTTGTTCCCCTGTATGGCCTCACTTATGGCTACAGTGCCTATGACTGGGGAGTATTTATATTCCTGATGGGATTCTGCGGCATATCAATAACCGCCGGCTACCATCGCCTTTGGTCACACAAGGCCTACAAGGCCCACCCGGTGATGCGTTTTCTGTTTGCCATTGGCGGGGCCTGTGCATTACAGAATGATGTATTCAACTGGGCCTCGGACCACCGCCGTCATCACGCCTTTGTCGATAACAACGACAAGGATCCCTATTCAGCTGGCCGTGGGTTCTGGTTTTCGCACATCGGCTGGATCCTGCGCCACTATCCAAGCAGCAAGCAGGATTTTTCCAATATCAAGGATCTGCAGAAGGACCCTATTCTGCAATGGCAGCACAAACACTATCTGAGCCTGGTACTGTTCATGAACATTGCCGTGCCGGCATTTCTCGGATATCTGGGAGGCAGTGTGGTGGCAGGTTTGCTGCTGGGCGGATTGCTGCGTCTGGTACTCAGCCAGCATGTGACCTACCTGATCAACTCACTTGCACACATGTGGGGAAAACAGCCATATTCGGACAAAAGCTCTGCCCGCGATAACCCACTGCTGGCATTGGTTACGTATGGCGAGGGCTACCACAATTACCACCATACCTTCCAGTGGGACTACCGTAACGGCATCCGCTGGTGGCATTTTGACCCAACCAAATGGCTGATCCGAACCTGTGCATGGCTGGGACTGACCAGCGATCTGAAGCGCGTGTCACCGCTAATGATAGAAACCGCAAGACTGGAAATGCAGTATCGTCACGCCGCCGAAAAATGCAGCGCGCTGGCCAATGCTGACAAATGGCGCAGTCGACTGGAAGCGGAATACGAGCAGCTGAAAATCACTCTGGACCTGTGGGCCCAGCATCGTCAGCAGTGGTATGAAGCCAAATCCAACCAGCTGCATGATCAGCTGAATGAAAAGTGGGATCAACTGGCGCTCAGGGACAACTACCGGGAAGTACGTTATCAGCTGAAACTGCGACGACAACGCTGGCAGGAGTTGATGCAAAACTTTTCCAACTTACATCACTCAACTGCCTGAGCAACACGAGTTATTTTTATGCAACTGAATCATGCCCGCTGGCTTCCGGGAATTCTGACAGCCGTAGTTCTGAGTGTGCTTCCTGCATTGGTATTTGCTGTGGAGGAAGGCGTGCATGCTCCTGATTTCTCTCTGCCCTACGTAGAACAACCAGATAAATCAGTGCAGCTTGGTGATCTTCGGGGCAAACTGGTTTATGTCGATTTCTGGGCGTCCTGGTGCCTGCCTTGTCTGCGCTCGCTTCCGCAGATCAATACGCTCTACCAGAAGTACCGGGACCAGGGCTTCGAGGTGGTTGCCATCACCATCGATGATCCGATTGAGGATGCCCAGGATTTCATGGACGACCTTGAGGTACCCTTGAGTTACCACGTCGTCGCAGACCAGACCGCAGACATCATGGATGCGTATGGGGTCGTTGGCATGCCAACTTCGTTTCTGATTGACCGGCAGGGAGTTGTGCGCAAGGTCCACAAAGGCTTTCGCGAAGGCGATACCGACCTGCTTGAGCAGACGCTGCTGGGCCTGCTGGCAGAATAACAACGCCTCAGGGGTAAAGTTGCAGCGTTGGTTCATCCAGCGCTGACATCTGCTCACGCAATTCCAGGATATGTTCAGCCCAGTAACGCTCGGTATTGAACCACGGAAAGCTCATTGGAAAGGCCGGATCCTGCCAGCGCCTTGCCAGCCATGCGCTGTAGTGCATTATTCTCAGGGTACGAAGCGGTTCAATCAATGCCAACTGCCGTGCGTCAAACTCAAAGAACTCTTCATAACCCTCTATAATTTCAAGCAGCTGACCCTGACGCTGATCACGCTCGCCAGAGAGCATCATCCACAGATCCTGGATTGCAGGGCCATTCATGGCATCATCAAAATCCACAAAAAAGGGCCGGTCGCCACGCCATAACACATTGCCCTGATGACAGTCACCATGCAGTCTGATGGACTTCAGGCTCTTCTCCTGCGCCATAAAGGCGGCGCTGACCCGCTCAATCAGATCGCGGCTGAGGCTTTCGTAGGCTGGCAGCAAAGAGGTCGGGATAAACCCGTTGCCGAGCAGAAAAGCCCTGCTATCCACGGCAAAACCCTGCACGCTGAGTGCTTTTCGATACCGGAAAGGTCTTTGCGCACCGGCCAGATGAACGCGGCCGAGAAACCGTCCCATGACCAGCAGATTGTCCGGGTTATCCAGCTCGGGAGCACGCCCGGCCAGACGGGGAAACAGGGCAAACCGGAACTCCTGCCCCTCGCAGGCAAACCGGTGCAGCGTCTGACCTTCCAGAACCATTGGCGGCACCACTGGAATTTCCAGATCGGCCAGCTCCATGGCAAAAGCATGTTCTTCCAGAATCTGATCATCACTCCACCGCTCAGGCCGATAGAATTTGGCCACGACATACTCGCCACTGGCCAGGCCTATCTGATACACACGATTTTCATAGCTGTTGAGCGCAAACACCCGTGCGTTGGTTTCAAGCTGCAGACTGTCCACCGCATCAAGGACCTGATCGGGGCCCAGCACAGTGTAGGGATGATTGTTTTGCAAAGGGTTGGTCATGAAATACAGCCTGAAGATCGAGTTTGTCGCGAGTATACTGTAAAATGCCTTTCCGCATTGATTTACTCCCGGAGTCCGGACAGACCCGGCTTATCTATCAATCACAGGCAGCCATCGCAACCAGGCAAAGGAGTCATTGTCAAGCATGAGTAACGCACAGGCGCGTCGCCAGGAACTTTTAGGCCAATACCAGCAGATTCAGCAACAAAAACTTAACCTGGACCTTACCCGGGGTAAACCCGCAACTGCTCAACTTGATCTGAGCAATGCGCTCGATGGCATACTGCAAGGTGACTATCGATGCGCTGATGGCACAGATACCCGCAATTATGGCGGTGGGCTGGGTATACCCGAAGCACGCCAGTTTGCTGCTAACTATCTGGGCACCAGCAGCTCGCAGGTGATGGTGGGTGGCAACAGCTCACTGCAGATCATGTATCAGTACGTTGCCAATGCCTTTCTGAACGGCCTGCAAGGCCCTGCATCCGCCTGGATCAAGGAAGCGGCAAATGGACAGCGCATCAGATTCCTGTGCCCGGCACCGGGTTACGACCGACATTTTGCGATCTGCGAAGCGCTCGATATAGAAATGATTCCGGTGCCCATGGACGAGAACGGTCCGGACATGGATACTGTGGAAAAACTGGTAAGCCAGGATCCGCTGATCAAAGGAATCTGGTGTGTCCCCAGGTATGCAAACCCAAGCGGTGTTGTGTACTCTGATAATGTGGTTGAGCGATTTGCAAAACTGGGCAGGATTGCTGGCGCCAATTTCCGCATCATGTGGGATAACGCCTATGCCGAGCATCACCTGGTTGATAATCCACCCGAACTCGCCAATCTGATCACGCTCAGTGAACAGAACGGCACGCTGGATAATGTCATCGTCATTGGTTCAACGTCTAAAATCACGTTTGCCGGTGCGGGCATGGCATTTATGGCGTCATCGGAAGCCAATATCAAACAGTTTGCCGACTACCTTGGCATTTCCAGTATCGGTCCGGACAAGGTCAATCAACTTCGGCATATGCGCTTTTTGCAGAACCTGAGCGGACTGCGTGCACTGATGCAGCAGCACCGCAGTATTCTGCAACCCAAGTTTGAACTGGTATTGAAACTTCTGGATGAAGGACTTGGCGGCAAGACAGTGAATGACCAGCCGCTGGGCAACTGGACGAAGCCGGCCGGTGGTTACTTCATCCTGTTTGACACACAGCCGGGGCTCGCCGACAAAGTGGTCAGTTTGTGCGCAGATGCGGGCGTAAAATTAACGCCCGCAGGCTCAACCTGGCCATACAAAAAAGATCCGGCCAACTCAAATATCCGCCTTGCTCCGTCATTCCCGAGCCTGCAGGAGATTGAGCAGGCAATGCGCGTGTTTGTACTGTGCGTGGAACTTGCCGCCCTCGATGCATAAAGGGCGGCAAATTACCCGCCCTTGTCCACAAAACCGTCAACTACCGGCGCCGATCGCGAATCTGAACACTGTTGCGCTCGACCTGCCGGTAGGTGGATGTCTTTTTGCCGCGTTTGTCGACGTATATCACATCACGCTGCCGGCCGGATGACCAGCTGCCGCGGGCCTGTCCGGAACCGGAGTATCTGACACTGCTGTTGTAGCTGCGGTGGGATGAGGACCTGTGGCGGTCATGGTTGTCATACCCCCGGTCATGCCTGTCATACCCCCGGTCATGCCTGTCATACCCCCGGTCATGCCTGCTATGACTACGCTCATGGCTGTTATGGCCGCGCTTATGGCTGTCATAACTGCTTCGGTAGGATGTGCTGCGGAAGAAGTTGTCAAAAAAGGAATCACGACGCTTGTAGTGACTATCCCTGACACTATGAACGGAAGTTGACGGTGCTCCGTAGATGATGACCAATGGCTTGCGATGGGTTTCATACACGGTCACCGTCCGGTAATCATCTGCCATCGCAGGACTCGCCAGCACAGCGCCGGCCAGAATAACGGCCGATATCTGCAGGGTTCGGCGTAAAAACCGGTTACCGGTGATTTTGCGGCTGATGCTGCCTGGGCTGATTTTGCCTGAATGGGTATGATTCATTTTTATTGCCTCCACAAAACTGGGTTCTCAGTGTTGGTTATAAGGCACATCAACTGAATCACGGCTGAACGGACTGTTCATCTGCGAGGTAATCAACGCTGTTCGATTCAGTTCTCGCTGGTATTTCGACTACCAAATGCGGGCATCGGAAAAGGCATGATATTGTCACCATTGGATATCTTCGCAACACCGGTCTTTTCGACCTCGTCTATGCGCATGATTGCCTGCAACGGGATAAAACTCCGCTTGACGTCCTGGAACTCCAGTTTCAGTTTTTCCTCATTGGGGTCAACCAGAACCTGACTGCGCTCATCAAACAGAAACTCTTCCACTTCAATGAAACCGTATAACTCACTCTGATAGACCTGGCGGGCAAAAATTTCATATACCTTGCCCTTGTTGAGAAAGGTAATGCGGTAAATTTCCTGGCGACTGGCCATGATGCTCTCTTGTGACGATAATTCCAAAGACGCATTGTATCGCAAAGCACCCTGTCAGATACAGCATCGACCAGTAATTGCTGCTATAATTCGCGACTTTCGATAATTTTCAGTGTTTTCAACCATGAGTACAAACGAACAAGCAACAGTCGCGCGCAAGAAAGTGTTTATAAAGACCCACGGATGTCAGATGAATGAGTATGATTCATCCCGCATGCTGGATCTGCTGCGCGAATCCCAGGGTGCCGACCTGGTCGACACACCAGAAGAAGCAGACATTCTGTTGCTCAATACCTGTTCCATTCGGGAAAAAGCCCAGGAGAAGGTATTCCACCAGCTTGGTCGCTGGCGCGCTCTCAAAGAGGCCCGACCCGACGTCAAAATTGCTGTGGGTGGCTGCGTTGCGAGCCAGGAAGGTGCGGCCATTGGTAAACGGGCACCTTATGTGGACGTGGTTTTTGGTCCGCAGACACTGCACAAACTGTCGGACATGCTCAACCGCTCCGGGCAGGGCCTGCCGGTTGTTGATATTTCCTTCCCTGAAATCGAGAAATTTGATCGGCTTCCGGAACCCAGCGTGTCGGGCTGCCAGGCGTTCCTGACTATCATGGAAGGCTGCAGCAAGTACTGCTCTTTCTGCGTGGTCCCCTATACCCGGGGCGAGGAAGTCAGCCGGCCGCTGGATGATGTACTGACGGAAGCCGCACATCTGGCCAGTCAGGGCGTGCGCGAGATCAATCTGCTGGGCCAGAACGTAAACGCCTATCGTGGGCTGAGTCATGATGGCCAGATTGTCGACCTGGCAACATTGATCACCTACATAGCAGCCATTGACGGCATAGACCGGGTGCGGTTTACCACATCGCACCCCACTGAGTTTTCCGGCAACCTGATTGAGGTGTATCGACATGTGCCGGCACTGGTCAGCCATCTCCACCTGCCTGTGCAAAGCGGTTCAGACCGCATTCTGGCGGCCATGAAACGCGGTCACACAACCCTGGAGTACAAGTCAATTATTCGCAAACTCAGAGCTATCCGGCCTGACATGAGCATATCTTCAGATTTCATCATCGGATTTCCGGGCGAAACCCATAAGGACTTTGAGGACACCATGAACCTGATCATTGATATCGGTTACGATCATTCCTTCAGTTTCATCTACAGTCCGCGACCCGGCACACCGGCCTCCGACCTGCCGGATCAGACCAGCGAGCAGGAGAAGAAGCACCGTCTGGCGGTGCTGCAGGCGCAGATATTGCGACAGACGGCGGCAATCAGTGAAAGCATGATAGGCTCCACCCAACGCATTCTGGTTACCGGCGAGTCCAAATGGGGTGAAAAAAGCATGCAGGGCCGCACCGAAAACAATCGAGTGGTCAACTTTCACGCTGACGATCCCATGCTGATCGGTCGGTTTGTGGATATAAAAATTGTCGAAGCATTCCCCAACTCACTGGCGGGCGAACTTTAGGTTACACTATACTCACGTAAAGACAGACCCAATCAGGGAGGTCACAACCCAGCTGCATGGCTACCGAACAACGCACCCAAAGGCTTGCACTTGAGCCGGAAAACACTCAGCGTCTGGCAAATCTTTGCGGACAACTGAACGAACACATTCATCAGATTGAAAAATCCCTGGCACTGCAAATTCGCCAGCGTGGCAATGTGTTTCATCTGTCCGGCGCCCCTGAGGCCGTAAGCGAAGGTGCTCGTGTGCTGGGCTCGCTGTACTCGCTGACCGCAGATGGCACTGAGGTGAACCCGGATCTTATTCATCTGACCCTCAGGGAGTCCGGGCATGTGACGCAGCCGGTGGTTCCCACCCGCACTCAGGACGCAGAGGACAACCTCAAGCCCGTGCTGATCAAAACGCCACAAAGTTCTGTCAAACCACGTGGTAAACATCAGCGTCTTTACGTGGAGTCCATACGCGAGCTGGACATAAACTTTGGTATCGGACCTGCAGGTACAGGCAAGACCTATCTGGCAGTAGCCTGTGCCGTGGAGGCGTTACTGCAGGACAAGGTGAAACGGGTTTTACTGGTGCGTCCGGCGGTAGAAGCCGGGGAGAAACTTGGTTTTTTACCAGGCGACCTGTCACAAAAAATCGATCCTTACCTGCGCCCGTTATACGATGCACTTTATGAAATGCTGGGGTTTGAAAAAGTGACCCGGCTCATAGAAAAAAATGTTATTGAAGTAGCGCCGCTGGCGTATATGCGCGGGCGCACCCTGAACGGCTCCTTTATCATTCTTGATGAAAGCCAGAATACCACCGTGTCTCAGATGAAGATGTTTCTCACCCGCATAGGGTTTGGTTCCACCGCTGTCATCACCGGTGACGTTACCCAGATCGACCTGCCCAAGGGCACGCGTTCAGGACTGGTGCATGTAATCAAGGTGCTGGATAATCTGCCGGGCATAGGTTTCAGTTTCTTCGACTCCAAGGATGTCGTGCGACACTCCCTCGTCCAGCGCATTGTTGAAGCTTATGACGAGTACGAACGTCAAAGTACCATCAAATCGCTCAACAACGACAATGCATCATATGATCGCGACAGTTGATGTCATCAGTGACAGCGAATACCCACAAATTCCGGAGCCCGCATTGTTGTCCCGGTGGTGTGACGTTGCGCTACAATGTCTTGACGAAGCAGGCCTTGCGCGGACAGACAAACCTGTCACGCTGGGGGTGCGGATTGTCGACGAAGAAACCGCTGCAAAATTGAACCAGCAATACCGCCACAAACGTTATGCCACCAATGTGCTGTCCTTTCCCAGTGAGCTGCCTGCTTTCATTGCCAGTGAACTCGAAGAATTGCCATTGGGTGATCTTGTGGTGTGTGCTGGCGTGGTGGAGCGCGAAGCACAAGATCAGGCAAAATCGCTGTCTGATCACTGGGCGCATATGCTGGTTCACGGAATTTTGCATCTTCACGGGCTTGATCATGAATCCGATGATGAGGCTGAAGCCATGGAAAATCTTGAAATCCGGATTCTTGCTCACCTGGGAATCAACAACCCGTACATCGACAGGAGCTCAGCAGAGGCATGACAGACGAACCACCCAGTAGTGAACCCAGGCAGAGAACCTGGCTGGAACGCATAGCTCAGGTTTTTACCGACGAGCCGACCGATATCCGCAGTCTGCTCAACCTGCTGAGAAACGCCGAACAGGATCAGGTACTTGATGCCGATGCCTTAAGCATCATAGAAGGCGCACTGCAGGTGTCCAGCATGCAGGTGCGTGAAATCATGATCCCACGATCACAGATGGTCACTGTATCAGTGCGCCACTCCCTGCAGGAGATTCTGGATATTGTTGTTGAAGCTGCACACTCGCGCTTCCCCGTCACAGGAGAAAATCCCGATCAGGTCATCGGCATTTTGCTGGCCAAGGATCTACTGCCTCTGGCCCTGGGCGATAACAGTGAGCGCTTTAATCTGAAGGACATGATCCGGCCTGCGACCTGCGTACCCGAAAGCAAACGCCTGAATGTCCTGCTCAAGGAGTTTCGTGAGACCCGCAACCACATGGCGGTGGTCATTGATGAGTACGGACTGGTTTGCGGACTGGTTACGATTGAGGACGTGCTTGAACAGATCATTGGTGAAATTGATGATGAGTACGATGTCGACGACGAGGGGTATATCAAAAAGCTGGATGAATTCCAGTATATTATCAAGGCACTGACCCCGGTGGATGAGTTCAACGAGTTTTTCCGCACCCAGTTCAGCGATGAAGAAGCAGACACAGTGGGCGGCCTGATATTGCAGGAACTGCGACACATTCCGGAACGCGATGAAATTATAGAGCTGGGCCCGTATAAATTTACCGTCCTCAATGCAGACAGCCGCCAGATCCGGCTATTGAAGCTGACCATTCCGGCATCGCGTGCGGCAGCACTAGGCAGTACTGACGGCTGACAGACAGCGCTTTCTTATCCCGGCACAGCAAGTTTCATGAATACCCAACATATCAGAGATACACGCAATACTATGACTAACACCACAGCAATCCAATACCAGCCACAGCTGGTCGAAGCTCAGGCGCAACTTTACTGGGACAGTCATCAATCGTTCAAAGTGAGCGAGGACACAGACAAGGAAAAATTCTATTGCCTGGCAATGTTCCCCTACCCCAGCGGACATCTGCACATGGGGCATGTGCGCAACTATCTGATTGGTGATGTGATCAGCCGTCATCAGCGAATGCTGGGAAAAAATGTGCTGCAGCCGATGGGCTGGGATGCATTCGGTTTGCCTGCGGAAAATGCCGCCATGCAGCGAGGTATCGCACCGGCCACCTGGACCTGGAGCAACATTGACTACATGCGAAAACAGTTGAAGCAGCTGGGTTACGCCTATGACTGGAGCCGTGAGCTGGCGACCTGTCACCCGGACTATTACAGATGGGAGCAGTGGTTCTTCACCCGCCTGTTTGAAAAAGGTCTGGTATACAAAAAAGAAGCTGAGGTCAACTGGGATCCGGTCGACCAGACGGTGCTGGCCAACGAACAGGTAGTTGATGGCCGCGGCTGGCGATCCGGCGCACTGGTCGAACGCCGGAAAATACCCCAATGGTTTATCAGAATCACCGCATACGCGCAGGAGTTGCTTGACGATCTGGACAAGCTGCAGGACTGGCCGGAAGAGGTGCGGACCATGCAGGCCAACTGGATAGGTCGCTCGGAAGGTGTGGAGCTTAGTTTCGGCGTTGAGGGCTACGATCAGGACCTGACCGTTTACACGACGCGCCCCGACACTCTGATGGGCGTTACCTACCTTGCGGTTGCGCCACAGCACCCACTGGCTGAACTGGCGGCTGCCGGCAACAGCGCTTTGGCAGAGTTCATCGAGCAACAAAGCCATATCAAGGTTGCCGAGGCTGACATGGCGACCATGGAAAAACTGGGCGTCAACAGCGGGTTTATGGCAGTGCATCCGATAAGCGGCGAAACCGTACCCGTCTATATCGCCAATTTTGTCCTGATGAGTTATGGCACCGGCGCCGTCATGTCTGTACCGGCACATGATCAGCGCGACTACGAATTCGCCCGAAAGTACCGGATTCCTATCCGACAGGTTATCAAACCCGCAAGTGAAGACGTGGAATGCAATCTTGAAGAAAAAGCCTTTACCGAAAAAGGCATTCTGGTCAATTCAGGTGAGTTTGACGGTCTGGACTCGGCAGCGGCATTTGACGCAATTGAAGCCTGGCTCAGCGCCCGTAACAAAGGCTGCAAACAGATCAATTTCCGGCTGCGCGACTGGGGCGTATCCCGGCAGCGCTACTGGGGCACACCTATACCGATCATCAATTGCAACAGTTGCGGTGCAGTCCCGGTCCCGGAGCATGATCTGCCGGTCATCCTGCCGGAAGACGTCAGTTTTACCGATACCGGCTCACCCATCAAAAAAATGCCGGAATTCTATCAGGCACAATGCCCCAGCTGCGGCGCAGATGCCGAGCGGGAAACAGACACCTTTGACACCTTTATGGAATCATCCTGGTACTACGCCCGTTATGCCTGCCCTGACCTGAAAACCGGCATGCTGGACACACGGGCAGATTACTGGCTGCCCGTTGATCAATACATCGGCGGCATCGAACATGCAATTCTGCACCTGCTTTACGCTCGCTTTTTTCACAAACTGATGCGTGATGAAGGTCTGATCAGATCCGACGAACCGTTCAAGCGCCTGCTGACACAGGGCATGGTGTTAAAAGATGGCAGTAAAATGTCCAAATCCAAGGGCAACACTGTCGAACCGGCTTTGCTGATAGATCAATACGGTGCGGATACCGTCCGCCTGTTCACAATGTTTGCTGCGCCACCTACGCAATCACTGGAATGGTCCGACAGCGGTGTTGAAGGCAGTGCCCGTTTCCTGCGCAAGCTGTGGCGTATTGTCAGTGCGCATGATGTCAACAACAAGGCAGAACTTGCCGTGCAATCCCAGAATCAGGCACAAAAGCAATTGCGCTTCAAAACCCACAGCACACTCGAAAAAGTAGGTGACGACTTCGGTCGGCGCCAGACGTTTAACACCGCGATCGCTGCAGTCATGGAGCTGGTCAACGCAATCACGCGCTTCCAGGAAGAGAATGACTGCACTTCAGAGGACAGCACATCCCGACAGAATCACGCCATCGTGCATGAAGCACTGGAAATAGTATTGCTGTCGTTGTCGCCGGTGGTACCGCATTTCTGCCATGCGCTGTGGCAGCACCTGGGACACACCAACGCTGTTATTGATGAACCCTGGCCACAGGTAGACAGGCTTGCTCTGGTTCAGGACGAAATTCAGGTTGTTGTGCAGGTCAATGGCAAACTCCGAGGCAAACTGGATGTCAGTCGTGAGATTGGCAATAAGGAGCTGGAAGCAATGGCACTGGCAGATAGTCATGTGCTGAAGTTCACAGAAGGCAAATCTGTTCGCAAGGTGATTGTGGTACCAGGCAAACTGATTAACATTGTGGTGAGTTGATGAGGCAACTGCAGCTGATTGCCCTGACATTCTGCATCAGTATGGTGTCTGCCTGCGGCTTTTCTCTGCGCGGCACTGACAGTGGCTTGCTACCTGTGCAGCAGCTTGTGCTTACGCACCCGGAGGGTCGTTACCCGTTGCGGGCACCATTGCTGTCAGCCCTGCGCGCAAGCGATGTGACTCTGGTAGATCTGAACAGCACAGACCTGCAATTGCTGCTGTCTCCCGAGACTCAGGAGCGTCGCGCTGTCAGCATAAACTCGCGGGCAGGCGCGGGCCAGTATGAAATGACGCTCAGCATAGACGCAGAGTTGCATCGCGGTGGCGTGCGCCTGGCAGGACCTGAGACGTTGCTCGTAAAAGGCACCTTCTACGAGGATACTGCCAATATCAGTGGCAGTAATCGTGGCCTGGATCTGGTTCTTGACGATCTGCGCAATGAGCTCGCCAACCAGATCATCAGACGACTGCAGGCTGTCAGCTTGTGAAAGTGTATGCTGACCAGTTCGCAAAGCACCTGCAGGGACCATTGCAGATTGCCTATTGGCTAAGTGGTGACGAGCCGTTGCAAATGCGGGACTGTGCAGATCAGCTCCGCCGTGCAGGTCGCGTGCAGGGTTATAACGAACGGGAAGTCCACGAGGTCGACAAGCAGTTTGACTGGCGCACGTTGGCGGCATCAGGCAGCAACATGTCACTGTTCTCGGATAAAAAACTGATTGAGCTGCGACTGCGCAGCAGCAAACTGGAGGATAATGCACGTAAAATCCTCACTGAATTTTTACAGGAACCTGCACCCGACACGCTGTTGCTGATAAATAGTCCTAGAATAGAAGGCGCTACCAGCAAGACTCAGTGGTTTCGAAAAATCGCCGAGCTTTGCGTGCTGGTGCAGATCTATCCGGTCGAACTGCCCAAACTACCCGCATGGATTCTCCGCCAGATGCAGCAACGCAAACTGACTGCAGACGCTGATGCAGTGCAGCTTCTGGCCGAGCGGGTAGAAGGAAACATGCTCGCGGCTGAACAGGAAATAGAGAAACTTGGGCTCCTGTTTGGACCCGGAGCACATCTGGACATCCGCAAGGTAACCCAAAGTGTTGCTGACAGTTCCCGGTTTAATATTTTTGCTTTGGTGGACGCGTGCCTTGCAGGCAAGTCTGCAAAAGCTGTCAGGACACTGCGCAGCATGCGCGAAGAAGGCGCTGAGGCCCTGATGATCAATGCCATGCTCGCCCGGGAACTCAGACAACTGCGCGACATGGCCGAACAGATTGAAAACGGTACGGCCTTTAATGCAGTACTGCAGTCAGGTCTGGTCTGGAAAAACCGTCAACCCCTGGTGTCCGGGGCATTGCAGCGCGGCAACGCCAGAACGTACCGAAGACTGGTGGATGCTACCCGGGAAATTGATATCAGTGTGAAGGGAATGGGGATCACGCCGGTATGGATTCTGTTGGAGCAATTGGTACTGGAGATGAGCGGTAAAACGCTCAGACTCCAATACGCCCCAGCGTCGCAATAATTTCACGCATGATTCGTTCGGCGACCGGGTGACTGGCCGCAAAACGGGCTTCCAGCGCTATTGCACTGTCCATTTCCGGGCTGTTGGGACTGGATGCTTCGATCAAGGTATCTATATTTTCGTCAAGCTCTTGCGCAAGTGCCAGGGTATCCTCATCAAGAGTCTGCGACTTCGCCAACTCCGCCTGTAATTCCTCGAGAAGCTGTTTAACACGTTCCTGACTCACGCTGAATTCCTCTCCTGACGTTTTAAGCTGGTTCATTACCCGGACGATTTGACATGGGGATGCAGTGACACTTCCACTTCCATTGCTGGCTACAACAGCATGCCATATCCATGTTAATCGTTGTCGCACGATGGCACAAGCGGAACCTGCCTGCCGCAGGTCCGCCTGAGCATCACCACTCGCGCCCGGATCAGCAATAGCGCAGATCAACCAGCCTTTGTCATCATACGTGAGTATGCACGCTGCTTCAGACGGCGATGAAAACGACGCTCGCGCCCTTTGTATTCCAGCCAGTAGCGCGGCACATTCAGCAACAGTGACCAACGTGTTGTGTAGCTGACGCGGATTGATGAATGACTCTTTTCTCCGGCCATCAGCATGGGCTCACCTTCATATATATCCTTGGCCCCCGTCATTGCGTGGACATGCCTGATATTGATATTACGCTGATTGGCCATCAACAGTACGAACTGCTTTCTGCACCGAAACGCGTCAAGTATAAGTTTTAACCAGATACTGAACTGCTCACTCGCCGTCTTTAACGAAGCACTCATCCATACTCCGTTAATCTCCATCATTTCATAACTTTCATTCCTGAAAAAGTCATGCGTATTTTTTACGTCATCTGGAACAAACATCAGGCTCCTGAAATCAGGTTTGGTTACCAGCATGTATCCACCAACCATTTCGTCCCCTTTGAAACCAGCTACAAAGGTACTTCGCTGAGCATAGTCGTAAGGCAACTTTACACCCACATAACTTTCAAAACGGCTCAGGAACAAATCAATATCGCGCTCATCGGTCAGTGTCTTGAATTTTAATGCTTCCATTTTTTTATCCTCGGTAGGAACATGCCTACATTTCTTTTATAAAGTTGATACTTCTCTGCCTGCTCACTCAGCATGATTGTACGCTCCTCCTTGCGCGCCGAGAGCACGTAGAAGGCAACGAGGTACACGAAAGTAATCCACAAAATCAGTGAATTAAACAAAAATGTACTGCTAAACCATGCAACCATATACGAGACGTAAAACGGGTGCCGGAACAACCCGAACGGACCTGATGTCACTATATTTCCGACATGACTACTGAATGCAAAGTCCAGCGACTTTGCAGTGACGATCGACCACCAGAATATCACCAGCGAAAGCATATACAATAGCCCTGAAAACAGTAACGCGGGTTTTGTGATATCCGTCACACTATAAAAAGACCAGGCTGTTGCCAGCATCTGCACAGCCACGGCAAGATCGTATGACAATGCAAGCGGAAGCGCAGTACCAGAGTCCATTTTAAAAAATCTGAGCCTTGCCCAGATCAAACTGAATACAATCAGAAAATACAAAAAGAATACAAAAATTTGCAGCATATCAGGCTATCCCTTACGTTTGACTATCGTTTTCCGAAGTTATACACGCGCATATCACACAGCGCAATTGCTGACTGTCTACATTTCTGTATAATCATGCCACCGGTCTGCAACAACGCAAAACCAACTAAAGCGACACCGCCAATATGAGCATCGACAAATACTCGGCGTATTGCAGAGAACACGCGAACGAATTCAGAGACGAGCTTCGCGATGATGCTTCACGGGCGCTGCGCAACTGGCCAGGCAAGGCGGCTGCAATTTTGCTGGGGGCCTCTTCACTGTTTACCTGGGTCAGCCTGAGTGGCAGTGGTAATCCCTATGCCATGGACAGCCTGTTTACATATGCCTTACCCATTGCACTGATTTTCTTCTACCCGTGGATTTCACTGCTATTCTCCAGCCTTGAGAGACACTCGCGCAGTGTACTTGACGTGTTCCTGCTGAGTATTCTGTTCGGCTTCTGCCTGTCGCTTTACTATGTATTCCTGCCGGAGGTCAGTCAGAATGAACAATCCGGGATCTATCTGGCGCTATCAGGCCAGATCAACTTTGTCATCCTGATGACAACTGCGTTTTCCTACCACACCGGCTTTGGCATCACCCTGGCCCGCAACACCCTGTTTGCTTTTCTCACTGCCACCCTGATCTATCTGATCAATAGTGAGTATCTGGCTATTAATGCAATACAGGTTGTACAAGGTTATCTGGGGGGCATCATTGTCAGCTGGCTGTTTTTCAGACGTATCCAGACCCGCTTTTATTATAAATCCATCGACGCAGATACCCGGCAACACCTTTACAAGCAGCTGTCCAAACTGGTGTATCCCCATCAACTGGAGCGCATCAAAGCGGGTGATCAGCTTGAAACAACCATGCCGGTGGAAAAAGGTCAGGCGATCATCAATGTGTTTGATATCCAGAGTTCCAGCAGTATCAAACACGAACGCACACAGGACTTCTTTCTCGAGGTATTCCGGGCGTTTTCCCAGATCTGCATGATGGGCTACCAGCACAACCCTTTACGCTCTCGCGCATTTCGTCTAAAGGAGACGGGAGATGGTTTTATAAGCGCAATTGGTTATCCCTTTCTGACTGATGATACACATACCTTATCCGATCACGCGGTAGAAACCGCCCTGCTGATGTTCCGGGCCTTCAATTCGGAAGTCCACCGTTTTGCCTACGGCTATCCGATCAAAGCAGCCATGGGCCTGGCATTCAACTCGGTGCAGGGCACATTCCAGAGCAGCGGCATCCGCGCTTACGATCTTTTTGGTGATGCCCTGGTGCAGGCCTATCGGTATGAAGAGCTGCGTAAAACGCCCGCCATTGCAGATCTGATGCGCAGCCAGGCGGAAAAGCAAGGTCTTGAAAATTATAACATTTTGATCATTCAAGAGGTGATTTTCAATACGCTTTGCGATCGCTATAAGCAATTGTTCAACGCGATTGCCCTGACGGATTTAAACTACTCGGTTCCACAAGATCCCAATGCCCGATATATCTATTTTCATGTCCTGGAATGACCGCTGCCGTCGGCAGCTCCCCCGTGCCAGCATGAAATTATCTCCTCGTTAAGCTATAATCGCCCCCGCTTTAGCATTCAATGTTCAACACAGGGTGACAAATGACAGATACAAACGCATCAGACATGAAGAAATGCCATACAGTCGAGAAAATCGGCGGCACATCCATGAGTCAGTTTGACGCGGTTCGACAAAACATTTTCATGAAGCCGGCTCTCAAGGGTAATTATTATCAACGAATCTTTGTTGTATCCGCTTACGCCGGTATCACCGATCTGCTGCTGGAGCACAAAAAATCTGGCCAGCCCGGCGTTTTTGCACTGTTCTCGGATGCCGAGGAACAACAGAGCTGGCGTGACGCATTTGCAGCCTTGCAGGACCGCATGCTGGAGATCAATCAGACGCTGTTTGCCGATCACCCTGAATCTGAACGCAAGAAAGCCGATGAATTTATCCTGAGCCGACTGGGTGACGCCAAAGGCGTTCTTGAGGACGTCTCCAGCCTCTGTCAACACGGCCACTTTGCCCTGTCCGACTATGTACAAACCGTCAGGGAGATGCTGGCAAGCCTGGGCGAAATGCACAGCGCGTCCAATACGGCACAATTACTTGGCCTGCATGGACTCAAGGCAAGATTCGTCGATCTGTCCGGCTGGGCCAGCACCAAACACCTGTCACTGGACGATAACATTGCAACGGCATTCCAGGGCATAGATCTGAGCCGGGAGCTACCCATTGCGACAGGTTACAGTCATTGTGAAGGCGGGCTGATGGCTATCTTCGACCGCGGCTACAGTGAAATGACATTCAGCCGGATCGCCGTGCTTACGGGAGCCAGTGAGGCTGTCATTCATAAAGAATTCCACCTCAGCAGCGCCGACCCAAGAATTGTGGGTCAGGACAATGCGGTACCCATTGGACGGACCAACTATGATGTTGCCGACCAGTTGGCCAACCTTGGCATGGAAGCCATCCACCCACGCGCAGCAAAGGGGTTACGACAGAGCAATATTCATCTGCGTGTGAAAAACACGTTTGAACCAGAACATAATGGCACTCTGATTACGCGTGACTATGTCAGCGACTCTGCGTGTGTCGAAATCATTGCAGGTCGTCAGGGAGTCTATGCGATTGAGTTGTTTGATCAGGACATGGTGGGCGACCTGTCTCATTATGAAAAACAGTTCCTGGCACAAATTACCCGTTTCAGGGCTCAGGTCATCAACAAGGATCTGAATGCAAACACCATTACCCACTACCTGTCCGCCAATCTGAAAACCGTCAAACGCATTCAGACCGCACTGGCGGATCTGTTCCCCGGCGCTGAAATAAATGTCCGGAAGGTATGCATTGTCTCCGCAATCGGCAGTGATCTCAAAATCCCCGGCATGCTAGCACGTGCGGCACAGGCGCTGGCAGATGCCGGCGTGGACATTTTGGGCGTACACCAGTGTATGCGACAGGTGGACATGCAGTTTGTACTGGACGAGGATGACTACCAGCAGGCGGTCAAAGCCATGCATACACAACTTGTAGAGGTCTATAACCATGGTCGCGCAATCAAGCTGGCCTGATCATGTTGAATAAAGGCCTGTTGCGCCAGGAAACGCCGGCGTGTCGTGATCTGATTCACTTTAACAATGCCGGTGCTGCGCTTCAGCCCAGACCTGTGACCGAAGCCGTCCTGCACCATCTGGCGCTGGAGCAGCGCATCGGTGGTTATGAGGCTGCTGACGCCAGCGCCGATGCAGCGGAGAACTTCTATCATGCATTCGGCAGGCTGCTCAATTGCAATCCGCGTGAAATAGCCTACATGGAAAATGCCACCCGGGCATGGACCACGCTGTTACAGTCCACTCCCTTCGAGCGCGGTGACCGGATCATTACCGGACAATCCGAGTATGCCAGCAATTATATGGCCTTACTGCATCTGGCACGCACCCGCCAGGTTGAAATTGTGGTTATCGATAATGACAGCAACGGTCAGATCTCGCTGGACCAATTATCTGCAAAACTCGATGACAGCGTTCGGCTCATCGCGCTGACCCACATACCAAGTCAGAGCGGCGTCATACATCCTGCCGCAGAAGTCGGCAAATTGGCCCGCCAGCACCGGATACTGTACTTACTGGATGCATGTCAGTCAGCCGGACAACTGGATCTTGATGTTAATGCGCTGGGCTGTGACATGCTGACCGGCAGCGGCCGCAAGTACCTTCGTGGACCCCGCGGCACCGGGTTCATGTATGTTCGCCATTCGATACTGGATTATCTCAAGCCTGCGACCCTTGATCTGCACTCGGCCAACTGGACGCAGACTGACCAGTATGAATGGCGGAATGATGCACGACGGTTTGAAATCTGGGAGCAATTTGTCGCCGGTAAAATTGGTCTGGCGGCAGCGGCAGATTACGCAACCACCATTGGCATGACCGCTATTGAAGCTGAAACCCGGAAACTCGCTGGTGAATTGCGGGATCAACTGAACAACGTGCCCGGCGTCATCCTGCATGATCAGGGATATCAACAAAGGGATGCAAATCCGGCAGCACCCCGGTCTTCATCCAGCTTATCTGGCTTATCTGGTATAGTCACTTTCGAACTGGCCAATTACGATGCCACCCGCCTGCAGCACCAGTTGCGCCAGCAACGCATCAACATCTCGGTCATCAAACAGCAAAACACACGGCTGGATTTCGAGAGACGTGGCCTGCGCAATATCAACAGGGCGTCGGTTCATTACTACAATACCGATCAGGAAATTGAGCAGTTTTGCGACGCGGTGCGCGCCGCAACATGATCCACTCAGGCAAATAACATCTGGCCGTAAACCGCGAGGATTGCCAGCGGACAGATAAAACGCACATAGAAAGGCCAGATTTTCCAGAACCAGCCCAGCTCGGCATCCGGGCAACCCTGCTGAATCTCCTGCAGTATCCCGTTGCGATTCCATATCCAGCCAGCAAACACCGCAAAAAAGAACCCCAGCAAAGGCTGGCTGTACTCGGTAGTCACGCTGACAACCAGACCAAACAGTGCATCAAAGTTCATGGCGATCACCAGGCTTATCACCGTGATAAAACTGCCCAGTAATACACCAGCCTTGCGCCTGGACACAGCGTGTTCTTCCACCATGTATGACAGTGGCACTTCCAGCATGGAAATTGATGACGTCAGCGATGCAATACTCATCAGCACGAAAAACGCCAGAGCCACCAGAATACCCGCGTCACCCATTTGCTGAAATAGTGCCGGCAGGACCGCAATGATCAATCCGGGGCCGGCTACCAGCCCACCCTGGTCATCATAGATCTGGATACCACTGTTCAGGGCTACCGTCATGGCAGGCAGAATCAGCAATCCGGCGGTGACTGCGATACCAACATCCAGCAGAGTCACCATGCCGCCCAGTGATGGCAGATTTTCCCGTTTGCTGACATAAGAGCCGTATATAAGCATTGTGCCAACACCCAGCGACAGGGAGAAAAATGCCTGACCCATGGCGCTCAGCAACAGCCCGGTATCCGCAACACGACTGAAGTCCGGCACCAGATACATTTTCAGACCGTCCATGGCACCTTCCAGTGTCATGACATAGATGATCAGGGCGACCAGTATCAGAACCAGCGATGGCATCAGGCGTGACGCCCATTTTTCGATCCCGTGCCGGACGCCAGCGATTACAACAACAACTGTCAACGCCATAAATAAAACTGTAAACAGCGCATCTCTGGTCAATGCCGGCGTTTCCAGCCAGGCGGACAAACCATCCAGGCGTGCAATATCAGCCAGCGCTGCAAACATGAATGCCAGCATCCAGCCACTGACAATCGCGTAAAAACTGAGGATAAAACTGACCGTAATCATGCCCGAGTACCCAACTGCGGTACCCAGCATCCGTGTGGCCGGCCCCTTGGCCAGACCGCGCAAGGCAGTCACGGCATTCGCCTTGGCATGACGACCGATTATCAATTCGGCCATCAGGGCAGGGTATGCCAGTGCAAAGGCCAGAATCAGGTAAGTAAACAGAAACGCCGCACCACCATTGCTGGCAGCGTTGGTCGGAAAGCCCCAGATATTGCCCAGGCCCACAGCAGAACCGGAAGCCGCCATCAGAAACCCGAACCGGGAGCTGAATTCGCCGCGCGGCGCGCTCATTCGTAAGATTCCAGAGCAAAGCGGAGACGCGCCTCATCAATCAGACGCAGCACAACATTGTTCAGTACTGATACTGTCCCGTTGTCATTGATTTCAACCCGGGGTATCCGCAAACGCTGATCGCCCGCGTCGAAAACGGCAATGCCCTCAGGGTCCACTGCCAACGCCACCATGCTGCGCGGATCAACTTCAAACACTGTTTGCTCTGCATTTTCGACCAGGCGTAACAACAAACTCATCAAACCAAATTCGCCGGTATTCACATGAGTGCTTAGAATGCCGGTCTCATATTCAAATACGTGCAGGGCGGTACTGAATCGTTGTACCCGATGGATATTGAGCAGTACAAGGTTGGCAGTCACCGGTGCCCCGCCGGCCGAGTCTCGCAACGGTATCGACTGCGCTTCGCCGCCAATAGTGTATACCGGTAGATCATTGATGGCATTGGCAACGCCCAGACCGTCGCCGAGCACTTTACCAAACGCGGTGAAACCGCCATTCTGACTGTCCAGATTCTCCGAATTATCTGCCAGATTTATGAACCACTGGCTGGTTGCACTGTCGGGTTCACCGTCACGTTTGGCCATCGCCAGCGTAGCGACCGTGTTACTGACACCCGGTTCATTGACCACCGGCGCTTGCTGGGTAATGAACTGAGCACTGCAATTTACTCCCGGCAGAGCGCCGGTAAAATCGCAATCTCCCAGCCAGCGATAGGCGCCAGCCTGCAGTACAAAATTCTCTACGGAGCGGTGAAACACCGATCCGCTGAAATCACCACGATCCACATAAGCAAGAAAATTCTGGACAGTCAGGGGTGTCGCATCGTCAAACAGCTCCACCGTAAAATCACCATAAGTGGTTGCTACCCGAACCAGCGTATTGGCATGTGCGCTGCTGCTTGCGAATGCAAGGCTCAGTATGGCTGACACCAGAACGCTGGCTGTAACTGATCGCAAGTATCCCGACATTAGAATTCCCTGATTGATTGTTTTTCCCAATGATTGCATAAAATCTCCCGTCAACTCGCGGATTGTAGCGACTGTCTGACATCTATCCAACTGTAAAGACCCAAACGCATGATCAATTCCTGCAATAATATTTTTTCAACACTCTGCATCAACTCTGACGCCAGGGCAGAATTCAGACGGACACCCGCGTCGCCAGTAACCCCATCTGCGCCACGATAATCCTGCAGATGGTCAACTACGCGGGTTACGGCCAGGCCCTGATAACCGCAGGGATTGATGCGTGCGAAAGGTTCCAGGTCCATGCAGACATTCAGGCTGAGCCCATGGTACGAACAGCCTCGCCGGATACGCAGACCCAAGGCCGCTATCTTTGCCTCCCCGACATAGACTCCGGGCGCTGACGGCCGGCTGGTTGCTGAAATTTTCATGGCAGACAGGGTGTCAATAATGCATTGCTCTATCAGACTGACAAGATCACGCACTCCCATTCCCGCGCGGCGCACATCAATCAGAAGATACACTACCAGCTGCCCGGGTCCGTGATACGTCACCTGGCCGCCACGATCAACAGGGACAACCGGAATGTCGCCAGGCGCAAGCAGATGCTCAGCCTTGCCAGCCTGCCCCTGGGTAAATACCGGTGGATGTGAAAGAATCCAGAGCTCATCCGGAGTCTCCGCATCACGGGCAGAGGTGAAATCCTGCATGGCACGCAAGATCGGCAAATACGCCTGCAGGCCAAGTTGGCGAACGACGAGTTTGCGTGCCAACGCGACTTCAGACGTGGTCATAGGACCAGCTTGACCGCAGCCATCCCTTTCAGATCGCTGAACAGTATTTCCAGCTGCTCCAGACCCGTAGCTTCTATTGTCACAGTCACAGACAGGTAGTTGCCTTTTGCACTGGGTTTGACACTGACATCTTCTTCGCAGACGGCCGGTGCATGACGCCGAACCACACGCAGAACCTCTGTGTGGAAATCCACGCTGGCCTCACCCATTACCTTGATCGGGTACTGACACGGGAACTCGATACGCGGAGCCTCTGAATCCGAATAGCGAATTCCGCGTTTATCATCTGAACTGCTCATGTATTCTTATCCAAACAGACCCATAAAAAACAGGGTCAGGGCGTCAATCAGGCGCTTTAGCAGCCCACCTCTCTCAACCCCGTTGATCGCAATTACCTCGCCGCTGAACAGCACATCATCATCCAGCGTAATCTGAACCTGGCCCATTACCTGGCCGGCCTCAAACCCTCCACGAATTGTCTCTTCGGTATCCAGTGTGGCCACCAGATCGTCTGCCCGACCTCTTGGGATGGTGATGAGAACCTCATCAGCAATGCCCAGCTCAACTGAATTGTCCTTGCCGGACCAGACCCGGGCGCTGCTGATCACTTCGCCGGCATCATACAGTTTATGCGTTTCAAAAAAACGGAAACCGTAACTGAGCATCTTCTGAGTCTCAATTGCACGCGCTTCTTCGTTGGCTGTGCCCATGACCACCGAGATCAGGCGCATACCATCACGCTCGGCTGAAGCCACCAGACAATAACCGGCCGGCGTTGTCCAGCCGGTTTTCATTCCGTCAACAGTGGGATCACGGAACAGCAGGGTATTTCGATTGGCCTGCGTAATACCGTTGAAGGTAAATTCACGTTCGGAATACATGGCATAATGGGCCGGATGCTCCATGATCTTGACTCGTGCCAACGTCGCCAGATCGCGGGCGGACATCAGATTGGTGTTGCCATCGGCATCCAGACCACTGGCATTTACAAAATACGAATTCTCCATACCAAGCGCGCGCGCGTGCTGGTTCATCAGGTCTGCAAAAGCTTCTTCACTTCCCGCAATGTGCTCCGCCATCGCCACACTGGCATCATTGCCTGACTGAATGATAATACCGCGCAGCAGATCTTCGACACGCACATAGCTGTTTACATCAACAAATGTTTTTGAGCCCTGGGTGCGCCAGGCCTTTTCACTGATAAACACCATGTCGTCGTAATTCATATTGCCGTTATCAATTTCTACTTCGGCAATATAGGCGGTCATCATCTTGGTCAGACTCGCGGGCGGCAGAGCTTCCTGCGAATTACTTTCCATGATGACGTGACCGGTGACTGCATCCAGCAGAATGTAACTGCTGCCGGCAATATCCGGTGCTCTGGGCATGATCGTCTGCGCTGCTGCCGGCAATGCAGATGTCATCGCCAGCGCGGTGACTGACAGCAAAACGATTGCCTTGCGCCAACCCGTTAACACATTCTGGCTGGCCGTTTTACCGTCACTCTGCCTGGTCATGGTCATATCCTGTAATTCCGTCATCGTATCAATTTCACTCTTGAATCATAAATGGCTCGCCCAGATCAGCTGCCACCATCATATCTGTTATCCGCTGTATCTCGCCGGGATCGGAGATCGGTCCGACACGCACCCGATGTAATTGCTGCCGTCCATTTTCTGCCTGCACAGATCGAATAAAAACGGGTCTTGATGTTATCGCCTGCAGTCTCTCCGACAATCGCTGCGCAGCACGCAAATCAGAAAATGCGCCAGCCTGCAGATAACGGGCCAGCATGGCATCAGCGACGCCGGCAACTCCACTGCCTCCACTCTGTTCCGTTCCGGAGGCCAGTAGTACATTCTGCTGACCGGGGACTATCGATTCAATATGCACCAATGCCGTACCCTGATTGGCAAAACCAAGCTGGTACGCAGCAGCGAATGACAGGTCAAGAATCCGGTCGTTGTGAAACGGGCCACGGTCATTCACGCGGACGATAATGCTGCGTTGATTTTCAAGGTTAGTGACGCGGGCAAAGCTGGGTATTGGCAGACTGGTATGGGCTGCGGAGACCTGGTACATGTCAAAAATCTCACCATTTGACGTCAGGTGCCCGTGAAATTTTTCACCATACCAGGACGCCAGGCCTGTCTGCTGAAAACCTTCCTCTGTCGCCATCACGCGATAGCTTCTGCCGTTGACCGTATAAGGCGAGCGATTACCGGCCATGGTACGATTAAGCGGTTCCGGAACCACTGCCCGGATACGCGCCGGATCAAGCACACCACTGGGCGCACGATCCTGGCTGATACTATATCTGCTACTTTGCGCTGACCCGGCCTGACTGCCACCGGATGATGGAGTGTTCACACTGCCACAGCCTGCCAGCAAAAAGGTGCCTAGCAGTGTCAAAATAAAACCTGTTTTCAATGCCATGCCTCTACAATTCGCAGACCAGTCCGCTAGATTCTGTGTTCCGCTAAATTCTGTGCCTTGTATGCTGGCGTGCAGCCCAGTATTTCGTGGCAATGGTACCGCGTTAGTGACTGGTTGTCAGTAGCAGGCTGTCTTCCCCGCTCTGCTCCTGCTCTATGATAGGCAACATGTACGCATCCAGAACCTGTCTGGCCAGCGGTCCTCCCACAGAACTGCCTCCTTCACCGTTTTCGATAAACACCGCTACCGCAATGCGTGATCGCGGAGAGGCGTCAAACGCGATAAACATCGCGTGATTCAGGTGTTCATCAAGCACAGTTTCCGGGTCAATCCGGTTACCCCGGGAATCAACCTGAACGCCAACAACCTGAGCTGTACCGGATTTACCGCCCATCGGATACGCCAACGGCTCCGCGCCTGCCACATACGGGTACGCTGTACCTTCATGGCGACGGTGCTCACGGTCATAGGGCTTGCTCACGGTATGCTCCATGGCGCGGCGGACATATGCAATATCCTCCGACGACGGCAACAGCGGCTGCAGAACATTCTCATTTTCAAAAATGGTATCCGCAAATTCCACACCGGATCCATCCTGCACCGCCTTTAACATACGCGGGCGCTTGAAAACACCATGATTGGCGATGGTCGCAGCAGCGCTGGCCATCTGCAGCGTGGTTGCCTGGAACATGCCATTGCCAAATCCTTCCGGTGGTGTTTCGCCCGGATACCAGATCTCACCCCGGGTCCTTCGTTTCCATTCCGGAGACGGCACCAGCCCCGGATTCGCTTCAGGTATATCCAGACTGGCATTGGCGCCGAAACCCCAGGTCAGCAGGTAATCGTGTATCGTCTGTATGCCGAGTTCCACCGCAACGTGGCTGAAGTAGGTATTGCAGGACTGATAAATGGCGCGCTCCAGATCAACCGGACCATGGCCGGATTTATCATTCCACCAGGTCCAGTCATAGTAAGGTCTGGAGCGACCAGGCAGCCGATAGAACCCGGGATCATCGATAACAAAATCCTGCGTCACCACGCCATGGTATAAACCGGCAAGCCCGATGATCGGTTTGATCGTTGAACCAGGAACACGGGGATTGATGGCCCGGTTGAACATGGGAGAATGCCGCGATCGATTCAGGCTCGAAAGCTGGTCACGACTGATGCCGGTGACAAACAGATTAGGGTCATAGCCAGGCTTGCTCACCATGGCCAATACCCCGCCGGTCGCCGGATCAATAGCTACAATGGCACCGCGACGCTCTCCCAGTGCCTGCTCCGCAGCCACCTGCAACTGGATATCAAGATGCAGCTGAATGTCCAGACCGGGCGCCGGATCCGTGCGCCCCAGCACCCTTGTCACCCGACCGCGATTATTTTTCTCGACAGTCTCAAATCCCACCATGCCATGCAGATAGGTTTCGTAGGTTTTTTCAATTCCGGTTTTTCCCATCTGATTTGTGCCGCGATAGTTTCTGACCTGCTCTTCAGTCATTCCCTGCAGCTCTTCGCGATTGATTTCCGACACGTACCCCAGTGCGTGTGCCGCAGATTCGCCAAACGGGTAGTAGCGCAACAATTGTGCCTCAACGGCGATGCCCGGTAATTTATGCTGATTGACGGCTATACGCGCCATTTCATCGTCAGTTAGTTTGAATTTCAGCGGCACTGAGGACTGAGGCACAGAGCGCCGTCCGAGACGGGTCTGGTATTGTTCAATATCTTCGTCCGTCAACCCGATGGTGGCACGCAGCAGCGCGAGTGACTGATCAAAGTCTGTGGCAGATTCGCGCACGACAGTCAGGTTGAAAATCGGCCGGTTGTCGGCCAGCAGATTACCGTGACGGTCATAAATCAGACCACGGGTGGGAGGTATAAACTGGGAGTGCAGGCGGTTACCATCGGATCTGGCAGAGAAATAATCATGATTGTAGAACTGCAGATTGACCATCCAGCCAATCAGAATCATGACCAGCAGCGCCACAAATCCGCCAGCGACGAGCAGACGCCGGTTAAAAACCTGTATTTGCTGCTTGTGCTCATCCAGCCGGAACTTCTGTTGTGCCATAGTTGCCTGTTAGCGGTTACCTGGAGAATTAGCCAATATAGACAGGTATTTAGCGAATAAGTTTACACTGCTTTACTAAACTGTCCAATATTCCGGAGCGGCCAGGCCAAATTGCCTCACGCCCGATGATACGGATGGCCGGCAATTATACTCCATACCCTGTAGATCTGCTCAGCGATAACAATTCGCACCAGCGGATGGGGTAATGTCAGTGCCGACAGCGACCAACGCTCGTCCGCGCGCTGCAGGCACTCCTGTGTCAGGCCATCCGGACCACCTACCAGCAGGCTTATATGCCGGCCCTCGTCCCTGATTGCAGAAATACGTCCGGCCATCGCTTCAGTGCTCAGTACTTTACCCCGAACATCCAGCGCTATCACATAATCATTTTTACCGATTTTTGCCATCAGCGCGTCTGCTTCCTGCTTCATCGCCTGAACAGGATCGGTATTTTTCCCGCGCCGGCCCAATGGTACCTCAGTACAGCTGAAACTGAACTCGGCGGGCAGCCGCTTGCTGTACTCCTGCACACCCTGTTCAACCCAGCCGGGCATGCGGGTACCAACGGATATCAGATTAATCTTCATCCTGATTCATTGACTGTCCCGGACGCTCACCGTCACCGGGTTTGAAATTCCACAAATCCTCCAGTCGGTACATTGCGCGAGTTGATGCCAGCATCAGATGAACAATGACATGACCGAGGTCGACCAGCACCCACTCGGCCTGCAACCTGCCTTCTATGCCCTGCACTTCGCATCCGGCTTCTTTGACCTTGACCACGACTTCATCCGCCAGTGCCTTGATATGCGTACTGGAAGTACCAGTGCATATAACCATGCAATCAGTCACCTGTGTGAGCTCGGCAACATCAAATACATCAATGTTCTGTCCTTTGATATTATCCAGCGCAGCCGTTACCAGCTCAGTCAGTTGTTTGGTTTCCAATGAAAATTTTCTCCCGCCCGCAGGCATCCTATTGATCTTGAAAGTTTTGTGTAATCTTTTTCGTGAATATCAGCCAGGCTCAGTGTAAAGTCCATGTTGCTTAATGTAAGACAGTACGGCAGGTGGCAACTCCAAATCTGGTAATCTGCCGGCCAGTAATAATTCCCGAACCCGTGTTGACGAGTGCACAAGCGCTAATTCATTAATGTCGTAGATATTGCCGACAGGCGTGCTGAACAGCGCGCTCACGGAGCCGACCTTGCGGCCTGCAATTTCCCGCATCAAATCAGGGTCAGTCGCTTGCCCGGTGTCATCTCCAGGTGCAGGCCGACTGACCACACAAAGATGACACAGTTCAAATATCTCTTTCCAACGGTGCCAGCCTGGCAAGCTGACAAAACTGTCACTGCCCAGAATGTAAACCAGCTGGGCTCCGGCAAATTCCCGGCGAAACGACATGAGTGTATCGACCATATAGGATACACCCCCACGCCGGAATTCTCTGTCATCGACAATCCAGCCAGGTCTGTCTGCAATTGCCAGTTGCAGCATCGACAGACGGTCTGCCTGAGAGGCACCCGGTTGCCCACGATGATTTGGCATCGCACACGGAACCAGATGCAACCTGTCCAGCTGCAGGTGACCAAATGCAATATCGGCAACCTTCAAATGGGCGTTATGCACAGGATCAAACATGCCCCCCATGACACCCAGCCGCATGGTCATGTGCGGATATGACCGTCACCCAGCACGATGTATTTTTGCGAGGTGAGCCCCTGCAGTCCCACCGGGCCACGCGCATGAATCTTGTCGGTTGAAATACCGATCTCGGCGCCCAGGCCATACTCAAAACCATCTGCAAACCGGGTTGACGCATTCACCATAACCGAGCTTGAATCCACTTCCCGCAAAAAACGCTGGGCATGGTTAACGTCATCAGTAATGATTGATTCAGTATGTCCGGAGCTGTAGGTATTGATGTGTTCAATCGCCTCAGTCAGCCCGCTGACCACTTTTACCGACAGCACAGGTGCCAGATACTCCTCACTCCAGTCCTGCTCAGTCGCGGGCACCGCCCCCGGCAGATGCGGGAAGGCCTGCGCGCATGCCCGCAGTTCAATACCGAATGGTGCATACGCCGCCGCCAGTTCAGGCAGCACCCTGCTGGCCACGCTTTCGGCGACCAATAAGGATTCCAGCGTATTGCAGGTACCATAGCGCTGGGTTTTCGCGTTGACAGCCACCCTGACAGCCTTGTCCAGATCAGCTTTGTCGTCAATATAGACATGACAGTTGCCGTCCAGATGCTTGATTACCGGCACCCGGGCCTCGGCGCTGATGCGTGCAATCAGTCCTTTGCCACCACGCGGAACAATCACGTCCACAAATTCAGGCATGGTTATCAGCATTCCGACCGCATCGCGATCGGTTGTATCAATTACCTGCACGGCGTGTTCCGTCAGTCCGGCTGCTTTCAGGCCCCTGACTATGCAGGCTGCAATTGCCTGATTGGAGAACAGCGCTTCAGAACCTCCCCGAAGAATTGCCGCATTGCCGGATTTCAGGCACAGGCTGGCAGCCTCACAGGTTACGTTGGGTCGCGACTCATAAATAATGCCTACCACACCCAGCGGCACGCGCATTTTCCCAACCTGAATACCACTGGGGCGAAACGCCATATCCGTCACTTCGCCTACAGGATCCTGCAGGGCAGCTACCTGGCGCAACCCCTCAATCATGCCATCCACGCGAGCCGGCGTAAGTGCCAGCCTGTCCAGCATGGCATCGTCAAGGCCCTTAATGCGACCCGCCGCCAGATCCTGCTCGTTGGCGCGGTACAGCACCTCACGACTCTGTTCAATCGCATCCACCATGGCCAGTAACGCAGCATTTTTCTGCGCAGTAGTTGCGGCCGCCATCAACCGTGAGGCGGCTCTGGCCTGCAACCCAACAGTATTCATGTAAGCGCGAATATCGCTCATTAGCTCAAAACCCAAGATTTTTTCGGAAAAAGGCGGTTATTGTACCGTACTCAGATGTGATTCTGCAGTGTCATTTCAACAGGATAAGGGTGCATATACCAGGATCGGCTGATGTAATCGTCCGGGTGGCGTCTAAAATGGTGATTCAGCAGAGTAATTGGCACGATGAGGGGTAACTGTCCTATCCGGTAGCGTTCAAATGCATCCTTCAGTTCTGCCTTGTCTTCACCATCCAGGGCTTCCCTCAGATAACCCTGGATATGCTGCAGCACATTGACGTGGTCGCCACGCCCCGCGCGTTTTTTGAGAGCAGCCATCAGTGCCTGCACATACTGCGTTGCAATTTCCTGAACAGTGTCCTTGCGTGCAGCGGCCAGCAGCGGACCCAGTTCCCGATAGGTTTTCTGGCAATGACTCATCAGAATCAGTTTGTGTCGGGCATGAAAATCAGTCAGTGTCGCGACACTAAGCCCGTCACGCAGCAATTGCTGCCACCGGTACATGACGTAAACACGCTGGATAAAATTTTCCCTGAGAATCGCATCGCCCAGTCGGCCCTCCTCCTCTACCGGCAGTTCCGGAAAGTTGCTGATCAGCCGCGCAGCAAAAATCCCGACACCGTCCCTGGTGGTTTGTTGACCATCATAGACCTTGACCCGCTCCATGCCGCAGCTTGGCGAGTCTTTTTTCAGGATGAAACCACACAGGCCCGCCAGCCAGGGGACCTGCGCCTCAGCACTATCAACCAGTCGCTGTGTGTAGTCCAGAGAATAGTCTTCAATGTCAACGCAGGCGATCTGCTCATCACGTCTGATCAGACGAATCGGGCGCCGTGGTATTCCCAATCCGATATCGACTTCCGGACAAAACGTACGAAACTCAAAATACTCTCCCAGGGTTTTCTGGATGTAGGAATGCTGCTTGTGTCCGCCGTTAAAACGCACCTCCTCTCCCAGCAGACAGGCGCTGATCCCCACCGGAATTTTGCCACTCTGGTGTTTATTCATTTATCGCCTCCTGTCCCGGGTGCTTCCCATACAGTCTCCCCTGCCAGCAGTCGCAGCTTGTCCGCCCTGCTCAGTTGTTTGATCCGGTATTCCAGTTTGAGTGCATCGCTGCGATCAGGCACTTCAACCGTGTAGACCAGCTCCAGAGGCCCTCTGCCACGGAGGTAGCGCGCTGTTCTTGCGCCCTGCGCCTGATGCTCGGCAAACCGGCGGGCCACGTCCACTGCGATGCCGGTATACAGACTGTCATCATGACATCGAACCATGTAAACCGTCCAGACCGGACCAGGCATCAACTGCCCGCCACCAACTGCCACGTCTGCGACTCGACGTCATCCGAATCTTCTTGCGCCAGCGCGGCACGGCCGTCCTGCCGGAGTTTGTAGAGATGTGCCAGCATGGTTTTTTTGGCCCATGGCAGCAGGTGTTGCGGCACATCATCATAAACCGGCACTACCAGTTCATCCAGGGTCGCCATGCCCAGCCGGCCCAGCGAGCTTACGATTTTCTGTTCGCGACGCAACCGGTGGCGAATCAGCGTGGTGATCATCTGCTGTGGTTCATCCATGACTTCACCATGCCCCGGCGCCAGCGTCCTCAGCGGTAATTCAAGAAGCTGTTGCAGAGATTCAAGATAATCCGTCATATTGCCGTCCGGTGGCAAAATGACCGGTGTTGTGCCCTGCAGGATATGGTCTCCCGTGAACAGCATGCCTTCCTCTTCCAGCAAAAAACAAAGGTGATTTGAGACATGACCCGGCGTGTGAATCAGTTGTATGGTAAATCCGTCACAAACGATCTGTGCAAAATTCTGACCGGGATGATCCGGCACAAAACTCCGGTCCTGGTAAGCTGCGTCCGGGGGCGGCTGCATCCCGATCACCTCGGCACCCGTTGCCTGCCTGAGCGCGACAGTGCCCGGCGAATGATCTCCGTGTGTGTGAGTGACAAATATCCGGTGCAGCGGTCTGCCTGCCAGAAAATCAACAATGGCCTGCGTATGCCCGGGCAATGCGGGACCGGGATCGATCAGCGCGAACGCCCTGTCACCAATCAGATAGGTATTGGTGCCAGGCCCGGTCATCATGCCGGCATTGGGGCATAACAACCTGTAGACAGGGACGGTTGCGGTAGTCAGCCGCACGGGAGTACCAGGTATAAATCGAGATTCTTGCATCGGCGCCCTGCAATCTCACAGACATTGTCCAAGGGTGTCATAATAGCCGTTTTACCCATGCAAAACCACGCCTGCCAGGGCTGGTTTTTGTGCCTGATTCACGTTATAACAACGTCCTTTCGACGATCACCGCTTTACTGACAAGGCCAAGGACTCATGCTGAATATAAGAACCTACAATCAGATTTCAGATAAAGGATTAAATCGCTTTCCATCAAGTTACCAGATCAGCCCGCAAAACCTGAATGCTGATGCAGTGCTGTTGCGCAGCCACAAGCTTGCCATAGAAGAACTGGAATCTTCTGTCCGTGCAGTCGCACGCGCCGGTGCGGGTGTCAACAATGTGCCGGTGTCGCAATGTACTGAGCATGGCATTGTTGTGTTCAATACGCCCGGTGCCAATGCCAACGCCGTCAAAGAGCTGGTGCTGACAGGTATGCTGCTGGCCTCGCGCGGCATACTGGAGGGCATGCACTATGTAGACACGCTGAGCGAAATGACTGACAACGTGGCAATGGGCAAGTTGCTGGAAGCAGAGAAAAAACGTTTCGCCGGGCACGAACTGGCAGGCAGGACACTAGGCATAGTGGGCCTTGGCGCCATCGGCTCACTCGTAGCCGGTATGGCTATAGACCTTGGTATGACAGTTTTGGGTTACGACCCTGCGCTGTCGGTGGACGCTGCCTGGCGCCTGCCCAACCAGGTTCACAAGATTGAAAACATCAGCGCACTGCTTGCCAATGCGGATTATGTAACCTTGCACCTGCCGGTTCTGGAAAGCACGCGTAATCTGATCAATAACGAATTGATTGCCGCCATGAAACCCGGCCTGTGTCTGCTGAATTTTGCCAGAGACGAGATTGTCGACACGACAGCCGTCATTGCCGGTCTGAACGCCGGGCAGCTGCGTAAATATGTCAGCGATTTCCCATGCCATGAACTCATTGGACGGCAGGATGTCATTCTGATGCCTCATATAGGTGCCAGCACAGCCGAAGCGGAGGAGAATTGTGCCATCATGGCAGCCGAACAGCTGAAGGATTTTCTGGAGAATGGTAATATCCGCAATTCGGTCAACTTTCCACAACTGACACTGGAAAGGGTTCCGGGTGCCGAACCAGGCACGAGGCTGGCAATCACCAACAGGAATGTACCTGGCATGCTGGGGAAAATCCTGTCCCTGCTTGCGGACCAGAATATAAATGTCGTAGATATGATCAACAAGAGTCGCGACAGCATTGCCTACAACCTGATCGATCTTGCCAGTGCCCCGTCGGCAGACGCCGTAGCGGCAATAGCAGACACCAATGACGTTATCAGGGTAACAGTTTTATAAAATCAGTCTGAGCTCACTTATCCAGGAAACACTTTATGAATCGCGTTTACAACTTCGGTGCCGGCCCGGCCATGCTGCCAACTTCGGTAATGGAAAAGGCCAGGGATGAATTTCTTGACTGGAACGGCATGGGTGCCTCAGTCATCGAGATAAGTCACCGCAGCAAGGAATTTGAAGGCCTGCTGACCGAAACAGACCAGTTGATGAGAGAAATCGCCGGATTGCCGGATGACTTTGAAATTCTCTATATGCACGGCAGTGCGCAAATGCAGTTTGCAGCGGTGCCGTTCAACCTGCTGGGCCTGAAACCGGCACACAAGGCGGCATACCTTGAAACTGGCAACTTTGCCCAACTGGCTCGCAAAGAGGCCTCACGATTCGGCAATATTACCATTGCCGCCAGCGGCGAAGCTGAAGGATTCAGCCGCATTCCGGACTTCGATCCCGCAAGTCTTGACCCTGAAACCTCATATGTACACCTGACCAGCAACAATACTATTTTTGGTACCCGCTGGCAGCAGTTCCCCGACACCGGCGCCATCCCGCTGGTCGCGGACATGACATCCGAGCTGTTATCACGCAAGCTTGATTTCAGTCAGTTCGGACTCATCTTTGCCGGTCTGCAGAAGAATCTGGGGCCGTCTGGTATGGCAACCGTGTTGATTCGCAAGGAGCTGATTGGCAATGCCCTGCCTCAGACACCATCATTGCTCAATTACGAAACGTACGCCAAAAACCATTCCATGCCCAACACCATCAACACATTTGCTGTGTACATGATGAATCTGATGCTCAAATGGCTGAAGGATCAGGGCGGGCTGCCGGCAATTGAAGCCCTCAACGCTCAGAAAGCTACGCTGCTGTACGACGTAATTGACAATAATGACTTTTATATCGGTTCGGCGGAGAAAGCATCACGCTCGCACATGAATGTGACCTTTAACCTCAGCGACAGCGCACTGGACAAGAAATTCCTGGATGAAGCACTGGTACGCGGACTCTATGCATTAAAGGGCCATCGACTGGTCGGCGGCATTCGTGCATCCATCTACAACTCCATGCCACTGGCAGGGTGTCAGGCTCTGGCAGACTTCATGCAGGAGTTTGCCAAAGACAACGGATGAGCCGCTACCGACCGCCAGCTGCCCCCAAATCCAATTACCTGACTGCAGAGGGCGAAGCCCGTCTGCGGCAGGAACTGGATTTTCTCTGGCGTGATGAACGTCCCAGGGTAACCCAGCAGGTCAGCGATGCAGCCGCACTCGGTGACCGGTCGGAAAACGCTGAATATATTTATGGTAAAAAGCGCCTGCGGGAAATCGACCGGCGTGTGCGCTATCTGCGCAATCGTCTGGAAGACGCCACTGTTGTGCGTGTTGCACCGACCAACAGGGACAAAATCTATTTTGGTGCCTGGATCGGACTGGAGGACAGCGCCGGCAGCATTCGTGAATACCGGATAGTCGGCCCGGATGAGGTTGGCGAAAAACCCGGCTATATCAGCATGGATGCACCGCTGGGATGCGCGCTGCTCGGCAAGCAGCTGGACGATGAAGTCCACATCTCGTCGCCTGCGGGGCGAGCCAGTTACTGGATCGTCAGCATCCGGTATAACATACCCGAATGAAACACATCAGCATACTGGCCCTGCCACAGGCACTGGCCTCCAGCATGGCGATACCGCTGGAGATGCTCAGTGCCGCCGATACAATTCACAGCCTGCAGCAGCACCAACGCAGCAGGACTCTTCAGCTGCAGACAGTCGGGGAAACGCCTGATCCAATCACGGTCACCGGGGGAATGACACTTGTTCCGTCAGCCACGTTGCAGGCGGTCGGACACACCGACATGGTGTTCATTCCGGCACTCTGGGGTAATCCGCGCGCAGTGCTTGCCAGTCAGCGGACCACACTGCAATGGCTGCAAAGGCAATACTCACAGGGCGCAATTTTCTGTAGCGTCGGCAGTGGCAGTTATCTGCTGGCTGAAGCCGGCCTGCTGAATGGCAAGCCTGCGACCACTCACTGGCGTTACTTTGATGATTTTGCCAAACGCTACCCCGACGTCAAACTGCAGCGCAAACGCTTCATTACCCACGGAGACCGGCTGTACTGCACCGGCAGTGTGAATGCGGTGCGCGACATCATGCTGCACTTTGTTGAGTTATTGTTTAATTCTGCCGTGGCAGACGAGGTGGCACGCCACTTTACTCATGAATTGAAACGCTCCTATGAATCGTTACTACTGGGCACGGAACAACATAACAGCCATCACGACGAACTTATCATCAAGGTTCAGGAGTGGATGCAAAAACACTATCAGCGAAGTATCCGCATGGCTGATCTGGCAGCAAGCTATGGCCTGAATATGCGGACATTCAACCGCCGCTTCAGACTGGCCGCCAACAAGACGCCCACTGAGTACCTGCAGGAGGTTCGCATCAATCAGGCCAGAGAACTACTGAAACACAGTAATCTGAGCATTACTGAAATTGGGTTTGCGGTGGGTTATCAGGATGTCAGCTATTTTACCGGACTGTTTCGCCGGCTGCATGATGTTACACCCAATGCCTACCGCCGCCTGGTGCGCACCAAAGTGTTCAACGTCAATCGTGCCTGATAGCAGCAGGCGCGACACTTACCGGGGGGTCTGGTACTTTTCTTTCCAGTCAGCGTAAGGCATTCCATACACCCGCTCTCTGGCCTGTTCATAATCCATATCCAGACCCCGAACCTGCGCTTCTGCGGCATACCACTTGGCCAGACAGTTGCGACAGAAGCCGGCAAGTTCCATCAAATCGATGTTTTGTACCTGTTTGTTGTCGTCCAGATGCTTGAGCAATCGCCGGAATGCTGCGGCTTCAAGCTCAACGGTATTTGCACTGCTCGCGATATTGGTATCAGACATGACTATCCACTGCTCCTGTATTGGTCATGAATTCTAACGTGTGGACAGAAAAGTTGAAACGGGGGAACTGGTCTGACGTCGTGTTTGGGAGCCTGCTAGAGTGCAGGCCCCCAACATCTTAACGGGGTAGATTAGCCGACAGCGCTGGTATATTCCGGCTCTTCATCGTCTTCCAATCCATCAAACCCGTCATCGACGGCGTCCGGATTTTTGTGCACCGCTTCTTTACGGTGTTTTTTGTCCACCGATTTGATCTGGCGCTCAGCGGCATTAAATGCATCGCGAATGGCCACATAGAGATCTTCGTGAGCGTGATTGTCGTGCTGTTCCTGGGTTACCACGACTGGTTTGGACGGTGTATGCAGCTCTAGTGTTACGGAGTAGACTTTACCTTTGTGGTGATTGTTATGAGGCGAGTCCAGTACAACCCGTCCCCCGATGATATCGCTATTGAAACGACGCAACTTTTCGATCCGTTTGTTGACACTGTCAATGATTGCATCGGACTGGTCTATGTTATGAAAAACAATCTGAAATTCGTTGGACATAATCACTTGTCTCCTGATTTGCTGTGATCACTTGTCATCAATGTAAACACTCTCCTGGTTGCCATCCTCCTCGCCCGAGTTCGGACTTTGCTGATACAGATTCAGAAACTGTCGGCCAGGCGGGCTACCGCCAGAGCATAATTATTGGCGCAGTTATAACGCAAAATTGCCCGGAAATTCGGGTAGGTCAGGAATACCGCACCATTCTCACCGTCGGGCAGAACTATCGATCCGGGTATTTCTGCTGACGGCAGATCCGCACCATCGGCCTGTCGTACACCCGCAGTTTGCCAGTCGTTGACAGGCATCTGTATGGTATGACGCCGGAGTACGCTGCAGGAATGGCTGACATCGCCCTGACTCCATTGTTCTGATCGCTCATGAAAGTCAGCGGGCACGCGGATCTCACGTCCCCAGCGTTGCCCGGCCTGCCAGCCGGCGTTTTGCAGATAGTTTGCAATCGACGCAAATACATCCGCCTCCGTTGTCCAGATATCCCTGCGACCATCGCCATCAAAATCGACAGCGGACTGCAGAAAGCTGCTGGGCATGAACTGACTCTGCCCCATCGCTCCGGCCCATGACCCTTTCATATTGGCGTGATCGATATGACCTTCCTGCAGTATCTGCAGCGCCGACATCAACTCGCGCCGGAAGTAGGCTGCGCGGCGCGGATCATAGGCAAGCGTTACCAGCGCCCGGACAACGTCCGTACCTCCGGTAAAACTTCCGTAATTGGTTTCTATGCCCCAGATGGCAACAATGAAGCGTGCGGGTACACCGTATTCCGCGGCAACGTTGTTCAGTAGATCCTGATGCTGAGCCAGGCGGGCGCGACCGGTTTCTATTCGCCATGCCGTCACCCTTTTTTCCAGGTATTGCTCCAGCGTTTCGACAAATTCAGCCTGATTCCGGTCGTTGGTGACAACCTGTGGGATGGGCGTGACAGGCACCAGTGCCTGCTCGATGATAGATTCGGAAATTCCGGCCGCACGGGCGTCGTCAATCAGCGCCTGCAACCAGCTCTGGAACTCGGGGTCTGCAGAGTTCGCGGTATCTGCAAGCGAATAAGCCGGCAGAGTCATGCAAATAATCAAAAAACACGTGTACAACCTGAACCGGGCTTTTCTCATCAAACGGCAACTCCTTTCACTCAACTTCAGCCTACTCCTTTGTTTTAATTTTGTCCAAAAATCTGCACCAAAATCGTCAGGGCTGAAAACACCAGTGCCAGGGTTCGTAACAGATCACACCGGCAGTCCCCTGAGGATATGACAACAGGAATCCAAAATCCTCCGCATAATCGCACAACCAGACGAATGCTTGCGTCTGATCAAACTCTGTTTCCAGTGGTTTGCTGCCCGGCGTCCCTATATCGATGGCTCTGCCAGTATGATGCTCACTGAATCCCGGCGCAGCATTGTAGGCAAGTACGTTCTCCAGCGTGCGGCCCGAGGCAACTTTCCTGGCTATCAACTCGGCCTGATAGTCAACACTCCGAAATGCCGACACCAATTGAAGGGTTACGCCATCGGTGTCTGCCGCCGCCCGCATCGCCAGCCAGGCTCTGAGCGCCGCGGGTGCCAACCGGGCGGGACGGCCAAACACATCCTGCCCCGCGTCAACCAGCACTGCGGGCTCAGCATGAAACGGCAATCCTGTTCTACCCGCATAATCCGGAGGAATCCCCAACGCAGCATGCAGGCTAACAAGATTATCAACCAGATTGTATTCTGTCTTTATTGCCATATTAATTGACTATAATGTCATATTTGTTGTGAAACAGTGTTCGATATAGTAGCCCGTAATCCCCAGCTTTGTCAGTTTGACCATCGGAGACACCAAATGACCGCACTACCCGTAATTATCGGATTCGGAGGCATCAATCCGGCAGGACGCAGCTCATTGCACCACGGGTATCGCCGCCTGGTACTGGACAGTCTGCCGACAGAAGATGCCATGCAGACCCGCGCCAGCCTGGCGGGTCTGATGGGACTGCTTGCCTGGCAGAATGGCAAATGGCTGAATGCCACAGGCGATGCGATCGAACTGAACAGCTACCTGATGAGTATAGACCCGGTGTTAAAAGCAGGCACACTCATACGAAAACTGGAAAACAACCTGTTTGACCCCGAGCATCTGTTATTTCATAAAAAAGCCATACTTCAAGCCAGTGACCAACAGCCCATCAGTTTTCGCATACGGCGCCAGCACCTGCCTGAACAGATTCCGCTCAGCTGGTTACTCAGCGATGCCGGCAATGGACTGGTCGATGTTGAAATCCCGACCACTATGGACATACTGACAGAAAACACCCGCCGGTCTCCAGTCAACTCCGCCGGTCAGCTACCCAGTGGATTTGATCCCAAAAGTCTGTACCAGTCACGCCATCACCCGCGCGGACTCCAACTGACCGTATTCGGTGCAAGTGATGCCATACAGTCACTTGGAATTAGCTGGGAAAAAATGCTGCAACATGTTCCGCCGGATCAGATAAGCGTTTATGCCGGCAGCAGCATGAGTCAACTTGACTATGATGGCAATGGCGGGCTGTTGCAAGCCAGACTGCTCGGTAAAAAAGTCAGCTCAAAACAACTGGCCCTTGGGTTTGCTGAAATGCCTGCCGACTTTATCAATGCCTATGTGCTGGGCAATTCAGGGACAACCGGCACCAATGTCGCAGCCTGCGCAACATTTCTGTACAACCTTCGCCAGGGCATACGCGACATCAGGAACGGCACTCACCGGGTGGTGATAGTTGGCACTTCAGAGGCACCGCTGACCCCGGAAGTCATGGATGGCTACACAACCATGGGCGCGCTGATTGACGATGCAGCGCTACTGGCGCTGGACAAACACAAAGGCCTGACGTCACCTGACCACCGCCGGGCCTGCCGTCCCTTTGGCGAGAACGCCGGATTTACCCTGGGTGAATCCGCACAGTTTGTTGTGCTCTGTGATGACACGCTGGCGATGGAACTTGGCACCAATATATACGGATCGGTCAATGATGTTTTTGTAAACGCAGACGGTTACAAAAAATCCATTTCCAGCCCGGGCGTGGGCAACTACATTACCATGGCCAAGGCCATGGCAGCTACCGCAGCAGTGATCGGAGAGTCCGGTTTGCAGCAGCGCAGTTATGTGCAGGCGCATGGCACAGGCACACCGCAGAACCGCGTCACCGAATCACATATTTTCAGTTCGCTCGCCAGGATCTGGAATATCGAAAAATGGCCTGTAACCGCACTGAAAACCCATCTTGGACATTCACTGGCGTCGGCTTCGGCAGATCAGCTGATTGCCAGTCTGGGCGTTTGGCAGTACGGCATAATTCCGGGAATTACGACGGTAGACGCCATCGCTGACGATGTCCATCAGGAACATCTGGATTTTCTGCTTCAGCATAAAGAGGTTGGCGCCAACGGTATGCAGGCGGTACTGCTGAATGCAAAAGGGTTTGGTGGCAACAATGCAACCGCCTCTGTACTGTCTCCGGCTGTTACGCACAGAATGCTGCATAAACGACACGGTGCCGGCGTATTAGCCCAGTGGCAAACACGCAACGAAGCAGTGCAACAGGCCACCAGAGATTACGATGAAGCAGCGCGGCGCGGCCAGGCAGAAATCACCTACCGCTTTGATCATCAGGTGCTACATGGTGAAGATCTTGATATCAGCCGGGACAGAATTCGCTTCCCGGGCGCCGGTCCGGATGTGACACTGGATCGGAACACACCATATCAGGACATGCTCGACTGACACTGGCAATATGTCAGTTGGTCTCTCCCGGACGGCCACCAGGCCGTCCATCAACCGGATTACGACGACCGCTCATGAAGCGCAGGGCGCGCCTGCGTTGCTCAACATCCAGCTGACTGAACAACATCACCATCTGCTGATGCGATAATTGCTGATAATGGATATTTGCCTGCCGCAATTCATCCAGAGCCGCAAGCACAGCCTCACGATCCAGCGGTTCTTCCGCCATCAGACGATTCACTTCCCGTTGCGCGCGAAACATCTGCCCTCGCAATGGACGAATGGTTTCACCAAACGATTGCAGTTGCGGCTGCAGGCTGGCGCGCGCATCAGGCTCCAGATCCCGCACCATCCAGCTGATCCCCGCCGGGACCGATATGCGTTCGGGACGATTGATCACATTGGCACCCACTGCACCAAGCAGAAACAGATTAACTGCCACTGAAATGACCAGCGCCACCAGCACGGCACTTTTGCGATTGATGGCCATTACATCACCTCTGCATAGTCACTGAATGAAATAAAATAGAGCTCCTCTTCCAGCGATAGTGCCTGCCCATAATCAGTTGCCGGATTGTACTGGCTACCAATAAACAATCCCAGCATCAACGGCACACTGGCCAGTGCAAGTGGACGCCACCACGGCATCAGACCCGGCTCTGAAACCGGTGGTGTCAGCCAGCTGAACAACCGCTCAATCAGACCCGCTGGCCGACCTGGCAACGCCTGTTGCAGTATCCGGGCTTCCAGACCTTCAAACGCCGGTAGCGCATGCGTATCAAGAACACTATCAAGTGTCTGGGCGTCCTGCCATGCCTGCCTGCATTGCGGATGTCTGCGCAGTCGCTCCACAGCAAGCTCATCAACTACTGGCCAGCGTTGCAGATCTGTTCCGTACGCTTCTACCAAAGCGACAAATTCTTCCGGTGACAGACTCATCTGTTTACTCCTCCGGTGCTGTCCGGTTGATATACATATTTGGACAATCGATTTTTCAATGCTTTTCTGCCTCTCGACAGCAAAGATTCCAGTGCGTCTACCGACACATCCAGAATACCAGCGACCTCCTTATTCGAAAGCCCCTGATAGTATGTCATCACCAGCGCACTCCGCTGTCGCTCCGGCAAATCAGCCAATGCAGCCTCCAGCCTGTTACGGTCTGACTGCTGCGCCAGCTGGTCGGCTGACGGTGTATCAGCCTCCGCCGTGAATTCGTCCAGCTCACTGCCCGTATCGGCCCTGGTCCGGCGGCGCTGATCAATACAGAGGTTGTGGGCAATCCGATGCAACCAGGTACCAAGACTGGCTTTGTCTCCATCCCAGCGATGCGCCTGTGTCCACAACCGCAAAAAAGTTTCCTGGGCAATGTCCTGGGCCTCACTCTCGTTGCCAAGCATGCGAAATGCATAGGCAGCGATGGCACGTCCGTGCTGCTTTACTGCTCCGGCATAGGCCTGACGATCTCCGTCAACAATGGCCTCCATCAACTGCTCGTCGGTCAGCATTGCATGTCCTTTATTCCGCCTCTTGCCCTCAACTATGATCAATCAAGCCACAAGGGCGCCCACCCTTGTAACAACATCGGGAAAGTTAACAATATCAGGAAAGGCTCAAAGCCGCCCGTGCAGGCCGAACACGACCTTCCGGGCAGCGCAGGGGGACACCTCGGGAGTCCGTTTCAATATAGCGATCAATGATCAGCGTGCGGAGCATTGGCGCCGGATTGGCGCTGCCCCTGACCCTGTCTCTGTCCCTGTCCCTGACCTTGCATCTGCTCGCGCATTCTGGCGCGCTGCTCCGGTGTCATGTTCTGCATCCGCTCACGCATCTGTTCCCGCTGTTCAGGCGTCATGTTCTGCATTCGCTCGCGCATGCCAGCGGCGCCCTGACCCTGTTGCTGCCCCTGCCTTTGCCCCTGATTCTGACCTTGCTGCTCTCCCTGCCCCTGTCCCCGTCGCTGCCCCATCGGCGCACCGGCGCCACGTCCCGGGCCTTGCATTTCCTGCAGTGACAACACACCGTTATTGTCACGGTCCAGTTGTGTAAACCGACTCTCCAGGGCTTCTTCGCGACTGATATTACCATCGCCATCGCGGTCCTGATTTCTGAATGCAGCCATGGGTGCTGCCGCAAATTCCTCAAAACTCAGATTACCGTCACTGTTGGTGTCCAGCTGACTGAACCGCTGTACACGCCGCTCTTCTCCCTGCACCGCGGTCGAATCGTCGGTGGATTCCTGGGCGATCACTGCAACACTCATTGCCAGACTCATGGAGGCCAACACCAACATTCCTGATTTGATTAACATAGCACTTGCTCCTGATAGAAAATGTCCGGATAAAAACGTTACTCAACCGCTTATACGGCAGGGCCAGCCAAACCCGTCGCAGTTTCGCAATCAGAGTCTGCAGTGCCGCTGCCGATCGGGTTGGGCCCTGATTGGCTGAGTTGGGCTTGGCTGAGTTGAGCTTGGCTGAGTTGGACTTGGCTGCCCGAAGGGACTATCATTAGAGATTGGCATAATTGTCTATACAAAGTATACATCCATGCTCGCCAAGACGAATCCACGCATCCCGGCAGTACCTGAGCACCGCGCAGGACGATGCGCCCGGCGGTTGTCCTTGCGGTTATTAATGGTGCTGCCAATCTTGACGCTGGGTATCGCAGGCCAGGCCTCCCATGCACAACCCCAATCCTCCATATGGCAAGTCAATGGCTACGCAACACTTGGCGCTGCCTGGTCCGACAACCTGAATGCCAACTATATACCGAACGCCCTGAATCAGCAGGGCCCGGGGCGCGGGCGCCCATGGGATCCCGGCCTGGACACCCGCTTCGCGCTACAGCTAAGCGCAGATCCCGCACCCGATTTCTCTGCGGCACTGCAAATTGTCACCGAAAAGCAGTTTGATGGTGACTTCAAGCCTGCAGTAGAGTGGGCAAACCTGCGCTATAACGTGACGCCCGCGTTAAGCGTCAGCGCCGGTCGCATTGTGCTGGACACATTTCTGATGTCAGAACATCGCAAGGTCGGCTATACCCTGCCATGGGTCAGACCACCTGCCGAATTGTATCAGCTGGTCTCGATTACCCGCAGTGATGGCATTGATGTCAGATATCAGACGTCGTTCCGGAACATGAATTATGCGCTGACACTCAACTATGGACGCAACGAACTGAGCGAACTGGATGGATATCTGGAAGCACCCAATCTGTGGGGCATATCACAACGACTTGATCATGGTGCCTTGACGCTTAAAGCAACCTATACATCCTACAAACTGGTTTACGGTCAACTTGATCAATTGTGGGATGGTTTTCGGGCATTCGGTCCTGCAGGCGAAGCAGTGGTTGCACGCTACACCTCATCCCGGCGACGGTCGGTTTTCACAGCCGTCGCCGCAGAATATGACCCCGGCCCGTGGTTTGCCATTGCAGAATGGGGGCGTAGCAGCATACGATCCGATTTCGGCGCACGCAGTGCCTGGTATCTGAGCGCAGGCCAACGGCATGGTGCATGGACACCCTACCTCACTGTCGCCCGCGCCAATGGCGGCCACAGCACTGTGCACGGCATTGATCCAGCCTCTTTTCCACCTAATTTACAAGCCTCAATTGCCTCCCTTAACGGGTTACTGGATACGACGCAGGACATGCTGGCACCGCGCCAGTTTACGTTCAGCGCGGGCAGCCGACTGGAGATCTCGGACTCAATCAGTGCAAAACTGCAACTGGATCACGTCTCGCCCAAACGCGGTTCAGGCGGCACATTCAACAATCACAATTCAGCAGCGAACACGGACAGCGCCAATATCGTCAGCGTGTCGCTTGACATGGTGTTTTGAAATGAAGCGAAACTGTGTTTCTTCAGGTCGCGGCATTCTGGCAAGCATTTCCATGGTGGCAATGTTAAGCCTGGGCATCACAGAATACTCTCTCGCACAGTCGCCGGAAGACGATCAGATCGTTGTGATTGTCTCCTCCATAAATGCCATTGATCAACTCAGCAGGGAGCAGCTTGAAGATATTTTTCTCGGACAGACTCAGTCGTTCCCGAACGGAACGACAGTAGTTCCCGTTGATCAGGCCGAGGGAAGTACTGCACGCAGACAATTTTACGAAGTAGTGCTCGGGCGCACAGCAGCACAGATTCGCAGCCATTGGGCAAAACTGACGTTTACTGGCCGCGGACGACCGCCGCGCAGCGTAAGCAGCACTGACGAAATTCTGGCATTGATCAGCCAGGATGCGCGCATCCTCAGTTATATTGAAAAAAACAAGCTCAGCAATCGTGTCAAGGTTGTTTTTGAATAATGCCAGCCGATACGCACCAAAAAAAACGCCTGCAGGGAATTACCGAACCTTTGGTGCTGTTCCCCCTGATGACGCTGATTCTGGTGCTGATTCTGTGGTCTGCAACATTCAGTGTTACTGCAACAAAACGGGAAAGTGCGGAAAGTGAAGTACGTGACTCATCGGTACAGATGGCAGAAACGTTCCATGCCCAGCTGGTAAGGGCACTGCGGGAAATCGATCTCACACTGGCATTGCTGGCGTTTGCACTGGAGTCCAATGAACCATCCAGCGCATTGTCTCTGCTCGCAGAGAACGACCTGCTGCCGCCTGACCTGCTTTTTGCAATCAGTATCTATGATCGTGACGGCCGACTGCTGGCGGCCCGCCCCGGTGCTCCCGGGATATTGCCGGAAGAGCTCACCTATTTGCTGGATACCCGAACTGAATCCGGCACAACAAAGGTCAGCACGAGCGTGTATGACCCGGTTCGCGACAGATGGCAGATTACGTTTTCACGCAAGTATCCGGGACCCGACCAGACACAGCAACGCATCATTAACATCGCAGCAGCTGCAGAATATTTTGTCAGCTCTTACGAAACCGAGCGTCTGGGCGACTCGGGGTTATTGGCCCTGATCAGTGATTCCGGCGATATACTGGTCCGTCGCAGTGGTGATACGCTGGCGTATGGTGACCCGATAAATTTTGACAACATTCCACCGGAACTGCTGGCAGGTGATGGCCAACTCATTGAGTTTACCCATCCCGCAGATAATGTGGCGCGTTTTTATGCTACGCAGTCACTTTTCGGATTTCCGCTCACACTGGCCACCGGCGTGGGAATAGAGGAACAACTGGCACAAAACAGTGCTGAAATCCGTACGATCTATCTCCAGGCGCTGACAGCAAGCTTCATACTAGTCTGCCTGATGGCTCTGCTGGGCAGGAGCAGCTGGCAGCTGCATCGAAGCCGGGCACGCCTGATGGAAGAGCAGATTGCACATTCACGCCATGTTGAACATATTGCCTTTCATGACAGCCTGACCGGATTACCCAATCGCAGTCTGTTTTCCAGACTGTTGATCCAGAGCATCCTGGAAGCCAAACGCAACCGTCAGAAACTTGCAGTCCTGTTCCTGGACCTGGACAAATTCAAACTGATCAATGACACGTTTGGACATGAAGCTGGTGATGACCTGCTGAGGGAAGTTTCCCGCCGCGTTCAGAGCGTGTTACGTGAGAGTGATGTCGTCGCACGACTTGGCGGTGATGAATTCATCCTGATGTTGCGCAATACTGGCAGTGCCACAGAAATCCTGGATATAGCGGACAAACTGTTGAAGATTGTCTGCCAGCCCTACCACCTGGCTGGCAATGAAGCAGTCATCACGGTGAGCATAGGCGCAAGCGTATATCCGCAGGACGGCCTGGATGAACAGACGCTGACCAAAAACGCTGATACTGCGATGTATCAGGCCAAGCAACAGGGACGAAACCAGGTAAAGCTGTTTTCGCAGATCTCACCTGACTCCGCCCCCAATCCATAGCCGGAGGATCCCTAGCGCACAGTAACAGGCTGGGCGGCGGCAATTCTGGCCTGCCACTCTGCAGGCCCTGTGCGATGAACCGAGGTACCATTGACGTCAACAGCAACTGTGACCGGCATGTCCTCCACTACAAACTCATGGATAGCCTCCATACCAAGGTCTTCAAACGCCACTATTTTTGCTTCCCGTATTGCCTTGGATACCAGGTAAGCTGCTCCACCCACTGCCATCAGATAAACAGCCTTGTGTTTCTGAATAGCATCAATTGCCATCTGCCCACGCTCGGCTTTGCCTATCATGCCGAGCAACCCGGTTTTGTCCAATACTGCCTCGGTGAATTTATCCATTCGGGTCGCGGTAGTCGGCCCTGCCGGCCCGATCACTTCATCACGCACCGCATCCACAGGCCCTACGTAGTAGATAAACCGACCCCTCAGATCAACGCCTTCCGGCAGGGACTCGCCTCGTGCAAACATTTCCACCATGCGTTTATGCGCTGCGTCACGACCGGTCAGCATTTTCCCTGACAGCAGCAATGTTTCACCGGGTTTCCAGGTGGCAACATCATCCGGCGTCACGGTATCCAGATTGACACGACGGGCTGTGGGGCCGGCATCCCAGGTGATCTGCGGCCAGTCTTCAAGCGTCGGTGGTTGCAGGTGCGCAGGACCGGAACCATCCAGCACAAAGTGCGCGTGCCGGGTAGCGGCACAGTTGGGAATCATGGCTACCGGCAATGAAGCGGCATGTGTTGGATAATCCCTGATCTTGATATCCAGCACGGTTGTCAGACCACCCAGACCCTGAGCACCTATGCCCAGTGCATTGACCTTGTCCATGATTTCCAGACGCAGTTCCTCGACCCGGGTCTGAGGCCCGCGCGCACGCAGTTCATGAATGTCTATCGGATCCATCAGTGACTCTTTGGCCAGCACTGCCGCTTTTTCTGCGGTGCCGCCAATCCCAATGCCCAGCATGCCCGGCGGACACCAGCCAGCACCCATTGTCGGCACTGTTTTCACGACCCAGTCAACGATACTGTCGCTAGGGTTGAGCATGACCATCTTCGACTTGTTTTCGGATCCGCCTCCTTTGGCGGCAACGGTAATATCCACCTTGTCACCGGCCACCACTTCCATATGTATGACAGCAGGCGTGTTGTCCCTTGTGTTTTTTCGGGCACCCGCCGGATCGGCCAGAATGGACGCACGCAGCACGTTATCCGGGTTCAGATAAGCCCGGCGCACGCCTTCATTGATCATGTCTGCCACACTCATGGTGGCATCCCATTGCACATTCATACCGATTTTTATGAACACAGTAACAATGCCGGTATCCTGACAGATTGGCCGCTTACCTTCCGCACAGAGGCGCGAGTTGATCAGAATCTGTGCCATGGCATCTTTCGCCGCCTGCGACTGCTCTCGCTCATACGCGGCATTGACGGCCTGAATAAAATCTAGCGGGTGGTAATAAGAGATGTACTGCAGCGCATCTGCTACGCTCTGTATAACGTCGTCTTGTCGGATAATCGTCATGAAAGAGTTCCTGCCACGTCCGGAGAATCAGCACCCTTTAAAAGGATCCTGTTGTTAACAAAGCGGGCATTTTATCACAGCAGTGAATTTTGATCGAAAATCTCTATCAATCTGGTTAGTATCAAACCCGGCCATTCATTTACGGGACTAAAAGACTTTGTTACCGGTTTCACTGGTGTTGATCACCGCCATTGTCTACCTGACTGTGCTGTTTTCCATTGCCTCGCGAGGGGAGCGCAACGTCAGGACCGGGCCACGCCCATGGCGTTACACGCTAGCTGTAGGCGTCCACTGCACCACCTGGGCTTTTTACGGCACGGTAACCCAGGCTGCCCAGTATGGCTGGTGGTTTGCCCCAACCTATCTGGGCGGAATCTGTATCTTCCTGTTTGCGCATGGAATTCAGCTGAAAATGCTGGCCCTGGTGAAACAGCAGAACCTGACCTCAATTGCTGACCTGATCGGTGCGCGCTACGGCAAGTCCCAGCTACTTGCGGCAGGTGCGGCACTGATCTGTCTGGTGGCACTGATCCCCTATATATCACTGCAATTGCGGGCGGTAGCGGCGAGTTTTGTGGCAGTTACCGGCATCGAAGCCTCTGCGGCACCATGGTTTGCTGACCTCGCGGCCGGCGTTGCTCTGGCCATGATTGGTTTCTCTATTCTGTTTGGTGCCAGAAAACTCAGCCTGTCCGAGCAACATCCGGGGCTTATGGACGCAGTAGCGTTTGAGTCAATCGTCAAACTGGTTACCTTCAGCATCGTGGGTATATTTGTTACCTACCAGCTGTTTGATGGTATTAATGATCTCCTGATCAAATCCGCAGCCAACGAGATCAGCCGGGGTATGCTGACTCCCGCCGAAAATGGCGTCTACATCTACATCACTCACATGCTGCTGGGCGCACTGGCCATGTTTGTGCTGCCGAGGCAGTTTCAGGTCAATTTTATTGAAAACACCAGCCCGGAAGAATTGAAAAAAGCGCGTTGGGCCTTCCCGCTGTATCTGTTTGCCATCAATTTTTTTATTCTGCCGATTGCCCTGGCCGGCGGCATACTGGCGCCTGAATCAAGGACGCAGGACATGTTCATGCTGGCTCTGCCGATCATGGCAGACCGACCGGATATTACCCTGATCGCGTTTATCGGAGGACTTTCGGCCGCAACGAGCATGGTGATCATGGCAACCCTGGCGCTCAGCATCATGATATCCAATGATGTCATCACCCCGGTCTGGATTAAGGCCCGCCGCTCGGGAAACGTGGCATCGGATCTGACGCCAGGAGGCATTCTACTGACCCGGCGGCTGACCATGGTCACCATCATTCTGCTTGCCTATGTGTACCACAATCTGACCGAGGGCGGGCTGCCGCTGGTGAGCAATGGCCTGATCGCCATGGCGCTGCTGGCGCAACTTGCACCAGCGATGCTGGGCGGCCTGCTGTGGGCAAAAGCCAATCGAATTGGTGCCATGGCCGGACTTTTAGTCGGCACGCTGGTGTGGTTTGTGTTGCTGCTGCTACCGTCACTGCAACCGACTCAGCAATTGACAGACAAGGCCATCAGTGATGGCGTGCTGCTAAGCCTGTCCGCCAACATTCTGGTATATCTGGTGATCTCCTGGCTGACCAGGGAATCCGACGAGGAGCAACAGGCTCTCAGGTTTATCCAGCCTCACCGCAAGGCAGGTCCTGTATCAGGATCACAACGGGTCACCTGGGGTCATTTACGCTCCGTTCTGTCCCGGTTTATGGATAAACAGGACGCCGAAGGTCTGGACAGGCGCCTTGGGCTGACGATTGCCGGATTGCCTGCGCAGGGTCTGGTTCATCCGGCGCTGTTGCTGCGCATTGAGCGGGAACTCGCAGGCGCCATTGGCAGTTCGGCCAGCCGTCTGGTCATCAGCAGCCTGGCCCATCAGTCGCCGGTCGCTGTTGCCGAAGTGGTCGACTGGGCATCGGAGGCCTCACAACTGTACCGGTTCAACCGCGAACTGCTGCAGGCCTCCGTCGAGAATATTCCGCAGGGCATCAGTGTGATCGACAAGGAACTCCGGCTGGTCGCCTGGAACAGACGCTATCTGGAAATATTTGACTATCCCGAGGGTCTGATTCGGGCAGGTGTTGCCATAGAGGAAATTCTGCGCTTTAACGCCAAACGAGGTCTGTTTGGGAATGCAAACTCGGACATTGAAGACGAAGTCAGCAAACGACTGGACTATCTGCGCAGCGGCAGTCGTTATCGTTATCAGCGCCAGCAGCCTTCGGGGCAGATTGTGGAACTTCAGGGCAATCCCATGCCCGATGGTGGTTTTGTCACCACCTATACAGATATTACTGAACTGGTGACCGTACAGAACGAGCTGAAACAGATTAATGTGGAGCTCGAAGCCCGCGTAACCGAGCGAACCCAGGCACTGTCAGTTGCCAAACAGGCGGCAGAGCACGCCCATCAGAGCAAATCCAAATTTTTTGCGGCTGCAGGTCATGATCTGATGCAACCCTTTAATGCCGCCAGCCTGTTCTGCGAGATGCTGCTGCAACGACTAAAAAACGATGAAGCGAATCTGGCTCTGCAGATACAGCAATCACTGCAGAACGCTGAAGAACTGCTAACGATGTTACTGGAAATGACCAAGCTGGAATCCGGCAATCTCCAGCCGCACAAGCAGGACATTGCTCTATGGGACATCATGTCACCGCTTAACGCATCGTTCAGTCTGCTGGCCACTGAAAAGGGTCTGTCGCTGCATATGCACCCGACCCAGGTAGTGGTCAACACGGATCATAAAATATTGCAGAGGATTCTGCAGAATCTCCTTAGCAATGCAATTCGCTACACACAGCACGGACGTATTATCTGCGGCGTGCGGCGCAAACCAGGCAATCGGATTGAACTGCAGATATGGGACACTGGCCGCGGCATTCCCGAAGAGAAATTTCATGAAATTTTTATGGAGTTCAAGCAACTGGATGAGCATGACCACAATCCGGGACTCGGACTGGGGCTGGCCATTGTTGACCGGATGTGCAAACTGCTGGATATACCCATCAGACTTGAATCCACTGTCAATCGTGGCACCTGCTTCGCACTGACACTGCCCGTGACAGCCTGGCACAGTAATGCACTGGCCCAAAAAAGTGTACCGAAGGACACATCGCAATGGTCGTTGCCAGCTGACACACATATTTTATTGCTGGATGATGATCAGAATATTCGCGAGGCACTCACGTCACTTTTACAGGACTGGGGTGCCCGCGTCACCGCGTGTGAAAATACCGTGCAGGCTTTGTCCGTATCAGACAAACCACATCTGCTGTTCGTCGACTACCACCTCTCGGAGCACGAAGTAGGCACGGAATCAATTGGACAAATTCGTGATCGATGGCAGGAGGAGATCCCTGCCATCCTCAGTACCGCAGACCCGGATGAGCATATTCGCGAACAGGTGGTTGAGGTTGGCGCACTGTTTCTGCCAAAACCGGTAAAGCAGGCGGCACTGAAACGACTACTGAAAAGTATCCCGATCCGGTAAAAAAAAACAACCCGTCTCAGTTGTATAGTCAGCCACAAAGTCAGCCAGGATGTCAGTCAGGCAGCGCCTGGTTATCATCATCGTCGGCGCGCAACATGTCGTGAAACAGTACGCCAGCCTGCGTGCGGTTGATAACACCCAGTTTTCGCAAAATTGCGGACACATGTTGCTTGATGGTGGTTTCCTGCACATCCAGTTCATAGGCAATCTGTTTGTTTAACAGACCGTCCGCGATGCAGCGCAGCACCTTGAATTGTTGCGGCGTCAGCTGGGCAAGCTTTTGTGCAAAATCCTTGTGCAGCGGATTGCCACTACCCGCGAGTGCTACACCCAGATGAGGGGGCAGCCAGCTATCCCCGCCCAATACTGTCTCAACTGCCCTGATAATTTCCGGCAGTGGTGCCGATTTGGGCACATAGGCACAGGCACCAAAACTCATGGCGCGTTCGATAACACTGACCTGCTCATTGGCAGAAACAATTATAACCAGTACATCGGGGTACAGATTGCGGATTGCAGTCAGCCCGGTCAGGCCCTGGTTGCCCGGCATGTTGAGATCCATAAACACGAGTTCTATCTGGGGTTCCTGCCCAAGAATTGTCATCAGTTGTGCAAAACTTTCTGCATCCAGTATCTGACCCGTCAGGGTGGCACTCAAGGTATGGCGCAGCGCTGTGCGGAACAGAGGATGGTCATCTGCAATCACTACCTTGGCAGCAGGTTGCGTAACCGGTATCACGGGTGTCAGGCTCATGTTTTCTCGGTCAGTCAGTAACATGGAATACGGCAAACTAATACAGAGGCCAAAAAAAAGCCACCATCACAACTGCGATGGTGGCCAGAGGTCAAACGACAGTCATTGGCGTCAGAATCGGTAACCTACGGAAAGACTCGCTGTGCGAGGTGCGCCGTAATAACCAATCAACGTGGTATCACCGCCAAGTCCCGGCGCATATCCGTTCGGCAGTGAAGCATTTTCCGCTCCCAGGAAGGCATAGTTACCCACCAGAAACTCTTCATCGGTCAGGTTTTTGCCGTGCAGACCAACAGACCATTTGCCATCATTGCTCATCCAGCTGACGCCCAGATTCAGCACCCCGTAAGCGTCCTGTTCCAGCACGTTGCCAAGCTCGGTGAGACTGTACTTGCTACGATAGCTGTAATTCCCGGTGATAACGACACCCCCGGTGGCAACTGGCATATCATAAGTGAAACCGGCGTTCATGGTGCGCTTGGGTGTATTGGTGATAACAAAGTTGTCAGTAATATCAATCTCATTGAGACTGGCATCAAAGCTGATGACATTCTTGAAATCGGCATTGATAAGTCCGACGTTACCAAAAATGCTCAGATTATCACTGGCAAGCCAGGTAAATTCGAACTCGGCACCCGTTGCATCAGACTGTCCCACGTTACCCAGACGCTGATTCAGTGCCGCACTGTCATTCGGGTCAGGAATCACAGATATGTACTGGCGATTCTTGTGATCCAGCATGAAGGCAGCGGCGTTCAGACGGAAAGTTGACGTCAGATCTGTCTTGACACCAATTTCATAGGACTGCACATCTTCGGGATCAGCAGCCGGTTCTGCACGTTCAGCGCGCGGGTTGAAAGTACCCGATTTGAAGCCTTCGCTGTAGCTGGCATAAATCATGGTATCGTCATTCGCCTGGTATTCAACGCTGATGCGCGGGGTCACCTTGGACCAGTCAGCACTGTCATCCAGCACCACGGGGGTACCGGTTCCGGGTGCCCGGACATACCCCGGCACCCAACCGGACTCAGGGTAGACAGTAGCAAATATCAGGCCATTGCGAACCACCGACGCTTTTTTGTCCTTGGTATAACGCAGACCGCCACTGACACTCCATTGATCACTGAAACGATAAGTACCGTCAGCATACACCGCGGTGCTTTTACCATTACTGCACCCCGACACTTCGCGCGTGAGACCGGGGAAGCCGATGGACTGCCCCAGAGGCTCAAGAATCGCGTCAAACACACCACATGATTCAGAGTCAAAGTAGTAAACCCCGGACACCACATTCCAGTCATCTGCGCGATAATTCAGCTGGAATTCCTGGGTAAACCACTCATCCTCGTAGATTGCCGGCACATCAAAAATACGCAGCGGCGTGTTGTCAAAATCAATACTTACCGGTGAATAGTTTTCGCGCTGGGAGGTAATGGATTTAAGCGTGACACGATCATTCATATCCCACTCTATCGTCAGATTTGCACCTTCCGTCTCCACCTTGTTGACCGTTGGCAGACTGGTATAGGAATCATAAATACTGTCAGGCACCGGTGCTTCTGCAGTAAGCAGACTAGGCAGCAGACGATAGCCACCCTTGGAGTTGGACGTATCTTCAGTTTTGTCGTACCCGAACTGGATGAATACATTGTCGGCAGGCGTGTATTCCGCGGTCAACCGGTAGGCCTGCAGATCCTTGTTATAGTTTTCCAGATCCTGACCAGGCAGATCGCTGATCAGAAATTTGCCAAATCCGTCCCTGCTCAGGTTGGCATAACCAAAGCCCACATAAAAATTGTCAGTCACCGGTAGCTGGCCAACCAGTTTCAGATCCTGCTGTCCGTAGGTGCCCATGGTGACTTTGGCATCCAGTTCTGCCTCGCCGGACATGCGTCGGGTAACATACTTCAACGCACCACCCACGGTATTTTTGCCGTAGAGAGTGCCCTGCGGCCCACGCAACACTTCAACGCGCTGCACATTGAGGATATCCAGCACAGCGCCCTGCGGTCGCGCAATATAGACGTCGTCAATGTAAATACCAACGCCGGATTCATAACCCCACAGCGGGTCTTCCTGCCCTACACCCCGAATGAACGCCGTCAGGGTAGAATTGGTTGCCCTGCTTTCCTGTAACGTGGTGTTAGGTGAGAACTGTTGCACTTCCAGAATAGTTTCCAGACCGCGGTTTTCAATTTCGCCCGCGCCGATTGATGTCACTGCCAGCGGCACCTGCTGCATGTTTTCTACGGTGCGACGTGCGGTGACTTCGATGCTTTCCAGAATTCGGCCTTCACTCTGGTTCGTGTCCTGCGCCAGCGCGGGGACGGCAAAACCACTCATGGCAGCCGATACGGCCATCGCGCAGGTTGAGTATTTTAACTTGATGTGTTTCATCTGATAGGCTCCCCGTGGTTTTCCCATGGTTTTGTTATTTGTCGGGGGACACCTTACCGCAACGACAACAGTTTGTGACCTGTACCATAGTATTATGGGTTGAGCTGACACATTCATGAACAATAGCACCCATTAATAATAGAACCCGGACTAAAAACCGAAGAGGGTCTTCATGTCAGATGTTGTCAGCCTAGTTGGCCTTACCGGCGGTCTCGCCTTGCTTATCATCCTCACCCTGCGTGGCTGGAACCTGTTCATCAGCGCTCCCCTGTGTGCGCTGATCGTGGCACTTACGAGTGAGATTCCTGTATTTCTGGGTGAGGTGAATTTTGTTCAGAATTACATGTCCGGGTTTACCGGCTTTATCGCCTCATGGTTCTTCATGTTCCTGCTGGGATCGATATTTGGCAAATTCATGGAAGACACCGGCGCTGCAGACAGCGTTGCTGCGTGGATAACTGACAGACTGGGTAAGCAGCGAGCTGTACTTGCCGTTGTGATTGCCTGTGCAGTTCTGACCTACGGGGGAGTCAGCCTGTTTGTGGTTGCCTTCGCGGTGTATCCGATGGCACTCAGCCTGTTCAAGGAAGCGAACCTGCCACGACGATTCATCCCCGCTGCACTGGCATTTGGTTCGGTTACCTTTACCATGACCTCGGCCGGTTCACCCGAAATCCAGAACTGGATACCGATGGAGTTTCTGGGCACTACACCTTATGCAGCCTGGGAAGTGAGCCTGGTGGTAGCGGTGTTCATGGCGGTGTTCGGATACTGGTGGCTGCAACGCATCATTGGAGCTGCCGTCAGTCGCGGCGAGCAGTTTCAATCGCGCGAGGCTGACCCGCAGCTGACCGATCGTAAGCTGCCCCACCCGGTAACAGGTCTGTTTCCACTGGCTGTGGTTTTGTCTCTGTCATTCATCTATCACAACACGCTGATGCAGAATGCCCTGATCGTCGCCCTGCTGGGCGGTGTTCTGTCGCTGATGGTCATCAATTGGCAATATTTCAAAAACATGCAGGCGGCGCTGGGGCACGCCACCACCGGCGCACTGATTGCCATCGGCAATACCGCAGCTGTGGTCGGTTTTGGTGGTGTCGCGCGAGTCACCCCGGCCTTTGAAATGGCTGTCGCTGCAGTTACCTCACTGCCAGGCAACGAACTGGTTGGCGCAGCCATCGCAGTCAGCGCCATTGCCGGACTTACCGGCTCAGCATCCGGTGGCCAGGTTATCGCGCTGCCGGCCGTAGGCCCGCACTACCTTGACCTTGGCGTCAATCCCGAGCAACTGCACCGCGTAGTCTCCATCTCATCCGGCGCGCTCGACTCACTGCCGCACAATGGTTATGTCGTCACTACCATCCGCGGCATCTGCAATGAATCGCACAAGGATGCCTATTGGGCGGTCGGCGCTGTGACAGTTGTAGTGCCATTACTTGGACTGTCACTGGCAATTCTTTTGTTCAATCTGTTCTGACCAGGCTCACCGGGAGTACTAAACCACATGAAAGTCACAACCATTCGAAAACCCGGGAGTTTTTGATGCCTGGCAATATGATGGACACGCAGTTACTGATCATTGACCTGCTCGATCATGGCAGACGCCGCTTCCCGCAACAGGAAGTCGTCTCGCGCCAACTGGAAGGTGGCATACATCGCAGCAGTTATCTGGAAATCTGGCAGCGCAGCAGTCAATTGGCGCACGCACTGGAAGGGCTGGGCGTGTCAAAGGGTGACTGCATCGCCAGCCTCGCATGGAACACCAACCGGCATATGGAACTGTACTATGCGGTCTCGGGCACCGGCGCCATCCTGCACACGGTAAACCCGCGCCTGTTCAGCGAGCAGATTGAGTACGTGATCAATCACGCCGAAGACAGGTTTGTGTTCGTCGACCTCCCATTTGTGGAACTCCTGGAACCTCTTGCTGAAAAACTTAAGACGGTAAAAGGGTTTATCATAATGACAAGCCGGTCACATATGCCGGCAACATCACTGCCAAACACATGGTGTTACGAAGAACTGCTGACGGGTCAGCCTGCCGAATACACCTGGCCACGGTTTGACGAAAATCAGGCCGCCTCCCTGTGTTACACCTCCGGCACAACGGGCAACCCAAAAGGTGTGCTGTACTCCCATCGTGCCATGGTGCTGCATGCACAGGCAACCGCCTCCCGCGAGTTACTGGATCTGAATACCGACACCGTGCTGCTACCCATGGTTGCCATGTATCATGCCGGCGCCTGGGGCGCCCCCTATGCCGCACCGTTATCAGGTTGCAAACTGGTTTTACCCGGCAGCGGCATGGACGGCCACAGCATGGCAGAACTGATTGAGAGCGAAAAAGTCACCGTCGGCCTGGGTGTGCCGACCATCTGGCTGACGCTGCACAATCACTGGCTGGATACCGGCACCCGAAGCCACTCATTGACCCGAGTCTGTGTCGGCGGTGCAGCGTCTCCGCTGGGCATGGTCAAACTGTATCAGGAACACTATGGTATTTACTGGCAACCCATCTGGGGCATGACAGAGACAGGACCTCTGGCCACTTCATTGCCACCTGCACCTGACATCATGCAGTTGCCGCCTGAGGAACGTTACCGGTTGCAGACAACTGCCGGCCGGGCGGCTTTTGGTGTTGAAATGGACATTTTTGATGCAGAAAATAATCCGGTAGTTCACGATGGCAAGTCCAGCGGCGAACTGCGTGTTCGGGGCCCCTGGATATGCAGCCGGTATTTCAGAAACGACGACCTGAGTGCATTCCCTGACGGCTGGCTGGCCACCGGTGACATTGCCGTCATTGATCCGGCGGGATTCATGCGTGTGGTTGACCGCAACAAGGACGTCATTAAAAGCGGCGGCGAATGGATCAGTTCGCTTGAGATTGAAAGCATTGTCAGCCAGCATCCTGCAGTCAGCGAGTGTACTGTCATCGGGGCACGCCACCCGAAATGGGATGAACGGCCGGTACTCATCATTGTGCCAAACAAAGGCGCCAGGCTGGACGCCGATACTATTACCGGCTTTCTTGACGGCAAAATTGCCCGATGGTGGACACCCGACCGAACCCTGTTTGTCGATGCGCTACCCAAAACCGGTACCGGCAAAGTCCTGAAAAACGAACTGCGCGAACGCTATGGCGATATACTCACACAGTGACATATAGGTGCAGTGACATACCTGTCCAGAAATGAAGAGGCATACCCCATGTTCAGTTACAGACATTCCATTTTAGCTGCCACCTGCGCCCTGTTGCTCAGCGCCTGCACCTCAGTCGTCAGTGCTGACTCTGCAGGACTGGTGACCAAGCAGGTATTCCGCACATCTGATTTCCGGACCTTCAATGGCGACACTATTGCAGAGGTCACCGTTGGCTGGGAAGCCTACGGTGAACTGAACGAAACCAGAGACAATGTCATTCTGATTACCCATTTCTTTTCCGGAAACAGTCACGCGGCCGGACGTTATACGGAGGCCGATGCGCTGCCAGGTTATTGGGATGCGATTATCGGGCCCGGCAAGGCAATCGATACCAACATATACTACGTCATCAGCTCTGACACGCTGGTCAACCAGGAACCCTACAATCCGATCGTTACCACAACGGGTCCGGCTTCGACCAATCCGGCTACCGGCAAACCCTATGCGCTGGACTTTCCCGTGGTGACCATCCGTGACTTTGTGAATATGCAGAAAGCCCTGCTGGACAGTCTGGACGTGCAGCAGTTGCACGCGGTGGTAGGCGCCTCCATGGGGTCACTGCAGGCGCTGGACTGGGCAACGGCGTACCCCGAATTCGTAGAGCGGGTAGTTTCCGTGATCGGGATGGGTGCTGCCGATCCCTGGACAATCGCCAGCCTCCAGCAATGGGCCAACCCGATTCTTGCCGATCCTGACTGGAATGATGGCAACTACTATGACAGTCAACCGCCGGTCAGTGGCCTGCGCCAGGCGCTGGGCATGGTCACACTGCAGGCCATGCATCCCCTGATGTTCAACCAGGTCTACGCCGCCAGTTCGGCACGGGAGTCAGCCCCTCTTAATGATATCAGGGCAAATTTCACTGTCGTGGACCAACTGAATGCCGCCGCAGAGGCCCGCACCACCTACGCAGATGCAAACCATGTCCTGTATCTGGTGCGTGCCAACCAGCTGTTCATGGCCGGTTTTGCCGAAAATCTGGCAGCCGGGCTGGCGCCGGTGACTGCCAAAACGCTGTTTTTGCCCGCAAGCAATGATCTGCTGTTGCAGCCCTACATGGCCAGACACGCGCACGATACGTTACTTTCCCTGGGCAAAGACAGCCAGTACGAGGAGATTACCGGACCATGGGGACATCTGGACGGTATATATTCGGTGGAGCAGAAATCGGCCTCCATAAAAGCGTTTCTGTCCTCCGATTGAGGTTATACTGCCCTGCCGCAGGATAATGCCAGTTTCGATAAATTGTGACATTTTTGCTGAAAAACTTGATCCGGAAACGAATCAGGAATAGCCTTGGGTTGCGAAAGTTAAAAAAATGTCAGTACCCTGTGTACGACCTGCCTCCATCAATCACTATAATATAAGTGGAGATTCAATCCGTGAACTCTAGACTTACCCGCAGACGATTCATCAAGAGCGTCATATTCTTCGGTGCAGCCGCATCCAGTGGCGCCGGATTTTATCTCGCGTCGGCTGCCTCAAGGCCTGCCGGCGGCGTTGAACGCCTTGTGTCGCTAAACATTAACGGGCGCACCCGTCGTGTCGATGTGGCGCCACAAGAGACGCTGGCACACACACTACGCTACAAACTGGGCCTTACCGGCACCAAACTGGGCTGCAACCGCGGCGAATGCGGCGCGTGTACAGTGACCATTGATGATGTCACCAATTATGCCTGCTCAACGCTGACACACTCGGTCAGAGGCCGTGAAGTTGTCACCGTCGAAGGCTTGCGCGCCGCAGACGGCACGCTGCACCGGGTTCAACAGGCGTTCATTGACGAATTGAGCCCTCAATGTGGTTTCTGCACGCCGGGACAGATCATGTCCGCTGTCGCTCTGCTGAAGACCAATCCACGGCCGACACGCGAGGAAGCCCGTCAGGCGCTATCTGGCAATCTCTGCCGTTGTGGTGCTTATGATCACTATCTGAACGGCGTGATGCGCGCCTCGGGGCAACTGTCATGACATACAAACATATTGGTAAGAACTTCACTCCACCGGATATTGAAGCCAAGGTAACCGGCAATGCCCGATATGCCGAAGACTTCAAGAAAGAAGGTATGGTTTTTGCGCGACTTCTGACCAGCCCGCTGCCGGCAGGTCGTATTATCAGCATTGACACCTCGGAAGCAGAGGCTATGGAAGGCGTGGTTGGCATTCTGACTACCGCTGACCTGCCCCAGCCACCGCCTCCGGCAAACCCGTCACTGGCATCCGATATCATTACCTACATCGGTCAACCGATACTGGCAGTGGCTGCAGTGACTGAAGAGATCGCTGAAAGCGCGCTGGAAAAAATTCGCATCGAGTTCGAACGTCGCCCGTTTGTTGTGGATCCTCTGGATACACTGACTGAAGGTGGTCCGAACCCATACCCGACCGGCAATACCCTTATCCGCGGCGGTGCAGCTGCCGCAGCCGGTACCACACAATCAGGCACTGATGTCGGCGAGATCAAATGGTCGCGTGACGCGGTAGCCACTTTCCGCGCAGGCCGTGTCCCGGAAGGCGTCAACTTCCCCGAAGAATGGGCATTTGGTGATATAGATGCCGAGTTCGCACAGTGCACCAGCATTGTCGAAGAGCAATTTGTTACCATCGGACAGCCACACCATGCGCTGGAGCCACGCACCGGCATGGCGTACTGGGAAAATGGTCGCTGCTTCTTCCATGGTTCGCTGCAAAGCCACACCATCGGTATCGCACCGCTGGCCGGCATGCTCGGCATCGATCCTGCCAATCTGGTGTTCATCAACGAAAACACCGGTGGTGGTTTTGGCGGCAAGATCTTCCCGTACCCCATCATGGCGGTAACCGGACATCTGGCTCGCAAAATCAATCGCCCGGTGCAACTGCGCATCACCCGCGAAGAAGAGTTCTACATCGGCTCCGCCCGTTCTGGCATGCAGGGTTGGATGAAACTGGGTATCAAGGCTAACGGTGACGTTGGTGCTGCTGATGTTGTAATCATTGGCGATGCAGGCTCAGGTGGTGGTGCCAGCAACAGCTCTGCTGCAGAGCATATTTCTCTGATGCTGCAGCCAGCTGCCATGCGTTTCCGTGGCGTAACCCTTTACACCAACACAACACCTCGCGGGGCACAGCGTGGACCCGGCCAGAACGAGATGGCCGCCGTACTGGCACCCATCTTCGATAAAGCCATCCGCCAGGCGGGCCTGGATCGTATGGCGGTTCGTCGCCAGAACGCGCCTACCAGCGATGACCCTATCGGCCCGCGTCGTGGCGCACTGACCAGCGCGTTCTTCCCGCAGGCCATCCAGATGGGCGCTGACATGTTCAGCTGGGATGAGCGCATGCAGCGCTCTGGGCAGCGCAATGGCAGCAAGGTAACCGGTATCGGACTGGGCATGGGTTATCACTCAGCCGGCGCCAGCGGGTATGACGGCCTGTGTCGCATTGGCACTGACGGCAAACTGTATCTGCACACGGGTGTCGGCAACCTGGGCACATACTCTTATGCCTCCGTTGTGAGGACTGCTGCCGAAGTTTTGAAAGTGGACTGGGAAAACTGCGAAATTGTCCGCGGCAACTCTGATCTGCACCTGCCTTACAGCACCTACCAGGCCGGTAGTAACACCATGTTTACTGAGGTTCGTACCAACTACGTAGCCGCCATGGATGCAATGCGCAAACTCAAGGAGATTGCGGCTGCGGATCTGGGCGGTGCAGCAGATGATTACGATATCGATGGCGCAAGAGTGTTTCTCACCAGCAATCCGGATCAGGGCATGACCTATGCCCAGGCGGCACAGCGTGCGGTTGAAATGGGTGGCGAGTACAGCGGCCAGACATTCCCGGATGAACTGAATGATGTGACCAAACGCTCCGTGCAGGGTCTTGCCGGTACCGGTCTGATTGGCGTAGCCAAGGACAGTCGCCATCAGGGTACTGTTCCATCCATGACCATCGGTTTCATGGAGATTGAACTGGACCTGGATACTGGCAAGTATGAAATCAAGGACTATACCTGCGTAGCTGACTGCGGCACCATCATTCACCCACTGGGCTTCCGTCAGAGCATGAACGGCGGTGGTGTATGGGGTGTGGGCCTGTCCGGTTATGAACGTCATGTATATGACCCTCAGAACGGCCTGCCAGCCAATGTCGGCCTGTATCAGGCGAAGATCCCGACGTATCTGGACGTTCCGCTGGTGACCAATAGTGCACCACTGAACATCCCGGACCCGCAAAGCCCCATGGGTACTCGCGGCGTCGGTGAACCTTCCCAGGGATGCGCGGCGGCCGCATTGACCAGTGCGATTTCCGATGCATTGGGTGGACACCTGTTCAACCGCGCGCCGATCACTGCGGACATGATTGTTAACCATGTCGCGCAGAACGGTTTTAATACCGGCGATCTGAAAACGAACACATTCTGAGGTTTTTATTATGCCATCTTATGACAATATGCCCGATATGAACCTCTATCAGCCCATTCAGGTTGAGGACGCACTTGCCCTCGCCGCCCGACTGGCTGATCGGGGATGGTTGGTTGGCGGCGGTCAGGACACCTACGGGTGGATCAAGGACCGCGCCAAGCGCCCTGAAGCTCTGATTGATCTGACCGGTATCGAATCGATGCGTGGCATCAGGGAAACCAGTGACGGAATCGAAATTGGTGCCCTGGCAACGCTGACTGAAATTGCCAGCAACCCAATGATTCGGGACCGCTACTCACTGCTCGCCAAGGCCGCTTCGGTAGTCGCCAGCCCGCAGATCCGCAACGTAGGTACTATCGCCGGAAACGTCTCACAGGACGTCCGCTGCTGGTACTACCGTCGTGGTCTGGATTGTTATCGCGCTGGCGGCAACCTGTGTTACGCAGACACGCCGGAAGGCCAGAACCGTGAACACGCCATCTTCAACGCCAGCCGTTGTGTAGCAGTAACGCCCAGCGATACCGCACCTGCACTGGTGGCACTGGAAGCGCAGATGGTCATTGCCCGACAGGGCAGTGAGCGCGTAGTGGCTGCAGAGGACTTCTTTGTCGGTCCAGATGTGAATATTACCAATACGACTGTGATGCGCCCGGATGAGATCCTGACAGCTGTGCGTATTCCCGCCAAGTGGGCCAACGCAGAGTTTTACTACGAAAAAGTTGCCGACCGTAATGTATGGGACTTCGCGCTGGTCAGCATAGCAGCTGCAATGCGCATGGAAGGCGGCACCATCGCCGAGTCACGTCTGGTCTGTGGTGCAGTCGACTGTGTACCTCATCGTGTCAGCTCGGTAGAACGTGCGATACGGGGCCAGCCACGTAACCAGGCTACTGCAGATATGGTTGCTGGTCTGGCGATTCAGGGTGCTCAGCCCCTGACTCACAACCACTTCAAGATGCCGTTGATGGACAAACTGGTTCAGCGAGTGTTTACTGCCTGATCCGGTTTACCCGGCATGTTAGCTTAGGCTGACATGCCGGGGCCATCACCGACAACAATTGTTTTTGTCGCTATGCCTTTCAGTACGTCTCTGTGTGATACACACACCTTCGCCGCTTTATTCGACGCCAGATATTCCAGGATCAAATCAGCAGTCCGCCTGTCAAGATTGGCCGTTGCTTCATCCAGCAAAAGTATCCTGGCATTTTTGTAGAATGCCCGGGCCAACAGGATTCGCTGTCGCTGCCCAGCTGACATGATAGAACCCATATCACCTACCAGACTGTTATAACCCATGGGCAGTGCATTGATAAAACTGCCAATCTGCGCCCGCTCTGCGGCCTGCTGAAGCCGCCCATGATCCACATCATCATCAAACAGCGTAATGTTGTCGGTGATGGTGCCTGACAGCAACTGATCGGTCTGCAATACGCCGGCACACAGATCACGATACATCCTCACACCATAATCCCGAATATCGATGCCATCAATTTTCACCACACCGCTGTCCGGCATCAGCAATCCCGCCATTATTTTAAGTAAGGTTGATTTCCCGGCACCGGACGGTCCATCTATTGCCAGCGTTTCGCCCGCATCAACAGTCAGACAGATATTGTCCAAGACCGGTGTTGAGGATCCGGGATACGTGTAGGACACATTCTCCAGTGACACGTTCCCTTTTACCGGCACGCGAATGGCAGGCATGTAGAAGCTGTCGAATTCCTTTTCCGTGCAGGTGATGTCCGAAACACGCTCAAGTTGCAGACGGACCAGACGGATCTGTACCAGCTTTTCGATAAAGGAACGTATGGAGGCCGAAAAATTGCCTTTCAGGGCAACAAATGCCGTCAGAAAACCCAGGGTGATTTGCCCGTCCAGAACAAACAGCGCGGCCAGATATACCACAAGGACATTCTCAAGCGCCGCTAACACACCATAAACCGCGTCAATATTGATCATGAAGCGGGCCAGCAACACCTGGGTGTTGATCTGCCCGGCATAATAATTGCGCCACAGCACCAGACGGGGTAACTCACGGCAATAAAACTTGATAACCTCAATGGTGCGCATGTTCTCCATCAGGTTACTGCTTGTTTTGGCCTCAGCAACAATCATCTGCTCCTGCAACGCCTGAATCCGCGGAATCAGCACCACTTTGATCACTGCCGTCACAACAACAAAAAGCAGCACCGCTGCGGCAAGTACCGAATTAAAGTAAAACATGACCAGCAGTGTGATGAGCGCAAACAGACCATCCAGTACCACAGTGACAAGATCCTCGGTGATGATACGCCTTATCTCACGGATGGAACCAAAGCGTGACACCAGATCGCCCACATGACGTTTTTCGAAAAAATCGACCGGCAGACTCATCAGATGACTGAAAACATTGCCCACCATCTGGAACCCGAGCTGATTGGAAAAATACAACTGGACCTGGGCTCTGGCATAGTTCATTGCCACATTGGTCAGTCCCAGCATCAGAAAGGCAATCGCGAGAATACTCAGAATATCCGCATCCTGTTTGGAGAGTCCTTCATCGATCACCATCTGCATATAGAACGCGCTGCCAATGGAAGCCAGTTGCAGAAAAAGTGACAATACAAATAACTGCGCGACCGCTGCATTGAATCCCGGATAACGTTTAAACAGATCTGTCAGTCGCGATCTCAACGCCTGCACCTGAGGCTGGAAATCGACACCAGGAATAATCTCGATAGCAATTCCGGTGAAATGACGGCCGGTTTCCGCCAAACCGTACCGGCGCTCCCCGACCGCCGGATCGTGAATGACAATCTCCTTGCCGGTAACCCGCTTGAGCACAACAAAATGGGTCATGTCCCAATGCAGGACAGCAGGTAGTTGCAATGATCCCAGATCGTCAATTTCCAGTTTGAGCGGCCGTGAACTTAGGTGCAGATCCGCAGCGATGCTCATCAGATCGGTCAGATTGGCGCCTCTCGCTGATACCGGGTGAGCCCGTCGCAGGCTGTTTAGGTCTATCCGGTATCCGTAATAGCTCGATATCATGGCAATGCAGGCCAACCCGCATTCGGCGCGTTCCGCCTGCAGGATTTTGGGCAATCTGTGCTGTTTTCCGAACAGAGCAGCAATCACAGTTTACGCCCCAGCCCGCTTAACGGTGACATGACACGCTGCAGGATGGTTTCCCGGCCAGTCACGATATCCGCCGTAAACTGCATGCCCGATCTGAGTTGTGCGCCGGAACCGGGTTCACCGACAGTCTGCTGCATCAGGCGGGCTCTAGCCAAATACACTGGTTCGGTCAGTTCAAGAGGAATAAGGTGCTCCCGTGGATCGAGCACGGTCGCTGCTATTGTATTGATTTCGGCCTGAAAACTGCCGTGAGTCTGATACGGGAAGGCATCATAACTGAGCATGACCAGCTGTTCCGGCATTATGCCTCCGCGCGAACGGGAAGGCAGATAGAGCCTTGCTTCAAGGGTACTGTCCAGCGGGCTTACGGTGACAAACGGCGATCTGGGTTCCAGCAGATCGCCGGTCGTTGTGACCAGGTTGGTTATACGGCCGGCGACCGGCGCAGTAATGCTGAATCGTCCCTGTGTCTTCAGCTCATCACGTCTCTGTTGCAACTGCAGCAGGTTTGACTCCAGTGCCAGACGTTCTTCTTTAAAACTGATTGGCAATAAATTCTGCTGCTGCCGTGCATCGGTTATTGCGCCCTCACGCAATTGGGCGGCAAGCAGACTCGCCTTGCTTTGCTGTTGCAATCCATACCATGTGGATCTGGCCTGATCGTATTCCCGTTTCGAAATTGCGCTGGTCTCATACAGTTTCCTGTTGGTCAGGTAGTCCTGTTCAGCTATTTCCAGGCGCAGGACCAGCATCTGATGTTCATCAAGCACCAGGCGTTTTTCCTGCGCCAGCACTTCAATCCGGCGTTGCAACCGCGCAGCCTCCACGGCTTCGCGCTGCACCAGGACTTCCAGCAAAGTCTGATGCCGGTCTATCTGCAATGCGAGGTTCGACAGCAGACCATCTGTGATGCTGTTACCTGTCTCATCAGTCCCGGCCGTGACCATGGTCGCCAGAACATCACCCGCAGCAACAATATCACCATCGCGGACATGCAATTCACTCACAACACCCGGACGGCTCACATACAACTTGACCTCACCCTCACGGAAGGCAAGAACTCCCCTTACCCGCTCACTCTGTTTGAGCTCGGCAAAGGCCGCAAAGGTGACAAAAAACAAGAAAACAAACACCACCGACAGCACCATCACCCGTAAACTCAATGGCTGATAAAAAATACTTTCTCCGAATTTTGAGGATGCGCTGTGCAGCAGCGCCTCCCGGCGAAACAGTTCACTTTTCATTGGATACACCCGTGACAAAATAGGCGGCTGTGCTGTTCAGATACTTCCATTGCTCCGGACTTCGGCGGATCCAGCGCTCTGCAAGCGCCACCAGCTGCCGGGTTATCCTGTTGCCGGCATCATGCAGCGTTTCGCCGGCAAGTGGTGCCGGATCTATCAATGGTGCCATTTCTATCAGGCTTTGACTCCCGGATTCATAGGTCACAAATGGCAAAATGGCAGCCCGACCCATAATAGCCAATTGTGCGGGGCCGCGGACAAATCGGGCAGGCCGGCCAAAAAACGTTACCTCGGTTGTTCTTCCGAAGTCCTCACGCAAGTCGAACAGCGCCATCAACGTGTGGTTACCGCGCCTCAGTGCGCTGACAATACGAATCGGATTATCTGTCCCGTGCCTTACCACCTCATGCGCATCAGGATCAGGCACAAACAGGTTGCGTACCTGATCGGTATCATCTTCACGCTTGAGCGATGTCACTGTTCTGCCCTTGACCGCGTGCGTTGAAATTCGCTTCAATGCGCCCGTGAAGTCACCCATATGGATAGTAACCAGCACCCGCGAATCGGGCCCGTGGCCGAGGAGTGCCCGATAGTTCTGCTCCTCGTGCCAGACAAACTGCCTCACATGCCTGCTACTTTGTCGATTACCGGCAAGATGCCCCAGTCGCTTCGAGTAAAAGTAGGCTGAAAAAAAGCTGTGGCGATACAACAGATCCCGCATGACCAGCTCGGGTTCAGCAAAAATGGCGCCAAGCAACACATTTTGCAGTGCATGCCATTCCCCGGTCTCCGGTATCGTTTTCAGCAACATGTCTGCACTTCGGGTCAGCAGTTTCAAAACGTGTTTTCTGATACCGGCACCGGCCTTTCCGGAGATGACGACCCGGCGCATACCAGATCGAACCCCAAGGTAGACCTGCTCGCGTCTGCTGATATCCTGGCAACCTTCGCCGGATGTTGATCTGTCTGTACCCAGCTCTGCCCGAAGCACCTGTATATAGTCTGCGATCAGACTGATACCTGACGCATCTCGTGGGATGACCCGGAAACCCAGTTCCGTGAGCAAAACTCTGATATATTTTTTCGGCACGGGACAATGCCGGAATGCATTGAGCACAATTACGTCAGCACGCGAGCGGAGACAGTTCTCCAGCTCCCTGCAGATGCTGAGGAACGCCGCACCCGGTTCTTCCCCTGGCTGTGCAACTTGCGCGTTATGCCGTGACATGATGGTTATCCTGGCTCTTTTGACACACCATCCCGACCAGATCACCGACGGTCCTTAATTGTGCCAATGCAGCCTCATCAGCATCCACGCTGTACTCGGTCTCCAGCTCGTACACTATTTCGATCAACTTCAGTGAATCCAGCCCAAGAGCGGCCAGTTCCGTATTGGCACTCAGATCAGTATCAAGCGGCATTTCGCCCGTATTATTCAGCAACTCACAGACGTGGCCAAAAATACGGTCTTTGTTATCCTTCTCAGACATCCTGGTTTCCTCCCTGAAACACGGGTCAGTCAGCAAAATATTTTTGGCACTCCGAACGTCTGACCTTTCCGCTGGTAGTCAGTGGCAATTGACCATGGGCAACAACCACCACAGCGGAAGGCAGAACACCGGATGCTGCGCAAACATGTTCGGTGACATGCGACACAATCGACTTACTGGTTTTTGCTGCTCCACGCTTGCGGATGCATTCAACGAGTATCCCAAGTGCTTCACATCCATCAACTTCAATTGGCAGAGCGACAGCGCGCGTCACCCCCAGTGAGTCACCGCTTCGCTCAAGCGCTGACTCAATGTCTTCTGCGTACAATGGTCTGCCACGAACCTTGATCACGTTTTTTAATCTGCCAATCACATACAGCTCGCCGTCTTCAATGAACCCGAGATCACCACTGCGCATGAAGGCCATGTCGGATCCTGGCAGTCGCTGCCCAAACGTTTCACTGGTTTTTTTCTGATCGAGAAAGTATTCATCAGCTACAGACAGTGATGCAATCCAGACTTCACCGGCGACTCCCGGTGCACACTCCTCCCTGCTCGCCGGATCAACTATCCGCACACTGGTGTCGACAGTGCCGACTGAAATTGGCGCAGTTCTTGCGGAAACCACAGCATCTGTATTGGCCGGCAATTTCATGCCTTGTCTGCAACTGACAAACAACGTGCTTTCTGCGAGCCCGTAGCAGGGTCGCAGCGCGGCAGGGGAAAAACCGAGGGCTGAAAATTTTTCGGCAAAATCGGTCAACGTGATGGCATTGATCTTTTCCGATCCGCAATAGGCCACCCGCCAACTATCAAGATTGACCCGGCTGAGAGGCAGATCTTTTGGTTGTATCCTGTTAACACACAGACGATACGCAAAGTTCGGTGCGCCACTTACGGATACATTATAACGGGAGATCACCTCCAACCAGCGAGCCGGCCTGGCCAGAAAAGCGCCAGGTGGCATGAAGTAATTATGGATGCCCGCATAAACCGGCTGCAGTATGTGACCAACCAGACCCATATCATGATGAAATGGCAGCCACGACAAACCTGTGTCATTTTCATCACAGCCGAACGCTAGCGTGATCCGTGCCAGATTATCCATGACATTTGCATGACTGATCACGACGCCTTTCGGATCACTGGTCGAACCCGAGGTATACTGAATAAATGCGTTGTCTCCTGCCCTACTCAGCACCACCGGGCGGACGAACATCGACTCACTTGCCAGCGCATACAGCTGCGGATTTGAGTATCGCTTTGTATCGGGAGGAAGCTGCGCCAACAGAGGCTCCGAGCCCAGCACGTGTGACACACAACTGCGCTTTAGTATTGCAGCAACGTTTTCCGGCGACTGTCCCCTGCCCTTGGTCAACGGCAATGGCCACGCACCTGCAAGCACGCACCCCCAGAACCCGATAACAAAATCGGCACCGTGCAGATACAGAAGCGCAACAGGTTTGCCATACAGGCCTGACTGCTGCAACGCTATCGCTATCCGGCTGGCCATGCTGTGCACATCACCAAAAGTAAGCCGTGCTGTGCACTCCCCGTGCGAGTTAAGAAATGAATACAACGGCGCACGTTCGTCAAGCGCGGTCCGGTACTCCAGCAAACTCACCAGATCCGTGTGGTGATGGTCTTTCATAGTGATGCAGCTCTCCCTGTGTCATCACTTGTTAAAGCACAATTTACCCACATGTGCAGAAAAGCTGTGACTAATTTGCGCCAGATCACATAAAACCAGATCCGGCCATGCCAACCACACACTTTTCGCTATACAGGGCATTTAATGATCTAAGCTCTCTCTACACTGACAACGGATGTGGGTGACACTATGGAGTTTGAAACAACCATTACTGGATGGTATCTGACACAGTACTTCCAATCACAGGACAGGACTGCCTCCCGCAACCGTTCCCTGTATGAGACAGCCAATCGAAAGATGTGGAACGCGAGTACAGATCTGCGCTGGAACCTGGCTGACGCACTCAACGATTTCCCGACACAACAAACAGCGGAACCACTAAGTGGTTTTCCCGCCTTTGAATCTCTCTGCCGGCACCAACGCATCGCTCTGAGCTGGCAGAGGCATGCCATGGACATCAGTGAGATACTGCACGGGGAGCAAGGTGCGCTGTTGCTGGCCTCACAACTGATCTCAGGCATGCCAACACATGACGGAAAACTGTTCGCCAGCAGTCAGGTGTCGGACGAAGCGCGTCATGTCGATTTTTTTGCACGCTACCTTCAGCAAACCACAGGCAAGGTATACCCGCCCAGTGCGTGTCTGCAGGACGTACTGCTCACGGGACTGCGCCACACCAACTGGGAGATCAAGTTCATAGTCTGCCAACTCCTCATTGAAAGTCTAGCACTGGCGCGTTTCAGTGAAATCCATCAGACAACCAGGTTGCCGCTGCTGCGCTCTGGCCTTGAGCTCATACTCAAGGATGAAGCCCGGCATGTGAAATTTGGTGTGGACGCGCTGAAATCAGTTCATGTGAAACTGGCACCATATGAACTGGAAGAACGCAGTGATTTTGTAATCAACAGCGCATTGACGCTGTGCAATATCAACACCAACAGTGTAAGGATTGCCAGGGAACAGGGCTGGAACGTGGCAGCATTGCGCAAACATCTGCGTCACTACCAGATGAGGCACCCGGAACTTGCCCGCAACCGGCTGCGGCAGCTGACTCTCAATATGACGCATGCGGGGCTGATGACCGATAAAACCCGGCAGCGTCTGAAACAGTTCTCGCAACAGTTCTGCCACCCTACCAATAGCCCGGTTTCTGCTCTACAATCAGGACGATAATTCATCATCCAAACGAGCATCAGTCATGATCACCTCAGCCGACGCAAATATCATTTATCAGGTCAATCACGGCGTATTTGTGCTACAGATCCATCGCCCGGACAAAAAGAATGCTCTGACCCAGACCATGTATCAGGCACTGGCCCAGGGCATTCTGGCAGCCGACAAGGATAACGACATCAAGGTAATCCTGATTCGTGGCGCAGAGGACTGTTTTACCAGCGGAAATGATGTAAACGACTTCGTCAAAACGCCGGATTCGGGCACAGAGCGCCCCTCTGTACAATTCATGAAAGCCATTGCACATGCGAGCAAACCCATCGTTGCCGCGGTTGGCGGATTGGCCATCGGGATTGGTACCACCCTGCTGCTGCACTGCGATCTGGTCTATGCCGCTGATGATGCGTTTTTCCAGTTGCCGTTCACGCGTCTGGGCCTGTGTCCGGAAGCGGGCTCCAGTGCACTGTTGCCGCAAATTCTGGGACATCAACGCGCCAGTGAACTGCTGTTACTGGGTGATCGTTTTTCCGCAGCAAAAGCCAGGGATTACGGTATCGTCAATGAAGTGCTCACTCAGGCCGGTTATCTCGAACATGCCATGAACAAGGCGCAGGAGCTTGCCAAACTGCCCGGCGACGCCGTACAGACGTCCAAAGCCCTGATCAAGCGCAATCAGGCATCTCCGATGAATGACACTATTCAGGCCGAGTTGCTGCAGTTTGCCAGACTGCTGAAATCACCGGATGCCCAGGCCATTTTCCAGGCATTCCTCAACAAGAAAAAAAGCTGACATGTCCTGACAGTCAGAGTCTGCTTAGTCCAGCAGGAAGTCGCGCGCCTCATTGATACGCTGTGCCAGGTAGTCAGACCCGCCCCGGTCAGGGTGCATTTTCTGCATCAGCCGGCGGTGGGCAGCAGTAATCTCTTCTACGCCTGCCCCCGGCTCCAGTCCCAGAATTTCCAGCGCCAGTGCTTCCGTCATGTCCGATCCCGCTGTGGGGGCAGCCTGACCCTCTGCCTGCGCATGCCAGTCAGGATGCACCCGGTCCAGATACGCTTCCAGTAATTGCAGGGAATCCGCATCCTGCTCACATTCAGCGGCCAGTATCAGCAACTGCTGCAGATCCAGTTCAGACAGTTGTTTGCCCTTGAACTGTCCATCCAGCACCTCACCGTCCATTTTTCCCGAACTGTGTGCCAGCTCCATTGCCAGCCAGGCCGTCCGGATTGACGATGTACCATTGCCGGCACTCCTGCCGGTGGGACCCCAGGCGCTGTTTTTGCGCCCCCGCAGCATGGAAGCCAGTTGCATCAACCAGTGCCCGTTGCGCATTACAAAGGTGAGCAGGAATATCAGGGGAGCCGCCAGTGCCTGCACCGGCAGTCGCCCCATGATAATCAGGATCATTACCACCAGCAGGGCTGCTGTGAGACCCACCAGCCAGCGAAACTGACGCCGATTCAGTGAATAACGGCGTTGCAGCTTTATCAGCCCCCAATAGGCGAGCAAAGCCAGCAACAGTGGCGCAAGTAAACGAAGTATGAACAATGGCAATCTCTCCAGGATATGGCGATAGCTTAACCGGAGAGCTGGTGCCCAAGCAATTTGACTGAGGGATGGGCAGTTCTGCTGAAATCCTGCAGCGCTTTCAGGCCACCGCTGGCATACACCGCGACTGCCCTGAGAAGGTCACGCAACTGATCCGCACTGGCATGATCAAATGGTGAGTATGCGCCGCCGGACAGCCTTGCCATCTCCACAAAGCAGCGCCTGGCCGTCGCATCGTTGCCTTCCTGAAACATGAACAGCGGCACCTTCAACAAACCCAGTTCACCGGCCCGCTGACACAGCACGTCCATGCTTTCCTCCATGCAGTCACCAACGTAGACCACGGCATGGACCTTCTCCCGCCTGGTTTCCGCTGCAGCATGCTTCAGTACACGTTCGATTTTGGTGACGCCCGCCTGGCAGCGGATACCGGTCATCTGTTGTAACAGTTGCATGGAATCAATATGCCAGTCACTGGTGTAAAACTCGGCAAACCCGCGAAAATAACTCAGCTGTACCTGCAACCCGCCCAGCGCCTGGGTGCTGGCAAACATGTCCGCCTGCAACTGCATGGCCTGATCCCAGGTCGCTTCGCGCGAGGCGGTCGCATCCAGAGCAAAGATCAGCCGGCCAGCCTTTCCCTGTTTGTTGACGGGCGGCATTTGGGCGACTTTCTGCAAAAATGCACTGACTTCATTTCCCGCCGCAGGGGCTATCTTTGCCGCCGGCGCTTTTCCCGCTGCAGGCGCCTTTCCCGCTGCAGGCGTTTTTCCCGGCCGGTTTGCTGAAACCGATTTACGTGACAACAGACTTTTCAGATCCTTCACTGCAATTCTCCGTGCTGGTGCACTGGAAACAGGGGGCAGATTTCTACCCCCTGATGATCATTGTTCCATGATCATACCGCATCAGAATCATTGCTGCCCGTTATGAATCATTTCTGAGCTTGTACCGGAACACATACTGCACATTCGGCACATCAACGGGTTGACCGGCAACTATACGCGGACTGAACAGGAACTGTTTTGCAGCGGCCAACGCGCTGTTGTTAAAAACCTCTGCTGGCTGCGAATCGACGATGCTGACTGAGCTCCCGGCAACAGACCCGTCAGCACTGACTGTGAAGCTCACCTGAACCCAACCTTCAATCCCTTCATTTGCTGCTACCGTGGGATATCTGGGCACTATTGAATTCAGGGGGAACATTTCCTCATCAATTGTACGGGTTGCCGGATCCGGCTGTTCCTGAGCCAAGAGAACCTGATGGGTACTCAGTACGCTCAGCAATCCAGCCGACATCAGGAGCAACACGGCCACGGCTCTTTTTGTTTGCCTTTTCATTTCAGATACCTGCATTTTTTTCTCCTCAAGCACTCGGCTTATTCTGGTTTTGAGTGTGTTCTGATCAAGCATGGTTTGCAGCAGCGGATTGCTGTTGCGGTTGTCGGGATTGGTGCGATTGTTGGGATTGGAAGGGTTGAGAGGGTTGCCGGGACTGTTCGATTGCCCGCGGCGGGCGTGAACACAACTGACAGCCACACCCAGCAGACTTTGCGCATAATCGGTGTCACTGCGACCTGCGCATAACACCGCGCTGTCGCAGCTGTTCTCTGACTCTTCACGCAACCGGGCAATTGCCAGCCAGACCAGAGGGTTGATCCAGAACAGGCTGGCCAATACATAGGCAAGCAGCGTGGTCAGCCAATCCAGGCGTTTGATGTGGCAAAGTTCGTGCAACAGCACGTCCGTGATGATTGAATCGTTCCAGTCCCGCGCCTGTGCCGGCAATAGAATTGCTGGTGCAAACAGTCCGAACGAGACCGGGGATTCAATATCATCGCTGATACGAAGCGAGACCCGGCGGGTAATCCGCAACTGCTTCCTGAGCACCGCCAGTCGTGCTTCCGGCATACCGCCCTCAGGCAACCGTGACTGCCGGGAGAGGCGGCGAATACTGCGCAGAGCAACCAGCAGCCTGGCCAACAGCACAAGCGCAGGTATCAGATACAAAAGCAGCAGCCCCCAGCCCGGAATACCCATATCGGCTGACTGCAGACTTGCCGGGTAAACTGACAACTCAAACAGCACATCCGGCGCGACCTGTCCGGTGGCAGGGTTGTCAAAAATCAGCAACGTGACTGGAATCAGTAGCAGCAGCAACAGGCAAAACAGGCTATTCAGCCACAGCAAATGCCGACTCGTGCTGGTGATACGCTTGCCAAGTGCTGTATCCATGATCACAAATACTGTCAGTAACACGATCGACTTGATCGCCAGGTCTATCATCAGTTGCAGCAGCGGGAACTGATGTAAAAGAATCGCCAGCGATTGACCCAGACCTGCCATGGAGAGAATATTTTCCATCCTGATCACCTTTTATTTTTTTGTGGCCTTGGCATTTTTACGGGCCTGAATCATGTCATTAAGCTCGTCAAGTTCCTCATCGGACAGCTCATGCATGGACATATCCAGCAGGGAGTTGACAGCCAGATAGGGTGAATCTTCAAAAAAGGTTTTAACGACATTGCCCAGTGCAGACTTTGAGGCTTTCTCGCGGGCAACCAGCGGATAATACACGTACTTCAGACCACTCTCCCTGTGATCGGCGTGGCCTTTTTCCACCAGCTTGCCCAGCAGTGTGCGTACCGAAGAGTAGCTGGGTGCATCTTCCATGTTCTCCATCACTTCCTTGGCACTCGCCCGCCCGAGACGATACAGAATGTCCATTATCTGGCGTTCACGGCGGCTCAGTTGATCAGCGTTGGTCATGTTGTCTTCCTTCCTGTGCTGTGAATCAGTTTTTTAACTGCGGATACCCTAATCTGGTTAGCAAGCCTTGCTAAGTGTTAATTATTTAACATAGTGCTAATAAAATAGCATTAACAGAAAAAGGTCAAGTGCTAATTGTTAAAAATTTGACATTTGTAAGGTTAACAGCAGAAATGGCGCTGCCATGAGGGTAACGCAGAATTCAGTTAATGGTGCGGACGGAAAGACTCGAACTCCATAAGGCGGCTCTGAGTCGGATTTATCAGACCATAAATGACCAAACAAGACTATTTATATCATAAACTTACAATTTAGTGCCATTCTAGAGCACAGTCTGTCGTGGTCATGTTTTGTCTGGGTTACTGCCCAAAAAACTGTAGTAACATCTTCGCTATGGCCATGTGATAGGAGCTGACATAGAGGTGAACAATCGTATTACACGCCGACTCATAAAAGCACAAAGCATTATCAAAATCGCCTTCAGATTCGTGAGTAGCCGCAGAACATATGATTCGCCAGAATCACAAAACGAATGGTCGGAATATACTCCTTTACTACAGACAAGCCTAATCAAACGCCAATTGTCTCGCCATGGCTGATTCTACTGAGCGATAGCTGCCCTAATGAGCAACCGGTGGCAGGTATCTGTAATTCAAATACGTAGCGCACCACCACTAGTTGAATCTACAGAATCTTGGCACCAAGTGGGACGCGCTGATCTGGCACACACAGAACAACTGCCCCATCCTCATTGTGGAATCCGGTAACCAAGCATTCTGACATCAGAGGGCCAATCTGTTTTTTGGGAAAGTTAACAACAGCCACGACTAGCTTGCCAACAAGTTGCTCCGGCGTGTAGATATCCGTAATCTGGGCGCTTGACTTCTTGACACCAAGTTCGTCGCCAAAGTCTATGCTCAGAATGTAGGCGGGCTTGCGAGCCTCAGCAAACACGTTCGCGTCGATGACCCTACCGACTCGCAGCTCTACCTTCAAAAAGTCGTCAAACGAAATCGTTTCCACACACAACCTCTCTTGCCATATTATTCAGTGTAATGTCATTATGACAGGCTCGGACGACTACTTGACCTCTCTTCGCAGGCACTCCTGGTGGGCCTTTACCAGATCCGCCATCGACGTAAATCGGAAATCGCAACTTGGCATCTCACCGGGCGGCATAGTAGCACCAAAGCCCTCTTTCTGATAGCGACGATGAATCCAGCAGTTCGCAATACCGTGTCTGTTGGCAGCCTTGTGGTCATGAAATAGGCTCTCTGCAGTATGCAACAGATCGCTCTTCTCCAGCCCCAAATCACCCACATGATCAAGCATGTATTCGAAGTTTCTATCCGAAGGTTTATATGACCCGACGTCTTCCGCCGAGTAAATGGCATCAAACTCAACACCCAACCTTTCATTACTTAGCACAAAAGTCTGATTGTCGACATTGGACAGAACTATAAGCTTATAATACTTTTTCAGGTACTGTAGCGCACCAACCGAATCAGGAAACGCCGGCCATGCACCAACAGACTTGCCGTGCGTCTCGCACTCATCATGCGTCACACTGACACCCCATTCCTCAGCAATACGCTTATAGACAATCGGAAGTAGATTTCTATACAGCATTGTTGGCGTCTGTGCCTGCTGAGCAGATTCATGCCGTGCATGGGCCTCGAGAATTTCGTCTTTGCTCAAGCTCCTGCTGGCGCGTGATGCCAGATCCGACAGTGACGACAAGATCCCCGCCTCCCAGTCAATCAATGTTCCGTAACAATCAAAGGTCAAGGCCTTGTAATCACTCAACTGCATTTCGATTCTCCCAATTTGACGCAGAAAAATAGATAACTAACTTTACGACCTCATTGTACTCAGACCCTGTGATCAGAACTTGTCTAAATTTATAGTTGCTCGGCAGTTCGTCCTGTTTAATAGCATCTTTACAGCAGATCATTTTGCGATTTCCGAAATCGGCGCTCTCGGGCGTAAATGCATAGTCATTCTGACGCCAGAATTGCGGAAACTGCACTGTCGATGCAGCACAGTATCTCGCTCTGTTTTAGACCAAAATTCAAGACTATTGCAAAGTTTTCAAGGCGACAACCGAATCTTCTGCCTCGTGCCCACAACTATAATTGTAGATTCCCTAAACCCAAGGAGGCGCAATGAAAACACATTATTCAAAGTTTGCCATTTTATTGATTAGCAGCAGTATCTTCCCCATCGCAGCGGCACAATCCAATCCAATGGTACCAGCCAACGCACAGGAACAGGCGCCAGAGGCACTACTGGGGGTGTGGAAGGCAGATATTAGTGCATCACAGTACATCAATACTCCTCCTCGCAAGAATATCCGATCATTCAGTTACACTCAGGATGGAAAGGTGCTGGTCACCAGCACCACGCTCAACTCCGCAGGCCGTGTATCCATGCTGCACTGGGCAGTTCAATTAGATGGTACACCTGCCCCCGAATTCACTCAAGTTAGTCGCTCAACGCCGGCAAGTCTTGTGGGACTCAAAATGGAGGATACACAGACATTCATCATGACTGTCTCCAAACATGGCGAGGTCACGCTGACAGGCGAAATGCAATTGTCTGAGGATGGAGACACTTTGACATATCGCTACGGACAGCCGAATGGCGAGCAGAATCGTATCGTTTATCACCGCTGGGACATGAGTGAATAAAACATGCCCCCCACCCAGTACCAGGCTGTCAGAATGTTAACTACCGACTGACGGCTTGGTACTCCCCCGCATCGGCGGTCGCCATGCTTACACCAACTATGGCAATCCATGATGCAATAAAGCCGGGAATAATCTCATATATGCCCTGGCCACCCATAAAATTCAAATTCCAGCCCATCGCGATCCAACAGATGACTGCCACCGACCCAACGACAAGTCCCGCCAAAGCCCCGGCGCCGTTGGTACGCTGCCATGTCAGTGAAAGAATTATCAATGGGCCAAACGCGGCACCAAACCCGGCCCACGCATTGCTAACCAGCCCCAGTACTTGAGAGTCCGGATTGGATGCAATCCAAGCCGCTACCAGCCCGACCGCCACGACACAGAGACGCCCTATCCTTACACACTCTCGGTCGGTTGCTTTCTTACGAAGAAACAGCCGGTAGAAGTCCTCAGTCAACGATGAAGACGATACCAGCAACTGACTGGAGATTGTGCTCATTATGGCCGCAAGCAACGCAGCGTAGAGAAAGCCGGTAATCAGCGGGTGAAAGAGCAGATCAGCAAGAATGATGAAGATCGTTTCCGGGTCAGCCACATCTAAACCGTTTCTCACTGCATAAGCCCGGCCAAATATTCCCAAAGAGATGGACCCAATCAGTGAAACACCCATCCAGCTCATGCTGATATTTCGTGCAATGGGCACCTCGTCCAATGAACGTACCGCCATGAACCGGACAATTATATGAGGCTGACCGAAATAACCCAGCCCCCATGTAACCGCTGAAAGCCACGCAACTAGGGTCAGCCCTTCAGTCCAGTACAGCAGTGTCGGATCCACGCGATTCAGTGTTTCAGATACCTGTGCATAGCCTCCTCCACCCTCACCAAACAGCACGGTCAGAGGCATGACTACTAACGCTAGCATCATGATGCAGCCTTGAACAAAGTCAGTCATGCTAACCGCGAGGAAACCGCCGACAACCGTGTACGCCAGGACCACGCCGAGAGTGATGAAGATACCAATGGCGTAGTCGCTCACACCATCAATCATGACAATTCCGGAAAAAGCACTTTCGAACAGCTTGCCTCCCGCCACCAGACCGGACGCCGTATAAACTGCAAAGAAGACGACAATCACAATAGCTGACACAGTTCGCAATGATAGAGCCTGCGTTGGGAATCGATTTGCAAGAAAGGCCGGTATAGTAATGGCATTTCCGTAGCGCACTGTCTGCTCTCGTAGTCGCGGGGCGACGAGCACCCAGTTCAAAAACGCACCCACGAACAGGCCGATTCCAATCCACGCAGACGCCAATCCAGATACATACAAGGCACCCGGCAGGCCGAGCAATAACCAGCCGCTCATGTCCGATGCGCCTGCGGACAGCGCTGCAACCTTTGGACTGAGCGTGCGACCGCCCAGCATATAGTCCTCGGATGTCGACGTTGATGTACGCATTGCGTACAAGCCGATGGCAATCATCAACCCAAAGTAGATAAAAAGGCTTATCCAGATACCAGCAGCCATCTAACTTCTCCGTTTCAGTGGGAAAGAATCGTATTCCCGCTATCAGCAACACGATTAAAGTTAACAGCTAGAATATATAGAAACCGGAAGATGGATCAATTTACTTGTGACTGTAATACAGTTTTTGCTGCGTTTATTCCGTCATATGCAGCAGAAGATACTCCGCAGGGGGTTCTCGGATACGGTGGGTGTCTGAGAATGACCAGATTCAGCTGTCGTGATCGTCCACCAATAATGCTTCGATGGGTTGATATTGTTTAATAAAGGGGGACTTGATTACTATGTAGCTAAAATACTTGTCAATTCCGAGCCCATCATCCTGCAACATCTCTTCGATCAGTTCCTGGTAACGCGCCACACTGGACGTTATGAACTTCAACAGGTAGTCATAGCCCCCACTGACAAGGTGACATTCAAGAATCTCATCAATCCGTGAGATGCGTTTTTCGAAACGTGCAAAATCCTCACGATGATGTTCGGAAAGAGTCACTTCCGTGAACACTGTAAGGAATTTTCCTAATTTTTGCAGGTCGATCTGTGCCCTGTAACCCGAAATAAAACCCAGCTTCTCCAGACGTTTTACGCGAGCCAGGCAAGGGCTGGGAGAAAGGTGGACAGCTTCAGCTAGCTCAACATTTGTAATGCGGCCGAAGCGCTGAAGCGTTGCCAGAATTTTCAGATCGATTCTATCTAACTTTTGCCCTTGCATGATCGTAAGACAGGCCCCGTGTTATGTGACTGCGCACATGATATCGGGCTCATCAAGCAAACTGTCAAGTATCACTTTGATGCGGCTGAATATCATATTCATTTCATTCTCGTCGCAGCACAACGCCGGCGCCAACCCAATGATATTGTCGTTGAAAGCACGAAATATAATCTGATTTTTCCTCGCTAAATCAAACAGCCGATCCGCCACCTTCAGCTTTGGATCAAAGCGGGCCTTTGACTCCTTGTTTGCAACGAGTTCTATCGCGCCGAGCATTCCGCGTCCGCGAACGTCGCCAACCAGTGGATGATCTGATAAAGTCTTCAATCCGTCAAGGAATACGGCACCCATATTCTGCCCATTCGCCAGCAGACCGCCTTCAAAATACAGACTGATAACCTCCAGAGCAACCGCGGCGCTCACAGGGTGACCCGAATAGGTAAAGCCATGCCCGATCGCGACATCAGGGGGAGCGCCGTCGGCCATGCCTTGATAGATCCTGTCCGAGATAAGCAGCGCCCCCATAGGCGCATACCCAGCCGTCAACCCCTTCGCCAAGGTCATCATATCGGGTGACACACCTTCACTTTCACAGGCAAACAGTGGCCCCGTCCTGCCGAAGCCGGTAATCACCTCATCAGCAACAAATAGAATCTCCATTTCCCTGCAGGCTTCCCGGATCGCCTTCAGCCAGCCTGCCGGCGGCACTATCACACCGCCAGAACCTTGGATGGGTTCGCAAAAAAAAGCCGCCACGTGCTCTGGACCACCCAACTCCTGAACTTTGGCTTTCAGTTCGTCGACAGAAGCCGCTACCAGGTCCTGATTACTCATCCCATCGGGACTACGATAAGGATATGGTGTCGAGATGTGATGCTGCCACTTCTTCGGCACATCGAATGCGCGGTGAAAAGTAGCCAGCCCGGTCAACCCCGACCCAAGACTGCTTGAGCCGTGATACCCACGATCCAGCGCAATAAACTGCTTCTTCTGTGGTTTGCAGATGGCGTTAAAATAATAGGTAATGTACCGCACTGCGGTATCAATCGCGTCAGAGCCGCCCTGCGTGAAAAAGACGTGCTCCAGACCGTCGGGCGTCAGTGACACCAGTTTTTCGGCAAGCAGGGTCGCTGGCTCAGAACCAAAATGAAAGTACCCTGTCGCATAGGGCAATTTGCGCATCTGATTCATCGCAGCATCAACGATGCTTTCGTGACCATAACCAACGTTTACGCACCAAAGGCCCGAAAAAGCGTCGAGCAATTCATTTCCAGAGACGTCAGTCAACCACATCCCTTTCCCACTTTTCAATAGTGTGGGACCCCGATCCTCATGCGCCCTGAATGAGGTAACCGGATGGATCAGATGCTTTCGGTCGATATCTTGAATCGTGCGGCTGGAAATAGACATGACTAGTATACCTTTCTGGTTCTGTATGGTGACTCTCCAGCAACTAGGATATACATAAACCGCAAGGCGGAAGGTTCAACTTGCCAAGCTAATAAAGTCGTCGTTGCTTTATTTTCGTTCCCCGCAGCATATTATGCTTTCTGTAGCTCAACCCAACATGTCAGCGATCGCCTTGCCACAGCTTTCTGTGTCCGCAGCACCACCCAGATCAGCCGTCCGCAGAGATTTCTCCGTAAGTACACGTACAATCGCGCTCATGATTCCTGCAGCTGCAGCAGGCTCCCCAAGATGTTCCAACATCATGGCGCCGCACCATATCTGACCTATTGGGTTCGCAACTCCCTTGCCAGCTATATCGGGTGCTGAGCCATGGACAGGCTCGAAAAGCGATGGAAATTTTCTTTCTGGATTCAGGTTCGCGGAGGGCGCGATTCCAATTGTTCCCGTACACGCCGGCCCAAGGTCGGAAAGAATATCGCCAAAAAGATTAGATGCAACAACCACATCAAATCTGTCAGGGTTGAGAACAAACTGGGCCGCCAGGATATCGATATGATATTTGTCCTGGCGCACCTCCGGATACTCTCTGGCAATGGCCTCCACACGTTCATCCCAGAAAGGCATTGTGACAGCAATTCCGTTTGATTTGGTAGCTGACGTTAAGTGCTTTGCTTCGCGACTATTGGCCAGCTCAAATGCAAAACGTAATGCACGATCAATGCCGAACCGAGTCATGACTGACTCCTGAATTGCCATTTCCCGATCGGTGCCCGAGAACATGCGCCCACCAAGTGAACCATATTCACCCTCTGTATTTTCACGAACGATATAAAAATCAATACTACCCGGTTTCCGTCCGGCCAACGGCGATATCACGCCCGGCATAAGCCTAACTGGGCGTAGATTTATGTATTGATCATATTCCCTTCTGAACAGCAGCAGAGACTCACCGAGCGAAATATGATCTGGCACAGTATCGGGCCAACCCACGGCCCCAAAAAAAATCGCGTCCGGATTATCCAGACGCGCCTTCCAGTCATCAGGCATCATCCGCTTGTACCTCGAGTAGTAATCGCACGACGCAAAATCGTGCCATTCCTGTTTCACATCGAAGCCATATACAGATGCTGCACGCTCTATCACTCTGATTCCTTCTGTAACAACTTCCTTTCCTATTCCGTCGCCTGGAATAACGGCAATTCTATACACTCGTTCGCTTCCACTTTTTCTTTCATTCACAATTGTCATTCACTCTTTCAGATTACCGATATGAAACGCCTTCTTCTCGAGGTACTCCTCGATGCCTTCCTTTCCACCTTCCCGGCCAAACCCCGACTGTTTGATCCCACCAAAGGCCGCCATTTCCATCGCAATCGAGCCTGTGTTTAGTGCTACCATTCCGGCTTCCAGTTTCTTTGCAACGCGAAATGCGCGATGCAGGCTTTCAGTATAGAAATAGCTAGCGAGACCATAGGGCGTTGCGTTCGCCAGCGTGATGGCCTCGTCCTCATCGTCAAATCTAAAAAGCGGGGCAACTGGCCCGAAAGTCTCCTCATTCGAGAGCAGCATGTCCGGACTTGCTTCAGTCAGCACAACCGGCGCCACATACCTGTCCTTATCCAGAGTGCATTCCGTCACACCAGCCAGTTCGGCGCCCAGGTTCACAGCATCATCCAGATGGCTTCTTACCTTGTAAACGGCCGCCCTGTTGATCAATGGCCCGATCGTCACACCCGGATCAGTCCCAATACCGACTTTCATAATTCTGACAGCCGCCACCAGACGTTCCGCGAATTGATCGTAAACCTTGTTATGCACGATGATTCTGTTGACCGACACACAGGTTTGACCTGCATTCCTGAACTTGCTCGCCACAGTACTGGCAACAGCAAGCTCAATGTCTGCATCATCAAATACCAGCAATGGTCCATTGCCGCCGAGTTCCATACTCATGCGCTTTACAGTCTCTGCGCATTGCCGAATCAACAGCGAACCGATTTTTGTCGAACCAGTGAATGAAAGTTTTCGCACTAAAGGGTTCGATGTCATCTCGCCGCCAATATCCTTTGCCTTTCCCGTGATTACACTAAACACCCCTGCTGGCACACCGGACAACTCTGCCAGCCTTGCCAATGCCAGCGCGGTCAATGGCGTCAACTCGGAGGGCTTCACCAATATGGGACACCCGGCTGCCAGAGCAGGTGCGCATTTTCGCGTGATCATGGCGGCCGGGAAATTCCAAGGCGTGATCGCTACTGACACCCCGACCGGTTCCTGAATGGTCCAGATACAGCGATCACGCTCGGGAGCAGGGACGGAATGCCCATATACACGCTTGCCCTCTTCAGCGAACCATTTGATGAATGAAGCTGCATAACGAATTTCGCCCTCGGCCTCTGCCAGAGGCTTGCCCTGCTCGGCTGTTAGAATGCGCCCCAGATCAACTTGATTCTCCAGCACCAGCGTATGCCATCGTTCCAGCACGGCCGAACGTTCAGCCGCTGTTCTCGAGCGCCAGTCATCAAATGCAGCCGCCGCTGAATCGATGGCCAGACCTGTGTCCGTGCTATCGCAATCTGGAACGCTTCCGATCACCTCGCCTGTCGCGGGATCTTCAACGTTAAGTGTATTACCCGAGCCTGCGGAGCACCATTCGCCGTGCATAAACGCCCGGTCCCTCAGCAGATCCGGGTTATTCAATTTGATCATTTCTGTTAAATCTCCGATTGCACGATGCAAAGCGGGGCTATCGAGAACAATCACCCCGATTTACACCTGACTGGCAGGTACATTTGTCTCAGTGCGTGATGCCTGTCGAACTAGATTGAGTCATAAAATCCGTAAGCGCGCGGTTCCAGATCGCTGATCGCGCGATAGGCCTGTTCGAACGCGGTCTGCATCGTGCTGACCCCCCCAGCATCGCTATTTGCGATCGCAATGCGACCGAACCTCTGCCGCGCAACGACATTGGGCGGGAACTCGCCAGGTTGCAAGGGCTCATCAAACAGCTCATTGCGTCCAGTAGCAAAACCGTGGGCCCAGCGATTTACCGTGATAGCCAGAATGTCGCGTGCAGGATCAAAGCTCGTGCCAGCAAGTACGCGCGCACTCAGATCACGCACCTCCCGTTCGAACAACTCAAATGGCGCCGCGAGCAGTCCATAGCGGACAGCCCTGAACTGGTCATCTGCCGGCGTACCAAATTCCGGTGTCGCATCGCCGCAAATGCCTCTGACCATATAGGGATTGCTCAGAATTCCTGAGTTTCCACCGGTCCCAAATGACACAATGATCGGTTCAGATGGTAAAGTTGAAGGTCGCATACCACCGAAATATCGGGGCGAGGACAGCCCCATCCTGCCGTAAAAGCTGTTCGGTGCCGTCACACCGGTTATTCCGGCCTCTTCGAAGGCGCGCCAATTTCGGAACAATACATTCGTCATCTGATTGGGGGCGCGCACCGCGGTTCGCAATGCACGCTTCTGAATCTCGCCAACCTCAGGGCACAGAAACGGCACGATGTTGTTCATGCATGCCATGACCACACTGCCTGCCTTCACGCTATGAGCTCGACCGTCATTCAGGTAACTGACAATCACATCGCGGCTATCCGGCTCCAGAATCTGCGGCTCCGGTCCGTCGTGACGCACGTTATAAACGATGCTGTTTTGCCGTATCCGTGTTGGATTGATTGACCGGTCCAATACCGTGTAGTCCGTTCTTGCCGTGGCTATGTCGACGTAGCTACCAGACGGCAGTGCTTCCGGTATCATCTCGCGCACCAGAAGTCGTGCCACATCGGAATTGCCACCTGGAAGCGAATAGTCATCCTCACGCGCCTCTTCACTTTCCGGCGACCTGTCCGGACGCGCTATATCTAGACCATCAAATCCAGGTTTGTGACGGAAGAAGGCAAACCAGGCACTACACACATCAGCTCCGAGGCACCACACACCCTGCACAAACGGGACAGCCTCGGGCGACACCTTGGCCACATTCAACAGATAGTCACGATAACTCATACTACGCAGTAGAGCGATCTTCTCCTCATTGGACCGCCCGGCAAGATAATCCTCTGTGCCGTTCATGAGACGCTCGATATCAGCGCGCAGATGATCCGGCAGCGGAGCCTCAGCCAGAAAATCATCCGTAGGTCCGCGCAAGTTGCCTTTGACAATGTGGTCGCGTCCGTAGACCTCTTCCGGGAAAAAGACTGCGCCGTCCATACCGCGACTGCTGTAAAGTTCGCGGTCCGTACGGTCGGTCGGATCGCCTTTGGCGACTCCCAGATCATCGAGAATCGATTTCGCTTCCGGCGTCCACTGAGACGGCGATACGATATAGGAAGAACCACCGTTTGCTACCAGTCTTCGACCTTCGTGCTCGAACTCGTTGCGCTGCGCGTGACCGCCAAAACCATCCAGATTATCGATTATGAGCACGCGCGCATTCGGACCGGCCTTCTTCCGATAATAGTAGGCTGCCGCAAGCCCACTCAGACCACCACCGACGACGACGAGATCATAGATCTCCCCCGTGTCTTCTGCTGCGGGAGGGGTCTGACCATTCCAGGCCATACCATGAACCGGCTCGAACGAACCTGGGTGAAAACCGCGCATGCCGTTTCGGAGCGGCGGGTAGTTGACCGCCGCACTACTTGCCGACTGTTGCGCACTAGCACCACTGGTCTGGCCGAAAACCCCACCTGCGGCAGCCGCCACTCCCAGGCCTGCGAGAGCGGATGCCCCATATATAAAATCACGACGCGAAATACCTCGGCCCATACCTAACTCGATATCATCACCTTTCATATGCACTCCTCTTAGAACTCGTAGCGGACCTGACCGAAGTAATAACCGCCTTGCCAGTCCACAGGCCCGTCAAAGTATAGACGGCCATTGGTTTGATCGATTCTGTTGACATCAGGATACTTGTCGAAGATGTTGCGTGCTCCGACAGAAACTGAGAAGCCCTGGTTCACGTTGTATATCAATTCTGCGTCAACCTGCACTATCGTATCGTACTTCTGGATGGCATTACCGGCACGCGTGGTTTGACGCTCGTGAGGTCCATAGAAATTACCTCGCACCATACCTGTGAACGAACCAGCGTCGTGAGAGACAGTGAGATTCGCACGCCAGTCCGGCGCATTATTCTCAAAATTAAAGGTTGAGATAGCGTCAAAGATTACCGAGGAAATATTCACCTGCTGGATCTTGTAGGTGTTTCGATTCAGGCTGCCCGTAATCGAAGTGGATTGACCACTGTCCCAGTCCATGCGATACGTCCCAACAATATCCAGGCCCTGTACTCGCGAATCAAAAGCATTCTGGAAGAAAGCAATACGATCGATAGTACCCGCACCAGTGATATTCGCATTTCTCATTTCCTGTTCGATTGCCGGCGTCACAGTGATTTAAGAGGTTCGATAAACCTGATCGTCTAGATCGATACGGTAGGCGTCGATAGTCAACGTGAGATTACCCAGCGGCGCAAAAGTCAGACCCAATGAGTAGGAGACCGACTCTTCGGGATTCAATGGCTCAGCACCGAGAAACAGAGCAACAGGATTGGTGGCAGCATACAGACCAGTATTTAGCGGTACACCGCCCACCGTCTGAATCTGCGTTTGCGTCATGTTCAAGGTTCCTGTCGACGGCGCACGGAAACCAGTACCTACAGATCCTCTAAGTGCTATAGCATCTGTCAACTGATAACGTGTTGCAAATTTTCCGACCAGTTTCGATCCAAACTCTTCGTAGTCTTCGAAGCGCAGTGCTACATCGGCAAACCAGTCGTCAGTGACATCCGTTGTGGCCTCCAAGTATAGAGATGAGCTGGCACTGTTGAATGTACCGCTGACATCAGGGCTTAGACCAGTAATGCCATTGGAACCTGGCTGCAGGATGTTGTAGACCGGGTCAGATGCACTGCTGCAGTTGATCCCCTGATTCATAGGCGCATTAGCTCGCAGGGCGCGATCTGCGACGTCAGCGTCGTCCGTACAAAAATCGAAGGGATCGGGCGCAGCCCAGGTTCCACCGGAATACGAGACCAGTTCACCGGGTTTAATCTGAAACTCCTCATCTCGATATTCAAGACCAAAGTTAACAACAAGCGGACCTGCGAAGGCGTCCATTTCACGTTGATAGATAAAGTCTCCATTCAACGCCCACTCACTTGACACATAGCTACTAGCCTGAAACTCCAGTGGTGAGTCAGGACCCATAGAGGGATTAACTGTCTGTACCATACTGTATGCGATTTCGCTTGAGCCCACGCGCAGTCCAAGATCCATGTCCAGGCTTTGGTCCCCTGACAAACGGAACTGACTGCGATAACCACCAGAGAGTCCCCAATCAGTGACTTCACCGGAAAACTCCGGTCGCAAACCCGCAGGATACATATCCTTAAAGCGCCATTCACTGCCATTACTCAGTCGAATCGGATTGTCCATGACCTGGTGACCAGCTCCCGGCACACGATAGGTCGCGGCAGCAGTACCTTTTGAATCTGAATAATTGCCAAACGCATAAATTTCACTGCTGTCTGACAGATCGATTCCGGAGTTGAAAACAAAACGTGCTGCTTCTTCGATTGGCTTTCCCACACGCTCAAGAGGCTCGTCAAGATTCCCAACGGCCTCCCGGAAAACCGGGTTGCTTTCAAACTCATCCACAGCGTCCCAGGCCGGAGACGTGAATTGGGCCGACCGTATCGTCCGCTCGCTATCCAGCACTTCAGCCGACAGGTTCAGAAAACCGTTATCCGTCAGGGGCAAACCAATATTGCCTGAGATGAGATACCCGTCCCCATCACCTTCGTAGTAGCGACCACGCTGAACAGTAAGCGCACCACCTTCCCGACTGTCTTTCAGATTAAAGTTGATGACCCCGGCAATTGCGTCCGATCCGTACTGGGCCGCAGCACCATCACGCAATACCTCCACAGATTTGATTGCAGTGGCCGGAATGACTGCAGCATCTCCGGAGTGTGAGCCATAGCCAGACACCTGAACGCTTCCGGACTTGTGACGACGTTTTGAGTTGACCAGGAGAAGCGTTTGACTGGCAGGCAGTCCGCGCATGGTCGGCGACCGAACAAATGAATCCGATGTAGTGTTGGCAGCTCGACGCGTCGAAAATGAGGGCACCAGGGTTTGCAATACATTCAAGGTGTCAGTCTGTGTGGAGCGTTGTATCTCGCTTGCGTTGAACACATCAACTGGTACTGGAGAATCTGTCACCGTTCTGGGTTGGCCGCGCAACCCGGTAACAACCACTTCTTCAATAGTAGTATCTGACTCCTCAGTTGCAGGCTCCGAGTCCTGAGCAACCGTTACGCCTGCCACCAAGAGTGAAGCAAATGCTAAGGTAGTGACCGGCAGGAATTTTTTCGTAGGATCCAACATTGTTCTTATCTCCTGTACTTAGTAGTATTCTCACTAGTTGTTAATAAAAACTTTATACCTCAATGCGATCATACCCGCCTCAAGTCTACGTGGGTGCTGAATTGACAGACGTGCACAGTGTGTTATATCGCATGTTGCGGCTATCCGGCATATCCTGCCGCTGGGCTTGAATAGGGATGGATACTATGTGTTTGGCCCCTCGTGGAATCGGTGCCGAACCAGTATTCGAAACAAACGGAGAACCTAGGCTAACGGCTGGCACACTCAACGTATGTAGCTTTTGAGCATAACCAGCCAAGTTGTTTTGCGATCGATAACGGAATGAAGTACGAACGAATAGATTCAGAGCATCTTCTCAACAGGGGTGTATTCAAGTCCAAAAGCATCAGCTACAGCCTTGTATGTCACTTTGCCCTTGCATACATTCAATCCGGAAAGAAGGTGTCCGTCCGCTTTGAGAGCATGCTTCCAGCCCTTATTTGCGATAGTCAACACATGTGGCAGCGTCGCATTGTTGAGGGCCAGTGTTGATGTGAGTGCCACAGCACCCGGCATATTTGCGACACAGTAATGGACAACCCCATCAACTATATACACGGGATCCTCATGTGTAGTCGGACGTGAGGTTTCGAAACAACCGCCCTGATCGATGGCCACATCCACGAGAGCCGCTCCCGTTTTCATACGTGAAATCAGGTCTCGACTTACCAGCTTCGGCGCGGCGGTGCCAGCGACCAATACGGCACCAATCACCAGGTCTGATCTCAACACCTCCTCTTCAATCCTTTCATGCGTAGCATAAGCCGTGGAAATTAGGCCCTGAAACAGGTCATCTAGCTGCCGCAACCTGGCCAACGATCGATCAATTATTGTGACATTCGCTCCCAACCCTATAGCCATGCGCGCCGCGTTGGTGCCAACCACACCTCCACCAATAATCGTTACTGTGGCCGGCGCGACGCCTGGCGCTCCCCCAATTAGTACGCCACGTCCTCCGCGGCTCATCTCCAAGGCATGGGCGCCAGCTTGAATCGACAGGCGCCCGGCAACCTCGGACATAGGTGTCAGCAGGGGTAGGCCACCATTGTCATCGGTCACCGTCTCATATGCGATGGCAACTGCGCCAGACAACATCAGTCCTTTTGTCTGTTCGAGGTCGGCGGCCAGATGAAGATAAGTGAAAATAACCTGCCCCGCCCTAAGCATGTCGGTTTCTATCGGCTGAGGCTCTTTAACCTTGACGATCATGTCTGCGCTGGCAAAGACCTCCTGTGCTTCGGCCAGTATCCTGGCGCCAGCGTTTACGTACTGATCATTCGAATACCCGATTTCCGACCCAGCGTTATTCTCAACCACAACTTGATGACCATGCGCGACAACTTCCCGCACCGAAGCAGGTGTCAGTCCCACTCGATACTCTCGATTCTTTATTTCTTTTGGAACTCCGACGAGCATAAACAGCCTCCTGATATAGAACATTAATAATAAGTTCGCGATCGAAGTTTACCTCCAAGATTGAACCATCGGCTGCTGATTGTGGATGTCTTATAGATATATTGTTCCGTAGTTCCCTGAATTAAAATAGATAATTTCAAACAACTTGAATATACAGGTCCGACAGGAATCTATACTTTAAAATGAGTATCAGTGTTTTGCGTTTGTGGGAGCGAATCGCGCCAGATGACCGCTCCAGTAAAACCAACGGGATGATTGAAGGGATCCTCAATCGGGGTAGAACCTGTTGTAAAGAACAACTGTTTTGTCCTAATTAACCTCCGCCTGATGATTGGGTAAACGTGAATTGTTGGGTCAAATCCACTTGTCTGATTAGTCGCTCTAACGATATACGTTTGCTGGAATGGGAATGAAAATCGATGACCTTATAGACTATGCCAATGTACTCTCGCTGCTGATCAGATAACGTACGATCATATTGTAGTGCTCTTTCATACTTTTCCAATTCATTATTGATTGACTCTTTTGAGGAATAGCAGCTTCGCAAGTACCCCTCTATTAACCCTTTGTACCAGCTTAGTTTTTCGTCCTTGACATCTGACGATAGATTCTCTACTAGTTCAATTGCTTCGAGTAGCCTCGCACCATTATTACGAAGCGCCGAATAAAGCTCAGGCTCCACCTCTCGCAGGATAATCAATAAGACAATCAAACCAGAACAATGGAATTGGCGATCAGGTGTGGCTAGCACAGCCAAACTGACACGAGAAAGTAACTGCTCAATCTGCCGTAGGGATAAGTTGTACGAGCGGCTCAACAGAGCAAACGTCCCTCTAAGTTCATCCAAGGCTTCTGCCGGATCATAGTCGCGCCCTGCCCACGCGAAGTATTCAACGAGCCCAAAAGATGTGGTCAACTTTCTTATATAGTCGTCAGGACTCGGTGTCGGCAGTGTAAATTCAAGATCTATGAATCGGCGCAGATAGTTCTCGGCATCAATGTTTCCGTACACAGCACCGATTGAATGGCAGAGCTGTTCTTTGTCCATAGACAATACGAATATTACCCCCTGCAGATCGAATAGATGCTTGATCCGTTCAAGCAATTCGATTGCGTATTTTGGCCTACAGCGATCAAGTTCATCGACAAAGATCACGAGAGACTTATCCTTGGTTGGCTTCTCGAGCACCTTGCTCAACAGTTCTTTGAAATTGACTATATCCGATCGGGTTTTCTCATACTCGGCAACAGCATCCTCCGCAATGCCACCAAGAAATTTCGTGATCTCGGTTTTCGCTACTCCATCAGCAAGAGATTTCCCATCTAGAACTCCAGACGAAAAGATACGTACAGCAACAGGCAAGGTATGCTGAGCGATTCTCCCCCCTATATTTTTACACCGTGTCCAATTGGCTCCCTGATCTTTCTGATTACCTATATGCTGCTGGAGACCGGCATTCATCTCTCCTAGGAACGCCACCAGTGGATCTTCAGAGAAGTCCGTACTCCAAGCATTAAAGTTCAATACTGGATAATGATGTTGCCTGAGGTAAGCTGACCACATGTCGACAAATGTTGATTTGCCCGTACCCCATCGGCCATTAACTGCAATGACCATGGGTGTACCCATATTGGAAAGCAATAAAGTGAGATTCTCGATGTCAGCCCTTCTCTCAAGCAGATCGCCATCAAAAGGATTACCTGAACTTACACTGAAGGGCTTAGCTTTAATGTCCATCCGACGTATCATCTAAAGCGATCTCCAAGTCTCCGCACCCAGCGGCAGTTCATTCAACTCAGCTCTGGCTTCCCTCCACGACGGATAGTGCTGGTTGAGCAGTGCAACAAACCGTGCACTGTGCGTTGGCTCAATCAAATGCACCATTTCATGAACCAGCACATACTCAACCAGATCCTTAGGCTTCTTGACCAGTTCAGTATTCAGTCTGATGTTGCCAGCGGCAGCATTACAACTTCCCCACTTGGTTTTCATTCGCTGCAAGTAGTAGCCATTAACGCTGACATTCAGTTTGGACTCCCACTTGCTGATTAAAGGTGGTATCAACTCGTGCATTAATTGTCGATGCCAGGCATGAAGGACCTCAGCTCGCTTTAGAACATCAGCATCAGGACGTACTGTCAGGATCAAACGCCGGTGTTTGAGCTCAACACTGGGTTTGACGTCTTTATGTTGTACTTCCATGACATAACGTCGACCCCAGACGTAGTGACTCTCCCGTGACACAAACTGTCTGGGACTTTCACGCGCCTGATCACGCAGTTCCTGTTGTCGATCACGTATCCAGCCCAGCTTGGAGATGGCATAAGCCCTTGCTACATCCAGTCTGGTACTGGCGGGTGCGACCAAAGTCACATCACCTTCTGGCGGATGTACTGACAAATGCACATTACGGACAGCTTTGCGGGTGACCTGTATCACAATGTCGCCCAGTAGGATGCTTTCGGTCACTGGTATCCTGCCTGATTCTTGATCAACTCAAAAACAGCTGTGGTTGCATCACGATCTCGATCCAGTATGGGAAACAGGGCATTAAGTACCACCGCTTCTCTGGCTTCATCACCCTTCCAGCCAGCTGGCGCCTGCTCCCTCATGGCTTGATCGATCTTCAAGGTCACATCCAGACGTCGCTGTTTCTCAGTAAGCTCACCTGGCACCGTCTCACGCATCTCATAGCTGGGTCTAAGCGAAGTCAAGATGTCTTCAAGGTTGTTGTAGATCACCAAAGCCTCTTTTTTACCGGCCAACTCCGGCGGAACACCTTCTGACCCCTGACCAGATGCCATGTCATTGACCAGTGACTCCATACGAGCCAGGAATTCTTTGTATGACAGCGCTTCACTGCGCCACTCCTGGATAATGTCATCCAACAGCAGCGATAAACGCTTGTAGAAACGGGGATCAGTCAGCTGATCACGGATGATGGTCTTTCTTACGTTATTGATGATACCTTCAGCGACCGCTTTGTTGGACAGTTTACCCTTTTCATTGAGCTTTTTGGCAATCGCATCGTGCATACCGGTTTCAACAATCAGTTGCAGCAGAGAGTAGTTATCTACTGTACCCAATTTCTCCGCCGAGTCAGCGTGGATGTAGGTGTTAATCAGGTGGCGCATATCAGCTTCGTATGGCTTTATGTCCAGCTCTTCACCTGAGTAGCGTTTAACAGCATTTCTAAGGTCACTGTAGAACGTAGCATCCTGGCTCAATGACTCAATGTCACTGTTGAGGTAACCAGCCTCCTGTAAATTTGGCTGAATGGAGGTGTAAGCACGCAGGAATGTCGCTGTTGCCTTGTAGAAGGACACTCGAAGGGCCTCAGTATCAATTAATGTCTGTGGTGTAAGCCCGTTACCACAGAAATACTGCAGGTACTGTTCGATATCACGTGGATGAGGTACCGGTTCACACAGATAACTGAGTGCTTCTCTGGCTTCATCCAGCTTCTTGCGCCCTTCTACCAGCCAGTTCTTCAGTTCGACGTTGTTTGCCGCTGCTCCACCATCGTCCAGATCCAGTTCATCAGAACTGTAGACCGCAATAGCCTGTTGAACATCACCAAAGAGGTGCTTGAAGTCGACAATGTGTCCGTAGTCCTTATCATCACCATCCAATCGGTTGGTTCTACAGATGGCCTGGAACAGATTGTGGTCTCTGAGTTCATTGTCCAGATAAATATAGGTACATGATGGAGCATCAAAACCAGTGAGCAGCTTACTGACAACAATCAGCAGCTTCAGATTGGCGGGCTCTTCAATAAACCGCCGCTTCATCTCATCTTCGTACTGTTTGACGTTGCTCCAGCCCTTCAGGACGTAGTCATTATAGGTGTCGTATTTATAGCGTTCATCACTGTCTGCGGTCTCACGTGAGATAGCATTATGATTGGGCTCAAAGGAGGTAATGATGCCGCAGTATCTGGCAAATGAGGTGTTGATAAACAACCTATAGTAGTGACAGGCATCGTAGATGGACGACGCAACCAGTATGGCGGTACCTCTGTCATTGTTTAACCGGGGCTTCAGGCTGAAGTCCTTGATAATGTCGGCGATGATGCGCTGCTTACGCTCAGCAGAACTCATCAGCTCTTCCAGTTTTGCCCAGCGACTGCGTAGCAGTGCCTTCTGGTAGTTGTTCAGGTTACGTGTCTTCTGCTCAAACCAGTCATCGATGTCCTTCTGTGACGTTAATCGCTGAGGAATGTCTCTGGCTTCATACTTCAGATCCAGTACCACTCCATCGGCAACGGCTTGCGGAAACTTGTAGGTATGAATATACGTGCCGAACACTTCACGGGTGGTCTGTTTGTCTCTTCGCAGCAGTGGTGTGCCAGTGAAACCAATGAAGATGGCCTCAGAGAGCCAGCGCTTCATCTGGCGGTTCATATTACCGCCCTGAGTCCGATGACACTCATCAACAAACACATAGAAGCGGCCTTTAACCGGCGGTGGATCTCCGTCAAAGTCTGTTGGATTAAACTTATGTATCAGGGCGCACAGCAATCGCGGTGTGGTATCGGTCAGCTTCTGGAGAAAATCAGCTCTGGAGGTAATACGCGGTGACGGACCATCGTCTGGTACAACACCCGCATTACGCATCACACCCACAATCTGCTTATCCAGCTCATCTCGATCGGTAACAATCAATACCCGGGCATGTGGGTCACTCTCCAGCAGCCACTTACCCAGCAGCACCATCAGAATACTTTTGCCACTGCCCTGGGTATGCCAGATCACACCGCCTTCACGCTCTGCAATCCGTTCCTGAGCCGCTTTGATACCCGCATACTGGTGTTGCCGGGGCACCTTTTTTTGGCCACCATCATAGATCACAAAGTTGCGCATCAGATCCAGCAACCGATCCTTGCTGCAGATCTGGGTTAATGGCCTGTCCAACAGCGAACCAGCCGTTAACTCACCCGTACCCTGCTCATCCTTCCACTGCACGTAGAACTGCTCTGGTGTGCCTGTGGTGCCATACCGCAATCCCTGAGAATCACTGCCGGCCAGTAATAGCTGAGAGGTACTGAAGAATGGTTGATTGAATTCTGCTTCCTGATTGGTGATCAGCTGGCGCACTCCATCGGCCACTTCCACTGAGCTCCGCTTCAACTCAATGACCACCACAGCCAAACCATTCACATACAGCACCAGATCGGGTCTGCGCTCATGTCCACCTTTCAGGGTGACCTCTTCTGCCAATGCAAAGTCATTGGCGTCTATATTGTCCCAGTCAATCAGGTGAACAGTCTCATGAGCCCGGCCAGCAGCCACTTGGACGGGCACACCGTAGCGCATTAATTGGTAGGTGCGCATATTGGCTTGATACAGGGTAATGCCGGTGACATCAGAGGCGACTTCCAGTTTCTGCAGTGCTGCCCTGATATGGGCATCTGAATAGCCGCGCTGGCGCAGGTTATCGGTTAGCAGGCCCGTCTCAATAGCCCGGTTATTGTCCCGTTTACCCCACTCCCCAAGGTAGCGATATTGCAAGCCATCAGCTCGGTCAGGGTTGGTGAACAGGTCCACCACACGGTTTTGAGTGTGACGCTCAGGTCTGGGCACGGCATAGTTCATCAGTCAGGCCTCTGGTTCTTTTTATACAGCTAACCTGCTTTATGCGGGCCAGGCTCACTGTATCTGGCTTATCTTTACTGCTCAACTACTGGGTCGGTTGCTGGGTCGGTCAGCACTACCGGCTTTGCTAACTGACGATTACACACACCTTAAGAAAATATACATATCAATCACTTACGCTTTTTTCTTTGCTAAACCTTAGCTAAAAAACAAGGTCTTAGCTAAGAGCTACTTGATACACTCCGCTTCCACACTGGCTCTGTCCTGGGGCCTTCCCTGACAATCAGGCCTTCTTTGCGCATGGCCTGCATCAGATTGCGGATCTTGTGCCCTCTCTGCTGGTCATTCAGTACATCAGCCAGCTTGGGCAACAACAGTTCATTGATTTCCTGCCGTGAGGCCTGACCATACTTATCCAGATAATCGAGTATCAAGGTCTTGTAGTAGCTGTCATCCAGTCCCCGATTGAGGATGTAGCGCGCTTTATCGCCCGTCCATGCGGCCACCTTGGCAGAGACAAAGAAGTTGGGTGAACGTCCCTCAATCAGTTTGTCGGCCTTTAATGCCTTAACCTCTTCAGGGGTCAGACCTGCCTTCTTTTGCACACGGTCAAGCAGCAGCACCTGACGTAAATCCAGATCATCACGCTGCATCAACATGCGTGTATAATTGACGTCCAATATCGTACCTGGAATAGATACCTCTACCCGCGGATGACCCGCATCAATTTCATCAATCAGGTAATCAGGCAGCGGGAAGAACCGCTCACGCTGGGTCTCAAACATACGCCGAATACCACTGCCAACCTGATCAATCATCCTCAGCCTGATCATGCCATCAATCAGCCACTGGTTCCGGTAGTGCTCCGGTGGAGACTGATGCTCCAACATCCACTCAATGCTGGGCGGTATAAACAAACCAAGGTTGCTGAATACCAGCCTATCTGGATGCTCAACAACATTGATCTTGCCACCCAGTTGATAATCCTGATGTGCCACACAGTTATGCAGCGCTTCTCTCATGACCCATGGGTCATAACGCGCCACCGCCGTCGGGAACAGTGAACCATCTGGCATATGCTCAATGGTCACATTACGGATGCGTGCTGACAGCCGTTCTGTGGACAGCAGAAACGGCACACCAAAGTGCTGTGAACTCTCCGTGCGGTTTTGGGCGTTACGCAGTACCCATGTCATCTTGGCATCCACTGGGGCCAGATAATGTGCAGACTCATCACGCCCCAACAGCAGCAGTGCAGAGCGCGTGATACGACCACCTTTGGTGATCCTGGCTTTATTGAGCAACGTCGGCACATCCCAACTCTGCACATCTGTCTTGATCTGAGCATGGCGCTGGACATCTGGCTCACTTTTGACCAGATACTCCAGGAAGCGCTTTCTGGCTACTTCAATGGCTTCCTCATCAAGATCATCCATTGTCGCATCTGACACCACCTCACCCGTCCAGTCCTGTTTCTGTCCCAGCAAATCCCACAACCTTGCCTCTTTATCAGGGTGATTGGACAGCTTGGTTTTATGACTATCAATACGGATGAACCGTTCACCGGCAAATGCCAGAGGAGAAGAGCGTGGTGGGTAAATCTCCAATACAACCACACGTCCCTGCGGGTGCTGCACTTCATGAAACTTGAAATCAGGCCGCGGCGTAATCTTGTGGGTCAACCACATGATCAATGCCTGTCTGCCTTCAGCCTTTTTGTTGAACGGGTCAAACCCGGTTCCCGCCACTTGGTGTGTCTGATCATCAACACCCCAGATAATCCAGGCGCGATCCTGCAGTTCCAACACGGCAGCATTCGCCAAAGCGGAAATGTACTGACCAATCTCACTGGGTTCATTCAGATTAGACTTGAACTCAACCACAGCGGACTCCCGCTGTTGACCACGGAGCTGATCTACCAAAGAGACCAGTGATGCGTTATCCATGCTCATGACTCAATCTCATACCAGTCGGGTCCTTCCTGTTAGGAGCTCCTGCATCATGGCTTGTTTGATGGCGGCAGTTTTTTTACGGCGTTGTTCCAAGTTATCGATTTCATTATCAAACTCAGAAATTACAGCGGCTATCGCTTGCTGTTCCTCAGGTTGAGGAATTCTGATTTCAATGCGTTCAATCGTCTTAGCACTCAGGCTCGGAACACCTGAAGCCTCATTGTATTGCCTCCATGGAATCATGCAAAATTTGTAGAACATGTACCTAGCGGAGTTCTGACCTAACAGCTCAGTGTAGAACAGCGTATCAACTGTCCAAAAAGGTTTGTCCACATATCGGGGCTTATCAATAGTTCCCTTACGCCCAATAAGAACTGATGGGCCGTCATATAGGCTGGTGTTTGTGCGGCCTATTTCGCCCCCACTTGCATATATGGGATTCAGGCCATCGGCAGCCTGAATGGCCTTTTGATCGCGTCCATGCCTAACTGATAAGATCTCACCTACTGAGCAGTCCGTCCAATCCTCCTCAAACCCCGGCAACCGCGTCTGACCAGTCAGCAGTTGCTGCATTGTGGCTTGTTTGATGTCGCGTTTTTTGGCGATCAGGCGATCCAATTCTTCCAGCAGGGCATCGACGTCACTCAGGGCTGTGGCGATGGCGCGTTGCTCTTCCGCAGATGGCAATGCAATATTCATCCCAGCAATCATTTCCATACGCACGGAATCAACTGATGACTTGGCTGTCATCGACATGATCCTCTCATAGAAACGAGTGCTGAACTGATAGTAAAAATACCGTCCATCCAGATCCTTGGAAAACTCGCTTATCCTATAAACGCGTTGATGCACGTCAAACTTGCCATTGATGTAATGGAAAACTTTACCTGTGCCTACACCATCACCGGCAGTAAGAACCGCCTCCCCATCATATGAATAACTATTGATCTTTTCGACCCGCTGAGAGCGAACAAAAAAGGGATAGGCCCCATCGTTGACACGATCTTGAGTGTTTCGAGAACCCGTCTTAATTATTGCGTGCTTATCTATACGGCATGAAGTCCAGTCATTTGGTATCACGCCGACATCAGTCTCCTTATACCCCGCAGCCACAACTGGCTTGATAACTTTAGGTACGGAGCCGGATGATGCTTCCGTCACTGCTTCAACATCGCCTCTCACGCCCAGCTCACTCCCATCTTCTCAAGATGTTTGTTAACCCTAGCTGACAACTGCTCTGCCTGTTCAATTAATTGTGGCAGTGGCTCAGCATAACGGTCCGCCAATTCACGCAGTCTGCCAGTAAGGGTCTGGGAAACGCGCTCTAGTTCGTTCTGCACAGCTGTTTCCAGGGCAGTAAGCCACTTGTCATCCACCACCAGCATTTTGATCTCATCAACGCTTAGCTTTGCATACTGATCATGAGCCAGCTTGTCCAACGTAGCATCCAGCTCCTTGAGACGCTTTTTCAGCTCGGTTTGCTTTGTATCCACCCTGACCCACTGCCGCAGTACGTTTGCTTCCTCAGCACTCTCAGGATCGCCTTTGATGACCTTCAGACGCTTGTTCACTTCTCCCTTGTTGATCTTTTCCAGCTCAGCCAACGCACCCTCTTCTCCGCTATGCTCTTCTTCCAGTTCGGTCTGCTGACTGGCTACGCTGTCCAGTTCTACTTGAAGCGCATCCAGCTCTGCTTGCTGCTCAGCAAAGTATCGAGCCACGATGTAGGATTTAGGTATCAAGTCACAGGCCCAACCTTTGTCTTTCATCTGACCCTTTTTATTGCCGCTGGTAATCTCTTCCAACACTCGGTGTGGTTTGGCTACCCAGCCGTCGGCAGCAATCTCATAGGCATCATCCTGCAGGGTCTCAGCCCAGTAATTCATCAGGTGCTGGTAAATATCGTAGGCATCAAGCAGCGGCGCTTTGCGGTAGGTCTCAAGCAGGTCTTCACCGACTTCATGGATCAGCACCTTTGGCAGACCATCAACATCAAACCCTTTCAGAGTTGGTGTATTGCGCTGGCGCCACTGATTGAACCGCTCTATGACCTGAGTGCGAAAACCAGCAAACTCAGCATGTCCCAATATGGTTGTTTTGATCTCTGCCGCATCAACTGCCAAATCGACATAGCCGGGAGTCCGGTTCGGCACAAACAGAGTTTTGCGTAGCTCCGGAAACACATGCCAGTAATTTGCCAAGCCAGGAGTAGCCGGAATGGCACTGGAGTCACCATCAATATCCCTTACCGGGATACCCCCATTCATATGCGCATGAAGGTCATGCAAATCCTCTGGCTCACTGGTGTCAATGTAACGGGGCAGGTTCAGGTTGAAGTCATTCTTGTCATCCGCAATTTCATCATGCGGCACCATACGGGCATAGCGTGGCACGTCTAACTGCTTTCTGAAGGTATCCACAATACGGTGAATGTCCTGCTCCCGCAGTCGGTTTTTGTTGCCGTCTTTGATGTACCCCTTTGAGGCATCAATCATGAAGATGCCTTTTCTGGCTTGAGCATTTTCCTTATCCAGAACCAGAATACAGGCAGGGATACCCGTACCATAAAACAGGTTGGCTGGCAGACCAATAATGCCTTTCAGGAAACCAGACTGCACAAGCTGACGACGGATAACAGCCTCAGCATTGCCACGGAACAACACGCCATGAGGCAGAATCACAGCGCCCTTGCCGTTGCTCTTCATGGAACGGATAACATGTAGCAGGTAAGCGTAGTCACCTTGTTTTGCCGGAGGCACACCCCAGCTGAAACGTTGGAAGCTATCTGCTTCCGGTGTGATACCGGTACTCCATGCCTTGTCGGAGAACGGTGGATTGGCCACTACATAGTCATAGGTGCGCAGCTGCTCACCGTCTTTGAACTTCGGGTTGGAGAGTGTGTCACCCTGCTGAATATTGGCCGTTGGAAAGTCATGCAGAATCATGTTCATACGGGCCAAACCAGCCGTTGTAACGTCTTTCTCCTGGCCCTCCAGCGTGATGTGCTTGCCCGCTTCTGCAGCCACCTTCAAAAGCAATGAGCCTGAACCGCAGGTCGGGTCATAAGCTGTCGTTGATGCCACCGCTGAACCAGGGGAGATACCTATCACTTGAGCCAGGACACGACTGACTTCAGAGGGAGTATAGAACTGCCCCTTACTCTTGCCGCTCTCGGTGGCAAAGTGACGCATCAGGTATTCATAGGCATCACCCAAAATATCATCGTGCTCCGCACGGTTTTTGGCGAAGTCCAACTCAGGCTTTTGGAAGATGCTGATCAGATTGGTCAGCCTATCCACCATGGCTTTCCCTTCACCCAATTTGTTTGGGTCGTTAAAGTCCGGGAAGTCACTGCGGGCCAGTCGCTGATTGGTTTCAATCAATGGCTGGATGATTTGCGTATTAATCTTGTCGCCAATGTCAGCCTTGCCTTTCAGCTGAACCATATCCTTGAAGCTGGAACCAGGTGGTATTACCACAGGAGGCGTGAAGTCATCGGAGTCCGCATACTTGTCGGAGATGTATTTGATGAACAGCATGAACAGGACGTAGTCCTTGTACTGACTGGCGTCCATGCCGCCGCGCAGCGCATCGCATGATGCCCACAGTGACGAATAGAGTTCTGATTTCTTGATGGCCATTGAGGTGGTTATCCCTAACTGAGCTGAGATGTCTTATTGATATGGTTTCCGATACTACCTTACTTCCGAGTCGATCCTGAAGTAGCCATATAGTTAATGTGTCGGTCGTCGGGATAGATTGGAACGATCTGTGGCACACAGTGCGACGATATTCAGAAAGCACTATAGTACTTTCCTTCCGTGAAGATCGTCCGAATCTTGGGGCAGCAATTGCCAAGATCAGAGACGGGCGGAATGAGATGGGCCCCTAACGGGTTCCAAAGGCAGGATGAAATCCGTTAAGATTTTGATATTAAATATATTCTAATGGTGCATATAGAAGGAGTAGATTCGAACAAATTGTTTGAGGTACTGGAAGAGTGGAATGCCCTATTAAAGACCACCTCCCTCAACAATAAGCCTACACCATGATTGCTTCAGCACCGAAATATTTAGCGACAGCCGCCCTGAAATACAAGCCCAAAAGATTATATCGCAGCGTGGATTGGTTGCTGGGCACTAATAGTACCATCGTAGCTGCGTAAGAGATTGCTTAGAGCGCAACCGGCGAAGCTGAAGGCCAGTACGATCATCAGCCAGTTTTCGCTACGAGTCTGGCAGGCAACCAGACCGCCGAACGCCCCACCTGTTATAGCAGCCAGAAGTTGCGGGCTACTATTGCGGCCCGAGATCAGGAAATGAGCCACCTGCTCACAATTGCGACCTAAGAGGTCAAAGCGCCTGTCGCCCGCCAGGATGTGAGACAGCCTGCTTGCTAGCAATGCCATATCAGTCGCTTCTATGCGCTTGAATTTGATCTCTTGACCGTCTCCATACCGTTCAAGACTTACAATTTCGATACCTGTAGTTGGCGCTGTATGCAGCACACAATTGCTCCCCAGATAGACACCCGCATGCTCAACAACCCCTTTGGTTCTGTAGAGCAAATCCCCAATCCTTAGACCATTCATCCTTCGATTCTCCCGTTGTGGCTTGTTTCTTTTTATACGTTAGACGTATTTTATTGCATTTACAATACATTTGTGCATAATCTTGCATATGAATGCACAAACCACAACCTATTCTGCTGTCCTGGGAGTTATTCTGGCTTCTCTGAGAAAGGAGTTTGGGAAAGAGCAGAACGACATTGCGCAGAAGATGGGACTCTCTCAGGCCAGTTACAGCCGTCTTGAAAGCGGCAAGGCTACCTTCTCAGTCGATCAGATGTACCAGGCTTCACTGGCTTTGGGAGTGCCTGATTTTGATCTCATGTCACGGATGAACAATATGGTTGGCCAACTCCGAAGGAATGGTGTTGAGGTGCAACCCCATATCAGAGCCAATGCAACCAAAGGCGGAACTCTCGAAGTAGACGAAATGTTGTTGGGGGCCGCTCTGGCCGCCCTGCTTATTGGCCTGCTTAGCCGGAAATAATCCGCACCCTGTTTCCCAGAATCCGAACCTGAGCTCCCTATTCTGGGTTCATGACAAAAGATCGGCAGTCTTCATCATGCCGGATCACGGTCCGGTTCACTCCCGCGCAACGCTCCCACATTGAGAGTGCGGCCAATGGCATGCTGTCAACGACAATCTAATTTTGACCCACTAGGCGGCAATGTAAAATTGACCCACCCTTGGCAGTTTACTCGTTATTTTGTTGGCTGATAGCCGGAGCGATCCCGGCGGCTTTCTTCCCTTTCAGTCGATAGCTGTTTCCAGAGATCTGTACAATATGCGCATGATGCAAAAGC
>TARA_R110002072_G_scaffold59514_1_pt1 | contig 121943 bp, 101 predicted proteins | sample TARA_R110002072 | Tara Oceans TARA_R110002072 (sample SAMEA4397118) | marine metagenome | biome: Polar Biome; feature: [SRF] surface water layer (ENVO:00010504); material: water (ENVO:00002006), including particulate matter (ENVO:01000060) such as... | depth 5 m
GCAGAAAGCTTCTCATATCGAGAGGCTTTTTTTTATGTTCCATTTTAAAATTTACTTGGGGAGACGAGAAGCCTGTCCCGAGCGCAGTCGAGGGAAGTCTCCGAGCTTGTCCTGAGCAGCTCGAAGGGCCCGCACCAGCAGAAAGCTTCTCATATCGAGAGGCTTTTTATTTAGTAACATAAAGTATTGCGGGAGTTATTTGGCTTTTTGAATAAGATCCTCAATTTCTTTCTTATCATCGCCATTTAATTTGGGGTTAGGTGGAGTTTGGACTTTTTTTTTTATGAAAGACTTCATAATACATTCCAAAGTGATCGCTATCGAAGTTTTCAGTGCGTATCATTTTGCCTATAAAAAGATCTTTAGTGTGAAAAAGATGATCTAATGGGAATCTCATAAAGCGATACCCTGCATGATAGGTGGGGAAAAATCCGCGCCCAATTCTCGGATCTATCATATTTGCCATTTTTTTGAAGAGTCGGGTGGGACGTGACCATACAACATCGTTCATATCGCCGCAAACAACTACCGGTTTATCGATATCTCTTATTTTTTTACCAACCGTCATTAGCTCTGCATCGCGTTCCTTTGAGGTTTCATTTTCGGTAGGACTTGGTGGAGCCGGATGCAGACATGCTAAGAAAATTGTTGTTTTATCGTTTATTGGTACCTCACATAGTATTGAAGGAACATCTTCTTCAATGTGGTAGTTAATTTTAGTGTTTTCAAGTTTTATTTTAGAATACAGGTGCATTCCGTAGAAGTTATCTAAGGGGACTTTAACCGTGTAAGGGTATGTTTTTTCTATTTCAGAAAGGCCTTCCTCCCAATCTGAATTTGATTCCATGGTAAGCACCACATCGGGGTCAAACTTATCAATTTCTGCGATAAATTTTCCGAAGCTATTATTAGTTTGAAGCACATTCGCAGCAAGTAATGAAAACATTCCATCTTGTGGCGAATCGGGCTTTTTTCTGGGATATAGAGAGCTATAGGGAAAGACCTTGAAAATTTGATAGGTAGTAGCACCTATAAGTGAAAATAGTAAGATCCAATCCCATGTGGAGAATGAGGGAGTTAACAGAACTAAAAGTACGATACACACTATTTCTATCGCTATGGATTGCAATCTAACAAAATCTGCAGTTCTAAAAAACCAATGCTGGTTTCCGATCGCGGGAAAGAAGGGGGTGATAATGAATACGATACATAGAATGTATAAAGCTATCATCCTATAAAGCTACTATTTTTTGAAAAAAGTTGAGACGGTTTTAACGTTTGTTACTTATTTTTTAAGAATGCGAGTGGTATTTTTGGAGTTCTAAAAAACATATTAAAATGAAAAATACATTACTTTTTATACACATCTTTCTCATATCATCGGCAATTGCGATTGCTCAAACTTATACTACGCCAAATACGGGTGTAACCTGGACATTGGATGATATTGCATCAAATAGTCCTTCGACGATCACTGTTTCCGGAACTAATTATTCACTTTTAGAAAATCTGGAAATTGCGGCAAACGATACAGTTATTATAGACTCGGATCTAACACTATCTATCGATGAAGATTTACTAGTAACTGTCTTCGGAACATTCACAGTAAATTCTAACGCTGTCACCATTACGGCTATAAACCAAACTGCACCTTACGAAGGTTTTAGATTTGAAGAATTTTCTGAGATTGAAATACGAAATGCTACGATTGAATACGGTGGCGGATTACGTGTACTCACCGAAGATTTTATCATTGATAATTCGGATATTTCGAACAATGTGGCGGGTGGTGCTACTACCGGAGCGGTGATCTCCCTTTCTCGTGGGATGCCCGAGATCACGAACAATACCATTTCCTTTAACGAACTTCCGGCGGTTAGTTCTGCGGCCAACTCACAGGTTTCGGCATTAATTGCTAACAATATCATAGAAGGTAATAACCAATCAAATTCTAACAGACCACAAATTAATATGGGTACCACAATGGCAGCTGAGCCATTGCAAATTCTCAATAATACAATCCTTGGGGACCGTGCATTAGACATGGTAGGAGGTATCGCAGTCGCTAATTTAGTGGGAGGAAGCATTAATGTTATCATAGACGACAATGTGATTACCGACAACCGTTACGGAATGACCATTATTGGTCCCAGCGACTCGGCTTTGGTGAGAAATAACATCATAGAGGATAATGATTCTCAGGGCGATCCGTTTTTAGGCGGCAGTGGGATTTCTTTAAATACCTCAACGGCTGGAAATCCGGTTATAGCTTCCGGTAATGAGTTTAGAAGAAATCTTTGGGGTATTACCGTAATTGGTTCTGCAAGTATAAATTTGGGTGATGACGTGGATAATCCGGGAGAGAATATTTTTTCGGAAAACGGAAATGGAGGAGAGGTTTTTGCACTTTACAATAATACGGCACTACCAATAACTGCAAAACATAACTGCTGGATAGAAGGACAACAAAGTACGGCTGCACAAGTAGAAGATGTGATCTTTCATATGGTAGATGACGGTACTTTGGGTGAAGTGGTCTTCGATCCTTTTATATGTGGAATCTTAGATGTGGCTGAAAATTCATTGACCGATTTTAGTTTCTATCCAAATCCGGCAACAGATAGAATTACTTTTAATAACAACTTTTCATTCGAAAAAATTGAAGTTTTCGGATTACAGGGGGATTTGTTGCTATCTGAAGAAGTTATGCAAGGAGAAAACAGCTTACCAATCAATCTTTCTTCAGGTATGTATCTTGTAATATTCTCTAACAATTCGGAGAATGTGACGGTAAAAATGTTGGTAGAATAACAATTTATTGTTCCGGTTTCTCATTCGAAATTGGAATAGAAAATTTTAATTGATCCTGAAAATGCTTCAACATAAATGTTGAGGCATTTTTATTGGGTAAACCTCATTATTCCTGCGTGAAAACCTTAATTTTGCACTTTCTAAAACTAAACAAAAACAGACGTGAAGATCGATAATAAAGCAACATTAGAATTAAGCCATTCAGAAATGAAAGAATATGGTTATGAGGTTGTTAATTCTATTGTAGAGCATTTTGCAACACAGAATGAAAAATTACCGGTAGTTTCAGGATCAAGAGAAGAAATGGAACAATTATTCCTCGAAGACGCTCCTGAAAAACCGAGTGAAGCAAAAGAGATACTGAATTTTGTCCTTAACGAAGTAATGACAAAGAGCAATATAGTTTCGCATCCAAAATCTTATTCGTTCGTACCGGGGCCCAGCAATTTTATTAGTGCTATGGCCGATGGTTTAGCATCGGGCTTTAATATATTTTCAGGGGGTTGGGCTGCTTCTCCCGCCGCCGCCGAAATGGAAATAGTAACCATGAACTGGTTATTGAAAATGTTTGGTTTTCCACAGAAAAAAGGAGGTGGTATCTTTACCAGCGGCGGTTCTATGGCAAATTTAACCGCTTTAGTAACGGCACGAAAAGTGAAATGTGGCGATGATTTCAGCAAGGCGGTGATCTATCTTTCGGACCAGGCACACTCATCAAATATTAAGGCGATTAGAGTGCTTGGGTTTAAAAAGGAACAGATTAGAATAATTCCAACCGATGGAGAGTTCAAATTTTCCTTAAATAAACTAAAGAATGCGATCGCAAAAGATCGTTTGGAAGGATTACAGCCTTTTTGCCTTATCGCAACCGCCGGAACTACCAATACCGGAACTGTTGATCCGCTTGCAGAACTTGCCAAGATTTGCAAAAAAGAAGATATTTGGTTTCATATTGACGGGGCTTATGGTGGTTTTGCAATTCTTTCAGAAGACGGAAAGCAACTTTTGAAGGGAATTGAAAAGGCAGATTCGCTTACCGTAGATCCGCATAAATGGTTTTATCAGCCTTACGAGATAGGATGTCTTTTAATTAGAAATCACAAGTGGTTAAAGGGAACATTTACAGAAAAACCGGAATACTTAAGAGATATTGAGGGAAATACTTCCGAAATTAATTTTTATGATCACGGCATAGAATTAACACGTCGTTTCAGAGCTCTAAAGTTCTATATGTCTGTTAAGACTTTCGGACTTTCAGAGTTCAGAAAGGCAATTTCCTATAATATAAAATTGGCAGAATCGACAGAAAGTTTTCTTCGGAAAAGTTCGAATTGGGAGGTGATTTCGCCGGCTACATTGGCAGTTATCAACTTTAGATACAATCCAATAGGAAACAAGCTCTCTGAAAAGAAACTCGATGCGTTAAACCAATATATTTCAAAGAAAGTCGTAGATTCAAAGCAAGCATTACTTGTAACTACGGTACTAAACGGACAAGTTGTATTACGAATGTGTTTGATAAATCCGCGTACTAAATTGGCCGATGTTAAGGAAACCATTGCACTTTGTGAAAAATTTGCAGAAGAAAAAACTATAGCTTGAAAAAGGCAGATGTAATAATTGTTGGGGGCGGTGCAGCCGGATTCTTTACGGCCATCAATATTGCTGAAAACAACCCAAACCTCAAGGTTATTATTCTGGAACGTGGAAAGGACGTACTTACCAAAGTTAAGATTTCGGGAGGGGGCAGGTGTAATGTGACCCATGCTCAATTCATCCCTAAAGAGCTCACTCAAAATTATCCCAGAGGAGAGAAGGAGTTGCTGGGGCCCTTTCATAGTTTTATGACCGGGGACACTATTGAGTGGTTCGAAAAACGAGGCGTAGCATTAAAGATCGAAGAAGACGGAAGGATGTTTCCAACAACTAACTCATCGCAAACGATCATAGATTGTTTTATTTCTGAAACGAAAAGGCTTGGTATTGATGTGCTTAAAAATCATGCAGTAAAATCGGTTCAAAAAAGTGATGATGCTTGGCTTATTTCTACTTCTGAAACAGAGTTTCTCGCAGAAAAATTAGTTTTAGCAACCGGAAGCAATCCAAAAATTTGGAAACTAGTTGAAAGTTTAGGACATACCATAGAAGCTCCTGTACCTTCATTATTTACATTTAATATTAAAGATGAACGTATTGCAGAACTCCCGGGTATTGCTACCAATGCTTTGGTTGAGGTAATGGACCATAATGGTAGGACAATTTTAGAAAGCGACGGACCCCTACTCATAACTCATTGGGGAATGAGCGGGCCGGCAATCCTGAAGTTATCTGCATGGGGAGCCAGATTATTGGCTCCAACCAATTATCATTTTAAAATAAAGATAAATTGGCTTTTAGATCTTTCCGAAGAAGTAGTAATCGATAAACTAAAGGAATTAAAAGCAGTAAACAGTAAACAATCGGTTTTTAAATACAGTCAGTTTGAACTGCCAAAACGCCTTTGGCAGAATCTTGTAAGAGCTGCGGGAATCAATGATACCCAACGCTGGGCAGATACTTCGAACCATGAATTTATATCTTTGGCCAATCAATTGACCGCTGGTGTATTTGAAGTTGAAGGAAAAAGTACTTTTAAGGAAGAGTTTGTTACAGCCGGTGGGGTGGAGTTGAAGGAGGTGAACTTTAAAACCTTCGAGAGTAAGCTAAATAACAATCTTTATTTCGCAGGGGAAATATTGAATATTGATGCGATTACCGGCGGATTTAATTTCCAAAATGCCTGGACCGGTGGATTTTTGGTGGCTAAGGCGATAAATGCAAAAAGTAACTTATGAAAACCTACATTGCTTTGTTACGTGGAATTAATGTTGGCGGACATAAAAAGATCTTAATGTCCGATTTAAAAAAACTTTTTGAATCCCTTGGGTTTCGAGATGTTCGAACATATATTCAGAGTGGTAATGTGGTGTTTTCTTCAAACGCGGACGTGGATTTTGCCAATACTATTTCTGAAGCAATAGAAAGTAAATATGGCTTTAAAGTACCTGTTTTGGTAAAAAAGGCTTCCGAATTAGCTGAAATACTATCAAAATGTCCTTTTTCAGAAGAGAAAAGAGAGAAGAGTTATTTTATATTGCTTGCCGAAGATCCGGATGAGGAAGCTAAAGTAGCATCAGCCACTTTTGCCAGCGAGGAGGAACCATTCTTAATTACTGATAACTGTGTTTATATTTTTTATGCCAAAGGAGCGGGGAAGGCTAAATTAGGAGTGAATTTCTTCGAAAAGAAGCTAAAAGTAATCGCCACCGCAAGAAATTATCGTACGATGGCGAAGCTTTTAGAATTGGCTAATCCTTAAGGAGTTTAATGGTTTTTCTTTCATTTCCTTCGGAAGTAAGAGTTGCAAAATAGATACCTTTGGCAACAAATGACATATCTATTTCTTCAATCGATGCACCTGTATTGCTTTCAGAATAAACGATTCTCCCCATTACATCTCTGAAAGTGATACTGGAAATTTTGGCTTCGGACTCTATAAATATTTTATCGTTAAATGGATTTGGATAGATGGTTGTATTGACAAGGAGGTTGTCTTCCACACCTAAAACGCCTACATTAAAAGTATGCGATGCCGAATCACCTTCGTAGGTAGCTTCCCATGTCCATGTGCCTTCCATATCCACAACAAAATTCCACATCCAATAGGCTATTTGTTGAGCGTCTGCAGGAGCATAATCGTATTCATACTGAACTGTATTATCGGGTCTGGTTATCTTTAAGTGGATATTTGCTCCGGCCAATTGATCTTTTAAGTAAATCCCGTAATAAACAGTCTCTCCAAGGGCAAAATGGTTGCTTTCATTAGTGATTTCGGTATTTGGACATGTTTGAAAATCCGGAAATGCGGTATGAGTCAATACAGCGTTAATACCCGGATCGTAGTATGGCTTTTGATCGTTCCACCAGGTGTCATTATTCCAATTGTTACATGCACCAATGCTAGGATCAATTAGATTATTATTCGCATCGTAAACTTCAAAATGTAAATGAGGTAAGGTTGAGCTGCCTGAGCTCCCAATCACACCTAAAAATTCACCTTGTGTTACCGAATCTCCAATATTTTTAGTTGTGAGTCCGCCGTTTTTCATATGAAGATACCAAGCGACACTTCCGTCGCTGTGTTGTACAAAAACAGCGTTCCAAGGGTCATTATTGAAGGTGCAATTCCTATCAAATGATCCATCCATTTTTCCAACAATTTGTCCGTCGGCAGCAGCAACATTCACCGCTTGATCTAGGTCCATTTGTTTCCACCAGAAAGGCCAGGAAATAATATCGAATCCTTGGTGGTTGTAGCCCGAAGTAGTGTCGTAAGAACGGGTTCCACAGTTATAATCTGAGATCTGGTTGGGTACCGCAGGATTATGATCGATGTAATTTGAGACAGACCAAATTCTATTATAATTATGTCCCGAGGCCTGTGCAACGGGCCAATCGAATAAGGGATGTCCGCCTTCTGTATTGATGTTTTGCAATTTACCCTGAGCTCTTAGTTGAGCAATATTATCGGCGATCATTGATTGAACCGCTATGCGTTGCGCTTCGGTAATGCATGGTTCGGTGTTTTTAGGGATATCCACACCGCCACCTTGTACGGGTGTGAAGTTAGATTGAGCGAGTGTAATACTCAGAAAAAAGAGTAAAAGTGTAGTTAATTGAGTTGATTTTCGTTTCATAATGTAATTATATAGTTAGTATTCGGTTGAAATTCCGGGGAATCTATAATTACATCGTATAATCAGGAAAATGTCATCAGGCTTTTGTGAAATATTGATCAATGGATCATTAAATGGCGTAAGAATGATGATTAACTGCTTATGATATGAACTAACTTATTCAAATATAATGAATCGGGTAATTTCCTGCACCTGTCGGATTTCCTTATCTTTGCCTCGAAATTCAAACCTATGACGGAAGCACAATTCATTCCGAAGCCGTACACAAGTTTACCCGAAAGTGGAACAGTTTCATGGAACTCCCCAAGTAATATTGCCTTGGTAAAATATTGGGGGAAACACGGAGAGCAATTACCAAAGAACGCTTCCATCAGTTTTACCCTTTCTAATTGTTTAACTACAACCAAGCTCATTTACCAAAGAGAAAATACTAACACTTTCAATTTTGAAGTATTTTTAGATGGAAAGCGAGAATTAGGGTTTGAACCTAAGATCCTCAAGTTCTTTGAAAGAGTAGAAGTGTATCTTCCATTCTTAAAGCAATTTTCCTTTAAAATAGAAACTTCTAATAGTTTTCCGCATAGTAGTGGAATTGCCTCATCAGCTAGTGGAATGAGTGCTTTAGCTTGTTGTTTGGTCGATATGGAACGATCTATGTGTGATACCGAAATGACCGAGGAATTTTTTAAACAAAAGGCTTCGTTTCTGGCACGTTTAGGTTCAGGAAGTGCATGTAGGAGTATAGAAGGAGATCTAATTGTTTGGGGCGAGCACAAAGATATTGAAGGTAGTTCAGATCTCTTCGGAATAAAATATCCTTATCCTGTTCACGAAAATTTCAAGAATTATTGCGACACTATTCTCCTGGTCGATAAAGGTGAAAAACAAGTTAGCAGCACCGTGGGTCATAATTTAATGCACGAGCATCCATTTGCCGAACAACGCTTTCAGCAAGCGAATAATAACCTTGAAAAATTAAAAAGTGTATTGGAAAGGGGAAATCTTTCAGAGTTTATAAATATTGTTGAAAGTGAAGCGCTTTCGCTTCACGCCATGATGCTCACTTCAATGCCTTACTTTATTCTAATGAAGCCCGCAACACTTGAGATCATTAACAAAATATGGGCTTTCAGAAAAAAGCATAAAAGCAACCTATGTTTTACGCTGGATGCCGGAGCCAATGTACATGTTTTGTATCCTGCTAATGAGAAAGTGATGGTGCGTAAGTTTATTGAGAATGATCTATCTGTGAATTGTAAAAATGGTGAGTTTATCCATGATCATTCGGGCAACGGAAGCGAAAAGATCTAGGCTTTCCGTTTAAGCAAAGTAATAAATAAGGTTAATAATACAAGCCCGATCACAAGCCAAATTCCCCAATGCCATCCTGTATTGAGAGCAACAGGGGAGGTATCGCCAATTAACACCATTCCTGCCCAATATTGAGGTGCTAAGGTCCTGCCTTCGGCCGATGCCAAATAACTTAGTTTCGCTTTTTGTAGCGCTTCATTTTTAGGGAGTCCTTCAGACAGAAATTCGTAAAATTTCTCAATTATTTGCGTGCTGGATTTTTCGTCGATTTTCCAAAGACTTGTAAGCATACTTTCACTGCCTGCATAAGTAAAGGCATGTGCTAATGAGATCATTCCCTCCCCAGGTTGGTATGATGGTTTACCAGTTTCGCAGGCTGTGAGAATGGCAAGATTTGCAGAAAGATCACAGTTGTAGATCTCGTAGTTGTACAAGTAATTGTCTGTAGAATCAACACCATTCTTGGCAAAAATTAAGCGGGAGAGTTCCGGACTTATATTATTTGACTCGGCGTGTGTACCTATATGTATAATCTTATGTCCGTGTGCATTTTCTTTAAATTTGTCCTCTGTTGAAGCTTCATTTAAGAACATTTTGCCTCCCATCAATTCTTTTGCAGAAATGATAAGATCGATACTAAACGGTTGAGGTAACAGGGTTAAATAGTTTATGTCTATTTTTTCTGAATCTTGATTGAGAGTTTGATAATCTTTTTTCATTTTTTCTGAAAAACCCGGAGCAAACCCTATATAATTATCGGTGAAATCTGAAACATTATTCTCTTCGGTACTAAATTCCAGACTAAAGTCATAAGAAATATAATATAAGCTTAGAAGACTTGAAGAAGCCAACTCTTTAAAACTGTCGACCTTTGTTGGAGTTAAGGCTTCAAAGTTCAGGTTGTAGAGTATCTGATCGGGAATAATCCGCACATTTTTCGTGGTAATTTCAGATTCAAATGGCTCCCATAATTTCAAGTAAAGGGTATGCAGTGCTTGTAAGATATTATCTTGATCATGAGCTCCCACCTGCAAAATTTCAATATTACTTTTGAGTTGCTGAGCATCCAGTTGAAAATGCGAATATTTTTCTTTAGTTAGTACAAGAGCGTTTAATTCATCTTCAATAAAAAAGTATTTAATAAGTGTTGTTTCCTTGGGAATTTTACTTCTTATTTCATCTAAAGATTCAGTTATTTTAGCATATCGCATATGGTAATAATCGGGAAACTGAGTTTTGAGATCTTCTTTAAACTCATCCCATTCTTCGGTGGCTTTCAGAAAAACCTCTATACCCCCTTCGGCATTAGTTAAAGACGTGTTGAGCTGCCTTTTTAGACTATTTTCCCGTGCTAAAATTCTGGCAGGGACCTTGTTAAATCTTAACGCCTCCTTTCCGTTTAAGCGTGTTCTTATCCTATTGTAAATATTCGATTCGTGGTAACCAATTGTCTTATTCAGGTATGCTTTGTTGTTAGTTTTCTTATACAATTCTAATGCAATCTTTTTCGCAAAATTATAGACTTCATTGTTTTCAGAAATTAACAAATTGACACTTTTTGCATCCGAAATGTTCGTTTTTCTCTTTTCCAGAATATCGACAGCGTTATTGAGTTGTTTGTATAAGTTTATTAGAAAAAGTGTATCTCTGTTGTTGTTTAATTTATATTGAGATTTAACATTTAACAGTAATGCTGCCGGTTTTTGAAATTCAATACTAATGGAGTCTAATTTAGATTCACCATTTTTTACGGCGGTACTAAGACTTTCTAATGCCCTATCACTATAGCGTAGAGCTTCACTAAAATTATTCAATTTAAAATATACTTCACCCAAGTTCAAAGTTTGTGCGAAAGCAGTTAGTGTATTATTGCCCTGATGTTTAATTACATAGTCATAGCCTTTTTTAGAGATTGAAACTGCTTTTTGTTTTTCGTTATTTTCGGCATAGAACAAAGAAGCAGTTTTAATAAAATCCAGATACGATTTATCGTAGTTTTCGGCAAAAGCCTTATCGTAGAGATCTTCACTTTTAGTATAAAAAGTACTTGCCATTGCCTTATTTCCCAAGGCATCATAAACCTTTGCTCTACTGTAATGAGCGTCGGCATCCCAATATAGAAAGGCTCCCGGATTCGTTTTAATACGTGCAATTCCCTCATCGAGATAGCTCGCTGCAGCCTCAAAATTCAGTAATAAGATCTCAGACTGCCCTAATAAAACCATCGATTTAAATAATTCGGGGTTGTCATCGTCGTATTCCTTTTGTTTCTCATTATAAGAAAACAATAATAACTCGTGTGCTTTATAGTAATCACCCAAAGACTGGTAAATACCTGCTATATTATCTATAGCTTGAAATTTTCCTTTTAATGCATTTTTCTTTTTATAATCTTCTGCATCAGATTTCAGGAAATCGTTATACAGCTCCAATGATCTCGACATCGCTTCCAGAGATTTTGTCGTTTGTCCTTCGATACTGTACAACCCGGCGACATTATTAAGCAATAGGGCAGGACGGTAGTATAAATTAAGCGGTGTAGAGTCTAGGGTGGATACTTGCTTAACGGCTTTCTCGTAGTAATAAATTGAGCTGTCAACTTTGGAGGTATAGTACATAGCAGCTCCCATAGAACTATAACCAAAATACAGATCGGTAGGTTCGGTTTCGGGATCTTGCTTGTAGTATTTCAACGTTTTTCTGAAGTGTTCTATGGCCAGTTTCATATTTCCGAGACGCATAGCGCTGGTACCTAAATTACTTTGTATGGCTCCAATAGAACTTCCGGATGCATTCGTGATTTGAAGTGAGTATTTTAATGCTTCTTCATTGCTTTTATAACCAAGATGAGGCATCCCGAGTAGATCATAAAAACCTGCCATACTCATATGAATTTGACGTAGGGCTTCGGGTTTTGACGTTAGAAGTGTGTAGTCTGAAACATACGATTCTGCTTTCGTTTGAGCATTTTTCTTGTTGGTTTCAAGCATTTCGATCTTCCCAACGTAATATGCATAATGTGCTAGCGAATCTATTAGATCTTTCTCTTTTAAATACTTTAAATGATCGTAGAGTGTTTTTTTTGCCTCTTTTGTTTTTTCTTCGGAAAGTAACTTGTCTAAAAGTGCAGTTCCCGTTGGTGGCGAGTCTTGAGCAAAGCTTTGAAGGCCGGAAAAAAATAGAGCGGCTATCGCCAAGCTGAAGCAAAATCGCATAGTTTTAATCTGTTAATTCTTGCAACAGGATTTTACTTTTATCAGATTTACTTTTTAATAAAAGTTGTTTGGCTTTTTCAAAATTTTCCTGTTTTATTTCGGCCAGAGCCGCGAAATGATAAGCATCTTCTATAAAAATGCTGTTTACCTGTTTAGTGGTTTCAGATAAATACTTGCTGGCAGTTTCGGCGTTACCTTCGGCGAGATACGAAACTCCTAAATAGAAATTTAAAGTGTCATTGTTATTCTTTTTCATTTGTAAGACTTTCCACTTTTCGATGGCTTTGGCGTAGTTTCCTCGTTTATAATCGACCATGGCATCGTAAAAATCGAATTCCTCTGTACTACTCATGGTAGTTGGCAAACCCGGATCCGGAGTGAAATGTTTTGCGAATAAATGTTCTGAAGTAGTCTCCTGATTCATAAATAAATAGATTCCGAAGGCCAACACGATCGATGCTGCAATCGATAGTTGCACGAAGCGGGACCGTAGACTTTTAGTGGTGGCGGTTTTTTCCGAAGAAAGATTTCTCACTGGATTCATTTCCTCATGAAAATTGTTAAGCTCAGCTTTTAGCGCCGAACTTTCAATTCCGAGTAGCATCATTTTTACGTCTTCCACCAATATTTTCAAATCGGCGTTAGTCGCAATCTTATTTTCGAATTCTTTTAGCTCTATTGTATTCATTGAACCATTTAAATATCGTTCAATCGTTTCGAGCTGTTCCTGTGTTATGTTGTTGTTTGAGTCCACTTTATATTAATTTGGGGATAATGCAATTTCTCTTAATTTCTGAATACAGCGGTATTTCTTATTTCTCGCCGAAGCTTCACCCAGATTTAACGCGTTTGCGATATCTCGCAAAGATTCTTTTTTGAAATAAAATTTAGTTAGCAGTTCTTTACATTCATCACCTATTCTTTCAAAGGCATTCATAGTTGCGTCCAGGCGCTTGTCATTTTCTACATATTCCTCAATTTCGAAAATATCGGCTTCATCCGATTGATGGAAATTATCTGTAAATGTTGCGGTTTTCTTGAATTGGGCTGAACGTAAATAATCCCGCCATTTATTCTTCGAAATTTGATATAAATAGCCTTGCAACGCAGTTTCATTAGTTGGCGTAAATTTTCCCGCTTTTACATTCTGAAACATCGCTAAAAAAGCTTCTTGATATATGTCTTTCGCTTGAGGCATGGATCCGCTGTTCTGTATTATATAGATTTCTACTTTTTTATAATTTTTTTGATATAATTCTTTTAGAGCCAACTGATCGTTGGACTTTATAGCATTAACCAGCTGAAGTTGTGAATCTATTCGCAAATTTCCCCTCTTTTTGTAGTAGAGGAAAGATAGTAATTAATTTAATTCGCTTGAAAAAAGCTCACTACAACTCGTTGATTGTACCTTATTTATCGATACATCGCATAAATTTTAAAATGTCATCAAGTTTTTGAGATTAGTTTTTAATAGTTTTTATTGCTTCTGAATTGGCGGGAAGCACGAATGAAAATTCTTCGAAAGGAATCACAATAATAAAATAGATTTCATGAATTTGCCAAAGTACAGCATTTCAGAATCGGTGTAAATGTCACCTCAATTATACGGTACATATTTGTGCTCGTTTACATTTGTTGAATCCTGTGGGTCGTATAAATAATCGTCTATATATTTTTTATGCTCGTTTTCCTTTTCTACCGAAGCATGAATTTCTCTGGAGGCCTCAACTGCCAATTGATCAATATGGATTCCTCTTTTCTGAAGCCTTTCAATATATTTTTCAAAGGTGTCGTATTCGTAGTTTCCGGTTCGATCTTCTTCTGCCCTTATTCTTTCTCGTCTTTCTTTTTCCTGCTTAGGGGTAAAGTATTGCGCAGTTTGATTATTGGTTACCGCCCAGATCTCAGTTTTATTATGGTAAAAAATCTCCTGAAAACAAGGCTGAAAATTATACACACTTTTTAGGAATATAGTTTTTGCTTCGTTGTATTTTAACGCAGGAGCTTCCATACTGTGAAGAATCGCACCCCAAGAGGTCATATCATCAAACTTTTTTATGTAATGCTCTATTACAATTAGAGATCTTATCCCTTCTGTGTTTACACCTTCAATAGCCACTTTTCTTGTTATGGTGGCTTCCGACTTTAACGCTGAAATTAATAACGCTTCATAGGTTTCGATGATCGATCTACCATTGGTTAATTCAAACTTTTTGATAATTTGAATGTCGGCAGAATCTAAAACCGGCTGTATTCTTTCAGAAATAAATGAGTCTATTTCACTTACCGGCGCTATTGAATATCCTAAATTTCTTATGTTGTTATTCTGACTTTCATTTTTGTAATGGAAGTGATTTAATTGTACGGGTTGAAAAACTTTGATGCCATGTGGACCCTCAATGGCTACATTAGAATAGGGCTGATCTGGCATCTTCCAGTTCGATGGAAAAGGAAAGAGTAAGTGACTTTCTTCTGAACCAAATGCAAGTGGGAAGTATTGCGTTTCGGCCAATGGGTTCATGTTTTGAAGGGTCGAATTGTTCTGCTCTTCTGAAGTCATTTGAGCTATTTTAAAACCATCACCGGTCTTAGAGATTTTGCGCTCACAGCCTGTGAGCGCAAAACAAATACTTATTATAGCAATTAGAATAGATTTCATGATCTTTGAATGTTTATCGATTACCAATCTCCGTCATCTGTAGATTGTAATTGATTCCATGTATCGTTATTAGTGGCGTTATCGATGTTAGGATTCCAATTTGAGTTGTCTGTAGATATGTACTCATTGTTTTGATTCATCCATACATTATTATCGTATCCGTCTATTTTGTAGGTATTCCCGTTACCATCTGTCATATTTTGTCTTTCCCAGATACCGTCCACGTATGCAGCCTGACCTGCATCTGATGCAGCTTGTCCTTCTCTCCAACTGTTGTATTGAGCATCTGAAGCGGCGCTACGAGCATTGAAATTTCTGGTGTTCTGCTCACCAAAAGCTTTTATCTGCGCCATTCTTTGTTGATGTCCGGCATTACTTTGTTGTGCTCTTTGCTGATCTCTTTGGTTGCATGCCTGAATCCACTGAGGATTGATATTTAAGTTTATCAGTCCGTTGATATATGCTTGCTTTGCCTGTTCAAATGAAGGGGTGTTAGATTCCATCATATTACAAACATATCCCCATGTGCTACCCATTTGATCCTGTCCCATTTGATGACGAACAATTACAATTGAAGACTTTCCTTTATTATCTGTAAACTCTGCCGCCATCACATTAAATTGCTTTCTGGTGGGCATATATTTCCAAAGTTTAGCATCAAAAGCTTCATCAAAGCGAGCCAGTTGAGGAATAGGGTACGATTTTACGAATTTCGCTCCTTGTTGCTGGGCTAAAGGGATAAGGTCTTGCTGAATAACATTTTCAACACTCTTCGGAGGTTGTACCTTCTGACCGGTTTGTTGTGCCAACTGATTCATATAGGGATCGTTACTATATGAAAAAAAGTTTCCTTGTTCATTATAGACTTTAACTCCGTTAGGACCTTCCAACATTGCCTGTGGATCACCGGATGTTCTCCAACTCGCAGGAATTGGTAAAGTCCCGATTATCATATTGTTTCGGGTGTCTTTGATCTGGTAATTTTGTATTCTTCCGTTATTTCTACCTGTGGGGTTACCAGAGTTCATATGGTCGCGTGATTGATCGTTCTGTGCAAATTCTTCACGACCTTGATCTTCAAGAGTAGAGTTTTCAAATTCATAACCATAATCGTCAAGATCGTTATTGTTCTGTCCTTGCCAGCATGATGAAAATAGAATGATCGCTAATAAAAAGTAGAAGAAGTGTGAAGTTTTCATAATGGTATATTTAGTTGTTTATTTCTGTTTTATACCAATACATCGACAGACCTTCAAAATGTCATCACAAATATTATATTAAATAAGTTTCACCAATCAAATCGATATTAATTCAGGCACGATAACAAATGGATTTTAATGGAGAATAGTCACAGAAAAAAATTGTAAATTTTCTGATTAAGTGTTTAAAAGTCGGTTGTTTAAGACGTTTTTAATAGAAAATATCTGGAAAATCCTTGCTAAACATATATCTTTGCAATAATGTTACGTTCTATATAGAAAAATACGTACTTTTAACACTTATTCGGTAACTATGCGCGGTCCCCTTTTCTACTCAAAGATTTTGCTTTTCGGAGAATATGGTATTATAAAAGATTCGAAGGGATTATCTATTCCCTATAACTTTTATAAGGGGGCTCTGAAGATCGATAAGCACCACACGATTGCAACACGAAAAAGCAACGATAGTCTTAAACGATTCGCTGTTTACTTAGAAGAGTTGCAGCAGGTAAAACCCGATCTCTTTACTTTTAACACTGAAGAGTTAAATTCGGATGTTGAAAAGGGATTGTATTTTGATTCTAGTATCCCTCAGGGGTATGGTGTGGGAAGTAGTGGAGCTTTGGTAGCGGCGATCTATGATAAGTACGCAACCAACAAGATTACTGTTTTAGAAAATCTTACCCGTGAAAAGTTACTTCAGTTAAAAGCTATTTTTTCTGAAATGGAATCCTTTTTTCACGGAAAGTCTTCTGGACTGGATCCATTAAACAGTTACTTAAGTCTTCCTATTCTTATTAATTCTAAAGACAACATTGAGCCTGCGGGTATTCCTTCTCAAACTGAAAACGGCAAAGGAGCGGTGTTTTTATTAGATAGTGGTTCTACCGGAGAAACGGCACCCATGGTACAGATATTTATGGAGAATATGAAGCAGGAAGGTTTCAGAAATATGCTGAAAGATCAGTTTGTTAAACACACAGATGCCTGTGTAGATGATTTCTTAAAAGGAGATGTGAAATCATTGTTTGGGAATATTAAGCAACTTTCGAAGGTCGTTTTGGACAATTTTAAACCTATGATCCCAAAACAATTTCACACACTTTGGAAAAACGGAATTGAGACCAATGCTTACTATTTAAAACTTTGTGGTTCCGGTGGAGGTGGTTATATGTTGGGCTTCACTCAGGATATAGATAAAGCTCGAATTGCACTTAAAGATTATAGACTAGAAGTAGTGTACAACTTCTAATTCGAATTCCATTTTAATTTTCAAAAATGTTTACCAGAAAACAAAAACACTTTATTTTAAAGTTTTTCAGTTTGTTTTCTATAGTGCGTGGATATAATATCCTTATCATAGTCATAGCTCAGTATCTTACTTCTATTTATATACTTGCGCCTCAATTACCTCTTAAGAGCGTATTGTTCGACGTTAATTTACTAATGCTTGTATTAGCATCAGCAGCTGCCATAGCGGGCGGATATATAATCAATAGTTTTTACGACAGTGAAAAAGATTTAATTAATCGTCCACATAAAACGATGTTGGATAAACTGGTAAGTCAACGCACCAAATTATCAGGCTATTTCGTGCTTAACTTTCTATCGGTGATTTTTGCCAGCTATGTTTCATTTCGTGCCGTAGTATTCTTTTCTGTCTATATATTTCTAATTTGGTTCTATTCTCATAAACTTAAAAAGTATCCCTTTATTGGTAATATTACTGCTGCAGTTTTAGCCGTTACACCGTTTTTCGCGGTATTTATATATTACAAAAACTTTGAAATCGTCATTTTTGTTCATGCTACGTTTTTGTTTTTAATCATCGCAATGCGTGAATTGGCTAAGGATCTGGAAAATATTAAAGGAGATCTAGCTCAGAATTATAGAACCATACCCGTTGTGTATGGGGAACGTGTGTCTAAATGGATGCTAACCCTCCTAAGTTTTTTGGCGATCATACCCATATATTTACTGGTGACTAAATTCGAAATTGGCTATATGAACTATTATTTCTACGGAAGTATCTTAGGACTTATACTATTCTTACTCATCTTGTGGAAATCGGCTAAAAAGTTACATTACATAGTACTCCATAATATTCTGAAGCTCATAATTGTGGTTGGTGTTTTCAGTATTGTTTTAATCGATATTGACGTCCTCGTTAACCGTATCTTCTAAGAAGACAATGGTTTTTATATCGCCGAAGTCGTTTAGAAACTATAAGTTATTTCTGTAGAAAACATACCTAACGATATGTTTTAGTACTATTATTTCTTCGTACATTTAGTATATGGAAAACAAGCATTTGCTCAATGTTGCACTCGCACAAATTTCACCGGTTTGGTTAAATAAGACGAAAACACTCGAAAAAATAAAGAGTCAGATCGTAAAGGCTGCAAAGAAAAAAGCAGAGCTCATCATCTTTGGAGAAGCATTGCTTCCCGGTTATCCTTTTTGGATGGCATTAACAGATGGAGCAAAGTGGGATGACCAAATTCAAAAAGAGTTGCATGCACATTATTTACGAAATTCTGTTACTGTTGAACATGGTGATCTTGATGAGATATGTTCGCTAGCAGAAAAACACAACATCGCGATTTATTTGGGAATAATTGAGCGACCCCTGGATCGCGGCGGACACAGCATTTATGCCTCTCTTGTCTATATAAATGCGAATGGTAAAATCGAATCGGTACACAGAAAACTACAACCTACTTACGACGAACGATTAACATGGTCTCCGGGCGATGGAAACGGATTAAAAGTTCATAGCTTAAAGCAGTTTACTGTTGGCGGACTCAACTGCTGGGAAAATTGGATGCCGTTGCCAAGAGCTGCGCTCTACGCGCAGGGTGAAAACCTGCACGTGGCCGTATGGCCGGGCAGCGACCACAACACCAAAGATATTACGAGATTCATCGCCAGAGAGAGTAGAAGTTTCGTAATTTCAGTATCTTCTTTAATGACCCTGGAAGATTTTCCACAAAGCACTCCTCATTTGGAAAAAATTTTCGAGAAGGCACCCAAAATACTCGCTAATGGAGGAAGCTGTATTGCCGGCCCGGATGGCGAGTGGATCGTAAAACCCGTAATTAATAAAGAGGGAAATATATATGCAACTCTCAATTTAAACCACGTATTCGAAGAACGCCAAAATTTTGATCCCTCAGGTCATTATTCCCGCCCCGATGTCACTAAACTTTTGGTGAATAGAGAAAGACAATCTACAGTTGAATTTCGCAAGTTCGAAGATCTAAAGTGATAAATATAATTTAGAAGCCTTATCACAATAAAGCTGAATTTCAAATATATGATTTCATACTTTGACGCTTGAAACCCAGAGGGCTTTGCTTATCTTTGCACCAAATTAATTTAAAATACCTGCCTTAACAGGCAAAATTATGAGCAGACAAGATAATAGTGGAAAAGGAAAAGCTTCGGGAAGAGGAGGAAATAATTCTCGTAAAAGAAGCAGTGCAAGAGGTAATGCTCCTTTAAAATCTGAAGCACCTAAAAAGCAAACCGGCAGACAGCAAGATCCTTCCGTAAGAAGTGGATCTAAGTCCGGTTTGAAAAGCAAAGAAACTTTCAGAAGAGAAAAATCAAAAACAGTTAAAAAGAACGACAATAGCGGTATTCGCCTAAACAAATACATCGCTAATAGCGGAATCTGTTCCAGACGTGAAGCAGATATGTATATTGCCACAGGTCAGGTTACCGTAAATGGCAAGATCGTTAATGAAATGGGGCATAAAGTTCAACTGGATGACGATGTTAGATTTGACGGCCGACGAATAAGTCCGGAGCCAAATACTTATGTATTACTCAATAAGCCAAAGGGATTTGCCACTACAGATAGTGAAAGTAAAGGGCAAACAGTGATGGATCTGGTCGCCAATGCGTCTTCGGTAAAAATTAAACCTTTTGGTAGATTAGGTAGAAATGCTACAGGTTTATTGCTTTTTACCAATGATGAGGCCTTCCGCCAAAAGTTCACTAAAAAAGGCATTGCACGACTATTTCATATAGAACTCGATAAGAATTTAAAGTCGGCCGATCTCAAAAAAATTGAGGAAGGTCTTAAGATCGATGGTAAAGAAATAAAGGTAGAAGAGGTTAGCTATGTGAAGAATGCACCCAAAAAGGAAGTAGGCTTAAAGATCAAACATACCGGAAACAGTGTGATTAGAAGTATTTTCGATCATTTAGGCTACGATGTGGTACGCGTAGATTGTGTTACTATTGGTCCCTTAACCAAGAAAGATCTGCCTCGCGGTCGCTGGAAGCATCTCACACAGCAAGAAATTGAAATGTTCGGACGTCTATAGTTAAGCGTTAACCCTATCCAGAAATTAATTTATGTCTAATCCGTTGCAATTTTACATTCGGGAAAAGCAACTTTTTCAAGAACAATTATCAACAGTTAAACGGCGGTTAACGCAGTCTAGTTTACTAAGATTGGTAGTTTTTTGTGCAATTTGTGCTGCGGTTTATTTTTTCTTCGGAAACACTCAATTGCTCGTTCCAATTGTGGTTGTTGGGGTAGTCGTATTTAGCCTTCTCGTATTGCGATATGCTGCATTAACCGATAAAAAGAAGAAGTTACAGGCACTTATTTATATTAATACTGTTGAGATTGAAGCGTTGCATAGAAATGTTTCTAATTTGGAGACGGGTAAGGAATATGAAGATCAGTTGCATAAATTTAGTTACGATATTGATCTCTTCGGAAAGGGATCCTTCTTTCAGTATTTAAATAGAACAGTTTTGGTGTCCGGAAAACGGTTGTTGGTAGATTTGCTAACATCCAATAATACCGAAGGCATTGATAAAAAGCAAGAGGTTGTAAAGGAGCTTTCTGAAAAGCCAAGATGGAGACAGGATTTCTCTGCAACAGGTAGTTTAGTGGAACCCGAATTTAGCGCAGAAGAAATACTTACATGGCTAAAGAGTCATAAGAACTTTGCACCGGCGGTAATGAAGTTCATGCCAATTGTATTCGGGGTAATTTCATTGGGAATTCTTGTACTTAATTATCTTGCATTAGTTCCGCTTTCTGTCACTGTTTTGTGGTTCTTTATAGGTTTAGGAATAACCGCGATCTATTTAAAGAAGATCAATGTATTTTATCACAATGTCAACAAGGCAAAAGACACCTTTAAGCAATATTATCAGTTGTTACACCTTATTGAAGTTGAAAATTTTGCCTCTGAAGTATTAAAACAGAAGCAGCAGGCAATTAAAACCGAGACGAAAAAAGCTTCAGAGATCTTCCGGGAGTTTTCAAAAACGCTGGATGCGTTCGACCAACGTAACAATATGCTGGTAGGAGTGGTTGCAAATGGGTTCGCTTTGAGAGATATTCAGCTTTGCTATAAGATAGAACAATGGATCGCAACCTATGTGCATCAAGTTGAGAATTGGTTTGAAGTCATAGCCTTTTTCGATGCATATAATTCTTTAGGAAATTACACTTATAATCATCCTGAGCATACATTTCCTCAATTATCATTGTCAAATTTTGTCATAGACGCTCATGATCTGGGTCATCCGCTAATTTCAGAGACTTCCAGGATTAACAATAATTTCAGTATTGAAAACGAACAATTTTTTATAATTACCGGAGCAAATATGGCGGGTAAAAGTACTTTTTTAAGAACGGTCTCTCTGTCAATTATTATGGCAAATTCCGGATTACCGGTTTGTGCAAGTAGGTTTACGTATTCGCCTATAAAATTAATCACGAGTATGAGAACCAGTGACTCATTAAGTGATGATGAGTCGTATTTCTTTTCAGAATTAAAGAGACTGAAGATGATCGTAGAAGAGATTAGCGATAAAAAAGAGCAGTCTAATTACTTTATTATTTTAGATGAGATCCTAAAAGGTACTAACAGTCAGGATAAGGCAATTGGTTCCCGAAAATTTGTAGAACGTCTTGTCGCTTCTAATAGTACGGGCATAATCGCAACACATGATCTAAGTCTTTGTGAGATCGAAAAGGAACTGCCTGAAGTAAAAAACCATTATTTTGATGCCGAGATAATTGATGATGAGTTGCATTTCGACTATAAATTTAAAGATGGGATCTGTAAAAATATGAATGCTTCTTTCCTTCTGAAGAAAATGGACATCGTTTAACGTTATGTAAATGATTGATTGTTAACAATATAAGTTGAGCTTCTGATTTTTAATTTTTTTTATTAAAATTAACTTTGAATTCGATTTTTTTTTATTCATTTGTCACCTATTTAGCTGAACAAATTGAACGATGTTTCTGTGTTCGGGTTTTTGAAGATCAGGAAGTCATATTCAAAAACAGCTTATAAGATAGGCAGCCGAATTTTAAAGCTAGCTTCCGCTTACCCTATGCAACTGTGCATAGTTCTTCCGCAACGATCTGCCTATTGGGTGGATCCCATTCGTGTTTGATTATTTGAGGTTAAATTTCTGTTATACTTTTAACATTCTCAGGAATTACAAGTTATGATTCCTATTTTCACTATTGATTATAAAAAAATACAATGAATACGAAATATATTGATCTCATCAATCAAACTTATGATTTTCCGCAGGAAGAGTTTACTTTAAATAATTCGGCCTTAGAATTTCATGGAATTGATTTAATGTCGTTAGTTGAAGAATATGGCGCGCCACTTAAATTTACATATTTACCTAAGATCTCCGACAATATTCAAAGAGCTAAGGGATGGTTTTCAGAAGCGATAAAAAAACATGATTATCAGGGTACCTATAATTACTGCTATTGTACAAAGAGTTCACATTTTAAACATGTTCTCCATACAGCTTTAAAGAATGATATTCATATTGAAACTTCTTCTGCATTCGATATAAACATCGTTGAAAATTTAAAAGCTGAGGGGAAAATTTCAAATAAGACCTATGTTATCTGTAATGGTTTTAAACGCGACCAATACATTCAGAATATAGGGCGTTTAATAAATTCAGGACATAAGAACTGTATCCCAATAATTGATAATTATGAAGAACTCGGACTTCTTTCCGAAGAAGTAAAGGGTAAATTTAAAGTTGGAATTCGAATAGCTTCTGAAGAAGAGCCGAAATTCGAATTTTATACATCGAGACTTGGAATTGGCTACCAAAACATCGTGCCTTTCTACGAAAAGCAAATTAAGGATAACAAGAAAGTTGAGCTGAAAATGCTGCACTTTTTCATCAATACTGGAATTCGGGATACAGCGTACTACTGGAATGAATTGGTTAAATGTTTAAAAGTATATACCAAATTAAAAAAGATCTGCCCAACTTTAGATAGTTTAAACATTGGCGGCGGATTCCCAATTAAAAATTCACTCGCTTTCGATTACGATTATGAATATATGGTAGACGAAATCATTAATCAGATCAATATCACCTGTGAGGAGGCCGATGTAGCTGTGCCTAATATTTTCACAGAGTTTGGCAGCTTTACGGTTGGCGAAAGTGGTGGAGCTATCTATGAGATCCTGTATCAAAAACAACAGAATGATCGTGAGAAATGGAATATGATCAATTCTTCATTTATCACAACACTACCCGATACATGGGCTATAAATAAGCGTTTTATCATGTTATCTATAAATAGATGGAGCGATGAGTACGAACGTATTTTACTAGGAGGTTTAACTTGTGATAGCGACGATTACTACAATAGTGAACAGCATATGAATGCTATCTATCTTCCGAAGTACAGAAAAGACAGACCCTTATATATTGGGTTTTTCAATACCGGAGCCTATCAGGAAACAATAGGTGGATTTGGCGGATTACAACACTGTCTTATTCCGTCACCAAAACATATATTAATAGACAGAGATAACGATGGAAACATCACTAAACAAATTTTTTCAAATCAACAAACAAGCGAGCAATTGCTAAACATTTTAGGTTATGAGCACTAAAACGTATGCAGGGATCCCACAACAGTATGCGGCCCTGGAAACCAGTAAAGTTGTATTAATTCCGGTTCCTTATGATGGAACAAGCACTTGGCAAAAAGGAGCCGATAAAGGCCCTGAGGCATTTTTAAATGCGTCGGAAAATATGGAATTGTACGATATTGAAACCGAAACGGAAGTTTACAAACAGGGAATTTACCTGGACGAACCCGTGACCGAAAACAATTCGCCTGAAGAAATGGTCGAGGCGGTTCATAAACGAACTAAAGACTATATTCTACGCAATAAGTTCGTTACTGTTTTTGGAGGTGAACACAGTATCTCGATAGGTACTATTAGAGCGTTTAACGAATGTTTCGACAATCTTTCTGTACTTCATATAGATGCGCATGCCGATCTTCGTAAAGAATACGAAGGGTCAAAATGTAACCACGCCTGTGCAGTTTATGAGGCTAGTCAGAATACAAATCTTATACAGGTTGGTATTCGCAGTATGGACATAGCCGAAACCCGAGTGATGGACGAGGAGAAGGTTTTCTTTGCACATGAAATGGCAAAGGATGATTATTGGATGGATAACGTTATTGAAGCTTTGGGGGAAAACGTATTTATCACTTTCGATCTTGATGCATTAGATCCGTCAATTATGCCTTCTACAGGTACTCCAGAACCCGGAGGAATGTTTTGGTATGAGACCCTTGAATTTTTAAAGCAGGTTTTTGCTGAAAGAAATGTAGTTGGATTTGATATCGTTGAGCTTTGTCCGAATGAAGTTGACAAAGCATCCGATTTCCTGGCTGCGAAACTGTATTATAAAATGCTAAGCTATAAATTTTACGGCACCGAAGAAGGTGACGATTTTGAAAGTAACTTCCACGAACCTAAAAAAGGTGTTGGAAAATTTAATACCGAAGAAGATGAGTACTAAAGGAGCGATATCCCAATTTATTGAAAAATACTATTTACACTTTAATGCTGCAGCACTTGTAGATGCCGCTAAGGGTTATGAAGACCAGCTAAATAATGGTGCCAAAATGCTGGTATCACTGGCCGGAGCGATGAGTACTGCCGAATTGGGTAAGATTTTCGCAGAGATGATTCGTCAGGATAGAGTTCATATAATTTCTTGTACCGGAGCCAACCTTGAAGAAGATATCATGAACTTGGTGGCACATTCGCATTATAAAAGAGTTCCAAACTATCGTGATCTTACTCCGCAAGAGGAATGGGATTTGTTAGAAAAAGGACTAAACCGTGTTACAGATACTTGTATTCCGGAGGAGGAAGCCTTTAGAAGAATACAGGAACATATTGTGAAGATATGGAAAGATGCAGAAGCTAAGGGGGAAAGATATTTACCCCATGAGTATATGTACAAATTATTATTAAGCGGAGTTTTAGAACAATACTATGAGATCGACATCAAAGATTCCTGGATGTATGCCGCAGCCGAGAAAAACCTGCCAATTATTTGTCCGGGTTGGGAAGATAGTACCATGGGAAACATTTTTGCGAGTTATGTTCTAAAAGGGGAGCTGAAGGCTTCAACGATGAAGAGCGGAATTGAATATATGACCTTTCTTGCCGATTGGTATACAGATAATTCTAAAAATGGAATAGGTTTCTTCCAAATTGGAGGTGGAATTGCCGGTGATTTCCCAATTTGTGTTGTGCCAATGCTTTATCAGGACATGGAACGAACCAACACACCCTTCTGGAGTTATTTTTGTCAGATAAGCGATTCAACCACGAGCTATGGAAGTTACTCCGGGGCAGTTCCTAATGAAAAGATCACTTGGGGGAAACTCGATATCAATACACCTAAGTTTATTATTGAAAGTGATGCGACCATCGTGGCGCCACTTATTTTTGCTTACTTATTGGATATGTGATCATGGATACTTCCAAAATTGAGAATATTGAACTAAAATTTCTATCTATAGACGATTATGAAGCTTTAAAAGAAGCTACATTAGAGTCTTATGGCGGAGTTCTTAATTCCTATTGGAAAGAAGAGCACATTAGAAAGTTAACTACCTTGTTTCCGGAAGGTCAGGTGGTTATAAAAATAGATGGAGAAATAGCCGGGTGTGCTCTTTCTATCATTGTCGATTATGATCAGATTGAAGACGAACATACCTATGCCGATATTATCACCGGGAGCACTTTTAAAAACCACGATCCCGATGGCGATGTGTTGTATGGCATCGATGTTTTTATAAAACCAACGTATCGCGGATTGCGATTAGGACGTAGGTTATATGATTATCGCAAGGAACTTTGTGAAAACCTCAATTTAAAAAGTATAGTTTTCGGGGGTCGTATACCAAATTATCATAAGCATCAAAGCGAGCTTACTCCAAAACAATACATTGAAAAAGTAAAGCGAAAGGAAATTAAAGATCCTGTGCTAAACTTTCAGATATCTAATGACTTTCACCCCGTGCGTGTGTTAAAGGGTTATTTGGAAGGCGATACAGCCTCTGCGGAGTACGCTGTGTTGATGGAATGGGATAATATTTCATATACAAAACCCATTGTAAAGCCCAGTGCGGTAAAAACTGTGGTAAGATTAGGCTTAATTCAATGGCAAATGCGACCGTACAACAGTTTTCAGGATCTGATGCAACAAGTAGAGTATTTTATAGATAGTGTTTCGGCATATCGGTGTGACTTTGCAGTTTTTCCTGAATTTTTCAATGCACCTCTTATGGCAGAATACAATCACTTGTCTGAAGCGGAAGCCATTCGAGAATTAGCAAAATATACTAAGGAGATCAAAGAACGCTTATCCGAATTCTCAATATCCTACAATATAAATATCATTTCGGGAAGTATGCCGGAGCTTGTAGAAGATAAGTTGTACAATGTAGGTTATTTATGCCGTCGAGACGGAAGCACCGAACGCTTTGAGAAGATTCATGTTACCCCAGACGAGTCGAAAGTGTGGGGAATGCAGCGAGGTAATCATCTACAGACCTATGAAACGGATGCAGGAAAAATTGGAATCTTAATATGTTATGATTCTGAGTTTCCGGAACTGTCCCGATTACTATCTGATGAAGGTATGGATATTTTGTTCGTGCCTTTTTTAACCGATACGCAAAACGGATATTCTAGGGTACGTCTTTGCGCGCAAGCAAGAGCCATAGAAAATGAATGTTATGTGGCGATTGCGGGAAGCGTGGGTAATTTACCGAATGTTGAAAATATGGATATCCAATATGCGCAATCGGCTGTATTTACACCATGCGATTTTGCTTTTCCCAGTAATGGAATAAAAGCGGAGGCTACAACCAACACAGAAATGATCCTTGTAGCCGATGTAGATATTAGCTTGCTGAGAGAGCTGCATTCGTTTGGCGCTGTTAAAAATTTAAAAGACCGTAGAAAGGATGTTTACGATGTTATTCGTGTTAATCCTTCAAAATAAAATAGAATTACGATGAAAACTACTATGAAAAGAGTCATTGTTGATTACAAAAAACTGACGCAGGAAATTTTAGATATGTTGGTTGAAAAATATCCAAATGGATATAAAGGAAAAGATATTATCGTTTTCCGAAATGCGCAGAACGAAATAATTGAAGCTGTTGAGGTGAAAACGGAAGACACCGTATATCTTGTAAAGGTGAGTCAGAGGTTAGCCGACACTATGGAAAATTACGACGAAGACGACGAAGATTGGGATGATAGTGAATCCGAAAATGACGATATGGAAATTGGAGTTGAGAGTGATAATGATGATTTTTAATAAGATGGTTCGCTAGAAACGATATAATTTCCTGCGAATTTTATATGCTTTCTACGAGGTTAGTTCTTTTTTTTAGATAGACTACTTCGTAGAGGGCAAAACCAATGACAGTTATATATTCTATGGCTACCAGCCATATTTTTTCTGAAAACCCATCACTTCCATAAGCCGAATAACTTAGCATCACCATTAAACTCCAAACGATGGGGAACCTGTATTTTGTAAAAACTGAAAGTAATAATGGAGTAGTAATATACCAGGGGTGAACCGTAGTGGAAAGTAAAAAATAAAAAGATATTGCCAATAGCATTGCCGTGATCAATTGTTGAATAGTCGTATTTCTTCGGAAAAAAGTAAGACTCAAAACAAAGGCGATCACTATCAAGGGAAGGATCTTGCCAACTGTTGCAATTATATTCCAACCCACAACTTGATAACCGATCCATCGAATTATGTAATACACGCTTGCATTAAATTCGAAGTTTTGAAACCAAAGCGCTATGGTAGAAGTAAAGTTTGAAACAAATTCCGAAGAAAGAAAAGGAGTGAAAGTTATTGCGATTGTAATTAATACAACAGCATAAAACTTTAAGATCCTTGTCATTTTTATCAAATTGGTCATTTTGAATGTACTTGACACAAACCATTGGTAAAATAATGGCAGAAGTAATAAAGGGATCAACTTAACCGATACTGAAACTCCCAATAAAACAGCTGCCCAAAACCACTTACCTTTCAGTAGCAAATGAAAACACCAGATCACGAAAAATAACATTACTCCTTCAAAATGGAGGTTTCCGGTGAGTTCTAGGATGATAAACGGATTTAAGAAATACCAAAAGATCTTATTGGTGTTTAACCCGAGCATTAATAGTACTTTCCTTCCGAAGTATAAGATCCCAATGTCGGCGAGAACCATTATCAGCCTTAAAACTACCACCGATCCTACAATACTTTTACCGGAAAATAGTGCGGCAATAGTAAAGAACAACTGGTTAACCGGTGGATAGTTGCTATAATGTCCCGCATTTAATACGCCCATCCCTTGGTAGAGTAGATTGCCTTGAGGAACGCTTATTTGTAATAAAGAACCTGGATCATTTAAAAGGAACTCGGGTGTAAATAAATACGGATTAATACCTTGAATAAGTAAACGTCCGTCCCACAAAAAGCGGTAGAAATCTTGTGAAAGGTTAGGAATAGCAGGTAAAAATAGCAATCGAAAAATAATTCCGAAGCAAGCCAAAAGCCAGAAATTTAACTGTAATTTTTCAATAAACAGGTACGCAAAAGTAAATAGAGCCCCGTATAGTGAAATCAATTTGATAAAATGACTCCGTTCTAGATCGTAGGCGAAAGCAAGATATAACGAACAACTAGAAATAAAAATGAGAAGCGCAATTCTATTAGATTTAAAAAAATTCAGCATTGTGCTCACATTTAAGATGACCGCTATTTAGCGAAACTCTAGTCCTGCCATTCGGCAATAAACAGATTGGTGTCTCTTCCTCCACCGTTGTTTCTATTTGATGAGAAAACTAAATGCTTTCCGTCGTTAGAAAATACCGGGAAAGCGTCAAAAGTTTCACTGTGAGTAACTCTTTCAAGGTTCTTCCCGTCAATATCGATCATATACAGGTTAAAGGGAAACCCTCGTTCTGCTTCAAAATTACTTGAAAACAGGATCTTCTCACCACTCGGGTGGAAAAACGGACTCCAATTGGCATTTCCTAAGTTGGTCAGTTGTTTTAGGTCACTGCCGTCTGCATTACAAATATAAAGTTCCATTTCGGTTGGTTGTACCAAGCCTTGCGCCAAAAGATCCTTGTATTCCTTTATAGCCTCGGGTGTTTTTGGACGCGATGATCTGAAGATCAATTTTGTTCCGTCAGGAGAAAAGAAAGCTCCACCATCGTAGCCCAATTCATCGGTAATCTGCTTTACATCACTTCCATCAAGGTTCATGGTATATAATTCCAGATCCCCACTTCTCATTGATGTAAAAACTATTTTATCTCCTTTGGGGGAAACTGTAGCCTCTGCATCATAGCCCGGTTCATCCGTAAGTTGTCCTGTAATATTTCCATTGAGATCTGAGACAAAGATGTCGAAACTATCGTAAACAGGCCAAACGTATTTCCCGTTTTTGCGAAGAGGAACCTCCGGACATTCATCTGCTTCTAAATGAGTTGAGCCATAAACGAAATGCTTGTTATCCGGCAAAAAGTAAGCGCAAGTAGTTCGTCCTTTTCCGGTGCTTATCATAGGAGGTTGAGTATCTTTAAAACTTTCGGTAACATTCATCAAAAACATCTGATCGCACTCCATGCCCCAATTCGCATTATTAGATTGAAACACTAATTGCTTGTCGTTAAAACTCCAGTAAGCTTCTGCATTATCACCGCCAAATGTCACTTGACGAATCGATTTGAAATGTTTTTCTTCAGGATAAATAAGTGAATCGTTTGTAACATTATTAGTTGCTTGTTCTGAAAGTTGATTATTGTTGTCTGTTTTATTTTCTTCGGAAGTGTTTTTACAAGCGATTAATAGCATCAATACTATAACAAAGAGAGTGTTTTTCATTTTATGTGTTACTTTTGTACAAAAATAAGAATATGCGTTCATTTTTAGTTGTTTTTATAGTAGCAGTTTTATTCTCATGTAAACCGGAAGTGAAAAAAGAGGTATCCATGAAGGAAGATGTAATGGTCCTGGCAGATGATACTCTAAATGGTAGAGAAACCGGAACGGAAGGTGAGAAACAGGCAGCGGCCTACATTGAAAGTAGATTTAAAGACCTTAAACTCGAGCCCAAAGGAACTAACGGGAGCTATCTTCAAAAGTTTTCATTCAAACCAAGTAGTAATCCGCATGAGGAGGCCACTTTCACCGGACTCAAAACCGACAGCACTGTAACTGGGATGAATGTTATAGGTTACTTAAATAATAATGCCGAAACAACGGTGGTAATTGGCGCACATTACGATCATCTTGGCATGGGAGGCGAAGGATCTCTGTACAGAGAAGGAGAAGCGATCCATAATGGCGCCGATGACAATGCAAGTGGTGTCGCCGTAATGCTGCGTTTAGCGAAGCAACTTTCTGAAATGAAAAACAATGCGAATAATTACCTGTTTATTGCTTTTTCCGGTGAAGAAATGGGACTTTTAGGTTCAAATTACTATGTGAAGAATCCAACCATCAACACCAAAAAGGTGAGTTATATGATCAATATGGACATGGTGGGTAGGTTGAATAAAGAAAACACCTTGGCAGTTCACGGGGTTGGAACCTCCCCAATTTTTAAACAAACATTATTTGCTAACCAAGGTGATCTCAATATAGCAGAACATGAAAGTGGAATTGGGCCTAGTGATCACACCTCGTTTTATTTAGCCGATATTCCGGTGCTGCATTTTTTTACCGGGCAGCATGCAGATTATCACAAACCCAGTGACGATAGTGAGAAACTGAATTATGAAGGGATGCGTAAAATCTCTGATTATATTTTATCAATTATTACCGATTTGAACGACCAAGGGCAATTGGCATTCAGAAAAACAAAGAATGAAAGCGAAGTCGTGCCCGATTTCAAGGTAACTCTTGGTGTGGTTCCCGATTACTTATTTACCGGTAAAGGAATGCGTATTGATGGGGTGAGTGAAGATCGTCCTGCTCAAAAGGCGGGTCTTAAAAAAGGGGATGTGGTAATAAAAGTTGGGGAATACGATGTAACCAATATGATGAGTTACATGGAAACCTTGTCTAAGTTTGAGAAAGGTGAGACGGTAAAAGTGAAAGTTGAGCGTGACGAGAATATTCTTGAAGTAGATCTTACTTTCTAAAAATTTCGTGCTATTGAAATTCCAAAAGTAAGATGCGCTTTAACAGAGCTTGTTTCACTAGTGTTGTAATTTTGAGCAAGTTTGAAGATGTTTCGGCCGGAATTATAAACAAATTCGAATTTGAAAAGTAAAATGTGATTTTCAGACTCAACTATAAAAACAGAACTATCCCCTATAGGATGTCCTTCTAATAATGCGTTATAATGAATATAACGATATCCTGCACTAAAGGAAAAGTAGAATTCTTTTTCGAGATTCCTTAGTTGATTGTAGGCCGAACTTTGTTGCAGCGTATTCCGCTTTCCGAAGTATAGAATTCCTTCCTGCTGAAAGTACAGATCTTTTGTTCCAACAGCAATTGTTGGTTTTACAGCCAAATAAACGCTATAAGGATTTGGGTTAATTTTCCATTCTCTGGTATAGCTGGATTTTAGGTTAATATGAAAACTATTATTGATCTGTGCTACCCAGGCCGGAGTGTCTATTCCGCCATTGCTGTGAAATAAATTCTGAAATTCTTCTGCTCCTGCTGCCGGTCCGGCCAGCCCAAGTAAAATATTGAAATCTACAAAACTGAATGCATTTGCCAATGACCAACCGCTTTCAACACCTATAAAACCAACATACGGTCGGTCAAAATCTTCAACATCGCCGGAATGAATATTGGCAGGTGTGTAATATTGCTGTACCAACGAAAAACCGAGCTGCTCCTTTGCTTCGGGGAAATATCCATTTTCTAAATAGCTCCGGTACGTTATAAAACTTCCTGTGGTGTAATAACGGTCTGTAAATACGAAAAAATCGTTGTCATGTCTAAGCTCAATAAGGTTCCTTGGTAAAGATTTACTTTGTACTAAGTTTTCTGTATCCTGAGAAAACAATAGGGGAGTGTGCAACAAAAAAGCTGCACAAGCAGAAATTAATATCTTAGAGTTAATAAGCATTCCTGGGCCGGGAGAATAAAGCAATGAGCTATATACTTTCGCAAACCTAACAAAAATTAAGCTTTTGAGGTAAGACTCTTGAAAAATACGAATCCGAAACCTATAAAAAGCATCAAATGAAACGGAAAAAGACCAAAATCACCGCCTTGGTCACCAACCACAAAAGCGCTATACATTCCGAAGGCAAAATATAAAGTTAGCGCGCCTTCAATAATTACATTAGGCGTTATAGTTTTCTTAAGGTACTTATTACCTTTCCAACTATCTTTTAAATTGTTAATATTGAACTTGGGGGTTCTAATGAACTCGCTCTTTTTCCCCAGATGTCCTTCTATGACTGCGATCGAATTATGTAGTGAGAATCCCATGGCGATCGAAAAGAAGGTGAAAAACATCCCCGTATACTTTATAAATTTTTTAAATCCACCACCGTATATGTGTTTATAGGTAAACCAGTAACATATAAAGAATATTAGTGTGCTTATCACAAAAAAGCTCATCACGAAGAAATAGACCTTTAAATGCTCGTATTCGTTTTTGATATAAAGCATAGGAATACTTAAAATTGCCACTATCAGAATATTTAAGAACATCGTACTGTTAAGCAAATGTAATATGCTATGAACTTTTGTTTTAAAAGGGACATTATTGCTCTTTAATACGCGCCAAGCCATCTTTTTAAAGTTTTCGGCGCCTCCCTTATTCCATCTAAATTGTTGCGAACGAGCCGCACTTATTACTACCGGTAATTCTGCCGGAGTTTCTACCTCCTCCAGATATTTAAACTTCCAGTTTTTTAATTGCGCACGGTAACTCAAATCCAGATCCTCTGTAAGCGTATCACCTTCCCAATTGCCCGCGTCTAAGATGCATTCTTTACGCCATACTCCTGCGGTACCATTAAAGTTAATAAAATGCCCCTTGCTGTTTCTTCCTACCTGTTCTAAAGTAAAATGTGCGTCTAATGCAAATGCCTGTACTCTTGTAAGAATGGAGTAGTCCCGATTAAGATGTCCCCAACGGGTTTGAACCACACCAATTTTTTCATCCTTAAAATAGGGGATGGTTCGCTTTAACCAACAAGGTTTGGGAAGAAAATCGGCATCGAATATTGCAATATATTCACCTTTCGCGATCTTTAGACCCTCCTTTAGTGCTCCGGCTTTAAAATTTCTACGATCATCACGGGTGATGTGCGAAATATCGAGCCCCGATTCTCTTAATTGTTCAATATGCTCTTTGGTAATTTCGAAGGATTCATCGGTTGAATCGTCTAAAACCTGTATCTCTAAGCGGTCTTTTGGATAATCCAGTTCGGCAATGTTATTTAAAAGTCGCTCCATTACATACAATTCATTATAAACAGGTAATTGTATGGTGACTAAAGGAATTTCTTCAGATTTAGTAAAGTCAAATTTCTGGCAACTTTTCTCACAATTTTTCCGAGCACTTAAGTAGTTAAAAAGCAGATTCAACTGAGCCAATGCATATAAAAATATAAGCACTAATGCTATAGAATATAAACCAATAATTATTGATTCCAGAATCATTTTTTAAAACTATATTTAAAAATCCAACTAAGAATTTTGATGCCCGCAAAGATAGCACCTTTTACCGTTCCTGAAACTTTTGAAACGCCTATTCGGTTCCTGTAACGCACAGGAACTTCTATATAACTGTATTTTCGTTTAAGTGCTTTCAATTGCATCTCAACGGTCCATCCATATGTTTTATCTTCCATCTTTAAAGCCAGTAATTTATCATACTTAATAGCTCTAAAGGGTCCGAGGTCTGTAAATTTCGAATTAAAGAAGAGTTTCATTAAAGTAGTAGCAAGCCAATTTCCAAAACGTTGAGGTAATGTCATCGATCCCTTTTCTCTCATGTGTTTGGTTCGAGCCCCTACTACAAAATCTATATTATTTTCAATAATTGGAGCAATTAATTTTGAGAGCTCCTCCGGATAATCACTATAATCTCCATCAAGAAATACTATGATGTCCGGTTTAATTTTTTTTTCTGAAACGTATGCCATTCCTCTTAAACAGGCATAACCATAACCCTTATTTGCTTCAGAAAGGACTGTTGCTCCCGCACTTTTTGCTGTTTCCGAAGTTGCATCGGTCGAGTTGTTATTTACTACGATTACTTCAGAAACTATTGAAGGGATATCCATGATCACCTTACCAATAGAATTGGCTTCGTTATACGCCGGAATAATTACAATAATGTTTTGTTGCATTGAAAAGCTGTTGCAGCTAAGGAACTGCGAATGTCGTAAAATTTTGGAAACTTCTCCTTTGCTTTAGACGATAGATAATATTATTGCTAACATAGCATCTTAAAGATAAATGGTTTTATTTTTTATTTACCAAAGTCATAAGGTCAACATCGTTTCCAAGTAGTATATCGTTGGCTTCAATTCTACCTTCTAAAGGTCCGTTTTCTAGTTTTAGCACTCCTCTGGGGCAAACAGCAGAGCATATTCCACAACCTACACAACTCGATCTTACTATGTTTTCACCTTTTTGTGCATACGCTCTTACATCAATTCCCATTTCGCAATAGGTTGAGCAGTTACCACAGGAAATACATTGTCCGCCGTTAGTTGTAATCCTGAATTTAGAAAACAACCGTTGTTGCATACCCAGAATTGCCGCCATAGGACAACCAAATCTACACCAAACTCTACTTCCAAAGATTGGATAAAATCCCGTTCCAATTACGCCACTAAAAATAGCGCCAATAAGAAACCCATAAGATCTTCTAAGTGTTTCAGCCTCGAATAGAAAAAGAGTTTTTCCTGTGGCATAATGCATTCCAATTAAAGAGAGAATGATCACTAAATAACCTATTGCTCCGTATCGCGCATCTTTCTCCAGCTCATTTCGTTTAAAATACCAGATTCCTGCGAATAGTAGGGTTAAGAATACTGCCACTCCTATTAAAAAGACATCCTTTGTTAGCCAATATTTGGAGGGATCGTCTCCCAGATAACTGGAAATAACTGCTGTGGTCATAACAACAACGAAGACCAACACACTGTGAATTACCCATCTTTCAACCTTCCATGCCATCATACTTTTATCGCTTAAGTGTCTAAAAGGGTCACCCGCCGTCTCTGCTAATCCACCGCAACCACAAACCCAACTGCAATACCAGCGTTTTCCATACTTATACGTTAAAATTGGTGTGATCACGAAAATAGACACGATCCCGAAAATAAGAAGCGCGAGACCTACATCGCCGGCAGATATAAAGCTGTCTACTCTATACTGCTCGAAGTTGTAATAGTTAAGAGGCCATATATTTTTTAGATCGTAATATGGAAGACTAAAACTGTCGCTGTTTAAGCGCGCCATAAATTCGGGAATTAAAAAAGCAAAGGATGTTTGGAAGAACATTACGCTAACCGTTCTAATTTTCTCGTATCTATTATGACGGTATTTCCAGATAAATTTAATTCCGAAGGCAAAAATAGCGATCGTATACAGAGTTCCATAGACAAACCACTGACTCGCCGGATTTCCACTTAACAATTTACTAAGAGGATCGAAAAGTGCAATGATACCGGTGTTGTCACCTTCCTTGGTTAATCCCAGATATTGTGGATAAAAGTATAAGATGATATAGAATCCTGTAAGGGCTATTCCGGTAACCCAGGCGAGATAGCCTCTGCTGGTAATCGATTTAAACCAAACGCCGTCATTTTTAATTCCCTCGTGTTTATGAGTATATGCTCCTTTCGCAAAAAGAATAATCCCTCCTGTTATAGCGAGTAATGAAACAGCGAGCCAAATTGCCTTATTTGGAAAATTTACATTGAAGCCGGCGAGTAGAATAATTGCCAAACCAAACATCCCAATAAATGTGGCGATCTTCTGAGTTGAATTGATACTTGCAGGCGGTTGTCCGGTTAAGGACATATCTCTTTGAATACTACTCATTTTTTAAAGCTTTATTACGACTTATGTAATTTTTTTTGATCCTCATGCTGATCTAAATTAGCACGGTTTGTTTCTTAAACTCTCTGATGATGTCTTCCTCGAACGTTTTGTAAAATTCTGGGTCAAAATTGGCTTCAGAAAGGTTTTCTATTACATACTCAACCGATTTTCGTGCGGTGAGCCAACGATCAAATACTTCGTGTTTCATTCTAATTCCGAAGGTATTAATACCTAATAGTTCATTATTGTCCTTATGAAAGGCAACCGTAATACACTTCTTATCACCTTCATGTTTCCAGTGAAAATGCCTCTCATGATCTTTTTTATTCATTTCACTAAATACCCAACCATATGTTTGATATTCTATATCGAAAAATTTGGCACTATTAAACCAATGCCCGGGGTTATAGGCTGTTCTTGTACCGCAAATTGTCTGTGCCACAACTTCTCCCATCATTCTTCCCGTATACCAGACTGCCTCAATAGGTCTTCGGTTTCCTATTGGTTCATGTTGTTCTGCACAATCGCCAATGGCGTAAATATCTGCCACATTAGTTTCTAAAAAGTGATTTACCTTAACTCCTCTTCCCAGCTCAATTCCACTATCTTTTAAAAAATTAATATTGGGAGTCACCCCCGCAGTTAGTCCAACCAGATCGCAGGCAAGTTCTTCGCCGGTTTCTTCTATTACGACTGCTTTTACGCTACCATGTTCATTGGGAATAATTGCTTTTAAATTAGTAGAAAGGCGTAGATCGATATGATGACTTTTTATATGTCTGTTGAGCATTTCACTTTCCCCTTTAGGCAAAACGCCATTCCAAAAGCTATCTTCCCGAACCAAAAAAGTAACCGGGATCTTTCGAGTACTTAGCATTTCGGCGAGTTCAATGCCAATGAGTCCGCCGCCCACAATTACAGCCCTTTTGCACACCTCATTATTTGGCGCGAATTTTTCCAGGTTTTCGAGATCTTGAAACGAATAGAGACCTTGAACCCCTTCCAGATCTTGGCCCGGCCAACCAAACATATTCGATTTAGAGCCAACAGCAATAATTAGTTTATCGAATTTTAGTGTTTCACCATCGGAAAAAATAAGTTGCTTTTTTTCAGGATCTACCCGGGTTACATACCCACGTTTAAGGTTGATATCGTTCTTCTTCCAAAAGTAATCTTCATAGGGTTTGGTGTGCTCGTATTTCATATGTCCCATGTAAATGTACATAAGAGCGGTTCTTGAAAAGAAATGATCTGTTTCGGATGAAATTATAGTTATTTTCTTGTCTGAAAGCTTACGAATATGTCGGGCAGCCGTAACCCCCGAAATTCCATTTCCAATAATAACAACGTTTTCCATAGGCTTGATCGATTGTGGATTCTGTCGTTTTTAAAGTTACTAACATTACATATCATTTCGATATAAATTATTTTTTAATGTGTTTTTATATAGAAATGAACTGGTTTTGTTTAAATTAAGTCTTGTTTTTTTGTAAGTTCTTCGGAAAGTTCATCGACTTACTCAAAATACAAATTGACATTATGAAACGAACACTAATATTGATAAGTTTCGTGTTACTTCTAATTCCTTCGGAAGGATTTACACAGACTCTTTCCGGTTTTTTTAACGAAGCAGATAGTTTCTTTAGAACGTATGTTTCTGAAGGGAAGGTAGATTACGATGCAATTTCTAATAATCCTGAAAAGTTAAATTTAGTATTAAAAACAGCTGAAAACCTTTCGGTGTCTTCTTCCGAAGCAAAAACTTATCAGGCTTTTTGGATAAATGCATACAATCTTGCTGTTATCAAGGGTATTATAGATAACTATCCTTTAAAATCCCCGCTGGATAAAGCAGGTTTTTTTGATGCTGTAACGTATAATTTAGGTGGGATTTCAGTTACGCTCAACGATATTGAAAATACAATACTCAGAGCAAAATTTGAGGAACCCCGGTTTCATTTTGTACTGGTTTGCGGGGCTCAAGGATGTCCTCCGCTTATTTCGAGAGCCTATTTACCGGGCTCACTGGAAACTTCTTTACAACAACAAACAATAAAGGCGCTAAACGATAGTTCTTTTATTAGAACTTCTGAAAATAGTGTTGCACTTTCAGAGATCTTTAAATGGTATAATGGAGATTTTACGAGGAATGGTAATTCTGAAATCGATTTTTTAAACTTATACCGTAAAGAAAAAATTTCTCCAGATGCCGAGGTAACCTACTACACTTACGATTGGCGTCTCAATTCTAAATAAGACAAGAGTCTTCCCACCTGATGTTCACTCTCGAAGTGACCGTCAGGTAGCGGAAGCACAATTTTGTAAGGTACCTATTAAAAATAATCGTACTTTTCTTCTGAAAATTAAAAGTAATGAAGTTTTTTTTAGGGTACATTTTTATCATCTTGTGTTTTCCATGTTTTTTGAGTTGCGCGCAGGGCGGAGCGGCGGTAGAATCGAAATTAACGAAGATCAATGGGGTTAGTTTTGTAGCCGCACGTGATACGGTAAACCAAACACATATTGACCCTATTGTTAGAATAAATGCGAATTACGCTGCTATAATGCCCTTCGGATTTATTAAAAATCTGGACCATCCAGAAATTATACACAATACAGAACGGCAATGGTTTGGTGAAACCAGGTCCGGGGCAATGCAATATATAGATCACTTACACCGCAATAAGATTAAAGTGATGGTAAAACCTCAGATCTGGATCTGGAGAGGAGAATTTACAGGGCATTTAAAAATGAATTCTGAAGAAGACTGGAAGGATCTTGAAGAAGCATACCGTAGTTTTATATTAGAATATGCCGCGCTTGCTTCTGAAGCGAAAGTGGAAATATTTTGTGTTGGAACAGAACTAGAGCAATTTATCGTGCATCGACCGGAGTATTGGACACAGCTTATTTCTGAAATTAAAAAGGTGTTTCATGGGAAACTAACCTATGCGGCGAATTGGGATGAATACAAACGGGTTCCTTTTTGGGAAGATTTAGACTATATTGGTGTGGATGCCTATTTTCCGGTATGTAAAAGCAAAGATCCAACTATAGAAGAGTGTAAACAGGGTTGGCAAAAGTGGATAAACGAAATGGAGGGGGTTTCAGAAAGGGAAGGGAAAAAGATCCTATTTGCGGAATATGGATACCGAAGTATTGATTATTCGGGCAAGGAGCCCTGGGATAGTGATCATGCCCGTACAGGAGTGAATATGGAAGCCCAGGTTACAACCATGCAGGCACTTTATGAAGAGGTTTGGGATCGAGATTGGTTTGCAGGTGGCTTTATCTGGAAGTGGTTTATACATCATCCCAAAGTTGGCGGAATTGAAGATGCTTTTTTTACACCCCAAAACAAACCCACCGAAGAATTAATTAAGAAAGTTTATGGAGCGTATTAACGCTTTTCGTTCATAGCCTCCCGATACTCTTTGGCAAGTGAAGTCTTTTGCGCTTCGGTAAATACTTTTCCCGCCAATTGAAAGAATGTATGTTCTTCATCTTCCAGATGATGCTCTACTTTTTCACAAAGTTGTTTAGCGTAAACCAGCCATGCGGGAGAATCCATGTCTGTATCCTCTAATTTTTCAACTAATTCGTCCATTTCATGATGTTCTGCGATTCCGTGTCTTGCATGTTCCTGCATCATATCATTGTGAATTAGCGGGGAATAAAAATGACGTTCCTCTGCTACGGCGTGTACGTCTAACTCGTGTTTAAGAGCATCGAATAAATGTTTCCGGGCTTTTGTGTCACCTTCGGTTTTTACAAGTTTGTCACAGAGTTCTCGTTGAATATCATGGTCCTTTCTAATGGCTTCAAAAATTGTCATAGGTATAAGATTTACTCTAAAAGTACGACCTATACTTATCATCTTGTGTTTAAGAATTCTTAAATTTATAATTAAAATGCGTTGACTTGAACATAGAATGGCGATTTAACTCTGGTAGGACAGAGGAAACAGTTACCATTTTAATATTTCTAAGCAATATATTTTTTGTAGTAACTGTAAAGGTTTTTTGGGGAATATCCGCACCATTTTTTTAAATGGATAACCGCAAAATGATACTGTAGTTTCCAGGTTCCAATCTCGTTATATCTTCTTGCCGATGTGATAATGAAATCGTTAATGACCGTAAACGAACCATGATCATATAGCCTGTTTATGAATTCACAATCTTCGTAGACTTCATAAGTTTCGTTAAATCCGTTTAAAGTTGAAAAGACATTTGCCGTTACATATAACGATTGGTCACCTCCTCTACAAAACCTGTAATTGAAGCGGGTAAACCATTGAGATATATTTAAAATAGCATGAGATTTATCGAATTTCATTCTGAAACACCCAAAGAGATTTCCCTTCTTAACTTCAGTAATTATTTGTGCGTCAAAATGTTTTGGAGGAAAAGAATCTGCGTGTAAAAAATATAAAATTGTTCCGGAAGCGTAATGCGCTCCTGTATTCATTTGTCTGGCTCTTCCTTTTTCAGAAGTAATTAACCTAATTTTAAAATGAGAGCTTTCAGAATAGGTTTTTATTAAGTCTTTTGAACCATCGGTACTTCCTCCATCTACCACAAGTATCTCCAAAATATTAGCTGTCGATACACTTTCAGAAATATGCTGTAGCAATTTTTCAATAATATCAACCTCATTAAGAATTGGTATAATGATAGAGATCATAGCGACATCTGGTTATGCGAAGGGTCGTTAATGTAATTATTTAAACCGATTTTAATTTTGTTCGTTCAAATTCCAGTCATAATCTTTAAAGGTTACCTCAGCGTTCGAATTGATTTTTACCTCGCTGTACTTATTTACATACCCTATTATATTTTGTTCCCCACCCACGATAAAATCTTTCTTGTACCAGTCGAATATAGAAGATAATTTTGGGTTATCTGCGCTAATATCATTTTTATCGCTATTTATAAACTGTGTAGTAGCCTTGTCTAATTGTTCGTTGATCCTGGCTGCTGTATAAGCCTCATTTAATAATTTTGGACAAGAAATTGAAGCACAATTAATAGCAAAGTGTATTCTTGGCTCATTCATTTTCCGAAGAATACCATTTTCAATTCCACCTAACGAAAGATTTTTGTCTCCAATAGGTACGATCCCTTTTGTCCAGGGTCCGTCGATATCTTTAATACTTTTAACCGGATAGTTATCGAGAATTAGATCTACAGTGTAAGCATTATAAATATTGATATAGTATGCCAATAATTCCTGAACACTCCAATTGTCGTTGGGCGTATAAGAAGATAACATTTTTAAATAACTGTCTAATGCTGCCTGATCTTGTGCAAAACCTTTATAATCTACCAGGCCATCATTATTAACATGCTTTTTTAACAGCTTATCCCAGGATGAATGGTCTATATTGACCACTGAATTTGCCGTAGTGGAAGTAAGATCCTGCGGCACCTCTTTTGTTGGTTGTCCCTGACTACTAATTCCTGCTGCCGAAAGTAAATTACAACTATAAACAGATGCAAAAAATATAAATGCTACTACAATTTTAATGACTGATATCATGACTTATCTATTTAATCTTATTGTATAATAATTTACGAAGAAACTTTCTTCTTGGTTTTAAGAGGGTAGATTTCCTGCTGTAAGAATTGCTTCGGAAAGTCTTTATCACCATGAAAACCCAGTTCTATGTCTCGTCCATCGTAAGGCACATGATCTGTTTTAAAAAGGTAATCCCATATACTTAAGGTTAATCCATAGTTTACTCCGTACTTGCTTTTTTTAGGAAGCTTTATTGCATGATGCCAGATATGCATCTTCGGATTGTTGAAAATATACTTTAGGAAACCATAATCCCATCCTAAATTGGCGTGATTTAAATGTCCAACTGTTAGGGCGAAGAAGTGCACTATGGCAACGTCTTGCGCATCGAAGCCACCTATAATGGCGAGTGGAATATATAGAATTGACTTGTAAACAACCGGCTCCATCCAGTGGTATCGCAAATGTGCTGCAAAACCCATTTCTTTTACCGAGTGATGTACTTTATGAAAATTCCATAAAAAAGGGATCCGGTGTAAGAGTCGATGGGTATTCCATTGCACAAAGTCGGAAACTAAAAAGAAAACCAGAAGGCCTAAGCCGTAGGGGAGCGCATCAACATCTAGTAATTCGAAATCTGAGACACTTAAATTTATTAGAGACAAAACGTCATTAAAGAGCGCTTCGGCCGTGTTGGAAAGGAAAATAAGAACGATTAAATTCAGAAGAAAAAAATTAAAGAACATATAAAAGGTGTCTAGCCAAAAATCTTTCCTAAATACTTTCTGATCTTTTCTCCAGGGAAATACAATTTCTAAAAGCCAAACCACCACTGATACGATTATCAATCCGTAGAAATAATTTTCCCAATGGAAACTGGAAATCTCACTTATAAGGTAGTTCCAATATCCGGAATAAGAATCTTTAAATATGTTCAGGTATTTTTCCATATTGTTCTAAGATACGGTTTGGTCGGATTAGAATTTAACTAATTTCATAAGAACACCAAAAAAAGCAACTTTCTGATTAAAGTTAGATTCGCTTAACTTTAATGGATGTAGAATTAGATTCTAACAACAGCCACCTCCGTCATAATGAAACGTAGATTCGCTAAAATAGATATCATCACGCCTTAAGCTCTGTAGTGCTTTAGTGGTTTTATCACAAATTGCCAAGGGTTGATTTTTTAATAAAATATGCCCTTTTTTATCATCAAAATAATCATCATCGCCGAAATAGATCGCTGCTCTGCCTGTAAAAACACAGGGCCCGTCTTCCGGCATAGGATCCTTTATTGCGGCAACTTCTATCGATTCAATATAAATAAGTTCGTTAGTAGGGTAAGTTTTTGGATCAAGAATTCGGTAAGGCTTACGAGCCCTAATCTCAATAGTTCCAAAACCAACATCGGTAAGGGCCTTGACATATTCTGCGATTGGAAGACTTCCGCTTAAACACAATGCTCTTAGACGCTCGTCATTTCGAAGCGTGTCGTTCATGGGTTGCTCACAAGTTGGATCGCTCATTACTAAGCGTCCGTGCGGTTTTAATACCCGGTACATTTCCTGGATCGCTTTTTTGAGGTCTTCCGCTTTAAAGATATTAAACAGGCAATTTTGGGCGGCAACATCTATCGAATTGTCTTCAACCGGAAGATTTAAAGCATCGCCTTTTTTAAGTTCCACGAATTCACTTTTAAACCACGGATTCATCTCCTCAGCGATCTTGAAGTTCTTCCCAGAGGCTTCCAACATTTCATCAACAACATCAATACCAACTACCCCGCCTTTCTGACGATTAAAATAAGCGAATTGTAGTAACTCCATGCCTCCGCCAACTCCAACGTAAAGGGTTTTAGGATTATTTGTTAGATCACGGGCGTTCACAGTACTACCACAACCATAGTTCATTTCCTGCATGATCTTAGGGATCTTCAACCCGGGTAACTCCCAGATAGGATTAGTAGTACAACAAAGACCTACATCCGGAGTCAATGCTGCTTGTTTATATATGTCATGGGTAGTATCTAGGTAGCTCATATTTTCAAAAGATCTTAAAGGAAGTTAATTTAAATAATAAATAATTAGAGTTCTTTGATCAATTCAGTAAAAAGTGTGATCATATTTGGTTCTGCTTTTCCGGCCATGGCAATAATCTCTTGAATGTCTACGGGTTTTAAGTTCTCGGGATCACACTCATCTGTTAGTACAGATAATGCCGAAACAGGGAGCTTTAAATGATTCGCCACAATAATTTCGGGCACGGTACTCATACCAACAGCATCTGCGCCAATGATCTTTAAGAACCTGTACTCGGCACGAGTTTCCAGTTGCGGACCAACAACACTCGCGTAAACTCCCTTATGTAGTTTTATATTGTAATTTTTAGCTATACTTTCAATTTTATTGTTCATTTCGGGGTCGTATGGTGCGCTCATATCTACAAATCGTTCACCTAATTTTTCAACACCTTTAAATGCTAATGGAGAACCGCCCTGCAAATTAATATGATCGTCAATAAGCATGATCTCACCCTTTTTAAAGCCTTTTCTAATGGCTCCCGAGGCATTACTTACCAGTAGTTTTTGAATCCCGAGCTCACGCATTACCCGAACCGGAAAAGTAACATCCCGAAGAGAATAACCTTCGTACAAATGAAACCTTCCTTGCATCACTATTACCTTCTTGCCGGCCAGCATCCCGTAGATAAGCTTTCCTTTATGAAACTCAACCGTCGCAGTAGGAAAGTTAGGAATGTGATTATAGCTCATTTCAGAAATAACTTCTATTTGCTCTAAGATCTTTCCTAATCCCGTACCCAGAATGATTCCAACTTCAGGAGTTTCGAAGCCCCGTTGTCGCAAAAAGTCTGCAGATTGTTTAATAAATTTTCTCATATTATTTTTCAGTTTTATCTAAGAACTGATCAAAAACTCTAATGTCTTTAATGTCCTCGTAATAATCGATATCATTACGAAACGGCAACAACTCAATATTTTCGTTCAGTAAATTATTTAAAGTATCGTTTAGCACAGTGTTTGTTCCCCACTTTTTATTCTCAAAAAGTGAATTATTCAGTTTTTTCATCCCCAAAAGGTAGTAACCACCGTCCTCTGCAGGTCCTAAGACATAGTCGTTAACAGACAAAGCCGTAAAGGCATGCTCCAGATCCTGAGGAGACAAATCGTACATATCACTCCCTATAATAATGATCTTATCATAGCCATCTTTAAATCCGGCCTTAAAAGCATTTTTCATTCGTTCCCCCAGATCGTAGCCTTTCTGACTTTTCTTTCTGAAAATACTATCGTTCCAAATATCATTATGATGAATCTCGTCGCTGTAATGCACCTCTTTATGAACTAACAGATCTTCCGTTATGGAAGCAGTGTGAGCCAATAAATATTTGTAGATTTCGAGTGCCGCAACATCGCCAATAGTAGCGGCTAAGCGTGTTTTGCACTTTCCTAACTCCGGGTTTCGGGTAAAGATAATTAACAATTCCTTAGTCATACACTTTTTTACCTTTTGTTAACCACTTGCCCCATGATCTGGAAAATGCATGTACTTTTTCAGTTTCGTTGCCTTTAGGATCAAGAACGGGATAATCATTATTTTTCCATTCAAAAATGCCACCATACAGATTCTTTACGTTGGTGTATCCTTCTTTTTGAAGCTTTTCTCCAATTTCTTCGGAACGAATTCCGAGAGAACAATACACAATAATAGGAACGTTCTTATCTTTTATCATTGAAGTGATCTCTTCCGAAGAAAACTCACTGAAACCAATATATTTAGCTGAAGCTATGTGGCTTACCTCGTATTCATTTCGTTCACGAGCATCTAATACTACTACCGAATCATTTACCTGAAGCATTCTTAATCCTTCCACAGAAATATAGGGAACGCTTCTGGTGTTATATGTATCGAGCAATACATCTAACGAACCTTGTGCATTAACTTTTGTGGTAAATGCGATTAGAAATATGCATAAAATTTTAAGATTCATGGGTGTAAAAACTATTTGAAATTATGCAACCGAACCCTGACAACTACTTCCTGCTCCGGCTGTGCATCCATAACAGTGTTGTGAAATCAAGATATTTCGATCATTAAGCTGTTCTTCATTGTAATCTTTTATGTGTTTTATCTTGCTCGCAACTTTTAATCCGAGCATTTGATTAAAATCACAATCGTACAACCATCCATCCCAGCTAACAGATATAGTATTGGTACACATTACATTTTCTACGGCCGCAGGATTATACGCTTCTACTAACTGATACATATAGTCTTCGTAGTTCTCGGAGGCAATTAAATAATCCAGGAATCTTGCGATCGGTAAATTTGTTATGGCAAAAAGGTTATGAAAGTGTATTCCAAAGTCATCCATAAGCCCCTTTTTGAAATCTTTTTCCATCGCGATTTGATCACCTGGAAGATAAGCGCCATTGGGATTGTATACGAGATCTAAACGCAAATCACTATCGGGCATACCATAACCTACGGCATTGAGTTCCTGAAGCGCCTTTATAGATTTATCGAAAACTCCATCACCTCGTTGTTTATCGGTTTTTCCGCGTGTCCAGTGCGGCATGGAGCTCACCACATGCACGTTGTGTTTTTTAAAGAACTCGGGAAGATCATAATATTTTTTATTAGCTCTAATAATGGTAAGATTACTTCGAACTATAAAATCTTTGATCCCTGCTTTGCTTGCTTCCTCAACAAACCATCTAAAGTTCGGGTTCATTTCCGGGGCTCCACCTGTAAGGTCTAAGGTGTGCGCGCCGGTATTTTTTATAACATCCAGACACTGTTTCATCGTCTCAACCGTCATTATCTCTTTACGATCGGGTCCTGCATCTACATGACAATGCTCACAAACCTGATTACACATATATCCAACATTAATTTGAAGGACTTCCAGTTTTTTAGGTCTGAGAGGAAATTGATCTGTTTCTTTAATTTTTTTTGCAAAAGTTGGTAATTCACCATCGCCAAAGATTCCATTAGACAGAATTTCCAGTTGCCTGTTTGAGTTGGCAAGTTCTGAGTCTCGTTGGTGCAGTGATTTTTGTTTTACTTTACTCATAAAGAGTTTCGACTTATTTATGTTATAGTTTGCTGTGAAGCGGTATTCGTAATTTGTAAAAAGATCCCCCTAAAATTCTGAGGAAGCTACTTTTAAACTTTTGGGTGCAAATCTAACCGCGTACTTACATTTCTAATTTATTTACTTTGTTCATCATCATAGTTCCATGCACTAGAGTTGCTCCACTTTTAATCGCGGCGCCCACATGAATGGCTTCCATCATTTGCTCTTTTGTAACACCCCTTTGAAGGGTGTCTTTTGTATAAGCATCTATACAATAAGGGCACTGTTCTGTATGTGCCACCGCCAAAGCGATTAAAGCCTTTTCTCTCGCTGTCAAAGCACCCTCTTCGAATACTTTACCATAATAATCAAAGAATTTAGTACCGAGTTCCTCACTCCATTCAGTGATATTAGAGAACTTGCGAAGATCTGCCGGATCGTAATAATTATTTGCTGCCATAATTCAATTTATATATTTACGAAAATCTGCTACTGTTGGTTTTTGAATTAGGTAAATATAGGAAAGTAGTCTCTTTTCGGGCAAAAAGCTTACTAAAGTTTTAAAGTTAATCGAAACTATAATTGAGCCCTGTGGTAAAATCGTATTGGGAATTAGGTATGCCAATAGCTGGAAACGAATCGTAAGTAAATGTGTATGCGGTCTTTAGACCGAAATTCTTGATTAAAGTAACTACCAAAGCCGTCTGACTAGAAATTCGGTAATCGTTAAAATTGTTTATGCGGGGTTGGTAATAGGTGGTACTCACAAAGCTGATATTTTCAGCAGGGTAAATACTAAAAGATAAATAGGTGCTACCTCTAATGTCTTTTTGAATTGGGGTAATGCCGTCATCAATTTCTTCGTATTCATACATTACAAGTGTTCCCAGGTAAAATTTATAATTTTCAGAATTGGTTAATTTGAAACGCGGACCGGTACCCACTAAGCCACGAAAATCGATCTTAGAAACCTTATTGTATTGCCCTTGCGCAAAGAATTCCCAGGCAATTCGGGGAGAAAACTTGTAGTTGTAACGCAGATGCTGGATTCCGCTATTTTCGAACCTGTCTCCTTCAATTTTTTGAAAATTAAAATCGTTCTTAAAAAGGAACAAATGATTGTTCATTTTGTATTGAATATGAATATTAGTGGACAGCGTAAGAAAGTTATTCGTGTTTCGTTTCAAAGCAAAATTTAAACTACCCGAACCCGAGAATCCGCTTGTATCGGTTACTTTACGAAGAGATTCTGCATTTAGGATTTGCGCAGATATATTAAATGAAAGAAGAAAAAAGAGAAGACTTATTGGTAATTTGAAACGCATTTTATTGATTTATTTGTCATAAGGACTCACTTGTATTTTGACCCCAATTTTCTTTTTCTTCGGAAGTCCAAATATTTGGAAAGAACTTGCGTTGCTGGTATTTGGGGTGTAAATATTTCTGCCATTCAGAACCACCTGTGGCTGCTTGATTTTCACCTTTTTTATTTAAATAATGATTGGCTGTGTTGAGGTGTACCATGGGCCATGCCACATTGTAAAGGTGGTCAAACTCTTTTAGTTTCTGAGTTAAAGCTTCCGAAGGGTCGGCTAATTGAGAAATTCGTTCCTCAAGAGTTTTACCTTTTAATTTTTCAGAAAGAGCAATAAACTTTTCCTGATATTTTTCTTCAAACTGACGCAGGGTAAGTGTTTTTTTACCGGTTTTACGATTGTATCCGGCATCTTTCCAATAGATGTTTTCGAAATAGTCTTCTGTGGTTGGATTTGAAGGAAGTCTGTTTTTTCCCTCTTTGTTGATAAGGTTTTCGAGTTTAGTGCAAAAGATCTCAAGATAACGAAACTGCGCACTCTGGAATCCGCTGGCTGGTGTAAGCGTAGCTCTAAACACATTGTAATCGTCATAACTCATTCCATCTTGCATAATATCGAAGGAGGTGATCAGCATTTGAGTATATCGATTGAGTCTATTGATCTTGTCCAGCCAAATTTCTTCGGAAGTAATATCGTCTAAACACAATTGCTTTATTTCATGAATCATCATTTTAAGTACCAACTCTGTTACCTGATGATACATTATAAAAATGGATTCATCTTTAAAGTCGGTGCGAGGTTTCTGAAGCGAAAGCAAAGTGTCTACTTCAATATAGTCCCAATAATTTATAGGCTTGGCTTGCAACAAACCTTTTAAATAAGTGTCGGGATTTTCACCAAGAGCACCGTATTTTTCATTTATTGCTTTAATTATTTCCTCCTGATTCATAAATAAGAGTTTTGAAATACAAAGTTAATTGATATAGTTTGGATTCAGAAGAGAAGATATAAAAGACTTGTGGTCGATGCTATTCAAGTGAAGATTATTTGCCTTATTAAAATAATATTGCTAATAATAGTAGAAGATAAGATTCATCATTTCGTCTGTTGAATTCCAACCAAGTCCTACGTCAATTGGAGGCGAGTTCGGATTGTATTCGTTTTCTTCGGTATTATCGTATTCGGCTACAATTAGAATAATAGAACCTTTGGGAACAAAAAGTGGATCTTCGAATAAATAAGAGCTCTGCCAGTTAAAATCCCAATCGTCTATTTTTATAAGGGGAATCGCCTCTCCTTCGGGAGTAGCGGCAACAGCTTTAAAACTCTTTCCCAGAAAGTGCATATGTGGGAGCAGGGAAACAATATTCATATCGTTTCTCAACGTATAACTCACATAAAATATAGGTTTAGTATCGGCTTTTAGTAAAAACGGTTTATTAGAGATATGATTTTCGGTAATTGTCAGGGTTTTAATATCATTATTAACTTCTTCTTTAGAGAAAAAGAGTTCGATACGTGATTTGTCTTCTTGTTCTGAAGAAGTAGGAGCATAGTGCACATTTAGGATCAAATCTGTATTTGCGTGTAATTTTTTTCCTGTTCCCGGGGGGTAAAGTAGTGGGAGGTTCCCGGGAACCCAGCCATAAAGAAATTCGTCTGCCAATGGGTTTTTCTGAAATTCAAGAGCTTTAGGATCAAACTCTGAGAGTCCATCAATACCCCTAATTAAATTTGTGGTATCTGCCATTACACGGCTATGATGAACATAGCGTTTATTTCCCGGTACATAATTAATAGATTGGATATAGGTGTCTTCTTCTAAATTGGTTGGAATATTAAAAAACCGATAGTCTTCAATGCCTTCATCTGAAAGTTGATAAGAATCATTCATTTCCAGCACCAGGTCCGGCGTTCTGTCCTCCATTAAACCGGGTATGGGTAGAGAGGTATCAGTATTTTTGCCTTTTGGCATTCCCCCGTCGATCCAGTCCAGAATTAACTGAATATCTTCTTCGGGGAGTACACGTTCATTTTTGAAACTGCTAAAAGTTGGATCTGCTTTCCAGGGAGGCATGTATCGCGTTTTAACCACATGACCTATAAATGATCCTTTACTTTTTACCTCCTTATACGTCGTTAGTGGAAATGGTCCGTAACCATTTGGCTTATGGCAAACTGCACAATTATTAATTATAATACGCTCAATTTGCCCATGGTATGTTACCTCCTTTTGAGCAATGGATGTGATACTACTTAAAAGTAGAAAATTGAGAAATATAATGTTCCAGTATCTCATTAATGTTTTAATTCAATAAAGCATCCTACTGCATCTCGGTGTGATACCATGACGGGGGCACCTAGTTGTACATTTTCGATGGCATCTTTTAAATAATGTTCGGAAGCCTTACGCCGATTTTTCCCGAGTGCGAAAAACCAATTGTCTATTGCTCCGTCATAGTATAGGTTTCCGTCGCGGTTAAAGAAGAATACTTCGGGGGTTACAGAAGCGTGAAGTGCTTTTGCAAATTTATTTTCTCGGTCTTTTATCAATTTAAATGGAATTCGGTATTCCTGCTTAAAATTTGTAATTTTTTCTTCAGAAAAGTTATGAGGAATAATTCCGATAAACTCTACTTCAGACTTATATTTTTCATGTATAGTGCGAAGGGTGTGAACATACTTCTGTGATATAGGACAATCTGTTCCAACGAATATCACTACAAATAGTTGTTTTTCGGAAGGAAAATTTTCGATAAAAGAAAGCTTTTCTATATCAATTTTATTCGCTTCGGTTCGATTCGGGATAAGATCTTGATTTTGAGCAAACGTCGTTCCTAAGGAAGTAAACAATAGAAAAACGGCTATTTTGACGAGTTTCATTATCTTGGATTTTGCTGCAATATACTATTATATATAAAAAGATAAAAAACATCGCTTCAGCAGTTTAATTGAGGCTGCAGTTTTTAGTCCTTTTACGTTTACGAAACAAAAAACCCACTCAATTGAGTGGGTTTTGTGAGTTAAGTGGTACCTCCAGAACCACTTGAAACACCCAAGTATGTGATTCACAGTTATTAACTATTGTTTTTCAAGAGGTTATATTTATATTTCTAATATTGGTTTTTAAAATTGTTTTACACTTGTTTTACACTTATCTTTATGTTTTCTCAAACACAAGTTTATGAAAGGATATTTAAGAGTAAATAAAAGCAATAAGAAAATTGGAAATTTAAAAGTACAATATTACAACAATGATAGGACTTATTCATATTCTAATATTAATGACAACCAAATTGAAACGATTGAAGTTAAGTTTTGGAACAAAACCAAAAGAAAAGTTAGAGCAAATCATCCTCGGAGTGTTGAATTAAATAATATGATTGAATCTAAAATTAATCAGTTAAAAAATAAAACTTCCGAAAACGAAAAAAATGTAACCAATAAAAAAATGTCCTTTGTAGATTACTTTCAGACATGGATAGATAAATATGAACAACGAAAAAAGAGGGGAACTAAAAAAAGCTATAATTCTTCATTTAACCAATTAAAGTCTTTATTAAAAGAAAAGGGTAAAACAAACTTGTATTTCGATGAAATAGATTTTCAGTTTTTGGAAGATTTCGAAGACCATTTATTATCAAAAGAATTGTCGTTGACCACTCAAAATAAATATATAAAATCTCAAAAATCAATTTACAGGAGGGCGGTAAAAAGATACTTATTTACTCCAAAAAAAGATCCTTACAATATTTACAAAATCCCTAATGGTGAGAGTATAAAAGAGTATTTAACCATCAGTCATATTCAAGGATTAAATTTTAATTGTTTTGAAAGAGGTTCAAAAATTGAAAATACTCGTATTAGATTTCTTGTTCAAATTTTTGCTCAGGGAATAAGGATTAGTGATTTGATGACAATTAGGTATAAAAATTTACACTTTGATGAGAAAGGTGATAAAATAGACATTATTCAATTTAAAACAAAGACGCCACTTAGGATACATATAACAAAAGAATTATTAAAGTATTTATTTTATTTTGTTGATAAAGATGAATTCTATAAAATCTATTATGATGAAAAACCTATTGAAACGAATTTGGGACCAATGTCAATTAGTGGTTTAGAGAATTTATTTTATTCCATATCAACAACAGGAGATTCTTCAAAAGACGAGGGAAATCTTTGGATTAAGGAAAAATTAAAGAATGTTTATAAAGATATTTACGAGAGACAAATTAGATATTTTAAAAAGAAAAGAAAATCTAATCTAAACCATTTTATTTTAGATTTTTTAGATAATGAAGTGTTTGAAGATGTTGAATTTGACATGAAAAGAACATTTACTAAAAGCCAAAGATCTCAATTTGAAAGTCGTCAGGTACCCTACAATAAGTCTTTAAAAAATCTGGATGAATTAATGAACTCAGGTATCACTATAAGTAGTCACACTGCTCGACATACCTTTGCTCATAAGTGTGTAAAATCTAATATGAATTTGATACATATTATGAACCTCTTGGGACACAAAAACATTAAAACAACCCAGAGTTATTTAAAAGGTATTGATGATAAAATATTACACGATCAAGTGAGAGAAACAAACGAAGTATTTACCTACGATTTATTGAGTTAAGAATTAATTATCCTCATAGTCTGTTCCACCCGAGCAATATCTTGGATCTTTTCATACAAACTTTTGATCAATTCAGGATAATGCTCGTGTCTTCCTAAAAAACGAACTCCCCGGTCTTTTGAATACATGTAGAATTTGAAATGCCACTTATTAATTTCATTCAAATGTTTGCGAAAACCATTGAAGTGAAAACTAACATCAATCGCTGGTTCTCCTAAAAATGGAGATGGTTCTTCCACAGAAAAAACAAGAAAATGTTTAATTTCTTTTTCCAGTTGTCTGAATGTTCTCTCGTGATGCTGAATACTATTTAAAACGGAGTTCAATAAATAGTCATAATCTAATTCCATAATTTATTAATTTAGCCGACACACAAATATAAGGATATATTCCATAATTCTGGAATATATCCAATTATAGTAAGCTATTCTTCCCAAACAACTATTTAAGTTCTTGACTAAAGAGGAAACCTGCAATCAATACCGATTGATAATTTTGAAAACATTGTCGGTCTTGGTTAGTTGAATCAATACCTCGAAAATTCTTTCATTTAATAATTCTTTCAGGTCATTGTCGAAAATGGCTTTCTTCACTTTTTCAGGATGGTTAATTGATATATCTGAAATCCAAGTCCCATCAACTTCTAGAAATTTTTCAAATACGAAATCTACATTATAAAGATGTTCTTCTATGAGATATAGTTGACTCCCCAAGAAAACTCCCTTCACTTTCTTTTGAAGCTTTTTCAGTGACTTATCACTTCGTGAGATTCTATTCAGTATTTGGTCGAGTTTTTCCATCCTATAATAATTTTTTTAGTCTTTCGCTATGAATTTTCTCAAAAGTGAGCGAGAGAAACATGATATATATAATAATTAAATATTATAAAATAAATTAATCGTCATTTAACTCTTTAAAAAATAAACTTTTCAAGATTTCAAGACTAAAAAAACAAAAACTGAAAAATGAAACAAGAAATAATTTTACCGATAGAAATTGAAAACCTATTAAACTCAATTAAGAGAAATAAGACATTTAAAAAATCTCTAATTGAAGTTTTTAACTCGTTAGTATTTCTAAAGAAGACCAAACCCGAATGGAAGTTCTCTAAGAGAGGATTATCCCGTTACTCATACTTCGATGCTCCCTCAGATTATTTAAAAGGAACCAATTCAAGATATAAGCAATATGTAAATATATTGTTGGAAAATAAAATTATTGACTACTACTCAAAGAATGAAAGGATAATAGAGAGAAATCTTTTTGAAGATGATGTCATAGTTAGAATTCCCTACTATGATACCAATTACAACCAATGTATAAAATATCGATTTTTAATCGATATTGATCAAATTGAAAATCATAAAGTTTTAAATCTAAACTCAAGCCACAAAAAGAATTGGTACAAAATCACCCTTAATTCGTTAAAGGAACTCGGTCTTGATGGAATAATAATGAGGGATGGTTTTGGCAGAAGATTACACACTAGGGTCACAATGAATATTGGCGCCGAAATAGAAACCGAAAACTCATCAATTGAAATTAGGAGTTATAAAGAATACTTAAGAATGTTTTTTAAAGGAAAATACTCCGTGGTTGATGCGAGTTGTTGCCAACCCACATTACTATATGAACATTTAAAATCAAAAGGAGTAATTGATCCTAATTTCAATTATCCATTTGAAAACAATCTTGATTTTTACCAATATTTATGTGACATAGGTTTGTCAATTGATAGAAATGACGCTAAATCAAAATATACTCAATGGCAGAATGGGAGATACCATGATATTGAGGATAATTTCAAGAATTTCTTTAAGATCTCAACTAATTATATGCAGCGAATAAAAAAGAGGAATGGATATAAGAAGATATGTCAAATAATAACTTGTATGGAATCTAAAATTTTTATTGATGACTTATTGTCAAATATAAAATCAGACTTCTGTTTGACCATCCATGACAGTTTATTGGTTCGCACTGAAGACCTTCCCGCGTGCATTAAATATTGTAACAAAAAATATGGACATATATTCAATTTTAAGTCTGAGACTTTTTGATACGGTATTTTATCAATTTCAAATTTTCTTTTAGAATCAGGTATTCAATAAACTCACACAATTTTGAAACCCCATAATATCCAACCCTATTTTCAGTGACCGTTGGTGATAAGCTGTATGCCTTGATTGAGTTTTTAATTTCTGATTTTTTTACATTCAATATCACCGAAAGATCTTTGAGGGAATATACTTTTTCATTTTTATAATATTTATCAAGCTTCACCCTTTCTCTTATTTCTTATTTTTCGTTGATCTTTTTCAAATTGTTCGATGGTGAAACTTATTATTTTTTTTCCTTTTAGATCAATTTTTCTGATTTCTTCCAAAAAACTATTCAGTTTTTCTATTCTTTCTTTATTCATAGTACGATTATCCATTTTGGATATATATTAACCGTTTCGGCCTACATTGAAGAAAAATATAATAACATAGTATAACTTTAGTGCAAGTGTAAAGTTGATATTCAAGCTTGTTTTAAAAGGCTTAAAATAGATTCTTCCTTTTTTGGAATAGGGCGAACTAAATGTAATAAAATAAGAAAAAATAAAATCTACATAACATATACTCGAGATGAAAAATCATATGGCTTAAACTAAAATGTACCATAAATAAATTTATTAAGGATTAGAAAAGATTCTAATAAATTTTCAATGAATAGCCTCATAAAGAATTTAAATTTAAAAAGAGCGGGGCTATCAATTTCAATTTTTTATTTAATTTCAAATACTCAAAAATTATGGGAAATATGATTTAAAACGAGTCTCTATCTATTCCTAAGAAAATTTCATCTTTTGCTTCAATAAAAGGATCATACCAATCTGCTTTTTTTCTTGCCCATTCTAGCCATGCAATTACATTGGTGCTTAACTTCCCATTTAATTTTGCCTTTACTTCATAAGCATCTAGATAATTACGTAAACTTTCAGACTTATGCCAGCGCCCTGATGAATTTATCAAAGATTTAAAATCAGAAATTTCTTTACTTCTTTTGTTTCTTAACTCTTCCTCTTTCTGTTGTCGTATGCGTTGCTCTTCCCAACCCCTCTCTAGCATTATCTGATATTCAATCATATCCTGACTTACTAGTTCTAATTTGGCTAGGATATCTATCAATCGAGTTTCCAAAGGTCTTTTTGTAGAATCACGCCATTCCGTATTACTTCCTGAATCGAATCGTAATGACAATATTCCGGATGGTAATTTTGTTATCCAGCTATACTCAGGATGTTGTTCTCGTTTCATGATTTCTCGAAAACGCACTTCAATCTTTTGATTGTTAACTACAATCTTTGTTGTTCTATCGACCTCTAAGGAATGACCTCTTTCCTTAACTAGCTTAATCAAGGCATCCATAAATCTAAGGGAACGCGGAATATGATCTTTAGCAACTGAGATAGAAATTTGATTCTCCATTGTTGAAACTATATCTCCTTTTCTGAAATATTTTCCTTTTTGATAATCCTGCATTCCCTTTAAAGCGGCGGCAGTAAGAGAATCAGGTTTGGTTAATCGCTCTGGCACGTTGAAATTCAAATTAGGACTATTAAGTAGTTGTCTCTTTAGTTTAATCAGTTTAGTTTGAGGACTGTCTTGTTTATCTATAGAATTACTTTCAAAATCGATTGTGTAGTTATCGAATGATTTTGGTAATTCAATAATCTCCACCTGAACATTATGTTTTAGCTTAGACCAATAACCAGTTTGTGGAAGCGGGATGTTATTTTCTCGGCATACTTTTTTTAGAAAGCTAGATGTAATATTAAACTTTGTTGCTAATCGGGTTAAGGGAGTTTTCCAGACTAGATCGTATAGGTCTTTTCTTAGAATTGATTTATTCATATTAAGATATTTGAGCCTTTAACGTTTATGTATAGAATTATTAATTATTCAAAATGAAACCAAAAGCCTTCTCTAAAGTTTTTTCTCCAATCCCCTCATAATTTACAAGGCTTATCATTGAATTAACAACATCGCTTTCTATAATTTCGTTGATCTTTCTTCCGTATTGAGGTTGTATTCCTGTAGCTTTTTTGATGTCATTTTCGTCGAGAGCTAACCATTTTGTTTTGAATTTATTGAACAAATCATCTTCAGCATTCGGGTCATAATCATAAATTTCTATTGGAATCTTGCAATCACGCAAATATTCGTCCATCAAGCTGGTTACTTCATCTTGTGAAAGACCTCCATTGTGAGTGCCTAGTAAAGGAAATGCAATTGAAGTAATTCCTTTTTCTTCATAAGTATCAACGAATTTTTGTAAACCCATTTTAAGCCATTCTATTTTACTAGGATATTTCCAATGATTTTTAGTTGGGAAGTTCAAAATTCCAGGAGCGTTGATTTCTTTATTGTAAAGCCAAAGCGTTCCAGGCTTTAATAACCCTTTTTCACAATGACTTTTATACTGCTTATACATATCAGGATATCTAAGTTTATAAACCAATGCAATACCTTTACCCATTACACCCACACAATTAACAGTGTTAACTATAGTCTGTGCTTTAGAATTAAATATATTTCCCGAAATTTTTGTGATAGCCATAGCATCAATCTGTTTTAAAAATTAACCACTCTCTCTTAGACTCATCTATAAATTTAATTTTGAAAGGTTCGATAAAACTCAAAAGTGAAAGATTAGACTTAAATAAAATTTTAGAATCCATGATACTGGTAACATTACCATCCATGATTTTATTTTTGTCAATTGTCGAGTTTGTCTCAATAGAAAATACTCCATCACCTTCAAAATCAGATTTGATAAAAACATTATCTTCTGTAAATGCTACATCAACTCTTGCATTGTCAAAATTGTAGTAATATGGATTGACTGTTATATTGGAGAAAAGTTTTTGATATTCATCTCCAAGCATTTTTTCTAATAAAACCTTGTCAACATCGGTCGCACAAATAATTTCAAAGTCTTTGTAATCACTGAAATCTAATTCATTATTTATTAAAAATTCTTGTTGAGACGATTCTCGATAAATGCGATAGTCATCTTTAGTATCATACTTTCTTGGAGTATAGTAAAGTTGATGGTAATCAAAATTATTTATCATTTCCTCTATAGGCCCAAATCTTGTGGATTTGGTTTGCATATTTCCATTACTGATACAATTTTTAAGTTTTTCATCATAAATCACTTCCTTTAGTGAAAATTTAAAAAATATAGGTATTGGACACTTAGGGAAACTAAGGCCTCTTGATTTTTCATACCAAGAAACCCAATCACCATCTTTAGTTTTGTATCCTGAGTTTGTTCTCGTCCCTAAAAATTCATTATAAAACTGAGTTGGAGTATGAGGTCTAAAATAAAATCTAGCAAAGGAATGAGCATCTTTACGAAGGTTTACAACGTTGCCAGCTGCATCTCCTAATATATTGGCGCTATCTCTAGATTGAATCTTTTTGTTTTTGAGTATTTCGACTGCATTTTCAATGTGAGTAAAATGATAAATAGAATTTTTCCAAGGAGAATCTTGTTTATCAATATTTGAGAGGAATATAATCCTAGGAGAATTGGCATACTTATTCGTTATAAAATCGCTAAGTGATTCTTTAACTCTGTTATTAGATCTAAGCTTATTCCAATTCCATTTAGTTTCAAATTTATTGATTAAACCCTCATTAAACTGAATACCTGTATTAGATGATAATAAGTCCCAATCTAAATAGTTTTGAAACTTTTCCAGAACAATTCTATTAAGAGAAAAGTCATCATGTTTACTCAAGTAGTTCCAATCTAAATACTCTTTAAATTCTGAAATTAAATCTGTTTTAGAAACATCAAAATTTTTGTGTTTAGTTATACTGCGCCAATTTAGCTTTTCTTTAAAGTTAGATAGTGTTTCCCTATTTATAGGAAACTCTGAATGTTTGGATATACTTTCCCAATCTAAATCAAATCTTTTTATCTTAGGTAAAAGTGACTGGGTTGGTACAAAAGAATGATGACTCGACAATTGGCGCCAGTCCCACGGTTTATCAATTAGATTTATTATAAATTCTTGATCAAATCTAAGTTCTGGTGATGACGATAATTGCTCCCAATCCCATAGCTTGCTTTGTAATTCAATAATTAATTCATTAGAGATATACAAATCAGATCTAGAGGATAATTCTTCCCAGTCCCAATTTTTATTGTGTAGTTGAATTAAAGTATTACCATCAATTTTGACCTTTGGATTGCTAGATAATGCTTTCCAATTCCAATTTAAATTTTGGGTGTCTATTAATGTTGAGTTGTCGATAATAACATCAGTCCTAGCGGAAACCAATTCGAGATTTATTTTTGGGAATTGAGCTAAAAGCTTCGTTAAATAATTGTCAGCATCTTTTTTCGATTTCCTTAGGAACCTTCCGTGTTCACTTAAAAATGACCAGTCCCAATCCTGTTTAATATAATTGGAAATAATAGAACGGTTCCAATTGAGAGACTGATTCGTTGAAAGTACTTTCCAATCCCAATCGTTCAAAAAGTAATCAAGATATTTCCTTACATATTGTATGTATTCTTTGAAATTTGACCAATCCTCTTCAGGATTAAAAATTTTATTAATCGCCTCATTTCCAGAAAATACTTTCCAATTTAGTTCCGATCTTAAATTGTTGATGGATAACAAGTCAACCTTCAAGTGTCTGTTTGCAGAAATTGCTTCCCAATTCCAATTAAAAAACTCTTTATCTTTTGTCTTTTCAATATATGAGAATAGTATTTCTATTGGATATTTATTGGTCAGAGCCATCCAAGCTGCATCATTTTTATCTTGAGTAAGATTTGCTAAACATTCAGCTATTTGCTCCAAATTAGTTTCTAAACTCAAATCGGTTTCAACGTTAAAAACCTCACTAATGATGTATGGCCAATCTAAATAATCTTTTAACTCCTTTAGATGACTGTAAATTGTAGATTTCTCAATACGTGGTGTGATTATTTGCCAATTCCATTGATCTCTTATTTTCTCCTCTGTCAAGGATCTTACTATTTGATCAACTTCTATATGTTTGGATAGATACTCAAAATCCCAATTAAAATTTAATTTTTTAAGAATAACATCAAAGTCTTGAGCTTCAGTAATGGATGTGAAAAATTCGGGGTGATCCGTTATAGATATTTTACTATTTATCTCATCAAGATGTAAATCCCAAAAGGAAACTTCTTGATTAGCAAATAATAGCTTCCAATTAAGCTTCAGATGTATCTCGGCATTTTCTTTTAAAATATAAGATATGAATTTTGTATTACCAGTTATAGCTACGTTATCAGAAATTGCATCCCAATCCCAATTAAAATCGGGGTGCTGAAAGATAGATTTGGCATCCAGCAATACACTACTTACATAGGTAAAACCCTCTTCGGTTTTAATGTTTTCTTGAAAAGCATCGAAGAAAATTCGATCCCAATTTAAATATTTATTCGTATCAAATCCTTTGAGAAATGTTTCTGATTCCCAATCTATTAAATCTAAATCATTAAATACAGTAACCAGCTCTTTTGTGAAATGATACTCTTGGGAGTTAATTCTAAAACTTCTTGGCAATAGTACCTTTAATCTTCTCTGAAAAGGTTTATCAACTAAAAAGGTTTCGATAATCGCTTCATTAGTGAAAAATCGCTCTAAGACTATTTCCCAGTTTATATACGCAGCAAATAACTCTAACTGATTGTAAACTATGTTTAAATTAATTTCGGACGAGATATATTTCCAATCCCATAAAAATTTTAAAGCGCTGTGAGAGCCACTTTTGAATGCCTTATTAAAAACTTCTTTAAAAATACTGAATCTATTCTGAGTTAAACTAAAATAGTTCCATGGGTAGCGTTCTATATTTTCTGTAATATAACTTTCTGGTAATTCCGCAGATAAAAGTGACCAGTCCCAGTCCTCGGTTTTTAATTCGCTGTCTTTGAGCAAATCAATCACAAAATCCTGACGTTTTCTAGATAGTACTTCAAAATCCCAAGGAAATTTAGTGATACTTTTTTTTATGATAGCTTCACTAAATCTGTCAGATAGAATAGACCAATCCCAGAAATAAAGATATTCTGTTAAATGTACTTTCAAAATATCCGTACTAACAATAGTGGATATTGTTCTCCAGATTCCTTTATCTACATTTTGACTTATTATCTCAAAAACTTGTTTATCATTCCAAGTAACGTTACTGTTCTTTACAAGTTTTGACCAGTCCCATAGATCTAAATAGGTAGCCATAATTTTCGAATCTATTGGCTTATTAAGAATCAGATAGTGATAGAACTCACCTTTTCTAATAATTGCTTTATAAAGTTCCGAATTTTGATCTTGTTTAATTAAGATGTCTATTGAAGTTGACTCGTTTTTCGAATGTTCAAATTGTATCGATTTCACCTGATGTTCATCGACAATTAAAGATGTATTTATATCAAACTCAATAAAGTTCTCTTTAGATTCTGTCTTTTTAAAATTTAAAGTTTCTCCTTTAAATCTGTCATTTTGAAAAAGTTGAAAATCAATCTTTTTTAAAAACGAGTCATTATCACTTGCAATTATTGACTTTAGTTCAGTTATTGCATTCAAGGAATTATTCAAATCAAACGCATCTTTAAAAGGAAAAAATGTATCATCGTTGTCACTAGCTGTTACATTATCAAATAAAGTAATTCGTGCAACGAAGTATTTATATTTAAGTCCTGTTTCTAATGAATGTAAACCTGCATCTGTTATCTCAATGATATTATTTTTTGATATTATTAAATGAAAATTTTCAAGTTGTTTTAAATAGTACTCAAAAATTTTATTTTCTGCTGGATCACCATATTTTGCTAAACCATTATGTGTTATAATATTAAACCCTAATAATTTCGCTAATTCATCATACAAGATATTGCCATCCTTTTCACTAAGGATGGTACAGATTATTTTATCAATTTCATTGGTAGAACTTGCTTTACGGTATTGAACCTCAAAAGGAATAGATTTAACTACCCAATTTGTTTTAAAAGTGGATAGAATATTATTGCTCATCGATTGTAAAAGTCTTTTTTAATATATTTTCTGAAATTATTTTTCCGTTTGCCGAACTGCTTATTGTAGTATATACATTTTGATATATTTTCTTTTTGCAAAAGTGATCTTTGTTACCAACAATAATCAACAATCTCCTGGCTCTCGAAAGTCCTACATTCAGTCTGTTAGGAGATTCAGCAAAACCCAAACTCGATTGTTCAGGATATCCTTTACTTTCGTAAAGCGTAAAATCTGGTGATTCATCAATAGTAGCTGCTATCTTATCACTTCTTACCATTGAGACAATAATGATATTACGTTCCATACCCTGAAATTTATCAACAGTACTTAATCGAGTAGATAAGTCTTTGTGATTTTTTTCTAACATCTTATTCAGATGATTGATTTGCTTGCCGTAAAAACTAATAATACCTATTTCACTTTCTTCTTCAGGTTGTGTAGAAAGCCATTCTGCGTAATCAGAAAACCCATCACTATTTTTAATACAATGAAGCATTAAGTTAATGGCTTCAACTTCACCAATGTTTGATCTTGATGTACCTTCTTTAATTTCAGGACCATTAACATCTACCCACATTGTATGTGTTTCTGGAGTTAAGATGTCCTTAAAGCTAAGTCCGTGATATCTAGAGGATAACTCTAGAAAGCTCTTATGGTATTTCTCCTCTTGTGGTAAACCGCAGTGTAAGCCTCCATCATCTATATAAAATTGAGCTACGGCGTTATTTATAGCTGGATGCATTCTATACTGAATATTAAATGTGCCCTTTAAGCTTGGATGTAAATTTGTGTTCTGAAAAAGATTTTCAAACTGGGATTTTTTAAATTCATTTCTTTCAAGAGTGCTTGCTAATTCTTTTTCGCCCATTGAAAATAAAGTATCTTTTATTTCCTCTCCATCAATCATTGGAGGTAATTGTCTATGGTCTCCTACTATTATAGCTTTTTTTCCATAGATTATTGGTAATGCAAGTTCGGGAGGTGTAGCTTTGCTAGCTTCGTCCATAATTATTGTATCAAAAACAATAGCTACATCATTACATTTCTTGTAATCAATTTTAGGAAAGTAATTACCCGAATTGAAAATCTTTAGATAAGAATGAAAAAATGAGGTATAGCGTCCTTCAGAATTTAGTTTACCCATAGAGCTTCCAGTGGCTCCTATTAAGTTTACATTTTCCAAGTATTCTTTGGTAAAAATGGATCTAACTTCTTCGTTTTTATCAATTAGGTAGGATTTCCAATCATTCAATGCACTATTTATCTTGGGATTATCATCTTCACAAACTCTTTTTGCGACGTTTTCAATCCAATGCGCAACTATATTAGGTGCTTTAAAATTTAAATCTCTTTCAAAAGAAATTACTGTTTCATAAGAATAAAATAACCCTTCAGAAGCTAATCTATCTTCATTCCCAAATCGAATTGGTTTAACAATATTGTTTGATCCATTTTTTATCCTATCCATTGCATTATCAACTGCAAGATTTGTTTCAGAGGTAAGTAGTATTTTTTGTTTAGGATCGTTTAAAATATGATGCCATATAATTTCTGCAATGGCAGTGGACTTACCTGTACCTGGTGGACCTTGAATAAGCATTAAATCTTGAGCGTGTAAACTTTTTAGTATCGCTTCTTTCTGAGAATTATTTAAATGTTGTGACAACATTTGTTCCTCAAATAGTTTCCAATGATCACCTTCTTTGTCGATAAGAGATTCTAAATTATCAATAGGGGTTGCTTTTGATGAGTCAAAAAGAAATTTTCTGCAATTATTATTTGGTAGAGCAACATCAGACTCCAATTTATTTACAGTATCGGTAAGTCTTAAAACTTTATCTCTTTCTCCTTTTAGATCAGGAAAAATAGCTTTTAATTCCTGTCTTATTAAGGATTTTTGCAAATCTTCAATCGCATCATCTTCAACAAAGAATTCTAGATTTGGGTAATCTACTTTTTGTAGTCGACCTAATGGTTTTTTGTTCTTTCTATCTCCATAATAAAAGCTTTCTCTTTTTAATTTAGAAAGTTTTTCTTCTTCTTGCTCCACTTTTAAATCGAAATTTTCAACACAGAGATACTTTTCCTTAAATGTATCATCGATGTACACTTCGTATTTCTCATCTTTAATATGCTCCCGAATAACATTTGTTAGGTAGTCTCGTACAAATCCCTTGTTTCCAGTCTTGTAATGCTTGTAGAACTTTAACTCTTGTCCATTTGATATTAATCGAGTTGACAATGATTCTGCTTTAATTTTTAGTTTTTTCTGTAGATCGTGAAGTCCTGTTTCAAATTTTATATTGAACTTAAATTTATGATCAGCTCCATAATCTTCGATGTGAAAATAATTGTAAACTTTTAAACTGTTCTTTTTTGATTCTAATTCTTCAAAATTCTCAAAATCGAAAGAAAGTGTCCCTTTATCACTACTTATTTGAAATTCATCTCCGTGTATGTCTGGATAAATTCTATCCCAAAATTTTAGCTCGGTATTGCTGTTTTTAGAATAAAAATTTCTTAACAGTTTACTGTTATAACTATATTTCACATTCCAAAAAATTTGATACGTTTTTTTAGGTAGATGTTTCTTTACAACTTGAGTTATTCTTTTGTATTCTCTTTTGAAATGAGCCAATTGTTCATCTAAACTAATGAAATTTTGAGTTGCGCGATCATTTATATTTCTGCTATTAACTTCTATTTTAAAACTAATTGCATCCTCTTCGGGTTTAGGCAAGACTATACCCTTAAATTTTTCTAAGTCTTTTATTTTTTTTTCTAACCCTGAATTCTTCGGAAATTGAAAAATCAGAGTAAATTTTTTACGTTTTAACTCAATTTCTTTCTCGAGAAAGGTTTCAATATGATTATGAATCTTTCCGTCAAAAACAGTAAATTTATTACCGCTTTCTTGGATAGAAGAGTCTTTGTAAATATTACTTAGTAAGAAAGTAATGTTTGGATATAAGGGATAAACTGCTCCAGCATCTTTTTCAAAAGAAACGTTTCTTAAAGAATTTAATTTTTCTCTTTCTTCCTTGGTAAGAAGTATAAGTCCTTCTTTACTAAAAAGATAATTTCTAGGCATCCTACCTATTATATCCTTCAGATTTTTTGACTTACTATTACGCTCTTTAATAACCCCTTCTATAATTGGATGCTCGTTAAATTCAATATATTTTGATGCGGCACTTTCCTTTAATTTTTTTAGATCATCAAGATTAATTTGCTCCGTTATTTCTAAATCCTGCAAAATATGATCTTTGTCAAAGTCATAATCATCCAATTTAAAAACCTTTTTAATTTCGTCCTTAAATATCTTTTTAAAAACATCTTGATCAACTTCAATCTTTAAAGAGTTACCCTCAAGCGTATATTTTTTATTTGGGTTAATCGCAACAGGAAGGCTCCTGTAGTCTATGATTTTTTCTTGTGCAGTTATATATTTATGCCAAATTCTTTTATTCCTTTCGTATTCAGTTTCATCATCATCTTCTATTTCTTCTTGTTCATCAAAATCAAAATTTGGAATATTTTCAGTCCTCTCCTTTTTAATTGATTCAAGGTTAATTTTAGATATAATTTCTTGTTCAACAGTTTGAGTTTTCTTAATTATTCTAGGTTTTATTTTACTTAATTCTTCTTTTAACAAACAGTAAGTATCATAGTCTATTTTAGAAGTTGGTCTAGCTTCAACTTCTATTCCGTGGTGTTCAAAAAACTCTACAGCTCGATCTAAGGAAATATTAAATTCTCTTAGAACTTTGCTTAATCGTATGCTACGGATGTTACTCATAGATTTATTAAATACTTTAAAAATATATCAAAAGTGGTAAGGTTATTCTTGGTAAAATTGAGGAAAACCTTATAGAATGATAAAATTTAATAAATAATTCTACCATTTTTTAAAAAATCCATCAATCTCTCAATTCCGATACATAAATCAAACTAGCATTATCAATAGCTTCGTTTTTAAGTCTATGATTTATCCTATCTATAAATGAAATAGAGGCTTCGTTGTCATTCATTAAAAATAAAAGCGTCTGGCTATCAATAATACTATGAACTCCATCAGAACATATTATAAGTTCATCCTTTTCTTTAACTATCAACTCTTGATAAGAAATCAAAGATTTCTTAACATCTCCTTGTATAGAGCGAGTAACTATATGAGAGTATTTAGATGATTTAAAACTTTCATTTGAGGGTTCATTATTTGAAAGTTCATTTATTAAATTATGAGATTTACTTTCAAATTGCAACTTGTTATCGGAATAATGCAGAATTTTAATATCTCCTACCCAAAAGCATTTAGCCAAACCTTCTGATAATACTATAGCGCCAAGAGTTGTACCCATCTTTGAATGGTTTTGCTCTTGGTATTGTCTTATTGCAAGATTTGATTTATTAATAGCTTTTTGAATCGTTTCCTTATTTATTTCATCAGTAATTGATAAAAATGTAAGAATACTATCAACGGCAATTTGGGCTGCTACTTCACCATTATCATATCCTCCCATACCGTCAGCAACAAGATATAAATATGTATTAGGATCTATATTCTTTGTTAAGATAACATCTTGATTGACTTTCCTTTTTCCTTTATGTGTTAATGTAGTTGATTTCATTAATTACCTGTAGCTTGTAAAGTGCCACCTCCGTGTTTTGTTACTCTTGGTCTAGTTGAAACTTTAACTGGTTTTGCAGAAATACTTTTCTCAGTTGCTTTAGTAGCCCACAAAAAACCTTCTCCAGGTGTTAATGCACTCATATCTGCTGGTGTCAATGTTGAAAGTTGAGTAATTGATTTTTGAATATGCTTAAGCCATTGCGGACTATTAAATTTATGAAGTAATACAACTGAACTCAATTCAATTATTTCATTCGGAAGGCTAGGTGGGTCTTGACTCGCTATCATTATGCTTACACCTTTATGCCTCATTTCTCGTATTGCAGTTACAATATTGCCTGTTAAATCTTTATTATCCATATACTTATGGGCTTCATCAAAAACAATGAATTTATTAAAGTGAAGACCATTTACGTTTTTCACTGCTGAAAAAATATTAAGCATAATAACAAAGAGACCAAGTGCTTCATCCTTCACTATAAACTCATCTCTAAGATCAACAACAATTAATCTACCTGGTTTTAAAACATCTCTCATCATAAAACCGTCATCAATATACTCACGGGCAAAACTAAGCTTTTGTCTTGCTAAGGCTTTTTGAGAGTTACTTAGAAGCTCAGATGCCTCTACACTTTCAGCTAACCCATCGATTGTAATATTCGATCTATGTTCTTTCATAATAGCTTTGAGTTGCCTTATGTAAGTTGAGTCGTTACCAATGGCTCCTAATATGAACATCCAATCTTGTACATTGAGCTCTTTAGAATTAAATGCTATAGGTAAAACATTTATAGAAGGATATTCAGCCTTTCTTTCTTCAATTTTGTCTTTTGGAGTTAATATAATAACATCTTCAATTTTGTCTGGTTCAGCTCCATATCTAGCTTTTAATTTAGCTAGTTCATTTTCTTTATCATTTGGTAAAATCATAGAAGTGAACTCAGGCTCATAGTCCATACTCTCACTGTAATGAAAAATTACTCCAGCTAATGGTGATGGTAATTGATTGATATTACTAAACTGTTTCAATACCATTTCTGAAATGGTACCAATCGTATAACTTTTTCCACCGCCTTGAACACCAAATAGACTTATCGTGTTTGTTTCACTTAGATCAATAGCTATTTTCTTTTGAAGAATACTCTCCCCAAGAATACCAAACTGATCGCTAGGCGATGTTTTTCCTATAAGGATATCATATTCTGGCACAATGTGCTCTTTCGACGACTCTTTAGTCGTGGATATTTTCTCCTCCGCAGCTATACTATGCTCTTCGGTGTGTTCTGGATAAGAACTTTTATCTTCAATAGGGTTATCCTCAACAACAGGAACATTTTCTTCACTTGTTTCCTCTTTATTTAAATCTTCAATATTTGTCTCAATCTCATTTTCAAGCTTTGACTTGAATTTTTGCATAAATGGCTTCAACTCATTCTTGTTCCCAAAAGCTTTGTTCAAATCAATATCAAAGTCACTTTCTTCCAGCCTTTTTGTATTGAGATCAGAGTCAGGGTCCAGTATGTCATCGATTAACTTACCTCCAAAAGTAAAGAAGGTAGAGTCATTATCTAATACCGTTTTCTTATGTCTTTCCTTTGCGGCAAAATCAAAGATTAAACCTAATCTTTTAAATCTTAATGTAAAGCCTGCATCTAGCTTTTGCATAAATGCTAGATATTGATTATAAGCATTATTAGATAGGTATTCATATCTATTGGCTCTTTCTAAATAAAAAGTAAGTAAAGACTTTAATTCTTTGTTCTTAATTTCCCGATCTAAGCGATCAAATGAATTATTATATTCTGGGTCAAAATGGTTACGTAGAGCTTCAATAGTGTTCTCTATTTGATCTAACATCTTTAATCGCAGTGCATCCTTTTCTGTCTCGCCTAATGACTTTCTACATTTAATTTCAATTACAGAAATAGATATTTCCTTTTTAGAAGGATTTATGAAAACCAAAAGGTTGTCTGCTCTAGATTTACTTCCTGATGGAAGGTTTTCAAATAGATTTTGATGAAGGTCAATTGGAATTAAGAAAGCATCTTCTAGCATTCCCTTTTTCTCTAAAACACGTTTTGTAAAGGCAGATCCTATTACTTCAAAAGCCTTGTTCTTTGTCGAGTTTAATTGTAATACTAAAGAGCTACTTACAGCTCTAAGGTCTTCTAATAATATTTTAATTTTATGTTCATCTTCCTCGTTATGTATATCAAGATTAAATTCTTCAAAGTGTGGTCCTAATAAACCGAGCACCTCTGATGTAGGTCGAGTAGTTAAAAAAGAGGAAATACCAAGTATTTCTTCACCAGGAACGTAATCTAATAAAAATGGAATCTTACCATCTTTTGAAGGTTGATCAAAAATTTGTGGCCCAAGGTTTTTATCAAATGTAATTACCCAATCCGAATAGTCATGTAAGTGCGTTAATAGCACTTTATCTCGATCATTTAACCTAAGTTGGGTAGAAGGAATTGATGTAGTAAATTTTGACACCAAAGCACTGCTAACAAAGCTTTGAAAATTTTTAAATAGCTTTATACCATTCGTTCCTGTGCTATCATATTTGATAGGTAGTTTATTAGCTTGAATAAACCTATTCCATTTTATTTGAGATCCATTCTCATCAATAACCACAGAAGAATCTGTAATTAGTCCATTTAGATAAAAGTTGCGATCTTCTATCGAAGGTTTTATGAGTTCTATTGAAATCGGGAATGGGCTTATTAAAAAACTAAGATGCGATGTATAGCTTGATGGATCTTTGAGAAAATCGGTAATATTATTTATTGAAAAACGAAGTTTAGGGAACAATCTATTTCTTGAAGGTTGAGAGAATGCTTCCGCCTCTTCAGAAATATTTGACTCTGGATTAATAAGTGTTTTTAGAGATTCTCCGTGCTCTATGATTTTATCATTGCCTTTAAATATTCGGACTTCATAATTAATGTTTTCAAAGACTTTTTCTTTTTCTAATTCAACAAAGGCATTAGAAAACACTTCTGCGTCACCCGCGTTGAATAAGTTAACTACTAACTTATCGATATAAGGATGTTGTGCTAAATAATTCCTTATGTGGCGAATAACAAGCTTTAAGCTTAAATCTGTCTCTACATAATTATCCTTCGTAATATTAAATAACAATCTCAAATAATGTTGTAATTGTCTAGATATTGACGTCATTCCATTTTTTGATTCCTGAGAAATCGTACTCAAATACAATCCCCATCCAAAAGAAAGCTCACCGCTATAATTATAGGCTTTTTGTGAACTTGGTTCAATAAGTACCAATTGATTATTCTCTGGCGATAGATTACCGATAAACAGGTCTTCTAGATGCTGGGACCAAGCTTCTTTATGTCCAGAGAACTCTCTGGTTTTTCTTTCCCAGTCTTCAAATACTTCTATTAACTGAATAGTCCAAACAAGTCTAAGTGGATGCAACGGAGAGACTAATAATGTTTCAACTTTACTACCATCAGGTAATTTGCTATTTACACGAGAAACATCAAGCATTTGAAGCTCGATTAAAAACTCCTTAAGTTTAGTTTTTTCTTCTAATTCAATGTTATCAGATTCTAATTGTATTTTTAATTTACTAGTCCATTTTGAATAACTCTCAACATACTTCTTTATTTCTTCCTTGTGAATAAACAAATTAGTTGTTTCAAATATTCCATCTTCATTATCATTTGAATTAACAATAGCGTCAAAAACTTCTTTTCTAAGCTTTAATAAAGACTTAGGCACGATTTCATTTAATTCACTTTTAACAAACTCTATGTTTTCAAATCCTATAGCTAGCTTGTTGCTTTTTAGTTGACATTTTACATATCCTAAGCTTTCAGCATTCAAGAGAAACTTATTTTCTATTTGTCTAAGCTTCGTTGAAATATTGATTTGGTAATTATGCTTGTCTGAATAATTAATATGAAATGTAGAAGAATGTTTTTCTTTTCCATCATTGATCCAAACATTAGAAGTTTCTGATGGTTCTGGTATATGACATTCTTCATCGTTCTTAAGTGCCTCAATACGATACTTTAAAAAGGCTTGAAGTACATTATTAAGTTTGTCTTTTCTTTGGTTTTCATCACGGTCGATTACATCTTCTATTACATAATCAAAATCTTCTGAGTCACAAGTTAATTTATAAGGAAAAGTGTTTTTATCAACGTCTGGATCAGCCTTTTTTGCTTCTTCCCAAGCTCGTTGAATTTTGGAATCTCTAAATTCATCATCTGCATTAAGCATATTTGCATGTTCATCCTCAGCAAGGACTTTTAGAAAGTAAGACCCTTCCTCTATAATATTTGGATTAAGCTCCAAGGTAACATCTCTATATGGTCTGTTTGAATTTGAGTTTTTTACTTTTCTTAAAACAGTAATTTCTTCTCCATTACTACCATTTACAGCCATTAAAATAATCCTAAAGAACTTCAAGTCCTTGATATCTTTAGGGTTAGGATTAGTGCGGAAACGAACTTTTAACTTGGCGATTTTGCCTTCTTTTGCATATAGTACGTTTGTACCTTCCTCAACTTTTAAATCTGTTGATTTTATTTCATCTGTAATTAATTTTATATGAGTAAAGTCTAAATCAGGTATTGGCCAGTTACTAAAATTTAAGTTGCTGTAACTTGCATTTATAGATTCACAAATATCTTGAGCATTTTTAGCATCTTTCTCATTCTTTAAAAAATCAACAATATCTTTTTGTATGGAATCATTTTCTAATCTTAGATCAGCAATACGATCATAGAGTGGTTTATTGAACGCAGATAATAGCTCAACACTTTCTCGATTAAAATTGAGTCTAGATCTTATTTTCTCTTTTTGATTTAATAATATATCATCTGGAATTAGAGATAAGTGGAATAAGTTATTGCCAATAGACTCCGTTTTATACTTGTCTTCTGCAACTGCTATTAAGTAATCTATTATTTCTGAATTAGATGGGTCTAAGTAATCTATGATATCTGTAGATATGACGTCATAAATATCATCAGGTATTTCATCTATAAGCGTATCTACTAATTCATTCTCTATTCCTTCTAATGAGATCTCCTTAAATGTGGCATTACCATAAGAATCTTCAGCAGCGGTTCTACTATTAGATGGAATTAAAATCAATAAGGGCTTATCCTGTTTGTTTCGTAATTCAATAAGCTTTGTTGCAGAAATGTATCTAGAATCTGTTTTTTCATCTTCTGAAACAATATGCAGATCTATGTGTTTGTGTTCAGATCGTATTAAATCCCAGAGATACTCTAATTCTAAGGCACCCAATCCCGTAATCTTCATACAATGTCCTGCAGAAGCATTTTCAAAATCTGCTCTGTGTAGATCCAGAATAAGATTAATTATCTTTTGGTAATATATATTTATGGTAATTGTATCCATTTTTATTTAATCTTTTAATTCGTAACGCGGACGTATTCTTTGTAAAATGTAGGCATCACTTAAATCATTGTAGAAACCTATTTGCCGTAACTTCATTTTAAATGCTTCGACATTTTCTTTAAAAGCTAAGTGAGTATTCAAATCAGCGTCTTCAAATCGGTCTTCAGACAGTCCGTTTATAATTAAACCGTATCTATCTCTTATGTTTTCAATGAGCTCTTCTATTGATAACGTTTTAGTTTTAAACTGATCATCCTCAACTTCGAGGACAAGTATTTGAACCAATGTTTCTAATAATCTAGTTCCTAAGACATAGCGTCTAGGATGTTTTTTACTTCTTCCTTGAGACATAAAACCGCGCTCAGAATTTTTTTGAGATAGGTTATCAATAAGTTGAACGTGGTAACGATATTGGTAGGTTCCACGTGCCTTAACAATAAGTTCTATGTATTTCTCAAAATAGGTGTCTTCATACTTTACCATATCTTTTATAAGTTCTCTATCATCTTCTTCAAGAGAGTTATAAAGATTATCCCATTGGGTTTCAAAATAAATTTCAAAACCATCTGGTTTTTTTGCTAGTACGGCAAGTGCCTTATCTAAATTAGATGAGTCCGTCTTTTCTAACTTTAACCTTCTTAAAGCAGCGTTTACTTGAAATGTCGCTTTAACATAATCGTACACACTATTCGTTAGGTTTTCTGCATCTGCACTCGCTAATTTTGAAATTTTACTTTCATTATTATCTGTAGCATCGATAACTATACTCCAATTATCCTCGTGGTCGATAGATCCTTTTTCTACCATTTCTGGCAGAAGATAAACTAGCTTTTGAATATAAATGGAAAGGTGAAAAGAGGTGATTGTTTTTAAATAATCAACTACTACGTTTCGCGGGATTTTTCTTTTATAAACAAGTAAGCGTCTTACATCGTCACAATAGAGTTTTGCTTGTTTGTCAAGTAAAGGTCTAATTTGATTTAATGAACTGTTAGTATCTAAAAATCCTGGTTTAATATTTTTTATAATATGTAATAATCCTAAACTATCTACATCTAATCCATCCTTAACATTTATCTTATTAGTGGTGTTATCCCAACCTTCCATTAAAAAGCTTTTTAGGTCTTCTTTTACTTTAGGATTAGCGCCTAACATAAGATACACTTGATCTGCCGTATTATAATCCCTATTGTGAGCTGCATTTCTCACACGGTAGCTCTCAAGGTGTATAGGTCGTAAAGAGGATATTTTTTCTTTATCAAGATTTCCTCTAAAAACCATATTTACTAAGTTACTGCGCATCCATAGCTCAGCCGCTTCTTTATTCTGACTAAAGCCTTTTACGTCTCCATCTTCTTCAAGCTTTCCAAAGACGCGTTGGAGCGTTTTTAAATCTATAAATGAATTGCTTCTAGCTCTTTGTCTTGGTCGCATGCCATTATGTTTTAATAGCATAAAGAGATTTACAAAAACGTTATCAATCTTAACAGCTTTGGCATCTCCTGCGTAGATTAGTTCATTTCTTAAAACACTTTCCTCTTTGTTTAATTTTATTGCCATAACTATAATTCCATTGTTGCTATGCTCAAATGATTATTCACATCCTTGCTGATTTCATAAAACTCTATATTATCTTTAGTTACCACGACTTTATTATAAGTAAGATTCTCTAAAAGGTTTTTAAATATGGTTAATTCAACAAACTTTCCTCTTATATCATTTAAAGATGGACTGTATCCTTTCTGAATGAAATACAGCATTTCAAATAGATCCAGAGATATTACTAATTCAATATGCTGTTCTTTTTTATGCCTAAAGATGAGACTATCTGGTTCATATTCTAGATACTTCACCAGATGATCTGTACGACTGACAAAAAGTTCAAAATTATTGAGATCAAACAATCTGAATGATTTACTAAACGGATCATTTATTTCAGAAGAACTTAGAACCAAGTGTTTTTCCCATATTGATTCATTTTCACACCCTTCATTCATTGAAATTGCTCTAGAAATAGATGTTTTCAATTTTAATAGAGTATCCTCTGTTAATTGATCATACAATCGAGGCAATGATTTTTTAATGGACAGTGTATTTGTAGCTCTTTTAAAATCAGTCCAACTACAGCCTTTATAAGGATTTAAGGTTATAATTTCTTTAAATTCAGATGGGTAATTAATAATTGACAGATGCTTTAATCCCTTTCCTTCTTGTTGAACTATCCGTTTAACTTGTGCTAAAAACGCTGTTGCAAATTCAGAATTGTTCGTGAAATCAACATCTTTAAACTCAAGATTAATACTACTTGATTTCTCATCATTAGTTAAATAATTCAATTTAACATTAGAAACACTATTTTCCTTGTCGACGTGGAGTGCTTTATAAAAACTTAATAATGACTGGTAGGGCAAACGCTTTTGATAGTTACTAATGCGACCTTCAAAATATTGATGTCTTATATAGGTTTTTTGAATAGTCTTGATTTTATTTAACAACTCTTCTGTTTGCTCATGAGCTGGAACCCAAATTTTGTTATTATTAAAATCATCAATAAGATTAAATGACCTATCAGAAAACTCTAAATAATGTCTATTAACGTGTTGACCGAAAAACAAATCTCTATCCAGATTAGGGATCGCTACATTTCCTATGTCTGTCTCTCTTAAGAGCTTCACTAATCTATCGTTGTCTCCAGAGTCTTCATAATCTGAGTTAGTAAGATTAAAATAGTATAACTGCCAATATTCTTCAGGTCTGTGGTGAAGTTCTGTGTACACATTTTCTACTTCTTCACAGCTATGATCTCTGGATATCATAAATGCGATGTAAGATCTCAAATCACGCATTGTGATATGTAGTTCCCTTTTTAAGCCAACAGTGCGCAGCAGCCATTCCATTCTAGTAATAACTTCATCTCCAGAGGCAGGATCATTAAGAGATTCTACATTGTATTTTATAAAACACTTATTTGCTACAGAACATCCTTCACACTTTTTCCATAAGCTCTTTTTTGTTAAGGCCTTGACTTGTTGTCTAAATAAGCTAGGTTCTTCGTCATCTACAGCTGTTACAGATCTTAGATTAAGGTTAATTATCATTAAACCAGATGGCAAATTAAAGTGACCTTCCTTATAAAAATATTGATCTATAGTATCGTGAAGCGACTTGTACTTTTCTGAGGTTTTTAAAAATTCAACCAGGCGACCTTCGTTAATCGCAATGACTCTTCCTTCATTGGCGTTGTTATAATTACTTAATCCCTCAAAAGGGTTGAAGAATGATTCGAGAACTTCATTGTTGATTTTACCATCTTCGTCTTGCGAACCGTCATAATTACTTTCATAAGGAGTCCCATTAACGTCAAACTTAGCTCCATTTTTATGGTCAAACCGTCTAAGATTTTTCACACTAGGATCATCTTCTATTTTTCTAATAAAAGCAGTTTTACCATCTCCAGCATTTCCTGTTATGATAATGAGTTTAAAACGAGCATCCAGAATATCTGGAATTAATTTTCTGTCAAGTTTTGATGGAGAATAGGTAAGCTGGTCATAATTAGAACCACGATCATTTACACGTGTTCCCCAGTTTCCAGATTTAGATTGACTATAAAGTGAGTTTATATAATCTACTACGTCTATCCCTTCAATATCAATTTTATGTTCTTTTAACCTATTTGTGTTCTCTTCAAAAGATTCTTTTAAAGCATTATAAACACGTATAATATTACCATCATTAAAGTTGCGAGCACCACCTTGCCAAAAAGTTTCGTTAATTAAAATCTCATTATCAACCTTGATTATAATTTTAAGCTTATCACCAAATGAGATGGAGCTTTTGTAACGTTTAATAGAATCTTTAAATTTACCTAGTGAGGAGTGAACGGTTTTACGTATATCAGCATACGTAGACATTTCGTTTAACAATTTAATACTGGTACTTCCCTGACGTATAAAGACTTCTGTCCGGTATAGTTTCCCTTCTTGAACGCCCTGATCTTTACCCTTATTTTCAGCAAGAAGATTGTCTTGACCTATTTCTTCAAGACTTTCAAGCATTTCTTTAGCGTTTGTAAAACGATCTTCTCGTTTAGTGCCAATAGCTTTCAATAAAAACTCTGAGAAGTCATCAGATATTCTGGTATTAAGCTCTTTTGGATTTGTTGGCGCTTTACTAATACTTGGTATTCTAAATTGTGGCCAAGGATAGTGCTTAGTTACTAATTCATATAGAGTGATTCCTAAAGCAAAAGTATCTGCCGAGAAATCCCAATTAATGTGATGCCCATCTAATAAATCTGGCGCTAAATATGGATTAGTTCCCACATAAGATTTATCATTTTGGATAAGGGAAGCCACATTAAAATCTATCAATACAAAGCGACCTTTATTATCCCAAATAATATTTTGAGGTTTTACATCTCTATGTAATATGGGTGTTTCTCTTGTCTGAAGATAATCCAACGCAGATAGCATTTCTGTTGCTAATTTATATACTGTAGAAATAGGCAGGTTTGCATCTGTTTTTATATAGGTACTTAAGTTATCTCCATCTAAAAACTCCGTCGTCGTATAAAATTGGTTCTGTGGTGTTTTACCATTCCAGCTAAACTTAACAATATTAGGATGATCTAGCTCAATTAGTGCATTGTATTCATCTAACACTGAACTGATATTTACACTTTCGTGAAAAAGTTTAAGTGCATAATCGCGTCCTTGTAAATCATGTTTCGCTTTAAATACTCTGGAGTAACCACCACGACCTAAAATTTTATGAATGATATAATCTCCAACTTTATCCCCTTCTTTAACTTCGTATGTATCTGTTGCTTGAGAACTAGAAGACGTGGACGAATTAGTTTGTTCCTTAGTAGAAAGCTCTATTTTTAAAGCGTCATTAATAAACGCTTCAAGTTCTTCTATGCTATCAATACGTTGATCGCTGTCTGTAAGAATTGTTTTAAGGCAAATCTCGTCAAGCCATTGTGGTAAAGATCTATTCTCTGCAGATGGCAAACGGCCTTTAGGTAATGCACCACCCAGTTTATCTAATTCAAATGGACTTTTTATAGGCTCTTTTCCTGAAAATAACCAAGAAATTAATACACCTAAAGAATAAATATCAGAAGCTCTTGAGGCATCTTTTGCTATAAGCTCTAATGGGTGATATGGAGAAGCATTAGATTCACTTATGGTATGCATTACGGTATAACCATTATCATTATGATCTGTAAAGTATGACTTACCAAAATTACCCAAATAGGCATATCCATTATTAAGGAAGATGTTCTCTGGATTAATATCTCTATGGAAAATATTCTCTTTATGCGCTGCTTTTAAGGCACTCATTACATTTTTAAGAATATTAAGCTTTTCATCAAAAGTGAACGTCTTGCTTCTTGCTACAGATCTTAAAGAATCTTCTTCCATCAAATCTGTAATCTCATAAAACAAATGATTTTCTTCATCTACTTTAAACTCTACAGGTAGAATAAAAGGATTAGACCTAATTTTTAATAAGGCACTATATTGATTCTTAATACTTTCTTCACGGGAACGCAGTTCTTCTGGAGACAAGCCAACTACTTGTAAGGCATATTCCTTTACACGCTTACGTATGTTTGAAGTCACGTTTTTAGGCTTTACCAGATATTCTACATAATTCTCGTCTTCTTGCTTTAAAATCTCAACAATCTCATAGCCTTGCACTTCTTTTTTCTGGTCTGGAGACTTCTTGTTTTGCTCACCAATTAAGAATTGAACAATGTCGCTTTGAATATCTACAATTGCGTCATCCCATTTACCTATTTGTTCTGGGTCTGTAATATACTTTACAAGTTTATCTGTAAGTGTAAACGATAATTTTGCAGCCTCTTGCCATAGTTGCGGTTCAAAAGAATTTGGGTAGGACAAGCTTACCATATTTTGTATCCAAGCTTTTCCCCAATCTCTATTTGCTTCCTTTAATTTTGAAGCCAGAATAGCCGTCTTTTGACGATTGGTCTTTAATGGATTGGGTTTTTGTCGGTCATTTTGATACCAGTAATCATCTGCTCCTTCAATTTTCCCTTTCCAGTCCTTATTCTCAATATTATACACTGCGTGCGGTGCTACGACTATCAAATCGTATTCCCAAAACTGCGTACGATTATTACGAGGATTAGTGGATGCGATCTCTACATTAGGAATGAGAAAGTAATTATTTGGAAGCTTAATTTGTAAGAAATCAAGCAAACGTTTTTCTCCAGCATTTACAACCGAGTCAAAATATGGTGGTTTTATTATTTGTCCCATTCTTCTATTTCTTTTTCTACTAAATCAATAGCTTGGTTTTCTAGTTCAACAGATTGATCAAGAAAATTAATATGCTTTTCTATTAATGCTGAAATTTTATCTTGGTCCTCTTTCCCTACTATAGGCATATTAATATTTCCAATTAAATCTTCGTTTAAGGTTATTATGACAGAACCAAATGAAGATGACTCTAAACTTTTTATTCCATATTTAGTTCTCAAAAAGCAAAAGACATAATTAGACGATATTTTTTTCTGATTTATCACTAATCTAAGTGCGTGTTCGGAGACCGCAGTATCAGCTAAATCATTTCCTACTAATACGCTATTACCGACAGTGCCTGATCTGGAAATCAAAATATCCTTCTTCGATACCGTCATCAAATTCAGTCCAGGTGTTGTAGTGCTAACTTTTTTGCAACTTCTTTTAGGATTGTATAGCATCATTTCTGAAGAAGATAAAAAAGGCACTCCATTTTCTACATAAACTCTTTTACCTCTTCCTCCTACAAATATAGAATCGGCATACTTAGATATTTTTTCATACTTTAAATTACCTTTCTTCTCGTTCTTAAGAGTTTTATTTAGTAATTGATATTGAGCATCAAATCGTTTATAAAATTGATTTATTGATTCAGACTTGACAATACCAAATTGGCATCCCAGATTAGCATCACTATGTCCAATGAGATTCTCAAAATATTCAATTGCCTCAATCAAAAATTTATTAGCTTTTACTCTAAAGTTAGATGCATTAATAATTAAACTGTCAATTTTTACTTGTTCATCATTTGGAAATACAGGAATTTTAATATTCTCAACGTGATGAGGCTCGATATGCTTAACAACTCCACCATAACTAGATTGCGTCAGAAGCCCATACCCATATCTAGATGCTAGGAATGCATATAAAAATCCTTTTTTTATTTTCTTTTCTTTTGGTTTTATTCTAACCAAGTCGTCTGTACCTATTTTAGATTCAAGATCACTATTTGTAAAAATAACTTTACCTAAAGTACCAGATCTTGTTATTAGAATCCAGTCTTTTTTTAACTCTAAATCCTCTAAATAAGGTGAATATTTCTTGGAAATATATTTCCCAGTCTCTAGACTTGTTTTGAACAAATCGGAAGCTGTAAAAAAGGTTAATCCACTTTCAGGTGAATCAACATAAACTCTCTTATGAATATTTCCTTTAAATAATTTATCTGATTCATTTATCAATGAAATAGTAGGAAAAGGACAAAATAAATCAATAATTCTTTTTGTCTTAACTCCGTCACTTAAATGGTAAGATGCATCTAGTCTTTGCCCAGACTCTGTAAACCATTTACGCTTTATCGTTGTGGTTTTCATATTAAATGCTATTTAAGTGTTTGAAATATGCCTTTGTGATTTTAGGTAGGTCATCATCAAGACCTTTTATTTTCTCTCTTCTTACTTTAAGTGTTTTTTCACCACTGCTTTTTTTCGTTAAGTACTTAGTTTCTTTATTGAATAATAGTTCCGCACCATCATCATCTCTCAAGTAGATAGGATTACCTCTTCTGTCCTTGCCTAGTTTTTCTGCAATAGCCATAAAAACATCGTAGTCTTCATCCTTCTCTTGAGCTAATTGCCGTTCCTGTTCACTTTTCTTTTCTAAAAATAGCAGAGACGCTTGAACACCGACTTGCGGTAAGAACGCTTCAACTGCTAAATCAATTGATGCTAATATTTTAAACCTGTCTAAAACCCATTCTCTAACAGATTGCATATTTGGATTACCTAATATTCCATCAGGTAAGACAACCGCCATCTTTCCGCCATCTTTTAGAAAGTCATAGCAAGCTTCAATAAATAATACTTCTGGCGCAGTACTATACTTACTCAAATGATAACGAGAGGCAATTTCTGTTTCTACTTTTACTTTAGCTCCAAATGGAGGGTTCGTAAAAATCATATCAAACTTGCCACGAGCATCTGTGCCGTAAGCATTCTCAATATCTTGCATTTCGCGCAAGCTGTTATCTATGGCATTATTTATTTTTTCAATTTCTGTTGGATGCTCCCATAAAGGATACGCTAGTGAGTTAACGTGAAAAATATTTGCGTGACCATCACCACCCATAACCATATTCATACGGGCGGCTTTCTTCAAATCTGGATCAAAGTCAAAACCAAAAATGCTTTTTTCTGCATAGATTCTTACTTTCTCATTTACCTCTAGGGAGTTGTATTTTTCTTCTAAAAATGGACCTTCTAAATTAGGAAACATATCTTTTGCCATTTGCTGACGCACGTGGTCTAACACCATTACCAAGAAACCTCCAGAGCCGCACGCAGGATCTAAAACACGATGATGTTCTTTAGGATCAAGCATTTCTACCATACACTTTACAATATTTCGAGGTGTAAAGAATTGACCAGCTTCCTGCTTTAAGGTATTACTTACAATAGTTTCATAAGCTAAACCTTTAACATCTACAGAGGCATCTAAGAACGAATATTTAGCTAACTCTCCTGAGATAAATGCAAGACCTTTGTCTGTTAAATCGATACTCTCATTCCCTTGAAATACTTCTGAGAACAGCGTGTCGTTTTTGAGTTCTGTAAATAGTCCTTTAATTCTTTTTGCTACTGCTTTTCTTCCTTCTTCAGTATTTTGTTCCTTTACACCGACCCAAAATTTACGACGATAACTTTCGCCATTAGGCAATTCCATAAAGCGACGTTTCTCATCGTACAGCTTACAGAATATTAAATTCAGTAACTGCCAGAACGCATCCTTTTTACGACCTTCATTACCATAAATGTAATCGTGTGATCGCTTAAAAACCTTTATTAAAGAATCATTTGCAGGCGTTCGTGTGTGCGAGCGGTCTGCTCTGTCTAAATCTTCTAGCGTTTCTCCTTCTCCTGGAAAGTCTGATAAATCTGTAAAGTCATAATCGAAACCAATATCATCATCTTCCTTTTGTAAGAAATTGTAACTAGAGCCATTTGCCCATAGCCCAAACTCACAACTTTCTACAGCACCCATTGCATTTTCTAGCGTGGCGGTCACACCTTTCTTTTTATCAGTGTCTTTTACTTTATCATCTTGAACTATAGCGATTCTAATAATAAAATCTTGTTCGTGAGGTTTCCCTTTTTCAAAGATGACTAGGTTTACTTTTTGTTTTTTAGTTTTACCTGTTTCTGGATCTTCATACTCAACGGTAAAGTCACGTTCCATATCATCTAAATCAAAGCCGTACTCTTCGTTAAGCATTAATATGACCGACTGCAGGTTAGCCTCCTGAGCTTTAATTTTCTTGACTTCTCCTGAGAGAATACATACTAGCTCATTATCTTCTAGTACTATTTCTTCTTTACTTTTTATATCTGTAGACATTCTTAAGATGGTTCGTTTAGTTGGTTAACTATGTTTTTTATGCTCTCTAATATCTCTTCGTAAGAGAGCATTTTATGTGTTTCTATTATTTGATTTATTAATACACTGCGTTCTTCCATTTCTAGAGTTTCAATCAAAATTTGTTTGATTATTTTCAAATCCTCTGGGTACTCTTTTAGTATTTCGGAAATATCAATACCTAATAAGGTTGCGCCACCTTTGACAGTAGTAAAATCTTCTGTATAGACAGCTTCGTAATGATTAACTGCTGCGCGCTCTTCATTTATTGTTAAGTAATTTTCAAGAATGAAGCCTATATCATCAGCGTCTTTATTGTCTTTATGATAGCGATCTTTCCAGGCAGTTATCTTCAGGAGAAAGATTCCGCTTAAAGAAGCTATTTGTATCTCTATTTCTTTATCTACATTTACTTTTAACGACGCTTCTTCAGCTGCATCAAAACCTAAAACTGACATCGCAAAACTCTCATCTGGTGGCCAGAATATTTTGCTGTCCTGTTTCATTATATCACCAAAAGGCACAATGTCTAGTTGAAATTTATCCTTATAAAGAAACCGTTGTTTTTGATCCGGATCTTTAGTGAAATTCTCAAGTTTTACTATATCTTCTTCAACCTTTTGCCATTGTTCCCAGTCGTTAACTGTAATAGCGATGTCCAAGTCGTATGTTAATCGACCAGACTTCTCATTATGCAATTCCATAACAATATCTCTAGCAGTAGCACCAATTACAAAAAAAGAAATGCCTACTTGCTTAAAGTATGCGGTAAGCTCAATGAGAATAGGCTTCAATAATGGGTGCGTAAACTTGTCACTAGATATATCTAAGCTCATTCTCTAGTATTTGTTTAGCTGTTTCTATATTTCTACCGAAACCGCTGTTAATCAAATCTGCATATATTAAAAGTGCTGGCGCTATTTTCTCATTTCCTAAATCGTTTTTCCAGAATTTTTGTAAAACTTCAATTTCTCCATTTTCACTAGGAACAAGTTTTAACGATCGAGCTACTTCAGATAAATCTAAATTTGTAAAAAGAGTAAATTTTTCAGGTCGAAGGTTCTCTGTTAAAATGGCTCCTCCAGGTTCGCCTCCCCATAAAAAATAACCCTCATTTATATGAGTATTAATATTTCTCCATTGATTTTGGTAATCTTTATCAATAAAGCGCATTTTCTTTCTCATTATACGAGGTCTTAAAACTTCATTATATTCTACAATCCATCGCTCCAGAAGTTTTTTTGTATTTTTTAGGATACGTTTTTCACTAGTTATTAGTAATAGATTGAGATCTTTTAATTCATTCATGACATTACTTACTGAACCAACAGAAACATCTGCTTTTTCAGCTATTGTTCGATAAGAGTCTTGTAAATGTTCAGGCTTATATAATAAATGGAATAGTATTTTTAAACCAGCTTCTTGAAAAGCACGAGATTGATTCGTTTTTTCCTTTTTTGTTTTCTTTTGACCTTCTATAAAAATGACAAGTTCATTGCACTTTATAAAAGCGTTACCAGCAATATCTATATAATTAAAACTTCGTTCCTTAAGTTCTTCTGTAGCTTTTTTTGAAATGTACTCTGCAATTAAAATAATAGGTCTATTACTATTTCGCTTCATCTCTTCTAATTGAGACATTACCAAACCTTGGTTAGATGTTCTTACTGCTGATTTTGCTTCTACTATAAATTGCTCGTTCTTGATGCGTAAGAGCGCATCATAGTTTTGCCTACTACTATCTATCTCAATAGGTATATTTATAAGCTGTTCTAGCTTAGAAGTAGCCTCATATATGAAGTCATTATTACGATACATAAGATTATGTGTTCATTATTTTAGCTTGTTCAGTGACAATGAACATTCAAATATAATGAACATATTTAAATATTCAAGATAATACTTAATAAAAAACTAGGGAATTTATTAAGACACTCAAAAGAAGACCGAACGTGAAATGCTATCAATTACGAGAAGATGAGTATGTTTAAAAATATCAGAGCAGCACGTAATTCTTCTGGGGTGATAACGGTTTCAATATTCCATAATATGGAAGGGTAGGAGCTCAAGTATATTCTTGTAAGAGAATTTAGCAAGGACAGAGCACCTTTTAAGCATCTAAGATCTTATACATATACTACTATTAAAAAACGGAAATATCTAAAGCAAGAGAAGTCTCTTTAATATGTTGTTTTGTCAAGAGCGATACAGACGTTATTAATTACTGGTGTTGGGGAGAAATCGAGTTGGGTAAATTAATTTAATAATAACATTTGAGTTTAATCTTATACATTTTGAGAACTTCTATGTTTTTATGCCTACGGACGCCTCAATTCGGTTCTGTTAATTTGTGTTGCGATTAGAAGGTGAAACTACAGGTACAGATTGTAAGGTAGCACTTGAAAAAGAAATAGATATTTCCGTTTTCTGCACAATCGCAGAATTGTATAGTTTTTATTTTTATGTAGTACAAAACCAACGTATTACAAAAAAAGCCAAAAGTTTAGAAGGCATGTGTACTATACAAGATCTTAGACAAACAGTAAGTTGAATTGGGTGTCTGAAAAGTTAAATGAATGGATTAATAGAAATTAATATGCCTTTATCAAACCGAAATCTGTGAAGCTGTAATATTTTTTATACGGAGAAATAATGATGTGATCTAGGATTTTGATATCGAAATACCCAGCAGCTTTAACTATTTTATGGGTTAATACCTTGTCTTCTTGGCTTGGAGTCAAACTACCTGAAGGATGGTTGTGTGATAAAATTAAAGAAACAGACAAACTCTTTAATGCAGTTGCCATAATGAGTCTTATATCTACCATTGTCCCTGTAATTCCTCCTTGCGAATGAATTGCAATGCCTTTGACGTTGTTTCCGTTATCAAGATACATCACTTTAAAGGTTTCTAACATTCCAATTTCATTTAAATTCCATGAATTGTATAAAATATCAAATGCAGACTCTGAAGACGTGACTTTACCCACTAATTTTGTAGAACGTGTTTTTCTATAACTTAATCTGATTTCCTTTAACTGATCCATTTTAATTGGAATGGCGTTATCTATAATTGCAAGTTATTTCTCGAGAATTAACTCTTCTTCTTTTTTTATCAATCTTTTTAACCTTTGACAGGTGCCTATTGAACATTCCCCTAAAAGGCTAGCTCTTTTTAATGTAGCGCCTGACTTCAATTCGTTGTAAGCTATTTTATATTTTGTAATGAACTGTTCTTTAGTCTGCTTTGTTCCCAATAACCGCCCCTTGTAAACTCCTTTCATCTTAGCTATGGCGATTCCAGTTTTTTGTCTAGATAACAGAAATTCGCGCTCCATTTGAGCAACATTACCGAGAACACTTATTATTAAATTAAAAGTTGAATTTGGTTTTTTATCAATCAAAGAGAATAGGCCTATATTTTCCACAAAGAGATTTACATGTCTTTTATTAAAAAAATCGATTACTGTAAGAATATCAATAATATTTCTCCCTAATCTGTCGATACTTGATACGTGTACTTCTTCAACTCTTTTGGAATTTATTATATGCAATAGTTTTTTTCCTCCTTTTCGCTGAAAAAATGAATTAGCTCCACTTCCTATTTCATTTATAGTAGTATCATATTTTTCCTTATTCAGATTTTGTCTGTCTAAATTCTGATCAGATGTAGATACTCTATTATATTTTATAATCATCCTACTTGAAATACTGATTCCAAGCTAAACTAAGCTATTTTATTAGGGTGGCATAATAATAAATGAGCAGGCTTGAAATTGTAGGCTTTAAAAATAGAGAGGGAATTATTATTTGGGGTATGGTCTAATTTGGCAAATAGATGTCAAAAAAATTTCAGTTTTAAAACTAAGCAGTTCTAATCAAAGGAGGCTTACACTGTTGATGGCATAGATTTTAAACTCCAAACTGACTCAAGAAACTCCATAATTCCACTGCCTTCAGAACTATAAGTAAAAAGAGACGATTGTTTCAGTTTTTCTTGTAGTATTTCGAGTTTTACTCCTCTATTCATATATTAAAAACCAAGTCCGTAGCTTTTCTAATTAGGTATTGAGATTATATAGTGCGCTATGGTTATCATTATTATTAAGGACAAGTATAACGGCCAAATAGTTTTTCCCACTATTCCACTTAATAAACTATATCTACCATTTTTAAATTCTTTGGTTGACATTGAAAAATCAATTTCACTTTCAGGCAGTATTCTTACTTTGTCATACAGTGCCCTGAATTTTCTTTCTTGTTGTAGAAAGAAACCGTTTAAATACCAAAATATAATTACTGCTAATATAGTAATCATTAAAAATTTATCATTCAATTCATCATCAGTGAAGATAAAAAGTATTGAAACTATGGAAATAGTCCATCCTTTAATTAGGAATGAATTTGCACTCATTCTGTTTATGGTATTATGGATGTAATCAAGGTGTTTGAATTTTTTATCGCTCATACTCAAATTAAAAATTTTGAATCAATAGGGTTCTGTATATACAATTTGTCAAGGGCACTTTCTGGGCTTGATGAAGGAGTATTTAACCAACGGTAAAATTGATTTTCATTTAAATTAGTAAAATGAGACAATTCCAATTCATACTCAATCCTCAAATCTGACCTTTTACTTTCACTTAGCATTATTGTGTCTGAAAATGCTTTTGTTATTTTTTTTAATCGATTAGGAGTTTTTTTACCAATGATTTTAGAGGTGTTGATTTCTGAAAATATCCAAGCAGAATTGGTTTTATCTGTAATATTTCTTGCTGAAACTGAATTTGATGAATTTAAGAAAAATATTGCCTCAGAATTGTCAATCATTTTGTTAAGTGCAGACGATAGCATTAGATGGACGTGGCTAGTTGAATAATTTCTAAAATGGTAATCATATGTTTCACTATTTAAATTTTTACAGTATTTGTCATCAATAATTTTTAATAAATCATTTGAATAGCCCCAAACAGTAGAATCTATAAAAGTTAATATTTTAAACTCTTTATACAAAGCTCCTGCAATATATATGGCGTTTTTTAAATCATTATGAGAATGGGATAAAAAAATATGAGACTTAACCTCTGGAAACCAATCATCCATGATTTTATTTCCATCAAGTACTCCATCAGGAACTAAATAATTTGTGAGATTTGTAGCGACAGATTCTTTTAAAGTTTTGAATATTTCTAAACCAAATATGTGATAGTCATTAAACTCTATCTCATTTTCAATTTTAAGATTAAACCCCCGATACATATTTACATTAGATTAATATTAATTAAATGTCTAACTGAGTTTGGCTATGGACGTCTGAATACTCCGACCAATTTATTGGGTCTCCATGAATTCCTTTCTCAAAATTCTCATTCAACCATGTGAGAAAATCTCTTCTTATATCTGAGTCTATTCCTTTAGATTTCATGTTTCTTCCTTTATTGCAAACATCCCTCAATTCTGTAGGAATAATAGGAGCTGAATGACCAAAATAATAAAAGTGTTCCGAAAAAAGAACATATTCTCCACTCAAATCATTCTCCATGTGTTGTTCTGCATCGGCAACTGAATGAGCAGAATATTCCTGTATCCAATTTCCTTCTTTGTCTAAGTGATAAAAATTATCCCCATAAATTTGTACTAAGCTTCCATTTATTACTGGCTTTTTGTATTGAAACCTTTCATCTTCCCAATACTCTTGAAAGGTTAATTTCCCTTCTACCTTCATTGCAAATATTAGATGGTGTAGCTTACCTAAGCTTTTACTACCTGTGCCAATAACCCAATCACCTACTACCAATTCTTTGTTATTTCTTATCGAGGGTTTGCAAACTGCGAGTGTGCAATATTGACCAAAAGGATTAGGGGCTAATCCATAATCGTGTTCGAGTTTATATGAGTAAATCATCATTTTTAAGTATTACATTTTATTTTGGGCAATTTGTAAATTGGTTTTCGTTGTGTTCCCTCTGGATTTTCAACAGGAAATTCTTTATCGTTCATAATTGCACCAAGTTTGTCCAACGAATTCCAACCTATAAGGGGACCTCCATACTTTTTAAAAGCTTCTGGTAGTTCAACTAAATCTTTATTGCCATAAGAATAAATCCCAACTATTTTCTTTCCTTGTAAATATGCTTTTCGGATTTCATAATTGACCCATTCTCGACTGTGTGTTTCTTTACCAATTAAACATATAAAAGTTCCTGCCCAAGTAATTTGCCGTCTTAGATACCTTTGTATTACGGCGTCTTTTGGTCTTTTTCTCTCGTGATGTTTTGTGCTATCAACAGAATAGTTGCGGATGTGGTAACCCTTTGCAATCAATCGCTGTTTGAGTTTCTGGCATTTATCATCATCTTTTCCATGATGACTTATGAAAACGTTATATTTTTTCACCATGAGGCAATTCTTTAATTTTTTGGTTTATTCCCCATTTGGGAGGGTACCAAAAATCAATTTTTAGTTGTTGGGGAGTAAATTTTTGTTTTATTCTTGTTCGTCCAGTAATCCCAGACACTTCGGGGTGTGCTACTCTTGCATATTTGTCAACTTCACAGAATAAATTTTGACAGTCAATTAAATGGAGTTTCCTTCCCCACAATGATATAAAAGTAAGATTAAATTTTTGAAATTCAGCATCCTGCTTTTCTGCAACATACCTAATTATATCGGATTCGCTATAATCCTTAATATCTGTAAAACATTTACGAATTCCATCTAATGCACCAGGTCCCGGAAAGACAAAGTCCATTTCATTAAAATTTGTTAATTCGCTATAATTTATATCAATTGCATACTGGTATGCTAGAAAATTTCCGATTGTAGGATATGATTTTAAAATATTAAATAATTCGTCCATTGATTGACTTTTAACTACCTTTTCAAAAAGGTTATCATGCATCATATAATCAATCAATTTTAGATGGTTTCTATGTTTTTTATTGTGACCAAATTTACTTTTTCCAGAAGTCATTATATAGGCACCTGAATAAATAGAGATATTATTTGCCATTAATCTAGTTAACAAATTATCGTAATATTCAAAATTGAAGTTTTGATATGAAACCTGTCCAAACTCTCTTTCAAATGCTTGCCAAGTCTCAATTTTATTAAAAGTCTTAAACAATAATATTCTAAACAAAGTGTCTAACGGTGTACTTTCGACTCCGTAAATAACATTTTTTATTAGATATTGACTAACTCTATCGGAGGCTCTGTAAGCGTTAGTGAACTTGTGCCTCTTTAGTATTTCATCATTTGTCCATATATCTTTATTCTCAATTCTGTTAAAAAAAATCTCCTGTCTTTTCACAGCAAATTTCCAGTATGTCTTGTAGACCTCTGATTCGATAGGTTTTGATTTTCTAATAATTATTTCCAAAATCTAATTTTTCCCTAAGTAAATTAATTTTCTATTCTTTTTGCTAACTAAAACTCTTCCACCGTTGTTTTCAATTAAATCATTAAAAATCTTAAACGAATTCAATATTGCGGACTCCCATTGCTTTGCACTACAGTTCCTAACTTCTAAAGGCTTCACCAATCTCTGAACCAATTTTAATAATCCAGTATCCATATTTTTGCTGTACTTCAACAATTGATGATTTTGTGATTCATTATAAATTAGTAATGAAATGATTTCTTCAATAATTTGCGCTCTTGCCCCATCTTCGTTTTCATCTACTAATGGATTGCTTTTTCTTTTTCTTTTCAAAAGTTTTCTTATTACTGGAGACCATCCCAAGTTTGCGAGATAACCAAAATGAAAAATGTCATGAAATCTATACCCATCATCTTCATAATTATTATCAGTCAAAGGGTCACCAATTAATTCTCCTGTGGTATTATTGACTATTTTAACCAGACTCTTGTCTTGTTCTTCAAATGGGATAAATGCAACTTCAAATTCATCAGGCAAAGATTCTTCTTCCGAATATTCTGCATCATAATCGGTATAAATTGCCATACTGTCTTCTGCAAACCTATCGATTATTTTCGCAACATTAGCTTCGGCGATATCCTCAAGTTTGATGTTATTTTGTGAGGCAATTGCAGCGACATACCATAATACATCGCCTAACTCTTCTTTTAATTTATTGTTATAGTTGCTATATGAGGTGCCATCTCTTAAATGCTTTTTTAATTCGCTCACAACAGAGCCAGCTTCCCCTATAATTCCTAAAAATGGAATAACCTTATTAGCAGTATCATCAGCCTTATATTTTTGAATCGTTTTTTCAGCTTCTGCTTGATAGTCATTGAAGTCCATAATTGAAATATATAATGATTAGAGTTTAAAGATAGTATATTATGTTCTCAATAATTTTACTTACCGAATTTTCATAATTTCTATATAGTTTACTTATGCAATTTAGACTCTGATAACGTATCCTAAAAAATCTAGTAGAAAGCTGTGTTTCAGCAAGGGATGCTTTTATTAGTATTTATATGGGAAGTCAAAAAGTAAATGTAGGTCTATGTCTAAAACTTTAGCAAGTTTGATAGCAGTAGTAAGCGTAAAATTCACCCTTCCATTTTCTATTCTTGAAATATTTGTCTTTTCAATATTCAGGCGAGAGGAATTATCTAACTGAGAATAACCTTTGTTTTCTCTTATCTCTTTCACTTTTTGACCAAATTGCTTTTGAAAGTATCTTACTTCCTCATGCCTTAATTTGGAAAATGGAGGAGAAAAAAAATGTTCAGTTTAAAACTAACTTATACTCAATTGAAGTTTTTTTAGAACAATTGATACTAATAACCTTTTTTTAGTGAATTTAAATAGAAATTAATTTTTTCTCCCATTAATCGTATCAAAAGTGTTAGCAATTAAAGAAATGTGCTTCTTCACTAACTCATCATTAAATTTAACTCCTTTGTTATTTAGCATATGTTCAAAATCTACTCGACGGTACAAATGTGGCCTTACAACTGAAGTTGAAACTAATTTTTCTTTTTTTACCCAATCATATACAGTTTTTAACGACCTGTCAATTTTGTATATTTTTAATAATTCTGGTACTGAATAATTAGGATTGATATCAGGTTTATAAATCTTCTCATTTAATGATTCATTCGGAGTACTTCTGACCAAGTCATCATCCAGGAATCCCTCTAACCAATTCTGAAGTTTTTTCGTGACTATGTTTGTGGCGACAATTTTATCTCTAAAGTGGGTCCTGAGTTCTTTTTTGCTCAAATCCTCTTCCGTTATAGCATTTATAAAAACTTGTCTTATTTCAGGATCATATTTTGAACTCTCTTGGAATCTCTCACTTAATTCATTAACTGCTGAAAAAAAGTTTAATAAAACATAAGGTCTTAACGCCATAAACTAAAGTTAAAAATTTATCTAAAGTTAGATACATTTTAATACTTGAGAAAATTTTTGAAGTGAAAAATCAGAAAATCCTACAAAAAACTTCAAAAAATTTCAAAAAGTTACAACTGAACTTTTGCTTTAAGAAACGCCTTAATATTGCTGTATATCAATGATGTGCAGGTTATGTGAATACTCTAAATTCTAGAAAAAAGATTATTTAATTTCCATCTCAAATTATTGATTATTTCAAAAATCAGTAACCTTTAAAGTCAACAAGTATGAAAAATGTGAAGACGAATTGTATTCAGGAAAACCAAATTACCAACAACCTCTACAAAGTAGACAATCAATTTGAAGATTTTTTAAAATCTATCGAATTAGATGGCATACTAGAACCATTAATTATCCAACCAATTATTGGCAAAGCAAATCAGTATGAGGTTATCTCAGGAAATAGAAGATTAAGAGCTGCTCGTAAATTAAACCTGGAGGAAGTACCTGTAATAATTCAAGAAACCAAACCGCTTTCAGAAGAATTGTCTATGGCTCATCAACAGTATCGCGAAAAGAAACCTTCCGAAATTCTGAGAGAAGTACTAAGCATTAAAGAAAGATATGGTTTGAGGCAAGGTGTTAGAGCGGATCTAGATTCAAAGGTTAAAAAAGGACAAGAATTAAAAAAAGAAATGGTTAAAAAACACAGTAAAACAAAGATTGATAAACTGGTGAAAATAGATAAATACCTAAAAATTCTATCAAAAGACGACCCAGCCGTGTATGAAAACGAACTTCATCGTCTAGATAAGAGTGGATCTATTGATGGAACCCGAAAGAGGTTAGAGAAAAAAGTAAAAGAGTCGGAGAATCGAAAAAAAGTTGGTAACTCCTATGAAATAATGAGAGAAGATTTCAAAGTATACCAAAAGTCTTCTGAAAATTTAATAGCGATCCAAGATAATTCGGTGGCTGCGATTGTAACATCTCCACCTTATTTTGATATTCGAGATTATAAACTTGGAGACAAACAATTAGGTCATGAAGATTCAGCCGAAAAATTTGTAGATAAATTAGTGTCTCATTTTAATGAATCTAAGAGAGTTTTAAAAAAAGACGGAACAATGTGGGTTGTCATAGGTGATTACGTGAAAGACTACCAATATACGGCTGTTGCAGAGAAATTTTTAGTTAAAATGCTTTCCAACGGATGGTTACTGCACGATAAGATTATTTGGGTGAAAAATAACCCAGTTTATACAAGTGGCAATCGATGTGTTCTTGCGAACGAATTTGTCTATGTATTTAAGAAAAATAAATTTGTCTACTATGATGAATCTTGGGTGAAGAACCATACAAAAAATATAGATTTCATCAAGATCGGAAATGAAAAATTAAAGTCTGTTTTTGACTTTCGAGATAATATTATTAAAACTAATGTAGCGAATAATGCTGACCTTAAAAAAGAGTGTGAAGAAAAAGGGTTCAGTTTAACTCATGATGCTACATTTCCTATATCTATCCCATCTATTGCGATTATGATTAGCTCTAAACCAGGGGATCTGATTTTAGATCCTTTTAATGGTACAGGCACAACAGGTCAGAGCGCCTTGCTTTTAGGGCGAAAATATATTGGATATGAGTTGAACCCAACTTTCATCAAACAATCAGAAATAAGGATCGATATGCCGTTTGTAGATGACCTCGGGATAGCCGCATAAATATTCGGATTATTTAAACTTTTACAAAAAAAACAATAAAACATGTAATTATGAGTTCAAAAACCAAATTTAAAGACTTTGTAGGCCAATATGTAATTGATCAAGAATTTGACATTTTGGATCAAAAATATCTTGATGATTATTCAGAAGATTTCGAGAACTCCATTTATCTAACACTAAATTTCAAGGATTACGATCAATTATATTCGATTCGTCCAAACTTTAGAACGGAATTTTTTGACCATTTCTATTCGAGAGGATGGACGGGATTGGTGGTCTTGCGAATTGAAAATAACATCAATAATGAATTAGATCTTGAGATGACATTAAAGGGAATCTATGAAGGCAAAAAAATCAACTGTTATGACATAACGGACGCAACAAATCTTAAAAAATTGGATTTGAAATGTTTAGATGTTTTTCAAAAACTCACGATATTTTTGGATTCATTGAATGTATACCACCATAATGGAGGAAATGAATTGATTATTTATCTTCAAGATCACATCTATACCTTGGTAAGAAATAAGGACAAAATACATATTATGGACGATGCCATGAATGTGCATAATTTTCAACAAAATACTTTGGAAGAAATTAAATCTTATTTGTTCCCAGAATTAGTAAGAGAAGAAAACTTGAGGACCCTAATTAACTGAAATATGATATTTGCGGAATTTTTAAAAGAACATACACTCGATATAGTTTTTAATCGAGTGGGGAAAAGATTTGATCAGGAGTATGAAGATTCTGATGATGAAGAAACAATTACCATAAAATTAGACTTTAAACACTTTAATGACTTATTTAAAATAAGATCAAGTTATAAAGATGAGTTTGTGGAACACTTTTACTCAAGAGGTTGGTTTGGAATCATGGAATTGTTGATAATCACCCGCGATGGAAATGAAAACTCAATATATTTGGATATAGACAATTCTGTAACCTCTGGCAAGACTGTTGCCTGGGACTTAACCGAACCTCAAGAACTTGTTGAAATGGGAATTAATCACTTAAATAAAACACAGGAATTAATTGTATTATTGGACTCATTAAAAATCAACTGTCATTTTAATATTGAGGATGAACTGGTCATCGAATTACCTGAAGGGGAAAAAGTTTTTCACAATAATTCAGAAAGAACGAAAATCAGGGATAAAGAAAAAACCGTGACTTGGAATTATCCTCATTCATTTGAAGAAATAAAACAGTATCTATTTCCTGTTATGGTAAGAAATGAAAGACTTGAACAATTAATCTAGAACACAGATTTTACTTATTTTTTAATCATTATTTTTGCTTTCCTCTGAAATCAAAGTTAATCGTGTTCTATTACTCTCGAGCTATGGATGTAGCCTACTGTTCCGTCTGACAATTTAACTTTCTTATATTTCCCATCAGAGACAATCACTTCAAATCTCTCATTCTCCCATACCTTGCGGATAATTTTTCCGTTGGGATTTTCCCTAAGATTTGAGAAACCATCAGGATCGTTAATTTTGTAATATATGATTTCTGGGGAAGCGACTTTTTCATCTACAAACTTCTTGTTGTTCTCTATTCTTTCCAAATCGAAAGAATTCGATGGTCCAGAGTCACTATAAAAATTAGCCCTTAAACCCTTTTTGAAAGTGAAAAGAACACCATAGGTTCTACCTCTATCTTTCTTATAATCAACAGAAAAAGTGTACCTATTACCATCATATCCTGTTTCGTAATCAGAGGAAAATTCCTTTTCGATATCCTTAACTTTTAAAACACCACTAATTAAACCCTTTTTCCCAAATTTAGATAGTTCTTTTTCATCTATTGATATAATACTTACACTTACGCCCCTTTCTTCATCAGAACTCTTATATTGCCCTAAAATGGTGTTTTTATCTATTCCGAAATCATCTATTACTTCTTCTCTATTATTTTCGATTTCTTCTTGTTTTTCCCTTTGTTCTTTTTGAACGGAATTCTCCCAATCTTTTAAAACAATATATCCATTATTGGTTTTAGTTCCTTTCAAGATATATGGAACGCTAACTTCTTTGATTGACTTTCCATTCTTCATTGAACCATCAATCAAATAATCTACAAAAACAAAGTTGGTGCTAAAATCAAACTGAATGTTTATAGTGTTTCCATTACTCGAAACATTATAGTTACCTATAATATCTTCTCGGTCAATTATTTCACCCATCACATAAAGAGATGCCACAGAGAAACGAACGGTATTTCCATCAAAAACTAATGCTTCGACTCCTAAAAAGTCTCCACTATCACGGGTATAAGGGCTGCTCTTTTGAAGAAGTTCATTTATACCTTTTAAATCTAAATTATTCGAAACATTTTTTGTTTTAGAAATTGTATCAGTTGTTAAAGAATCATTTTCTTTTTTGGGTTGGTCTTTACAGCTTTGGAGTAGAAGTAAAAATATCAAGATGAAAATTGAATTTTTCATGGAACTGTAGATTCAGTGTTAATAGAGCAATTATAAACATAAATTTTAAAATACAACGTATCCGTTGTGTAAATAGTCTTTAATTATTCCCCTCTTTGTTATCTACGATGGAGATAAATAAGGACATAGAACTCAAAAAACTTGGTAAGAAAATCAAAGACGTTAGAAAGCGCTTATGTCTAACGCAATTCGATTTAGGTGTCCGTATTGATAAAGATCAGCAAAGTATCTCACGTCTTGAAGCAGGGGAAATAAACCCTTCCTATATTTACTTAATGGAGATTTGTAAAGGTCTCGAAGTTGAATTGAAAGATATACTCTAGCCAACCTCAAAATAAATTTGGTGGAATTACTTCACATATAATTATCAGTAAACTTCAGAAAGACTAAATCTTAGCAAATTCCTAAAAGCTCATTTGGGTATGTGAGAAGTATTAACGAAATCGAAAATATTTATGGTTGTTTCTCATGACAATAAAAAGACTTTAAATTATCGTTGATCAGAAGGTAAAACAGAATAAATCATCTAATTAAAGAAAAACTCTAATTTAGAAGCTTTGTAAGAATCTTTCACAAGAAACAACATGTTACCATTCATCACACACAAAGCGGTCTAAAATCAACGTTAGAATGATTTATGGATGACCATTGAACATATTTTGAAGACTCACTCCTACTAACCTATTAAAGTCTCTGAATTCAGGGAGTTATTGGATCTATTTCTATAGAATAAAAAAAATAATTTCAAAATTGTTTTACACCGATGTTTTACACAAAAAACAAAAAACCCTCTAAATCAATGATTTAAAGGGTTTTAGTGTGGTACCTCCAGGAATCGAACCAGGGACACATGGATTTTCAGTCCATTGCTCTACCAACTGAGCTAAGGTACCTCAAACAAGGCTGCAAATATAAATGTATTTTATCTTCTGCAAAACATAAAAGATAAAAAAATTTAAACCTTTCATTTCAATTTAATACAGAATTAACAAGCTTGTAGTAATTCTAGTTGTATTTTTAGCCTCTCATTAAAGGAAATGAACTTAATTATTGATGTAGGAAATACCCTTGTGAAGCTCGCTGTATTCGAACAGCAAATTATTCAGTATAAAAAAGTTTGCATAAAGAAAGATTTCCTTTCCGTTTTAAATGAAGTTGCAGAGTTGTATCCTGATATAACGAATACGATGCTCGCAATGGTAGGCACACTTACCGAACATCAATTAGCACAAGTTGAAAAACTATATACTGTTTCGGTGTTATCTAATGAAACAAAAGTTCCCTTTCAGAATAAATATACCACACCCAAAACGCTGGGAGTAGATAGAATTGCTCTTGTTAGTGCCGCTGCAGCTAAATATCCAAATAAAGATGTACTAATTATTGATTCGGGAAGTTGTATTACATACGATTTTATAAACAGCGAAAATGAGTATTTTGGGGGAGCTATTTCCCCGGGTCTCTCTATGCGTTACAGTTCCTTAAACACTTTTACCGCTAAGCTTCCTTTGCTGGATGTTAGTCTGCCTAAAAAACTAATTGGCGATACCACAGCAGCTTCAATTCATAGCGGGGTCGTGAATGGTGTTTTGTACGAAATAGATGGTTTTATATCAAGTTATAAAGCGAACTATAGCGATTTAACAATTATTTTAACAGGAGGAGACGCTCATTTTTTGCGAGATCGCTTAAAAAATGACATCTTTGCCAACTCAAATTTTTTATTAGAGGGCTTAAACTACATATTAGAACTTATCAAAGATTGATGACGAAACGAATTATAATTGCCGTTTTTATACTTATAACAAGTGTATCATTAGCCCAGGAGGGGACGACCTCACCATATTCTTTTTACGGAATCGGGACCTTAAAATTTAAAGGAACCGCCGAAAACCGAACTATGGGTGGAATAAGTGTGTATTCAGATAGTATACATTTAAGTATTCAGAATCCTGCAGGGGTAGCCGATTTAAAATTGGTTAATTATACCGTGGGAGGGAGTTATAAAAACAATACTCTACGAACTACAGACGAGAAACAAAAGACATCAACAACCACTTTAGACTACATCGCTATTGGAGTGCCAATGGGGAAGTTTGGAGCAAGTTTTGGTTTAATACCTTACACCGCCGTTGGATATAAACTGCAGTCGGAAAGTGAAAATACAACCACCCAGTTCTCCGGAGAAGGTGGGTTAAACAAAGCATTTTTAACGTTGGCATATAAGATTTCGCCAAAATTTAATGTTGGTATTGATGCTAATTATAACTTCGGAAACATAGAGAATACCGCTTTTAGCCTTCAGGACGATCTACAATTTGGATCCCGCGAAGTTAATACATCAGATCTTTTAGGTTTTAGTTTTAACTTTGGGGCCTCTTATAAAACCATGGTTTCTGAAAATTTAGAGTTATCCTCTTCGATCACTTATACCCCTGAAACAAATTTCAAATCGGAAAATTCCAGACAGATCGCGACTATACTTGTGGCTCCTTCAGGAAGCCTTAATGAAGTAGATTCAAGAGATGTGGCTGTAGAGAATACAGATTTCACATTTCCTTCGCAACTTACCTTGGGTGCGGGAATAGGAAAGCCTAAGAATTGGTTCGTAGGACTAGAATATACCAACCAAAAAACCAGTAACTTTACCAATAGAACATTTACGATCGACAATGTTTCTTTTGATGATGCCTCAAAGTTTAGAATAGGAGGGTTTTATATTCCCAATTATAACTCGATTGGAAATTACTGGAAAAGAGTTGTTTATCGTGCCGGAATGCGCTTCGAACAAACCGGAATTAATATTGAAGGACAGGACATCAACGAGTTTGGCATATCTTTTGGAGTTGGTTTACCAGCTGGAAAATTATTCTCCAATATAAATGTAGGTTTGGAACTTGGTAGAAGAGGAACAACAGATTTTGGATTAGTACAGGAGAATTTTTTCAATGCATTTTTAAGTTTGTCACTAAACGACAGATGGTTTGAAAAAAGATATTATGATTAATAAAGTAAACACTAACACTCACATTATGAAAACGAAAGCAATTTTACTTGTAGCGGTTATAGCATTTACCTTCGGAAACAAGGCCATGGCTCAAGATAAGTGCTTTGAATTGGGGTCTTTGTTCATTGAGCCTGCAAAAGCAAAAAATTATCAGGCAGCATACCCTCATTACGAAAAACTTGTTAAGGAATGTCCAACCTATAGTTTGGCAACATATCAATATGCTGTAAAAATGTTCGAAAGCTTTATCGAAGCAGGTGATAAAAGTAAGATCGCAGATCTGGAACAAGCGTACAAGTATAGAATGCAGTACTATCCCTCTAAAACTAAAGAAGGTGATGTGCTTTCAGATATTGCTCAAATAAAATACGATAACTCTATCGGTACAAAAATGGAGCAGTTCAAAGCTTTCGATAACGCATTTAAAAAAGATGCAGAGAACTTTACGAGTCCGAAAAGTATCTACACCTATTTTTCTCTTTCTAAAGACCTGTTCGAAAACAACGAGCTAGAGATACAGGATGTTTTCGATCTTTATGACACTGTAACCGAAAAGCTGGAAAAGGAAGAAAGTGATCTTGCTGTTAAGTTAACAAAACTTATGGACAAGCAGGAAGGTGGAACAGCGCTGACTTCAAAAGAAGCAAAACGATTAAAGGCTTACGAAAAAAATCTTGAAGCTTACGGAAAAGTGAAAGGTAGTGTTGATGGTAAATTAGGTCAGTTAGCAGATTGTCCAAACCTGATCCCACTTTACAATAAGGATTTTGAAGCAAAGAAGAATGATATTAATTGGGTAAAGCGAGCTGCGGGTAGATTGAGTGCTAAAGATTGTGACGATCCGTTATTCTTTAAGTTGGTACAACAACTTCACAGTTTAGAGCCATCTGCAAAGTCTGCATATTACCTTGGAAAATTAGCCGAAAAGGATGGAAAATCCAGTCAGGCGTTAGATTATTTCAACCAGGCAGCAAGCCTTGAGACTAACTCAAGCGATAAGGCTCGTGTTTATTATAGTATAGCCGAAAACTTCCGCAAGAAAGGAAGCTTCGGACAAGCGAGAAGTTATTACAACAAAATGGTTGAAGCGAAACCTTCTGCCGGTATTGCATACCTGAAAATAGCTCAAATGGTTGCCTCTAGTGCAAACAGTTGTGGAGGTTCTACCTTTGAAAAAAGAGCAGTTTACTGGAAAGCGGCAGAATATGCTGATAGGGCTGCGAGATTGGATGCGTCAATTGCGTCTAACGCAAGATCGGCTGCTAGCAGTTACAGAGGGTTAGCTCCAAGTAAAAGTGATATCTTTAGCGAAGGAATGGCCGGAAAAACTATTACTTTCAACTGTTGGGTTGGAGGTAGCGTAAAAGTGCCTAACTTATAAGAATGTTTAAAAATAAACATATCGTAAAAAGCGTGATGACCATACTTTGTGTCATCACGCTTTTTGCATGTGAAGGAACATACGGAAGTAAAAAACAGCTTAGCATGACCGACGGTGCGCCGAGCGGTGAAGGGAAAAATGTTAATTTGAAATATACAGATTCCGGGAAAGTAGTTACCAATCTAATAGCACCGGTGTTGTGGGATTATTCTAACGTCGAATTTCCCTACAGAGAGTTTCCGGAGGGCGTTGAGGTTCATTTTTGGAAAGACGGAGAAGAAAGTACTGTGAGATCAGATTACGCTGTGCAATATGACAATACCAGTATAATCGATCTTAGAAAAAATGTAGTGCTTGTAACCAGTGATAGTGTTGAATTGAGAGCCGAACAGCTCTATTGGGATCAAGATAATAAATGGATCTTTTCAGATCGGCCTTTTCAGATTAAATTTAAAGATGGTTCATATAACGATGGTGCCAGGTTTGATTCCAGTGAAGATTTCACTACCTTTTTATCAAGAAAAAATCAAGGAGTACAAATAATAGAAGCAAAAGAAAATACCGATGGGGAATAAAATTTACCAACTTTTTGAATATGCATATTTGGCTATGGCCGCTTTTTCTGTTTTCTTAGTTTATACAAATTGGAGCGAGAATAGAAACCGGGCATATCTCTTTGCCTTTTTTACGGTCGTTGCTATATTTATGTTCTTTTTTAAAAGAAGATTTAGAAAAAATCTGGAAAAACGTTCACAGAAGTGAGAGTTTTCGATGGTCTTGATCGTAATAAACATTTGCCTGTAGAGAGTTTTAATAAAAGTTTAATCAATAACTTTTTAATTGGATTATAGCATCTTAATAATTGTTTTAAGTTTAATTTTCTCCGCTTTCTTTTCCGGGATGGAGATAGCTTATGTCTCTTCTAATAAGATCCATATCGAGATCGAGAAGAAACAAAACAACTTTTTAGCAGGAATCTTACAGAAAATCACCAAGCGCCCTTCAAAATTTATTGCCACCATGCTTGTAGGGAATAATATCGCTTTGGTAGTATATGGATTTTTTATGGGAGATCTTTTAATGGAATACATCCCCATCGAAGGATTTACCGGACTGTTAATTCAAACAGTGATTTCAACATTGGTGATATTATTAACGGCCGAATTTCTTCCGAAAGTCTTTTTTCAAATTTATGCGAATAGCTTGGTGAAGATATTTGCGGTCCCTGCCTATTTCTTTTATGTGATATTTACTTTTATTTCTGAATTAATTATCTGGATTTCAGATCTAGTCCTGAAGTTATTCTTTAAAACTGAAGGGGATACGGTTCAGTTAAGCTTCAGTAAGATCGAATTGGGAAATTATATTTCGGAACAAATGGAAATAGCCGAAACCGATACCGAAATAGATACCGAAATTCAGATCTTTCAGAATGCGTTAGATTTTTCCGAAGTAAAATCAAGAGAAGCAATGATCCCGAGGACCGAAGTTGTTGCTGTCGATATTTCTACATCGCCTAAGGAATTAAGTAAAATATTTATAGAAACAGGACTGTCTAAAATTTTAGTTTTTAAGGATAATATCGATGATATTGTGGGTTACGTTCATTCTTTTGAGTTGTTTAAAAAGCCCGTGTCTCTTAAAAAAGTCCTGATGCCGGTAGTTTTCGTTCCAGAGACGATGCTTGCAAAAGACGTTCTAAATATTCTGGGGAAGAAACGAAAGAGTATCGCTGTTGTTATCGACGAATACGGTGGCACCTCCGGAATTATTACCGTTGAAGATATTATAGAGGAGCTGTTTGGTGAAATTCAGGATGAACATGACAGTATCGCCTTAATTGAAGAAGAAATTGATGAAAACCACTATAAGTTCTCCGCTCGACTGGAAGTAGACTACCTCAATGAGATGTATAAATTGAATCTTCCCGATAGTGAAAATTATGAAACTCTGGGTGGAATGATAGTTCATGTCACCGAAGAGATCCCAGAACAGGGTGAAACGGTGGAGATAGAAAATTACACCTTCAATATTCTCGAGGTCTCGAACACTAAAATCGAACTTGTTGAGGTAAAAAAGATTACCGAAGAATAGAATTCTTACATTTCCGAAAATTTTTCAAATTAACTTTTTTATTAATGGTACAAAAATGGTATTTTCGCCCCCTAAATTTGAATGACAGATGGCAGTTTTAAATAAAATTAGACAACGATCGGTATTTTTGATCATAATTATAGCACTTGCACTTTTCTCTTTTGTATTGGCAGATGTGATCCGAAATGGTGGTTTTTCATCAGATAAGTCGCAAACTACTGTTGGAGTAGTGAATGGTACTGAAATTACCAGAGAAGACTTTATGACAAAAGTTGAAACCGAACAGCGTAACCTTGGTCCTAACGGAACAACCGCTCAGGCCATGACCCGGGTTTGGGATCGTGAATTGCGAAATGTGTTGTTGGATGAGCAATTTGAAACTCTTGGACTTACCGCAGAACAAGAACAAATTAGAGAGGCGATGCGTATCAACTTGGCCGGTAATCCTACTTTTCAGAATGAAGCCGGAGTTTTTGATGAAGGAAAAATGCAGGAATATATCGCCAGTATAAAATCTTCAAACCCACAGGGATATCAGCAGTGGCTTGAGTTTGAAGATGGAATGGCTAAAACAGTACTTCAAACTACCTATTACAATATGATCAAAGGTGGATTGAGAAGTACATTGGCAGAAGGAGAACAAGAGTACCGTTTTGAAAATGACAAGATCAACATTGAATATGTACATATTCCTTACAGCAAAATACCGGATAGCGAGGTTTCTGTAAGCGAAGATGAGATCGCAAAGTATGTTAAGAGTCATCCGTCAGATTTTGAAATAGATCCTGAAGTGGATATTCAATATGTTTCTTTTTCTGAAGATCCTTCGGAAGAAGATATCACGGCGGCAAAAGAAGAAGTTGCCGGATTACTGAATGACCGAATCGAATTTAATTCGAATACTAAACAAAATGATACCATTCCAGGTTTCAGAAATACAACAGATAACGAGAATTTTGTAAATACTAACTCAGATCAAGGGTTTATAGACAGATGGTGGTTTAAAAAGGATCTTCCGGAAGTTATAAGAGACACAGTGATGCAAATGAACGTAGGTGATATTTACGGTCCGTTTCAGGTAGATAACTTATTAAATCTTACCAAAGTGACTGCTGTAAAGCAATTACCAGACTCTATTCAATCTAAACATATTTTGATTAGATATGCGGGAACACTGCGAGCGTCATCAGATATCACTCGTACAAAAGAAGAAGCACAGACATTAGCCGATAGTATTTTAGGAGTAGTAAAAAGAGATAAGAGCAAGTTTGCCGAATTAGCAGCCGAGTTCTCTGACGATAAAAGTAATAGTGCTAACGGAGGTGATTTAGGGTATAATGCACCGGGAAGAATGGTACCTGCTTTCGATAACTTTACTATTGATAACAAACCGGGAACATTGGGTGTTGTAGAAACAGATTTCGGTTTTCACGTAGTTGGCGTAGAAGATCAGAAAAATTTTCAGAAAGCAGTTAAAGTTGCGACCGTGACTAAAGAAATTGAAGCTTCTGAAAAAACATTAAACGATATCTTTTCTAACGCTTCAAAATTTGAGCTTGCCGCTGCCGATGGAGATTTTGTAGAAGTTGCAAAGGCAGAGGATCTTTCTTTAAAGCCCGTAAATAAAATAGGACAATTAGATGCCACAATTCCGGGAATTGGAAATAATCGTACTATTATTAATTGGGCATTCGAAGAAGATACGGAAGTAGGTGACGTAAAGAGATTTAGTATTCCTAATGGTTATGTGATCGCACAATTAACGCGTAAGAGTCCGAAGGGATTAATGTCTGTAGCAGAAGCTTCCGCTCTTGTTACGCCAATTTTAAGAAATGAAAAGAAGGCTGAGAAAATAAGAGCTTCCATTACAGGTGAAAGTTTACAGGAAGTTGCAAGTAGTCAAAACGTTACTGTGCAAAATGCGACTGCAGTGACCATGGCGGCGCCAACCATTCCCGGAGCAGGAACAGAACCTAAAGTAGTAGGTGTAGCATTTGGAAAGAAAGCAGGTGAAACTACCAATTTAATAGACGGTAATGCCGGTGTATTTAAAATTAGAGTTTTGGCTGTGAACAGAGCCCCGGACCTTGAAAATTATGCAAACTATGCAGATCAATTAAACGCCAAGGTAACTCCAACTGTTAATACGAAAGTATTTCAGGCTTTAAAGAAAGCTGCAGATATAGATGATAACAGAGCAAACTTCTTTTAAAAGATAGTTGCTTTAAGAATAATGAATCCTCCTTGTAAAAACAGGGAGGATTTTTTATTTGATCATTTCTGAGAATGAAATAATGGTTTGATAACCTTTTCTTCGGAAATATTCGCGCTCTTTTTCGCCTCCAATCGCAAGTATAAAATCTCCTCCCCAGGCACCAAGACTTTTTATTGTATTCTTATAGTCTGAAAATAACTCTTCTTTTACCGATGGAATTTTTAATATAGAAGAAATGATCGCTTCATGCTCATTTACCAATGATGAAAACTCATTAATTGTGGTGCTTAAGCTTATTCTCTTGGAAATAGTACTTATTGTTACAAGTTCATCATTCGAAACACTTGTATTTCTATAATGCGAAATCCCATCTTTACTATTTTGTTTCTTATTGAGGTGCACAAAGAATAATTGCTGTGTAAAACTCCATGAAAGTCGGACTTGCTCAACCTTTACGTCGTTTTGTTCTATCGTGTATAAAATAGGGGTGTCATTTTGTGCGGCAGCAATGTCGTAACCACTGCCTCCAAAACTCGCTTTTAAAAGCTTATAAGCGTCAATTTGTGCCCATTGAGCAATATTGTTTAAAAGAGTGGAGGAAGTGCCCAGGCCCCAATCTCTCGGAAAATCTAGTTTTGTAATTATTTCGTAACCAATGGAACTTGTTAAAAACTTCGAATTCATTTCCTTCGCACTTTGCAGTATACGCAGAAGTTGGTGAGTTATAGGATCGATCGTTCCATCATTTCTCAAAGTTTCTTCTTCCATAGAAAAATCACCTCGATACCAGATCTTATTGAGATGATCTATGCTCTTCCATCGTATTCCGGGTTTTTCCGAAGTAGCAATTTCTAAAGTTTGTCCGAATTTAGTAGGAATCGCCAATGCAGTAGCTCCGTCCAGCACCAAATATTCGCCTGTGAGTAGTAATTTGCCGTTGCTATAGAATTCTTGTTTCAAATTAATTTCTCAAATTTTCAATATAATTAACCACAGCGCTATGCGATACAGGATTTTCTTTAAAATGTATTTGTGTTTTTTCTTTTTCTTCGGAAGTGGCTTCTAACTGATTTAGAATATTCATTAAGTGCATTTTCATATGGCCTTTCTGTATTCCGGTGGTAACAAGTGATCTGATTGCTGCAAAATTTTGTGCTAAACCTGCAACGGCGACTATTTTCATCAGTTCTTTCGCATTGGGTTTCTGAAGCAAGGAAAAAGCGAACTTCGTAAGTGGATGCAAAGAGGTAAGTCCGCCAACCGTACCCAACGCCAAGGGTATTTCGATCCAGAATTTAAATATGTCGTTTTCTATAGAGGCATTCGTTAAACTCGTATAAGTGCCTTCCTTAGACGCATAAGCATGAACACCTGCCTCGACTGCCCTGAAATCATTTCCGGTTGCTACAATCACGGCGTCGATCCCGTTCATGATCCCTTTGTTATGTGTAACAGCTCTCCGTGGTTCTGCTTTTGCTATTTCTACAGCGCGTACGAACTTAGTTGCAAAAGATCTGCCATCTACGTCATTATTGGCAAGATCATCAATTGGGCATCTAACTTCCGCTCTAACCAGACATTCAGGGACAAAATTGGAGAGGATACTTAGTACTACCTCCGGAAACTTATTCTCATTAACAAATGCCGCGTGCGAATGCGCAAGTAATTCGAAGGTTTTTGCAATTTCTTCAAGGCAGCTATTGATAAAGTTGGCTCCCATTGCGTCTAAAGTTTCAAAAGTACAATGCAGCTGATAATAACCTTCTAAGGTTTCGGTCGAATTTAAGAACACGATATCTCTCAGGCCACCGCCACGCTTCTTCATACTTCGTTGAATCTCAGAAATACTTTCGATGAGTTTCGGTTTTACTTCGGAAAAGAAAGTTGCTATGGTTCGTTCCTTTCCGAAGAAATTAATATGAACCTGACCGTTCTTTTCGGTAGAAAGTACTTCGGCTTTAAATCCACCTCTTTTGAGCCAGAATTTTGCTGCATTACTTGCCGCAGCAACTACAGAGCTTTCTTCGATCACCATTGGCAACGTGTAAAGTTGATCATTAATCAAGAAGTTGGGCGCCACTCCCATCGGTAAATAATAGTTGCTAATGGTGTTTTCTATAAAATCATCATGCAACTTTTGAAGGTCGGCATCGGTATTCCAATACTGCGTAATAATCTTCACTAATGAAGGGTCATTATTTAAGTAAGTTTCGGCTAACCAAGCTATTTTTTGGTCCTTGTTTTTTTTTGAAAATCCTGATACGGGTACCGACATATATTGAAGCATTGTAAATGACAAAGATAGTATTTCTAATTAACCATTTTACTTCGAAGTTGCTAACAAATTCAATGTATTTAACATAAAAACACCGATAATTTCGTGAATTTTTAGTAAACTTGGCGTAACAAAAATTTAACACTTTGAATAAAATAGTTCTTACACGAATTTTTGTGCTGTTTCTTACTGCATTAACTACACTCACAGCACAACAAAAAGATATTACATTAGAAGAAATTTGGGGAGGTGAATTCAGAACACAGGGTTTAGATGTTTTGCGATCTCTAAATAATGGAAAGGAGTATTCGGTCTTAAACTACGATCGAAATGCAAACGAATCTACTGTTGATGTGTACGATTATAAAAGTGGTAAAAAAGTAAGGACTTTAGTGAATTCTAAGTTTTTACCCGAAATTGAGTATATCATTTCATACGAGTTTAGCGATGATGAAAGTAAATTGTTGCTTTCAACTCAGTTGGAGCAAATTTACAGACGCTCTTCTCTAGGGACCTACTATGTGTACGATCTTAAATCGAAACAATTAACATTAGTTGCCGAGCATAAAATTCAGGAGCCAACTTTTAATAGCGATGGTTCTATGATCGCTTATGGTTACGAGAATAATCTTTTTATAAAAGATCTAAAAACTAATGCCACTTCACAGATCACCAATGATGGTAAAAAGAACAGTATCATAAACGGGATTACCGATTGGGTTTATGAAGAAGAATTTGCATTTGTAAGAGCATTCGATTGGAACAAAGATGGTGATAAGTTGGCATTTATACGATTTGACGAGTCTGATGTTCCCGAATTTTCAATGGATGTTTACGGAAAGGAGTTGTATCAAACTCAACAGGTCTTTAAATATCCAAAAGCCGGAGAGGCGAATGCAAAAGTAACTCTTCATTTATACGATCTTAAAACGGCAAAGATCACAGATGTTGACTTGTCTAAATACAACAACTACTATATTCCCAGAATAAAATGGACCAAAGATCCCGATGTTTTAAGTGTGCAGTTAACGAATAGACACCAGGATGTATTGGATTTGGTTTTTGTAGATGCTGAAAAGAACACAAGTGAATTAATTTTACAGGAAACAGACGATGCCTATGTAGATGTTACAGACAATTTAACGTTTCTAAACAACAACAGTTTTATATGGACCAGCGAAAAGGATGGCTGGAATCATATTTATCATTTCGATAAAAGTGGAAAGTTGATCAATCAGATCACAAAAGGACCGTGGGAAGTCACTAACTACTATGGTTTCGATCCGGATTCCGGAAGAGTTTTTTATCAGAGTACAGAAAATGGAAGTATTAACCGTGATGTGTATTCTGTGATGCGGAATGGGAAGAACAAAGTTAGATTATCTGCGCAAACAGGTTCAAACAGTGGTTCTTTTAGTGAAGATTTTTCATATTATATCAATACTTTTAGTGATACGAACACACCGTACACTTTTACACTTCACGACGCTAAAACCGGAAATAAATTAAGAGATATAGTCGATAACTCTTCATTAAAGAAGGAATTATCAAATTATAAGATTTCGCCTAAAGAATTTTCAACCATCAATGTAAATGGCAATGATCTAAACATGTATATGATCAAACCGTTAGACTTTGATCCAAACAAAGAATATCCGCTGTTTATGTATCAATATTCGGGACCGGGTTCGCAACAGGTTGCCAATAGATGGAACGGCACCAACGATTACTGGCATCAAATGCTGGCACAGGAAGGATATATAATTGCTTGTGTTGACGGTCGCGGTACCGGATTAAAAGGGCGAGATTTTAAAAAAGTCACCCAAAATGAACTTGGGAAATACGAGGTAGAGGATCAAATTGCTGCCGCTAATAAATTAGGTGAATTACCGTATATAGATGAAGACCGAATTGGAATTTGGGGTTGGAGCTATGGTGGTTTTATGTCTTCTAATGCATTATTTCAAGGGGCCGATACGTTTTCGATGGCAATAGCAGTCGCACCTGTGAGCAGCTGGAGATTTTATGATACCATCTATACCGAAAGATATATGACCACGCCACAAGAAAATGCGTCGGGATATGATGAAAATTCACCAATCTCTCACGTCGACAAATTAGAAGGAGATTTCTTGTTGGTTCATGGTAGTGCAGACGATAATGTACACTCACAAAATACAATGCGTCTGGTTGAAGCTTTAGTACAGGCTAATAAGCCTTTTGATTGGGCAGTGTATCCGGATAAGAATCATGGAATTTACGGTGGGAATACACGTTTACACTTGTATTCAAAGATGACCCGATTTATAAAAGAAACTCTTGGTGACCCTAAGGACAATCTGATAAAAATTAAAAACTAATCAATAACCTAATTCAAATTTTATGGCAGCGACAATACAAAAACAAAAGGAATTATTCGGACATCCGGTAGGGTTGTATGTATTATTCTTTACCGAAATGTGGGAGCGATTTTCCTACTATGGGATGCGTGCAATCTTAGTACTTTATTTAGTTGCTGCAACCACCGGTGACAATGTTGGACTTGGATGGAGTAATGGAGAAGCTTTAGCATTATACGGCTGGTACACTATGCTGGTTTATGTCGCTTCCATTCCGGGTGGTTGGATCGCAGATAAGTTTTTGGGTCAGAAAAAATCGGTTTTATATGGCGGAATTCTACTTGTAGCAGGACATAGTATTCTTGCTATTGAGCAAATGTGGGCCTTTTACACCGGACTTGGATTGATTGTCGCGGGAGTGGGTATGCTAAAACCAAATATTTCTACCATGGTTGGTGGCTTATACAAACAAGGAGATATTAGAAGAGATAAAGGATTTACAATTTTTTACATTGGAATTAATATAGGAGCGTTTCTGGCAGCTTTAGTGGTTGGTTACGTGGGTGAAGTTCATGGTTGGCATTATGGTTTCGGATTGGCCGGTATTGGAATGGCGTTAGGTTTAATACAATACGTTGCCGGACAGAAGCACCTAAAACACGTTGGTAATTTCTCTGGAACTTCCGAAAATGAAGAGGAAAAGGCAGCAATGAAAAGACCTCTAACCAAAATAGAAAAAGACAGAGTTATTGTTCTGTTCATTTCATTTCTTTTAGTAATTGTTTTTTGGGGCGCTTTCGAGCAAGCAGGGGGATTAATGAATATCTATGCTTCCGAAAAGACAAACAGAATGCTCATGGGTTGGGAAGTTCCGGCGTCATGGTTCCAATCGTTAAATGCCATGTTTATTATACTTCTGGGTACGAGCGTGGCCGGATATTGGGCAATGCGTAAATTAAAAGGAAAAGTTTCAACTTCTTTATTTAAGATGATTATCGGATTGATAATTATGGGTACTGGATTTTTCTTTATGACGGCTGCGGCAGCACAGTACAACAGCGATGGATCTTCTGCTATGTATTGGTTAGTGTTAGCTTACCTATTTCACACAGTTGGTGAATTATGTATATCACCTGTGGCACTTTCATATATTACTAAACTAGCTCCTTTAAAGTATGCTTCTTTAATGATGGGGGTATATTTCGCGATGACCGGGTTTGGAAATAAACTTGCCGGACTCTTAGGAGAGGCTTCAGAATCGCTTGGAGAATACACAATTTTCACTGGAATCGCTGTTTTTTGTGTGGCATTTGGATTGTTAGTAATGGCTTTCAGAAAACAACTTGAAAAATTAACACACGGTGCAGAAGATAATGAACGAGAAATGAAAGAAACAGAAGGATACGAATTAGCCGATCCGGATATAAACTAATATTTACTTTTTTAAATACTTCAAGATATGAATTCAGATGTTGAAAATTTATTTAAAGACAAGGTATTAGGACATCCTGCCGGTCTTTTTGTGTTATTCTTTACCGAAATGTGGGAGCGATTTTCCTACTATGGGATGCGTGCACTTTTAGTAATGTTTTTTACCGCTTCTTTAATGGACGGTGGTTGGGGGTGGCCCCGGGAACATGCATTTGCTATTTTCGGAACATATACTTCGTTGGTCTATCTCTCTACACTTTTGGGAGGTTATATGGCCGATAAAAAAATTGGATATCGATGGGCAGTAGTTGTGGGGGCATTGCTAATGACACTTGGACATGCCTGTATGGCGATCGAAGTTCCGTTTTTTATATATACGGGACTAACACTATTAGTCTTCGGAAGTGGTTTTTTTAAGCCAAATATGACTTCTATTATTTCTGAAATGTATGTTGATAGACCCGAGAAGAAAGACGGAGCATATACCATTTTTTATATGGGAGTGAATGCCGGAGCATTTTTAGGGATACTTCTTTGTGGATATCTGGGAGAGAAAGTTGGTTGGAGCTGGGGCTTCGGAGTAGCAGGAATATTTATGTTATTTGGATTGTTACAGTTCTGGTTCGCTCAAAATATCTTCGGAAAAATTGGTCTTAAACCTGAACATAAAGGAGAACTTATCGAGGAAATACTGGAAGATGATGAAAATAAACTAAATCCTTTTACACCATTTCAGCTAACATTAATAGTTATTTCTTCAGTGTTAGGACTTGCCTGGATCTTAAATGATCCTGTTTCTAAGATTTCGGAAGGAGCCTATGATCTCTTTGCCTTTTCTGCTTTTGGAATGGCCGGATCCAATCTGGTGATATTAACTGCGCTGTTATTGTTTATACTTCTCTTAATCATTAGAATTCCGAAGTACACACGAATTATTAGAGATAGAATGTTGGCAGTTGTATTCTTTGCCTTTATTACTATATTTTTCTGGGCTATTTTTGAACAAGCACCGGGCTCGTTAACCATCTTTGCGCGCGATTATACACAACGTGTGTTAGAAGGTAATTCGGCATTTATTTTTAAGATCGTCAACTCACTAATGACATTAGTACCCTTGTCTATTATAACATGGGTTCTGTGGTTGTTGTTTAAAAAGACGTTTTCCAAATATGCACTATCTAATATATTCCTCGCTACGAGTTTTCTAATTATTTGGGGAATCGCCCTGTGGATGCTTTATACAGAATATCTAAAAGACATCGCCGAAGTGCCGGCATCTTGGTTTGGAGTGTTAAACTCCCTCTATATTATCACCTTCGCACCCTTATTTTCAAAATGGTGGGAAAGTAAATACAATCCAAATGCAAATATGAAATACGCCCTTGGTATGATCTTACTTGGAATTGGGATGGCATGTGTTGCCATTGGGGCTTCAGATATTCCTGTGGGTGCCAAAACAGCTTCGGTAAGTATGATTTGGTTGATCTTAGTATATTTCTTCCATACCATGGGGGAATTATGTATTTCGCCTGTAGCACTTTCTTATGTTAGTAAATTGGTGCCGGGTCGTATGATTGCAATGATGTTCGGGATCTGGTATCTCGCAGTTGCAATTGGGATGAAACTTGCCGGTGTTTTTGGTGAGGCTTCCGAAGGCATTGCGCAAACGGAAGGTTTAAGCTACTTCTTCTGGTTATTAACTGCAGTAGCAGTTGGTCTGGGAATATTGTCGGCTATACTCTATCCGGTCATTAAAAAATTGATGCATGGCGTCAGGTAATGCACAATACTTTAATAAAAAAAACGTTCCATTTTTGGAACGTTTTTTGTTTCAACTATTTTCAATTTGAAAATTAAGCTCCATGAAAAAAGTATTACTAATTGTCGTTTTTTTAATTGTTGGATCTATTCAGGCTCAGGAAATTAACTGGATGACAATGAACGAAGCCCTTGCAGCTCAGAAGAAGACACCCAAAAAGATCATTATGGATGTCTATACGAAATGGTGTGGTCCTTGTAAATTAATGGATAAAAATACTTTCAGTAATAAAAAAGTAATTGATTATATCAATGAAAATTACTATGCCGTAAAGTTTAATGCCGAAGGAACCGAGGAAATCACTTTCGATGATTTTACATATACCAACCCCAATTATCAGGAAGGTAGAAAAGGTAGAAATGCAACACATTTTTTTGCAGATGCCTTGAAATTGCGAGGATACCCTAGTATAGTCTTCTTTAAAGATGATGGCGAGTTAATACAGGCAATTCCTGGATATAAAAGTCCGCAGCAATTGGAAATTTATCTAAAAATGATCGCCAGTAACGATTATTTGGAAGTTGTTACTGCAGAAGCATGGCAGGATTATCAAGAAAATTTTAAAAGTACATTCAAAGAGTAGCGTTTTTAGTTAAGTGTTTCTCTACTCGATGATGAAGGCTCCCTTAGCACCAGTATAGTGAAAAGGGAGCTTTTTAATTTTACATGTTTCTTCCCATCTTTTCACATACGTTTTATAATTACTCCCGTCTGCAATAATAATATGAGGTTTTACACTATCAATTAGTCGTTCCAGATGTAGTTTCGGACTCTCAATTAGAATTACAATATTTATTTCTGAAAGATTTGGGTATACACCCGAGCTGTCTATTATTACTATTTTATGATCTCGGTAGGTAAGTACATTTTGCAGTTTTTCTTCTGAAACTTCTACGATCTGTTGGGCGGTTTTGTAATCTTTGACGGGAAATGTATTTACGATTTTTGAAGTAGTATCCCTTCCGAAAATTTCAATTTTGCCATTGTGTTTGTAGGCTAGAATGGTTTTTCTGCTTTTATGAAATACCACAAATTCATTTTGAGCGGTGTGATGCTTATCCTGGATATAAATACCATTCAGTATAAAAATACATATCAAGGTCATTATAAACCTTTGTACACTAAATCTTTCCCATAGTAGGAGTAGTGAAATAATGAGAAGGTAACTTCCAAAGAGTTTTGGTATAGAAAAGTGAATTTCAGAAAACAGAAAGGCTTCTTGATCTGCGACCCACTTAATAAATGAGTTTAGGTATTTTATTATTTCATTGTACGATCGCGCGAACCAATTAGGGAGTATTTCGAAACCCGCCAGAAGAACCACGAGAATACCTCCGCTAAGTAGGATTGAAAGTACCGGAATTACCACTAAGTTGGTTAAAAAAAATAATCCGGGAAATTGATGAAAATAATAGAGGGTGAGTGGGGCTAATCCAATTTGCGCTGCAAAACTAACTGTTGTAACATCCCAAAAGATTCTAACGATCTTAAATTTTGGTCTGTAGTACTTTGACAGCTTTGGTTGTATGATAATAATAGAGAGTACTGCCAGATAACTAAGTTGAAATCCTACATGTAAAAGCCATAATGGATTGATAAGAAGTAAGAGCAGATATGATAAGAACAATGTATTTACAGTGCTTGTTTGTCGGTTTAACATTGAGGCAAATGCAAAAAATAAAAACATGGTCACAGATCTAGTTACAGATGGTGACAACCCGGTAACAAAGGCAAAACCCCATAGTGAAATGACTATTAGAGCGCTATGAAGTACCGAACCATATTTCAATCTCTTAATTCCCGACAAGAGTTTTGAGAGTAGCAGAAATAGAATTCCAACATGCAAACCCGAAACTGCCAAAATATGAACGGCACCGGCCGCTGCATAATTTTGATAGAGTTCTTTAGTTATATCTCTCTTCTCACCTAGAACTAAGGCCTGGAGTATGGCACGTTGGTTTCCGGTTATTTCTGTTTTCTGAAGCTTAGTGATGAGGTAATCTCTTAACCTGCCTGCCAACCCTTTTAATGTGGTTATTCCAAGCTGTCGCGTAACAATAGATTTATCTGAAAGTTTGAACTCATGATAAACTCCAAGTGTTTGCATATATTTTGAATAGTCGAATTGGTTAGGGTTTAAAGGTTTTGGGATTTCTTTTAAAACTCCCAATGCCAAAAGAATCTCGTCTATTGATGGTGTTTTATCTGTAGTATCTTTCGGAACGTACAGCAGACATTTTCCGGAAGTAGCCTGCCCCTTTACCGCTTGCACCTTTGCTATAAATTTATAATTGTATTGATCGGGTTTAATCTCTTCTAAGATCTTTAATTGCACCAGTTTCGTTTCCGAAGTATTTGTAAAAATTATATGCGAAAAATGTAAATCATCAAATTGTGGTAAACGGGTTTGATAATTGAAGAAACCAATTAGAAAGAAGCATATAAAAGCTAAACTTCCGAAGTAAATAGTTTGAAATAATTGATTTCTGGCTACGAACCAGAGTATTGCTAAGAAAAGAATGCTACAGCAAAGTAAGGCGATGATCAGACTTTGATCTATGGAAAAGAAATAAGCGCTAATAGTGCCTAAAGTTACACAGACAGCTAATTTAACGATCGTATAGTTGATAAACTTCACCTGTTAAGTAAGTAGCCAGGGAAGTTGAAGTTCGTTAAAGATAATAAATTTTTAAATGACGCGTCGGGCTTCTATAAAAGCGCTCTTCCAGTAGTTTTCTTCAAGTGAAGAAACGATCACCCCTCTTGAGGTGGTTGAGTGAATAAATAATATTTCACCACGTCTGGATTCTACAACCAGGCCTACGTGATTTATAACTTTTCTGTTTTTGTTCGTCTGAAAAAATACCAGATCTCCCTCAGTTGCATCGGAAATTGAAATACGCTTTCCTCGTTTTGCCATATCCCGAGAAATTCTTGGTAAGGCGATCTTTTCCTTGTTGAAAGCGGTATAAACCAATCCGGAGCAATCCATGCCTTTGCTTGTTGTTCCTCCATATTTGTATTTAGTGCCTTCGAAAGTCTTAGCATAATCTACAATATTTTCCAGCTTATTTTTTACTTCTCCTTTCGAGATTGATTTATTTTTATAAACTTTCGAAGAAGTTCTTTTTGAAACGACCTTTGATGAGGATCCGCAAGAGACCATAAAAATTGAGAGGAAAGCAAGTAGGAATAGCTTTTTCATTGGATTTGGTTTTGCTAAAATTATAAAAAAAATTTTAGCTTCCAACAATCGTTTTGTAAATAAGTGATGCAGTTTTTTCGCTTGCTCCTTTTCCGCCCAGCATTTTTTCCAGATCATAATAATCTAAGAACAGCTTGGCACGTTGGTAGGGATCTAAAATTCCGGAGAGTTCTTCCTGTAAACGTTTAGTATTAAAATCGGTTTGAATGAGTTCGGTAACAACCTCTTTATCCAGAATTAAATTTACTAAAGAGATGTATTTTAAATTTATAACCCGTTTTGCGATTTCATAAGAAATTCTACTCCCTTTATAACAAACAACCTGAGGTACTTTAAATAGTGCGGTTTCGAGTGTGGCTGTTCCCGATGTTACCAATGCCGCATGAGATATACTTAAAAGATCGTAAGTTTTATTTAGCAATAGATGTACGTTTTGTTTCTGAATGTACGGTGCATAGAAAGATGCATCCTGACTGGGTGCACCCGCGATCACAAATTGGTACTCCGAAAAGTTTTCTACGACCGACAACATTATGTTCAACATTTTCGAAATTTCCTGCTTTCTACTCCCGGGGAGAAGGGCGATAATGGGTCGATCGTCAAGATTGTGAGTCTTTTTAAATGTTTCGGGATAAACTTGTTCTCTATTCGATATGGCGTCTATAAGAGGATGGCCAACAAAATGTACCGGAAAGTTATGTTTATTCTCATAGAAATGTTTTTCGAAGGGAAGGATGACATACATTGTATCAACATCCCTTTTTATGGCTTTAATTCGTCCTTCTTTCCACGCCCAAATTTGAGGAGAAATATAGTAATGAGTTTTAAACCCTTTTTGCTTTGCCCATTTGGCAATACGGAGATTAAATCCGGGGTAGTCTATAAAGATGATCACATCCGGATTATATTCTGCAATATCTTTTTTGCAAAATGAAATATTCTTTAAAATAGTGCGAAGGTTGAAAATCACTTCAATGAATCCCATAAAAGCGAGATCACGATAATGTTTTACGAGTTCTCCGCCTGATTCTTGCATAAGCTCACCACCCCAATAGCGAAAATCTGCTTCAGCATCCTGCTTTTTTAAAGCCTTCATAAGATTGGCTCCGTGAAGATCTCCCGAAGCCTCACCTGCTATGAGGTAGTATTTCATTTATAGTTGTTTATTTATGATCATATTAATCCAATCTTCGGTTTCAGAAGAACTTGGTAATAAGAATAGTAATTGCAGCCATCATTGTAGCCATTATCACTCCTCTGGCTCGATAATATTGCTTTTTTTTCAGAAAAACGAAGAAAACAACAAAATTTAAAAGAGCGCCAAGAATTATGATATTTCCCAATAGACCTTGTTCTACCGTAACTTCAAAAGTGCTTTCTACAGATAATTTCTTTACTCTCGATAAAAAGAAAAGATATAAATAACTCCCCACCAAATTTGATACTAAACCAAATAGTAAACCAATTGCGATTTCTTTCCCGATCTTTTGTTTCATTAGATATCCCAGGTATTAATATCCTTAATTGCATGGTGCGCAGTTAGATCGAATTGCACAGGTACCACAGATACGTACCCGTGGCTAAGTGCCCATTCGTCTGTATCTTCTCCTTTGTCCATGTTTATAAATTCGCCGGTAAGCCAATAATATTCGCGACCCAACGGATTTGTCCGCTTATCGAATTTTTCCTCCCAATGAGCATTTGCCTGCCTGCAGACTTTGATGCCTTTAATACTCTTAGCCGGCAGTTTCGGAATGTTTACATTTAACACGACACCTTTAGGTAAACCATACGTAAGGCATTGTTCTACTAAGAGTTTAATATATTTTTCTGAAGGTTTAAAATCTGCTTCCAAGGAGTAATCTAAAAGGGAGAAGCCAATTGACGGAATCCCTAATGTCCCGGCTTCCACTGCGGCACTCATGGTTCCACTATAGATAACATTAATTGAAGAGTTACTACCATGATTCACACCACTAACGCATAGGTCCGGTTTGCGTTTTAAAATTTCATTCACTGCAATTTTCACACAATCAACCGGCGTGCCGCTACAACTGTATTCAATTTGTGGCTCATCTTTAACTACTTCCAATTTATTACAATACAATGTGTCATTAATCGTTATAGCATGACCCATTGCACTTTGAGGTGCGTCTGGGGCTACTACATATACATCACCAATTGTATTCATAACTTTAATTAAAGTTCGAATACCGGGTGCAGTGATGCCGTCATCATTGGTTACAAGTATGAGTGGTCTTTTTTTTGACATGAAATTTCGTTTTCTTTAAACAAAAGTACAGTTAATAATTCTGTTTTCTGAATTCTGTTTTCTATAATTGTTTAACAAAAAATTATCACGTATATATGTGCTTGGCACGGTTTTTTGTATAATTTAGAGCACAAGTAATAATGTAAGCAAATTGATATGCAAATAATGAAAAAGAATTTTAAAATATTATTTTTAGCAGTTTTCGTGGCTGCTGCTTCTTGTAGTTTCACAACTAAAGAATTTAACGACCCCGATAAAGATAAATTACTTTTAGACCTTATTTCTTATGTCTTACAAAAAGGACATTATGACGCAAAGGATATTAACGATGAGTTTTCGGAAGGAGTTTATACTGATTTTATTGATGGTTTAGATCCGTTAAAGCGATATTTTCTTGCTTCAGATATTGAAGAGTTTAGCAGATATAAAACCGATATCGATGATCAGATAAAAAACAAGGAACTTACCTTTTTCGATCTGGTGTATACTCGATTTAACGAACGTTTGGAGGAAGTTAAGGGGATGTATGGTGAAATATTAGATACCCCTTTTAACTATGATGAGAATGATGTTATTAATGTAGACTACGATAATCTGGCTTACGCTACGAACAAAAAAGAAATTAGTGATCGTTGGAGACAGCAGTTAAAATTCTCCACTATTTCATCTTATTACGACTATGTTGAAGAAAAAGAATCTGCTCCGGAACGAATGAAGGAAGCCAAAGAAAAAGGGGAGGAGTACCAGCCTACAGATAATGAGAATTTATCGTTAAGTGAGCTTGAGGCCAAAGCCAGAAAAGCGACTAAAACCTCTTTAAGCGAATATTTTGATTTCACCGAAGACCTTGAAAGAAAGGATTATTTTGCGATCTTCTTAAATACGATCGTAGAAGAATTTGACCCTCACACCAATTATTTTGCCCCACCGGACAGAGATCGTTTCGATTTGAGGATGAGTGGAAAATTAGAAGGAATCGGTGCGAGACTTCAGAAGAAAAACGATTATATAAACGTCGTTGAAGTAATAAGTGGTGGTCCTGTATGGAGAGGTGAACACCTTGAAGTAGGAGACATTCTGTTAAAAGTGAAGCAAGAAGATGAAGAGGATGCCGTGAGTATCGTTGGAATGCGCATTGACGATGCCATTAAATTTATTAAAGGTCCCAAAGGAACGAAAGTCACCTTAACAGTAAAGAGAGTAGATGGTACAATTGAGGAAGAAACAATAACCAGAGATGTAGTAGAGTTGGAAGAAACCTACGCTAAATCTACTGTAATTGAAAAGGACGATAAGAAATTTGGATTGATCAATCTTCCGGCTTTCTATTTTGACATGGAGAATTACAAAGAGCGCAACGCTGCAAGCGATGTTAAAAAGGAGATCAATAGATTAAAAGAAGAAGGCATGGAAGGGCTTGTGTTAGATCTTCGTGATAACGGTGGAGGTTCGTTGCGTACGGCAGTGGATATTGCAGGACTGTTCATTAAAGAAGGTCCCGTAGTGCAGGTGGCTTCGGGAGGAAGTAGAAAAGAAGTTTTAAAGGATGACGATGAAGAAATTGTTTGGGACGGACCCTTAGTGATTTTGGTTAATGGACTTTCTGCGTCGGCTTCCGAGATCCTGGCAGCGGCCATGCAGGATTATAAGCGTGCTATCATTATTGGTAGTAAGCAATCTTATGGAAAAGGAACTGTTCAGAATTTAATTGACTTGAATCAATGGCTTCGGAAAAATGATCTGGGCGATATGGGAGCGCTAAAACTCACGACTCAAAAATTCTACCGGGTAAATGGTGGTTCTACGCAGTTGGAAGGTGTAAAAAGTGATGTGGTAATGCCAGATCGATATAGTTATATTGATGTTGGAGAACGAGATTACGACAATCCGTTGCCTTACGATAAAATTGAACCTGCAAACTATGAAGTTTGGGATGGTTATATTGATTTTCAGGAAACCATAGACCGAAGCAAAGCAAGAATGGCGCAGAGTGAGCAATTAATGCTTATTGAAGCGAATGCGAGGTACATCAAGGATCGACGTGATGAAATGGATGTTACCTTAAATTTCGATACCTATAAAGCTGAAATAGAAAAACGTAAAGAAGAAATGAAGAAGTTTGATGCGATCGATGAATACGATAATAAATTAAGCTATACTTCACTTCCCAGTGAGATAGCATTGATGAAACAGGATACGACTTTAAGGGAAAAGCGCAAGAGATGGCACAAGAACTTAAGCAAGGATATTTATGTTGAAGAGGCAGTAAATGTACTTGAAGATCTTAAGTTGAGTAATATAAAAGCCGGGAAAGTAGCTAATCTTAAGAATTAAAATCATGGAATACGCATAGAAGCTTTTCAGGCTATACATTAAGCAAGGCGATATTTTTAATACCTTTGTTTTGTGAAGAAAGCAACATCATCTCAGCCAAAGAATCCGGGTAGCGGATTGACAAAAATTGCGCTCCAAAAGTTTAAGAAAAGCTTTTGGGGCGTTTTTAGTTTTTGTTTTCTAATAATTTGTGTATTGGTGGCTATTTTCGCCTATGCTCTGGCTCCCGATAATTCTCAGAATGCCAATCAGATGCACTTATCGGTACACTCAAAATCGCCCGGATTTACTGTAGATATGCTCACAATACCTACTGCTGTAGAGCAAAATTCTGCTCTTTCGGTTTTTTTCTTCGGAAAGAAGAACGCAGCGACCGAAATTCCTGTTTCAGACTTTTCTTTAACTTCGTCCGGGATTCAAATTACCGAGTATACTTCAGATGGAACTGAAGGTTTACAAAAGGAATATCCGTTATCGCTGTTTCCCGAAGCAGAGTCGATAGAAGCAATTCCGAAGCAGTATATTTCAGAAAAAAAATTCATACTCGGTACAGATAAATACGGTCGGGATCTGTTAAGCAGAATGTTGATAGGTATAAGAATTTCGCTGGCAATTGGTTTTGTGGCAGTGTTTATTTCACTAATCATTGGAGTTACTTTGGGAGCTATTGCCGGATATTTTGGAGGTAGGGTCGATGCCATAATCATGTGGATCATTAATGTAACCTGGTCTATTCCTACACTTTTATTGGTAATCGCGATCACACTCGCACTGGGGAAGGGCTTTTGGCAGGTTTTTATTGCCGTCGGACTCACAATGTGGGTTGAGGTTGCCCGAGTTGTTAGGGGGCAGGTTATGGGTGTAAAACAATTGCAATATGTGACCGCAGCTAAAGCGTTAGGATTTAATGATATTAGAATTATAACAAAACATATTCTGCCAAACGCCATGGCACCGGTAATTATAATCTCTGCAGCGAACTTTGCCGGGGCTATATTAATTGAAAGCGGCTTGAGTTTTTTAGGGATCGGTGCACAACCTCCAATGCCAAGTTGGGGTGGGATCATTAAAGATCATTACGCATATATTATTTTAGGGAAACCTTATTTAGCACTAATTCCGGGTTTTGCAATAATGAGTTTAGTGACAGCATTTATGTTAATTGGGAATTCGCTTCGGGATGCCCTGGATGTGCGGAGTTAATAATATACTATGAACAGAAAATATCTTTATCCTTTACTTATTATTTTGGTAACTGTAATTTTGTATTATGCCGAAGGATATGTGGATAAGCAAAATGAAGCATATCCGAATACAGCAAATGTATCCGGGGATTATTCCTCGTCAGAATTTGATGATACTTTGCTTCCCACTTCCACAACGGGAGAGATCGTGAGACATGCGTTTTATAGTTTATCATATTCTGAAACCCACGAGCAAGCCGAATGGGTTGCATATCCACTAATTAAAAAACACTTATCCCGAAATGATTTTGAACGGCCTTATTTTGTTGAAGATAGAAAGGTAAGTACTAAATCGGCAGACTGGCGTAATTATAAAAAATCGGGTTACGATAGAGGGCACCTATGTCCGGCGGGAGATCGAAGATTCAACTATGAAGCGTATCACGAAACATTTCTTACGAGCAATATAAGTCCGCAGAATCACGATTTCAACTCGGGAGTATGGAACAGTTTGGAACAAAAAGTGCGTTTTTGGGCCGAAAAGTTTGATGGGGTTTATGTTGTAACGGGAGGTGTTTTAATTGAAGGTCTTAAAGGAATAGGCGATGAGCATGTTTCAGTTCCTGAAGAGTTTTACAAGATCATTCTGGATGCTTCAGACGGAAAGTATAAAGCTATCGCTTTTTTAATTCCGAATAGCCCAACAGACAAATCGTTTTACGATTATGTTGTAACTATTGATCGTATAGAGGAACTCACCGGAATTGATTTCTTTCCGAATTTATCTAAAAATGTACAGGAAGATCTAGAGCGGAAAATAGATCTAAATGTCTGGGGTAAGCGATAAACTTTTTCTTTAAAAAAATATATAGTTAAAAACAAGTGCAGAAACCTCTAACAAAGCTTTTGTGTACTTAGTGTCAAGGTTATGAAAATAGTTATTTTCTCTTACGCCTTCGCTTTTATTTTTTGTGTACTTAAAAGGTACAAAAACTAAAAGCTCGCCACCCCAAATCTATTTTGATGAAATTGTATAGTACAGCTAATCTAAGATTAAGTATAGTAATAGTTTGAAGCATCAAGTCTTACACGATCCCTAAGACATTCTCTTACGCCTTCGTTTTTATTTTTTGTGTACTCAATAGGTACAAAAACTAAAAGCTCGCCACCCCAAATCTATTTTGATGA